>Ga0187844_10000001_pt1 | contig 194803 bp, 181 predicted proteins | sample SpaLakP09_SKY_50_FD_134517 | JGI IMG/M metagenome (GOLD analysis project Ga0187844, IMG submission 134517) | Oligotrophic lake water microbial communities from Sparkling Lake, Wisconsin, USA - SP09_SKY_50 | ecosystem: Environmental > Aquatic > Freshwater > Lake | place: USA: Sparkling Lake...
GCGCGCGCGCGCGCCGGTGGCGAGGATGATATTCTTCGCGGTCAGCTCTTCGGTCTTGCCATCCTTGGTGACCGTCAGCTTGTTGGCTGCAGTCAGCTTGCCGTCGCCCATATGGACGGTGATCTTGTTCTTCTTCATCAGATGCGTGACGCCCTGATTAAGCTGCTTGGCCACACCGCGCGACCGCTTCACCACCGCGTCAATATCCGCGCTGATATTCGCCGCCGTCAGGCCATAATCGCCCGCATGCTGCATATAATGATAGATTTCGGCCGAGCGCAGCAACGCCTTGGTCGGGATACAGCCCCAGTTGAGGCATATGCCACCAAGATTTTCCCGCTCGACAATCGCGACTTTCAGCCCAAGCTGCGCCGCGCGGATAGCGGCAACATAGCCACCGGGGCCAGAACCGAGGACGATGAGGTCGTAATCAGCCATCTTACGCCACCAAGCCCAGTGGCTTTTCTACCAGTTCCTTAAACACCTTCATCAACTGCGCGCCGTCTGCGCCGTCGATGGCGCGGTGGTCGAAGCTGCCGGTAGCCGACATGACTGTCGCAATCGCAAGTGCGTCATCGACGATATAGGGACGTTTTTCGCCGGCGCCGATCGCCATGATCATCGCTTGCGGCGGGTTGATGACGGCTTCGAACTGCTTGATGCCCATCATGCCCATGTTGGATATGGACGCGGTGCCGCCCTGATATTCATGGGGCTGCAACTTGCCTTCCTTCGCGCGCGCAGCAAGCTCGGCAATTTCGGTCGAGATTTTCGACAGCGACTTGTTTGCAGCGTCCGTCACGATGGGCGTAATCAGTCCAGTGGGCACGGATACCGCAACGCTAATGTCGGCGCGGCTGTACTGCAGCATATTGTCGCCGGCGAAGCTGACATTGCATTTTGGCACCTGAATCAGCGCAAGGCCAAGCGCCTTGATCAGCATGTCGTTGACCGACAGCTTGATACCGCGTGGCTCCAGCGACGCGTTAAGTTCACCGCGCAGCTTAAGCAAAGCATCGAGGCGGACGTCGACGGTGAGGTAGATGTGCGGAACTTGCTGCTTGGATTCGGTCAGGCGGCGCGCAATGGTCTTGCGCATGTTGGAGAGTTTAACGACCTCGTGCGGGATGTCGCCGCCATTCACCGTAAGCCCTGAGCCTGTCGAAGGGCGGCTGTTGGCTGTGGGGCGTGCTTCGACAAGCTCAGCACTGACGGTATTTTTAGTGCTGCGTTCAACGTCAGCCTTTACAATACGGCCATTGGGGCCAGTTCCGCTAATAGCAGCCAGATCAACGCCCGAATTCGCCGCGATACGTTTCGCCAAGGGACTGGCCTTGATGCGGTCGCCTGAGGAAGGCGCTTGCGCGGCAACGGGGGTTGTGACTGGCGCTGGCGCTGGTGCAGCGGCCGCTACAGCAGGCTTTGCTTCTTGCGCTGCGACAGGCGCGGCAGGCTTTGGTGTTGCGGACGCACCGTCATCTTCACCCTGAATGATTGCAATGACCGTGCCGACTTTTACGCCGTCGGTGCCTTCGGCAACGAGCAATTGTGTAATCACACCTTCGTCGACCGCTTCGAATTCCATCGTCGCCTTGTCAGTTTCGATCTCTGCGATCAAATCACCTGACGAAACGGTGTCCCCTTCCTTCACCAGCCATCTGGCAAGCGTGCCTTCTTCCATGGTTGGGGAAAGTGCGGGCATTTTGAGTTCGATAGACATCGGGTTTGGCCTTTTTTGGTCGCAATTTGAAATAATCGCATAGCCAAGCTTTCCCGAGCGTCAAGCGCGATAAGGTTGCCAAGCATTCAAATTTCGCGCAGGCTATACGAATTCATAAAGGCTGGCCGTAGGGGACCATGCCCGGAGGAAGCGCATGCGCACATATCTGGTTGTCATTGATGAAACCGAAGAAGCCCGGCTTGCGCTGCGGTTTGCGTCGCGTCGTGCCGCAAAAACGGGTGGGGCCGTGCATATCCTTGCACTCGTTGAGCAGGCTGATTTTGTCGCTTGGGGCGGTGTGCAAGCGACGATGGAGGAAGAAGCACGCGACCGGGCTGAACAGCTTGTGACCGCCGCGGCTGGATCCATTTTTGATGAAATGGGTGTTCGTCCGGCGATTACCGTTAAGTCGGGTGAAGCCATTGACGTGGTGAAAATCATGCTTGCGGAACATCCCGGTATCGCCGCGCTTGTGCTCGGTGCCGCAGCCCAGGGCGCACCTGGACCACTTATTGCGCACTTTACCGGTATTAATGCAGGGACATTGCCCTGCCCGGTTATGGTGATCCCCGGCTCGCTGAGCGATGCGCAGCTGGATGAATTAAGCTAGCGCCGCTTGCCCTGATGCCGAATGTTGCCGGGACGTCCGCGTTTGCCCGCGTCATATTTGCCGGCTTTTGGCTTACCCTTATGTTTGAACCGGTCCGGCGCATAGCTGCCGCCTTCGGGTAATTCGAACCTTAGCGATCCCGAAATAGGGTTCGCCTCTGCCAAGCGGAGTTCCAGTCGCATGCCCGGGCGATATTCCTGCCTAGTTTTTTCGCCGATGAGCACTTGGCTCGCCTCATCATAATGGAAATAGTCTTTTCCAAGTGTTGAGACCGGAACTAAGCCGTCACCGCCAATGCCTTCAACTGTCGCGAAAAAGCCGAAATTCTGAACGCCCGTGATGCGTGCCTGAACCACTTGCCCGACCTGCGCCGATAGATATGCCGCGATATAGCGATCTGTGGTCTCGCGCTCTGCTTCCATCGCGCGGCGTTCGGTACGGCTAATCGCTTCGGCGGTCGCGGGTAATCGTGCAATCGCGGCCTCGGTTAAGCCGGTTATTGGCTCGACATCCTTGATCTTCGGCTTGGGCATTTCAAGCCCATAGGCACTGACCAAAGCGCGATGCACGATGAGGTCGGCATAACGGCGAATGGGAGAGGTAAAGTGCGCATAGCTGCCCAAGGACAGGCCGAAATGTCCAACATTCGTCGGGCCATAATAAGCCTGAGTCTGGCTGCGGAGGACGGCTTCCATAATCTGCGGGCGGATTTCTTCGTCGATGACCTTTGCCAAGATTCCGTTGAAGGTTTCCGGCTTAACCACCTGCCCCAGCGCAAAATCAATGTCGAAGGTTTTGAGATATTCCTTCAACGCGACCAGCTTTTCGCGGCTTGGCGGTTCATGGGCGCGGTAAATGAGCGACGATTTCTTCGCCTCTAAAGCTTTGGCGGCCGCGACATTGGCCGCGATCATGAAGTCTTCCACCAAACGATGCGCTTCAAGCTGTTCACGTTCGGCAACGCCCGTCACGCGGCCTTGTTCATCCAGCGTGATACGCTTTTCGGGCAAGTTTAGTTCCAATGGCGCGCGCTTGGCACGCGCCTTCGACAGCAAACGCCAACATGCCCATAATGGCTTTAGCGCGGTGTCCAGCAACGGATTTTCCATAGTGCCGTCGATCGCCGCTTGCGCATCTGGATAAGGAATATTGGCGGCAATCCGCGCCACTGCCCGCGTAAAGCGCCATGACGTCACTTGGCCCGTCTTGCCAATGGCAAGGTGGCAAGCGAGCACTGCGCGGTCTTCCCCTGCCCGCAACGAGCATTTGTCCGATGACAATGCGTGCGGCAGCATGGGTACGACCAGGTCGGGGAAATAGACACTGTTCCCGCGCTTCGACGCCTCATGGTCAAGCGCGCTGCCCGGGCGGACATAATAGCTGACGTCGGCAATCGCGACGATGGCGTCAAACCCGCCCGTATCCGCATTTGGTGTGGCCCAAATCGCATCATCAAAATCACGCGCATCGCGGGGATCAATGGCAATAATCGGCAGATGGCGCAGATCTTCGCGGTGGTCGTCGGTGACGGGCAGTTCGCGTACACGCTCCGCCTCGCGCTCCACCGTTTCAGGCATCTCAAACGGAATGCCAAATTTATGTATGGCAATGAGGCTGAAGCTTTTTGGCGCAAATGGGTCGCCCAGAACTTGCGTTACCCGCGCCGATTTTTTGTGCGCGTTTCCGGTGAGTTCAGCAAGCAACAGCTCGCCAGCCTTTGCGTCGCCAACATCGCCGATCTGCGTGTCGAAACGTGATTTCTTATCGACGGATTTTAGCCAGAAACGGCCATTTTCGCCGCCTTCGACAACACCCAATATCTGCTCGCTGCCCTTGGCGAGTTTCTTCATGACATGCGCAGCCCAGCCACTGCCGCGTTCTTCGGTGCGCGCCAAAATGCGGTCGCCAACGCCCAACGCACTGTTGCGCTTGCCTTTGGTCTCAATCACCCGGATTTTGGGGGCCGGAATGCCTTCGGCTTCCCAATGCTCCGGAATGGCCACCGCTTGTTTGCCATCAATCGCAACGATTTTCAGCACCGTGACTTTTGGCACGCCACCCATTTTGTGAAAGGCCCGGCCCGGCGCCATGTCGATCAGCCCTTCATCGGTCATGTCTTTCAACAACGCCTTCAGCGCGATCTTTTCATGCCCCCGCAAGCCGAATTCCCGCGCAATCTCTCGCTTTCCTGCAGGGTCGTTAGACGATTGGATAAAGGCGAGTATCTGTTCGCGGCTCGGGAGACCTTCAAACTGGACTTTCTTGGTCGTCATGAGCCACTTCCATTTTGGTTCGCACGAATACACGAAGACACAGAAGAAGGTCGGTCGTTCAACAAGCGTTTTATTCCATCTTTGAACATGGGGGTGCCAAAATTGATAACGAACCCATGGGTTAAATTGGTCAGGCGAAGATAGGTGATTACTTGCTTCGCATGAACCGGCAGTGTTTTTTCGACCGATTTGATCTCAATTATTATGCGTTTTTCGACCAATAAATCGACACGAAATGCCGCAGGCAGATGAACTTGGTCATATTGGATGTCGATCGGCACTTGCCGGTCAACCCCCAACCCCATGTCCTCCAGCTTGGCTGCCAAAATTGTCTCATACGCGCTTTCAAGCAAACCGGGGCCGATATCCTTGTGAAGCTTGAAAGCCGCGTCGACAACAAGAGAGCAGATATGTTCAATTTCCATTCTACCCTCTTCGTGTCTTTGTGCCTTCGTGCGAAACCCTTAATATGTTCGGCCAATAAGGATCCGTTCCACGGCAGGTTCGCCTGTAAAAAAGCATGCGCCGTCGACGGCAGCCGCATCAATTGGGCTATTCCGCATCGTCAGTTTGAGCGACTTTAACTGCTCAACGATTTTATCGAGTGCCGCGCCTGTTGGGCGTGCCCACTGAACCTCTACCCAGCCAGCAAACTTCGCCTCGTCACCGGCAAAATGTGCGGCAAGGTCGGTGACGTCGCGGCGGATGTTGGCTTCAAGCCGTTCTTTTGCTTCTGCGTATAGGGTGGACTGAATGTCCTCAAGCAAACCAGCTGCCGCCGCGACAAATTCACCGCGCGGGGTAAATGCCGTCGCAAGCTTGCCGTCGTCCTTATACAGGCGATCGCGGCGCAAAACAGCCGCTTTGCCTTCGCCCACATCGCGTGGGCCCACTTCAACGATGATTGGCGCGCCTTTCTTGACCCAAGACCAACGCTTGTTCGATGCCTTCGCCGCTTTGGTATCCAGCAGCACGCGTAATGGTTCGCCGAACGCACTTAACGCGAGCAATTCGAGGCGCAGGCTGCGGCAATATTCCAACACGGCCTCGTCTTCGTCATTGTCCCGCAACATCGGTATAATCACGATTTGGTGCGGGGCAATTTGCGGCGGACAGCGCAAGCCATCATCATCGCCATGCGTCATGATAACGCCGCCAATCATCCGCGTGGAAACACCCCAGCTGGTGGTGTGCGCAAATTGTTGGCTGCCGTCCTTATCCTGATATTTAATCCCCGATGCTTCGGCAAAACCTGTGCCCAGATAATGCGACGTGCCCGCCTGCAGCGCTTTGCCGTCCTGCATCATCGCTTCGATGCTGTATGTTGCAACGGCGCCCGGGAAGCGTTCATTCTCTGGCTTTTCGCCAGCCACCACCGGCATGGCCAGCGGGCCTTCGGCGAAGGCACGATACATTTCAAGCGCGCGCATGGTTTCCCGCATCGCATCGGCGCGATCGGCGTGGGCGGTGTGCCCTTCCTGCCATAGAAACTCACTGGTGCGCAGGAACATGCGCGTGCGCATTTCCCAGCGCACAACATTGGCCCATTGATTGACCATCAACGGCAAATCACGCCAGCTTTGCACCCAGCGGCTCATCGCCGCGCCGATTACGGTTTCCGATGTTGGGCGAACGACCAGAGGCTCTTCCAGCTTGGAATCGGGATCCGGGATCAATTTGCCTTTGCCATCACCAATCAAACGATGGTGCGTGACGACGGCCATTTCCTTCGCAAAGCCCTCCACATGGTCGGCTTCTTTTTCAAAAAACGACAACGGAATGAACAACGGAAAATAGCAGTTTTCCACGCCAGCAGCTTTGATTTCCGCATCCATCAGCTTTTGGATGCGTTCCCACATGCCATAGCCCCATGGCCGGATGACCATGCATCCACGGACACCCGATTCTTCTGCGAGATCGGCCTCCGAAATGACTTCCTGATACCAGCCCGCGAAATTTTGAGCGCGCGTGACGCTTAAAGCATGTTTTATCAAAATCTTACCTGTTACTTTATAGTGAATATGGGCGCGGAATTAATCTGCCGCAATTTTATCGAGCTTCGCCTGCAACTCCGCAATCTGTCGCTTAAGATCCGCAACTGTCTCCGTCTGCGCAGCCTTGCCACCCGTCAAACCGCCAAGATTGGGAAGCAACGCCTCACGTGCAGAACGCATGAATTCGATATTCTGTTTTGCAATATGCCCAAAAGGACCCGAGGTTATTGCGGTTTCAATCGCATCCTGCACTTGCTTTTGGTTCTTGCGAAAATTGTCCATGGAGCTTTCGAGAAACTGCGGGACCATGCCCTGCATCGAGTCCCCATACATGGCGATCAATTGTTTCAGGAAGCCGACGGGCAACATCTGCTGCCCGCTATTTTCTTCTTCCATGATGATTTGTGTGAGCACACCATGGGTAATGTCCTCATTCGTTTTGGCATCAACAACTTTGAAGTCGATATCCTTACGGGTCAGTTCCGCCAGAAAGTCCAACGTAATATATTTGGACGAATGCGTGTTGTAGAGCCGCCGGTTCGCGTATTTTTTGATGATGATGGGGCCATCACCATTTCTGCTGGCTGCACGTGCCATTCATGTTCCTTTCACGGATGATAAATGCCCGATAGCACCAAGCTGTGGTGCACTGCAACATCGGCGGAGTCTCAACCGAAAATCGCGCGCGATTAGACATTTTGCGCAATTTTATTACAAAAAACCTTGTATGCAGTTTACTTCACAGATTTGCGGAGGGACGCGGTCAGCAGGCATGCAAATATCGTTTCAGAATGGCGATCTTTTGCACTTTACATCAATTACTACGCATTTTTCGCGGGCTATATTATATAATTTCGCGACTAACGACCCTTGTGAAATTTTGATGCAGGGTCGCCGCATTACCGCAGTTTTCCCTATGTGGCCCGTTGGCAACAATATCGCAAAAATCAGACTTTTTCGAGCGTAGCTATTGAACATATTCTCCATCTGCGCTTTACCGAACCATTAATTGAACATGAACAACTAAGCTGGGGAGCTTTTTGATGAAAAAGTCACGTTTGTTGATTGCAGGGTCCGCTATCAGCCTCGCGCTGTTTAGTGCTGTCCCATCTTACGCGCAGGAAGCGCAACCTGATGAAGCGAACACGCAGGAAGATGAAGCCGAGGAAGTTGAAGAGGGCGACGCCGCCCAACCTATTCTCGTTACCGGTTCGCGTATCGCGCGTCCAACTCTTCAATCTGCGGTTCCATTGACATCGGTTACGGTTGAAGACCTCACCGGGACAGGTGAGCTTTCGCTCGGTGACGCGCTGAACGATCTGCCTTCGCTGCGCTCGACGTTCAGTTCGGGTAACTCGAGCCGCTTTATTGGAACCGCTGGCCTTAGCCTCCTCGATCTTCGCGGCCTTGGCACCGACCGTACGCTGGTTCTGGTCAATGGCCGTCGTCACGTTACATCGACGCCAGGCGACAACGGTTTTGACGTCAACACAGTCCCAACAGATTTGGTTGAGCGTATCGACATCGTTACCGGCGGCAACTCGGCTATTTACGGTTCGGACGCAGTTGCCGGCGTTGTAAACTTCATCATGAAACGCGACTATGATGGCATTGCTGTGCGTGCTCAAGGTGGCCTCTCGTCGCGGGGGGACCGTGGCACATATTTTGTAAGCGCACTTGCTGGTCAAAACTTCGCAGACGGTCGTGGTAACATTGCTGTTTCGGGCGAGTATACCCGCCAGCAGCCATTGTACTTCAACCAGCGCGATGGCTTGAGCGGCGCGGCCAGCGGCCGTTGCCAGTTCCAGCAGACGGATCTTCAGGGTTCTGCCGGTGGCGAAGTTGGCTTCAGCGCGACTGACGGCATTCCAGATACCACTTTCTTGTGCGGCATCCGCAACGGAACGATTTCGGACGCGGGTACGGTAGGCAGCCTTAGCGGCGGTCGCTTCTTGCGCTTTGACGATTTCGGTAACCTGTTTGTTGATACACCAACGCAGAACTTTGCTGGCGTAGGCTCAGGCAACACCCAAGGTGGATTCGGTTCAACATTGCGTAACACCGGAAGCCTTTTGGCCGAAGTTGATCGTTATGCTGTCAACCTGTTGGCACATTATGACGTATCGGATGCCTTCAAGCCCTTCATCGAAGCCAAATATGTCCGTACCGACGTATCGGGCGAAGGTCAGCCAAGCTTCTTCTCCGGCGTGCCGCAGACCCTCGGTGGTCCAGCATTCCGTTGCAACAACGGCTTTCTGACTGCGCAGAACCTGACTGTACTTCAACAGAATGGCCTCTGCTCGAACGTGGCAACCGGGACATTCGGCCTCAACCGCTTCAACATCGACCTGGGTGGTCGTCGCTTTGAAGGTACTCGTGAGACCTATCGTGCCGTTGCCGGTATCGAAGGTACCTTCAACGAAGATTGGAACTACGAACTCGCTGTGAACTATGGCCGGTTTAAGGCTGTTGGTTTTAACACCAACAACCTCGTAATCTTCACGCAAGACGGCAACGACTATGACGGCTTCAACCTTGCTGTTGATGCGGTTGTGGCTCCATCGACCTTTACGGGCACAAACTTCGTTACTAACTCTGCTGGTCAGCGGGTTATCTGCCGCGTTAACGCAGTGTCGAACGTAAACACAGCCTGTATCCCGGTTAACGTATTTGGTCAGAACGTTGCTGATCCTCGTGCACTCGACTTCATCAACACCGAAGGCCGCACGGACGAGTTCGCAAGTCAGTTCGTCGCATCTGCATTCGTGGGTGGTGACCTTTCGCAATTGTTTGAGCTGCCCGGCGGTCCCGTCGCGTTCGCATTTGGCGCCGAATATCGTAAGGAAAAGGCAAGCGTCGATTATGATGAACTGACATCAAGCGGCGCAACCTTCTTGAACGCATTGCAGGACTTCCGTCCGCCAGCATTTGTCGTCAAGGAAGCATATGGCGAAATCCAGGTTCCATTGTTGAAGGATATGCCCTTTGCGAAGGAATTGTCGGTCAACTTCGCAGGTCGCGTTTCGGACTATAACACGTCGACGGGTACGGTTTATGCCTACAACGTTCAGGGTGTGTATGCTCCGATCGAAGATGTCCGTTTCCGCGCTGCATATGCAACGTCGGTTCGTGCACCAACGCAGGGCGACCTGTTCTCGACCGCTTCTGAGAACTTTGCGTTCATTAGCGATCCGTGCGATACGGTTTCGCCAGGGAGCACAGCGGCGGCAAACTGCTTGGCCGCTGGCGTTCCAGCCACTGCCAACGCAGCATTGGTAGCGGCTTGCGCAACCACCGCGTTCCCGGTTGCTTTGGGCGCGCCCTTCATCAACTGTACCGCACGTACAGCTTCGACCGGCTTCCTTTCGGGTGGTAACCCCACTCTGATCGAAGAAAAGGGCAAGAGCTTGACGTTGGGCGTTGTTGTTGAGCCAAGCTTCATCCCTGGCCTCAGCCTCACCGTCGACTATTACAAGATCAAGGTTGAAGACCTGATTGCCGCATTGAGCGCGCAGACAATCATCAACCTGTGCTACACCAACGCTTCGGGCATCAACAACCCGTTCTGCGCCACTGTGCAGCGTGATCCGTCGACCGGTCTGTTCGTTGAGCCTGCGGTGATTTCGGGTGGCGTTAACTTCGCATCACAGAAAACCAAGGGTATCGACTTTGACCTCGCGTATCGTAAGACCTTCGACAATGGTGATCGCTTCACCACGCGGCTTATCGCAACGCGCGTTCTGACGCTCGACAACTACACCGATCCAACCAACCCAGCGAACCCAAATCGTCAGTTGAGCGAATTGGGCGATCCAAAGTGGTCGGCAAGCTTCTCAGCAGGTTATGACTTCGGTGATTTCGATGTGCTATATGCTGCTCGTTATATTGGTAAGCAGACGATCGGCACGTTTGAAGCGCAGAACAGCTACTTCGGCCAGTGCCCTTTGACAGGCACGTTCCGTGGTCAAACCGGTATCAATGGTGGCACTTGCGATGCAGTGCTGGGTAACATTGTGAAGCTGGCTCCTGCCAACGCGGACCAATACCCACGGGTTTACTATCCAGACGTTCTGTATCACGACATTCGTGTCGGCTTTGACATCGGCAACGACTTCCGTTTCTATGCTGGTGTTAACAACCTGCTCGATAAGCAGCCGCCACTTGGCTTGCTTGGAACCGCCGGTGGCGATCCGTTTGACAGCTTCGGCCGTAACTTCTTCTTCGGAATCAATGCTGATTTCTAAGTCGAGGTATCTTCGAGACAAAAAGAAGGGCGCCCATGTGGCGCCCTTTTTTATTGGGTTAATCGTAATCCGCTAAAGCGGTCGAACCAACTATCGCCAAATGCGTTCAAAGCGCGTCCCCAAATTGGTGAGCAATTCATATTGCGATAGCCCGGTCAGCGCCGACGCTGTGGGCAAGTCATACTCCACGTTCACCCAGTCGCCTTCGCGGAGCTCAGGGGCGCCACTGATGTCGATTGTCAAGAGATCCATGGAAACGCGCCCCAAAACAGGCAACGCGACCGCTCCATGACGCGCAATGCCCTTGCCGGAAAAAGCACGCAGATAACCATCCGCATATCCGATCGAAATCGTCCCGACTGTCGTGTCATTCCCACAGATATGCGTCGCGTTGTAACCAATAGGCGCGCCTGCAGGCAGCGTCCGTACTTGAAGCAAGCGTGCGGAAAGGCGGGCAACGGGCTTGATGAAGGCCTCCATGCCGGAGCGCGCAATGCCGCCATACAGGCTGAGCCCTGGGCGCGTGAGATCATAATGATAATCCGCACCGAGCATGATGCCCGCACTGTTGGCTAGGCTCAGGCGTTTTGCGCCCGAAGCCGCCGCATGTTCATGAAACAGGCGCTGCTGGGCATTATTCTGCGCGCTATCCTCATCCGCCGACGCCAGATGCGACAGCAATAAATCGATATCGATGCTTCCCAGATCGCATTGAGACATCTGCTCCGGCCCGATGCCAAGCCGATTGATGCCGCTGTCGAACATGATGTGGCAACGCCCGCCACCTGACGCGCGCCACATTGCCACCTGGTCAGGCGTATTCAGCACGGGCACTGCGCCTAAAGCGCGTATGTGCGGAATGTCGGCGGCCTGAATGCCGTTTAAGACCGAAATCCAGGCTGGCGGAATGATATCCGCGATCGCAGCGGCTTCGCCCCAATGGGCAACGAAAAAGTCGCGGCATCCTGCATCGCACAACCGCGCCGCCACTTCGCGCGCGCCAAGGCCATAGCCATCGGCCTTGATCGCTGCCCCAGCCTGCGCCGAGCCGCTGCGCGCGTTGAGCGCTTTCCAATTCGACGCGAGGGCTTCGCCATCAAGGATTAAACGCAGCGGGGGTTCAAAATCGGTCATCGGCGGCCTTTTGCCCCTACCCCATTGCGTGTCAATCCAGCTTGGTCTTTCCCGACGTTTCCGGCAGCCAAATCAACGCAACGACAAAGGCCAATGCTGTCACACAGACCGTATACCAAAGACCGGAGAAAGGCTGCCCGGTCTGCGCGACGATATATTGCGAGATATAGGGCAGAAAGCCGCCGAAATAGCCTGCGCCAATATGATAGGGTATCGACATCGACGTGTAGCGGATTTTCGCGGGGAACATTTCGACCAAAATGGCGGCAACCTGTCCATAGGTCATGCCCGACAACGCGACCATCAGGAACACCGCGAGAATGATTTTCCATGGCTGCCGCTGGGCAGGATCAGATTTATCCGGATAACCCGCCTTTTCCAATGCGGCGACATAGGCTTTTTCGTCAAAGCCCTGAAGCTGCGAATCCCCAACCTTCAACCCCAGTGTTTCGGACGACTGCTTGCTGTAAGCAATCCCGCGCTTGGTCAGGAAATTCAGCGCCTGCGCACATTCGCTCTCATGCGTGCGGTTGAGCACGTTGAAATCACATTCCGGCAAGGAAAGCGTGACCGGGTTGCTGACCGTCGCGCGCGCGAGTGCGGGATTTGCTGCATCGGCCATCATCCAGAAAATCGGAAATACGCCGATGATGGAAAGGCCGTAACCCAGCAAAAGCATCCGCTTGCGGCCCCATTTATCCGACAACCAACCGCACGCAACATAAGTTGGCGCGGCGAGCGCGGCGCCTGCTGCCATATATAGCAGGGCATCTTCCTCTGGAACGCGGGCTGTGCCCGTCAGGAAATAAAGCGTGCCGAATTGTGACGTGTAATAAATAACGGTCAGACCTGCGGCAACGCCGAACAACGCAACGAAGAGACGTCCGATATTGCCGGGATATTTAAAGCTTTCGACAAATGGATTTTTGGACGTGGTTCCGGCGGCTTTCATCGCTTTAAACACCGGGCTTTCCGAGAGTTTGAGCCGCATATATAGCGACACAGCAAGCAATAAGATCGATGTCAGAAACGGAACGCGCCAACCCCACGCTTCAAACGCTTCCGTGCTCATCGCATGCCGGGTGATAAGGACGACAATAACCGCAAGTAAAAAGCCGCCAGCGACCGACGCTTGGATCCAACTGGTATATTGGCCGCGTTTCCCCTCGGGGGCATGTTCGGCGACATATATGGCCGCGCCGCCATATTCCCCGCCGAGTGCCAGCCCCTGCAGACAGCGCATCAGCAACAAAAGGCCTGCGGCCCAAACGCCTGCGGTCTCAAACGTCGGTAATAGGCCAATCGCCGCGGTTGCCACGCCCATCAGTGTGATGGTCACGAGGAACGTATATTTCCGCCCAATCTTGTCGCCGAAATAGCCAAATAATATTGCCCCAAGCGTACGAACGCCAAAGCCGGCACCGAAGATCGCCAGCGAAGCCAGCGTTGCGGCGGTGGGGTTATCTGCAGGGAAGAATAATTTGCCGATCAGCGCTGCAAGGATGCCGTAGACAAAGAAGTCATACCATTCGAACACAGTGCCAAGTGATGACGCCGTTATGACCAGGCGGTCCCGTTTCGGATCAAGTGTGATTTCGTTCTCGGCAGCAGCGGCCATGATATTCCCCTAAAAACCCTTTTCCTTGTCTTAATCGCTATGTCGCGGCGTTCAAGCGGCTTGTTGCGCTTATCCACAAGGGCGATTATCGATTTGGGAGAGGAGAAGAGTATGCCGGTATTTATTGATCTGTCGATCCCGATTACCAACGACGTCATTTCCGATCCGCCCGTCATGCGGCCGCAGATTTCCTATATGACGCACGAAAATACGTGGGAACAGATCGCGATGTTCTTCCCGGGGCTTACGAAGGATGACCTTCCCGATGGGGAGGGTTGGGCCGTCGAAAGCCTCACTCTATCCACACACAATGGAACGCATATGGACGCGCCGTGGCATTTCCATTCAACAACAGATGCCGGTGCACGCCCTGCCCCATCGATTGATGAAGCGCCGTTGGATTTGTTTTTTGCACCGGGCGTGAAGTTGGATTTTTCGCATTTGCCCGCTGGCCATGTCGTCAGCGCGGCGGAAGTTGAGGCGGAGCTCAAGCGTATTGGCTACACCCTTCAACCACGCGACATTGTTCTGGTGCAGTCTGGTGCGGTTTACGGAACCGATAACTTTACCGACCAAGGCGTTGGCATGGGCGCGGAAGCAACGCTGTATTTGACCTGGCAGGGTGTTGAGGTCGTCGGCACCGACGCATGGAGCTGGGATGCGCCATTCAGCCATACGGCCAAGCGTTGGGCCGAAAATCGCGACCCGTCGATCATTTGGGAAGGACATAAGGCCGGACGTATTCAGCCTTATTACCAGATTGAAAAGCTTACCAATTTGGAAGCGCTGCCAGCATTTGGTTTTACGCTGTCATGCTTCCCCGTTAAGATCGAACGTGCGAGTGCCGGATGGATACGGGCGGTGGCGATTTTGGATTAAGCCACCGCGCGCATATTATTCCATTTCCAGAATGACAGCATCGACGGCAAGGCTGTCCCCTGCCTTCGCGTTGACAATCTTTACCGTCCCGGATTTTTCGGCACGCAGGATATTTTCCATCTTCATCGCCTCAACCACCGCGAGCGGTTGCCCAGCTTCCACAGCATCGCCCGCAGTGACGTGCAATGTCGTCAACAGGCCGGGCATTGGGCAAATGAGGAATCTGGACAGATCCGGCGCGATTTTTTCGATCATATGATCGGCCAAATGCGCGATATGCCCCGGCAAGACACGCGCGATATGCGTTGCGCCGCGCGTGGTTTGCTTAAAGCCAGTCCGCATCTTCGAAACTTTAACCGCCAGCTCTTCGTCACCGACTTCAGCCTCGATCAACCGATCACCGGGGTCATATTCCATCGAAAGATCGAAATGCTCGCCGTCGACGTGCATGTCGCCATCGACCATTTCGATGTCATGGACAGCGTCACCGATCTTGACTTGCCAGCGTGCAGGCGGCTCAAGCGTGTCGCCCAATTGACCGTCGACATGGCGCGCGCGGTCGGCTTCTGCCGTCGCCACGAACCCTGCAATGGCTGCGAGTGATTTGACCAAATCCGGCGTTGATGCCGCGCCGTGGAAACCGTCAGGATATTCTTCGGCGATGAAGCCCGTGGTCAATTCGCCGGAACGGAAGCGCGGATGCTGCATGATGGCGCTGACGAAATCGATATTGTGGCCAAGGCCTTCGATCTCGAAACGGTCGAGCGCGGCGATTTGCAAGTCAGCCGCTTCGTCGCGGGTTTTGCCCCATGTGATCAGCTTGGCGATCATCGGGTCGTAGAACATAGACACTTCGCCGCCTTCGGCCACGCCGTCATCAACACGGACTCCGTCGAGGCCGCGTAACCCCAAATCCTCCCCGGAACGGGGAGGTGGCAGCGCGTTAGCGCTGACGGAGGGGGCCCCCTCCACCACTCGCTGCGCGAGCGGTCCCCCTCCCCGTTCCGGGGAGGAATGGACTGGCGGGCGATAGCGCGTCAGGCGACCGGTTGAGGGCAGGAATCCGCGATAGGGATCTTCGGCATAGACGCGGTTTTCAATGGCCCAACCGTCAATCTTGATATCATCCTGCGTCATCACGAGCTTCTCGCCAGCGGCCACGCGGATCATCTGTTCGACCAGATCGATGCCGGTGATGCATTCGGTCACCGGATGCTCAACCTGTAAACGGGTGTTCATTTCAAGGAAGTAGAAACTCTCGCCGCTGGGGTCCGCCCCCGATACGATGAGCTCGACCGTACCAGCCGAATAATAGCCCACGGCACGCGCCAATGCGACGCACTGCTCTCCCATCGCCTTGCGCATCTTGGGCGTGACGAAAGGCGATGGGGCTTCTTCGACGACCTTCTGATGGCGCCGCTGGATCGAACATTCGCGTTCGTTCAGGTATAAAATATTGCCATGCTGGTCGCCCAAAATCTGGATTTCGATATGGCGCGGGTTGAGGATGAATTTTTCGATGAAGACGCGGTCGTCGCCAAAGGAATTCAGCCCTTCGCGTTTCGTGGCTTCAAAGCCTTCGCGTACGTCCTGCTCATTATAGGCAAGCCGCATCCCCTTGCCGCCGCCGCCGGCGCTGGCTTTCATCATCACCGGATAGCCGATTTCTTCCGAAATCCGCACCGCATGTTCGGTATCGTCAATCTCACCCACAAAACCGGGGACGACGTTGACGCCCGCTTTCATGGCCAGCTTCTTGGACTCGATTTTGTCGCCCATCGCGGCAATCGCATTCACGGGCGGGCCGATGAACGCGATGTTTTCCTTGGCCAACGCTTCGGCAAAGCTGGTGCGTTCGGACAGGAAGCCATAGCCGGGATGCACTGCCTCAGCGCCCGTCGCCTTACACGCGGCGATGATCTTGTCGGCAATCAAATAAGACTGCGCGGCAGGCGAAGGCCCGATATGCACCGCCTCGTCGGCCATCTGCACAAATGGTGCACGCGCATCTGCATCGGAATAGACCGCGACAGTTGCGATCCCCATCCGGCGTGCGGTCTTGATGATACGGCAAGCGATTTCGCCACGGTTGGCGATCAGGATTTTCTTGAACATTATAGAGTTTGTCCTGTGGGTGTAGGTGGCGGTGTGCGATGTTTGGAAATGGAAAGGCGTGAGACTAATCGCCCATTCGCTTTGACGCCACTGCTCACAAATATGCGCACGAGCGTTCCGTCTACCCTTTGATAATCCCAGCGCATCTGCGGGCCATTTTTCTGTGAAGATGTATCCCGTCCAGCGCTTAAGCCCAGTCTTTCAGTTACCAAAGTCACAAGTGCTTGATGCGATGCGTTCTTTTTTGCCACGAAAGTGAAATGACAAGCGGGGTCATTCAATTCAGGAGGCATATTTGGCAAACTTACATAGCCAATTTCGCCTTGCTTTGATTCAAGGTACATGCCGCCTGTGATGTCACTTGGTCTGCGGTATTGGTAGAGTACCCACACATTTGGATCGGCCTGCAGTTTCGCCAGCAACGCTGTTTTATCGAGATAGTGCGCTACGCAAATGTCCTGAAACTTTTGCACTGCTTGGCCTGAATCGATGGCGGCCATTTTAACCTTTTGCTGGGCCATTGCGGGGCAGCTTCCGAAAGCAAGCATTGCGGCAGAGGTTACCAAAAGTGCAGTTCTATTCATGGTCATCTCCCTATTCCGCCGCTTCCAGCGCCTTACACGCCCTCAGCGGCTCCTCGGCCTCCATCGGCACAAGCCCCAGTTTCGCCAGCATGGCTGCGTCTTTGTCGTCGCCCGCGTTGGCAGCGGTCAAGAGCTTGTCGCCGGTGAAGATGCTGTTCGAGCCTGCCATGAAGCACAAAGCCTGCGTTGCTTCCGACATGCTTTCACGTCCCGCGCTTAACCGCACCATGCTCATCGGCATGGTGATACGCGCAACCGCGATCGTGCGCACAAATTCGATGTCGTCGATCTTCGCCAGTGGCGTGTCTGCAAGCATATCGCCCAGCACTGTGCCCTTTACCGGCACGAGCGCATTGACGGGCACACTTTCGGGGTGGGCCGGCAGGGTCGCCAGTGTGTGGATGAAACCGACGCGGTCCGCGCGGGTCTCGCCAAGCCCTACAATGCCGCCACTGCACACGTTGATGCCGGCACGGCGGACCTCGGCCAGCGTATCAAGCCGGTCGTCCATCGTCCGCGTGGTGATGATTTCGTTGTACCGCTCAGGCGAGGTGTCGATATTGTGGTTATAATAATCGAGCCCCGCGTCGGCCAGCATATCGGCCTGCTTGGGCGTCAGCATACCGAGCGTCATGCAGGTTTCCATGCCCATGGCGCGGACGCCCTGAACAATCTGTACAATCGCTGGCATGTCCCGATCTTTGGGATTGCGCCAAGCGGCACCCATTCAGAAACGGCGCGAACCGGAGTCCGCTGCCTCCGCGGCCTTTTGAAGTACAGCCTGCACGTCCATGAGCTTGGTCGCTTCAACGCCGCTGTCCGCTTTTACGGATTGTGAGCAATAGCCACAGTCTTCCGGACAACCGCCGGTCTTGATCGATAGCAATGTGCAAAGCTGGATCTGCCCGGCCGCATGATGCGCGCGGTGGACGGTTTGCGCCTGATAGACGAGCTCGTCGAACGGCAGGTCGAACAGTGCCGCGATTTCTGCGCGGGTCCAATCGGTGCGGACAGTCACATGGATTCTCCCAAAGGCGGCATATTGTGGCCGAGTAAAGTCAAAACATCGGCTGCGCACTCAACAACATTGCTGCCCGGGCCGTAAATGCCCTGCACGCCCGCTTCACGCAGAAAATCATAATCCTGCGGCGGAATGACGCCACCGGCAATGACCTTAATGTCGCCACGTCCCGCTTCGCGCAGACCCTTTATAAGCTCTGGGATCAGCGTCTTGTGACCCGCAGCAAGGCTGGAGGCACCGACGGCATCGACATCATGCTGAAGCGCCAACACAACAGTTTCTTCGGGTGTCTGGAACAATGGCCCACTGATAACGTCAAAGCCCATGTCGGAAAATGCAGAGGCAATGACGTTCGCACCGCGGTCGTGCCCATCCTGCCCCATTTTGGCGACGAGCAATTTTGGTTTGCGGCCCAAGCGGCGGCCAACCGATGCGACGCCGTCGAGCACTTGCGCCCAGCGTTTGTCGAATTCATGCGCGCTGCCATAAATACCCTGCACAGGCACTGGCGTGGTCGCATAGCGGCCAAACACAGCCTCCATTGCGTCGGATATCTCGCCCAGTGTGGCGCGTGCGCGGGCGGCGTCTACTGCAAGCGCGAGCAGGTTCGCGCCGCTCTTCGCCCCTTCGGTAAGTGCATGCAATGCGGCCTGACACGCGGCTTCATCACGTGATGCGCGCGTGGCGGCAAGGCGTGCAATTTGGCCCTGACGGACGAAGTCGTTATCGACCTCCAGCGTATCGAGCTGGTCTTCGGTTTCCAGACGATATTTGTTGACGCCAACGATGACGTCTTCACCTTTGTCTACCCGTGCCTGACGCGCAGCGGCGGCTTCTTCGATCAAACGCTTGGGCATGCCCGATGCGACAGCCTTCGTCATGCCGCCGAGTTCGTCGACCTCACCAATGATTTTCCACGCCTGATCGACCAGCTCTGCGGTCAAGGCTTCGACATAATAGCTGCCACCCAAAGGATCGACGACCTTTGTGATGCCGGTTTCTTCGGCCAGGATGATCTGCGTGTTCCGCGCAATGCGCGCCGAGAATTCCGTCGGCAACGCAATGGCTTCGTCCAACGCATTGGTGTGAAGGCTCTGCGTGCCGCCAAGCGTCGCGGCCATGGCTTCAACCGTGGTGCGGATGACGTTGTTATAGGGATCTTGCTCTTGCAACGAAACGCCCGATGTCTGGCAATGCGTGCGCAGCATTTTGGAGCGTTCGTCCTTTGCGCCGAGGTCATCCATGACGCGGTGCCACAATGTGCGCGCTGCGCGCAGCTTTGACACTTCCATGAAGAAGTTCATGCCGATACCAAAGAAGAAGGACAGCCGCCCGGCGAACGCATCAATATCCAAGCCCGAAGCAATCGCGCGCTGCACATATTCCTTGCCGTCGGCGATGGTGAAGGCAAGTTCTTGCACCGCGGTCGCGCCGGCCTCATGCATATGATAGCCGGAGATCGAAATGCTGTTGAACTTCGGCATGTTCGCGCTGGTGTAGGCGATAATGTCCGAAACGATCCGCATCGATGGTTCGGGCGGGTAAATATATGTGTTGCGGACCATGAACTCCTTAAGGATGTCGTTCTGAATGGTGCCGTCGAGCTGTGCCTGCGAAACGCCCTGCTCTTCACCCGCGACGATGAAGAACGCCAGGATCGGAATGACCGCGCCGTTCATCGTCATCGACACCGACATCTGGTCCAGCGGAATGCCGTCGTACAGGATTTTCATGTCCTCGACGCTATCGATGGCAACGCCCGCCTTGCCGACATCGCCCACCACGCGCGGATGGTCGCTGTCATAGCCGCGATGGGTGGCAAGGTCGAAGGCAACCGAAAGGCCCTTTTGCCCGGCGGCCAAGTTGCGGCGATAAAAGGCGTTCGATTCCTCGGCAGTCGAGAAACCGGCATATTGCCGGATAGTCCATGGGCGACCTGCATACATCGACGCACGCACACCGCGCGTGAACGGCGCAAAGCCGGGAAGTCCCGGATCGCCAGCGTCCGCACTGGTGTACAGTGGCTTCACCGAAATACCCTCGGGCGTGTGCCAGGTCAGGTCCTTGCCCTTAACCTCTTTGTCAGCCGCCTTTTTCCAGTCGTCGATATTCGTCATTATGTTCCAAACCAAAATGTCATCATCACAGCATGTTCAGGATGAAGAATGGGTGGGTTAAGCCCCCTTAAATTCGGCCTTACGTTTCTGCAAAAACGCAATTGCGCCTTCGTGGGCATCGTTGCTGTCACCGGCAATCTTTTGGCCTTCGGCCTCACGCAGCAAGGCCGTTGCATAATCCGCATCCAACGCCGCAGCGATATTCTGACGCATGATGCCAATGGCGACCGTTGGCCCGTTGGCCAACCGTGTGGCCAAAGTCTTCGCTTCCGTCACCAGTTCGGCATCATCGACAGACTTGTAGATCAGGCCCCAATCGGCTGCTTTATCCGCAGGGATTTTTTCACCGAGCAACATCATTTCTGTTGCGCGGGCCTTGCCGACAAGGCGCGAAAGCATCCAGCTTGCGCCGCCGTCTGGCACCAGACCGATGTTGACAAAGGCCTGAAGGAAATAGGCAGATTTACCCGCAATCGCAAAATCGCTGGCTAGCGCAAGGCTGCAGCCAACGCCAGCCGCAGGGCCATTGATCGCGGTGATAATCGGCACGTTGAGCTTGGCCAGTTTGAGCATCAACGGGTTATAGCTCTTGGTCAGCGCGTAATAGGCCCCCTGCCCGCCGCTCACCGACGCGCCTGCGCCGCGTGCCGACAGGTCCGCGCCTGAACAAAATGCGCGGCCTTCGCCGGTGATCAAAACAACGCGCGCGCCATTCAATTGGTCAAGCGCGGCGCTGATCTCGTCCGCCATTTGCGGCGCCATCGCGTTCAACCGATCTGGACGGTTGAGGGTTATTGTTGCAACATTTTCCGCGATATCGAGGCGGATGGTTTCATATGTCATAGTTCAAGCTCCCTTCATTCTATCACCGTCATGCTGAACTTGTTTCAGCATCCATTTCACCTCCCAAAACCCACGCTCCGGGAATATAAATGGACCCTGAAACAAGTTCAGGGTGACGATGTGGTGGTTGGTCAATGTGCCTGCGAAGGCACCTCCATAATTTCGGTCAGCACACCCTGCATATCTTTAGGATGCACAAAGAAAATCAGCGTGCCATGCGCGCCAATGCGTGGTTCGCCGAGCACGCGCTTGCCCATGGCTTCAAACTCCGCCTTGGCAGCATGAATGTCCGGCACTTCATAACAGACATGGTGCTGCCCACCCGCCGGGTTCTTTTCCAGAAACGCAGCGATGGAGGCATTGCCCGGCAACGGCTCGATCAGTTCAATCTGCGTTCCGTTCAACGCCCCATCCGAACCGGGCGTGTCGACAAAGCAAACCTTCACGCCTTGATCCGGCAGGTCGAACGGATCATGAATCTTCGTCGCGCCCATCACGTTGCGGTAAAAGACAATGCTGTCGGAAATGGAAGGCGTTGCGACACCGATATGGTTGAGACGGCCGAGTTTCATGTCGCTTCCTTACAACGGAATATTGTCATGCTTCTTCCAAGGGTTTTCCAACGCCTTGTTCCGCAATTTCCGTAATCCCAAGGCAATCCGTTTCCGCGTCGAATGCGGGTAGATGACCTCGTCGATAAAGCCCTTGCTCGCCGCGACGAACGGGTTGGCGAAGCGGTCCTCATATTCCGCTGTCTTCACCGCTTGTTCTTCCGCCGAAAGTCCGCGGAAGATGATTTCAACTGCGCCCTTTGCACCCATGACCGCGATTTCAGCGGTGGGCCATGCGTAGTTGAGGTCGCCGCGTAAGTGCTTGGACGCCATCACGTCATATGCGCCGCCATAGGCCTTACGGGTGATGATGGTGATTTTGGGCACGGTCGCCTCGGCATAGGCAAAGAGCAATTTCGCGCCATGCTTGATGATGCCGCCATATTCCTGCGCCGTGCCGGGCAAAAATCCGGGAACGTCGACGAAGGTGATGATCGGAATTTCGAACGCATCGCAAAAGCGGACGAAGCGTGCCGCTTTTTTGGAACTGTTGATGTCCAGCACGCCCGCCAGCACCATGGGCTGATTGGCGACGATGCCGACGGTGCGGCCCTCGATGCGGCCAAAACCGATGATCACATTTGCTGCATGCGTCGGCTGAACCTCAAAAAAGTCGCCTTCATCCACCGTTTTGCGGATCAGCTCATGCATATCATAAGGCTGGTTCGCGCTTGGCGGGATTAAGGTGTCGAGGCTCGGTTCAATACGGTCCCACGCGTCCTCGGTTGGCCGTTCAGGAACGCCGGTGCGGTTATTCTCTGGCAAATAGTCAAAGAAATCGCGGACCGAGAGCAGCGCCTCAATATCATTTTCGAACGCATTGTCGGCAACGCCCGACTTGGTCGTGTGCGAAACCGCGCCGCCCAATTCTTCCTGAGTCACCACTTCATTGGTAACGGTTTTCACAACATCGGGGCCAGTGACGAACATATAGCTGCTGTCCTTCACCATGAAGATGAAGTCGGTAATCGCTGGCGAATATACCGCACCACCCGCGCATGGGCCCATGATGAGGCTGATCTGTGGTATGACGCCGCTTGCGAGCGTATTGCGTTGAAACACCTCGGCATAGCCGCCAAGCGACGCCACACCTTCCTGAATGCGCGCGCCGCCGCTGTCGTTCAGGCCGATGACAGGCGCGCCCACTTTCATGGCATTGTCCATGACCTTGCAGATTTTCATCGCATGCGCTTCGGAAAGCGACCCGCCGAATACCGTGAAATCCTGACTATACACATAGACCAAGCGACCATTGATGGTGCCGCTCCCTGTGACAACGCCGTCACCGGGGATCTTCTGCTCTGCCATGCCAAAGTCGGTGCAATTATGCGTCACATAGGCGTCGAGCTCTTCGAAGCTGCCTTCATCCAGTAGGATATCAAGTCGCTCGCGCGCGGTCAGGCGACCCTTGGCATGTTGCGCGTCAATGCGCTTCTGCCCGCCACCCAATTTGGACGCTGCGCGCCGCAATTCCAGTTCAGCGATATTGGCCGACATGGTTTTCCCCATAAGCAATTTTGTTGCGTGAAGCTTTGGCATCGTGGCGATGCAATTGCAAATTAATCGTGCGATTAAATTTACGAATTTCTCTGCAATATTGAAAGCTGCCAAAAGCGAAAAAGGACGCTATAGGGCCACGTCATGGAACAGGATCACCCCATCAAAGTCGCCGCGCTCTATCGCTTTGTATCGTTCGATGCGCCTGAAGCGCTGCAGCCGCTAATCCACGAACAGTGCACAGCGGGCGGCATCAAAGGCACCATTTTGTTAGCGCATGAAGGAATCAACGGCACCGTCGCCGGAGAGCCGGCCGCTATCGACGCCCTCATTTCATTTCTGCGCGCCATTCCGGGCTGCGCAGAATTGGACGTCAAATATTCGCATGCCAATGAAATGCCATTCTACCGGATGAAAGTGCGGTTGAAGAAGGAAATTGTGACGCTGGGCGTTGACGGCATCGACCCGAAACGTGAAGTCGGCACTTATGTGCAGCCAGAGGATTGGAATGCGTTGATTTCCGATCCGGACACCGTCCTCATCGATACCCGCAATGATTATGAGGTTGCGATTGGTACCTTTGAAGGTGCAGTCGATCCGCGGACCAAATCGTTCAGCGAATTTCCCGAATGGTTTCGCGCGCATCGCGATGAGCTGGCCGAAGGCAAAACGAAGTTTGCGATGTTCTGCACCGGCGGCATACGCTGCGAAAAATCGACGGCCTTCCTGAAAGCTGAAGGGATAGACGACGTCTACCACCTAGAAGGCGGCATATTGCGCTATCTGGAGAATATTCCAGAAGCCGAGAGCAAATGGCAGGGCGAATGTTTTGTCTTCGATGAACGCGTGTCCGTGAAGCATGGGCTTGAGCTTGGCGAGATGGAATTGTGCCACGCGTGCCGCCGACCCATTTCGCAAGAGGATAAGGCGTCAGCGCATTTCATCGAGGGCGTCGCCTGCCCGGCTTGCTATGCCGAACGCACCGACGAAGACCGCGCACGTTTCGCAGAGCGGCAGAAACAAATCGCGCTCGCCAAAAAGCGCGGTAAACAGCATATCGGTGTCAATCCGCGCATTGATGACTGATCTGCCCATCCTCTACAGTTTCCGGCGATGTCCATATGCCATGCGGGCAAGGATGGCGATTGCGGTAAGTGGCGTCCGGGTTGAGCTGCGCGAAGTGGTGCTTCGGGACAAACCGCCTGAAATGATCGCGGTTTCGCCAAAGGGCACCGTTCCGGTGTTGCTGTTGGGCGACGGTCAAGTTGTCGACGAGAGCCTGGACATCATGCGCTGGGCATTGGCGCAAAATGATCCCGAAACCTGGCTGGCCCATGCGGATGCGGGCATGATCGCGGCCAATGATGGCCCGTTCAAACAGGCGCTGGACCGGTACAAATATCCGCATCGTTATGGTCTGGCCGACGGTTTGGAACATCGTGACGCTGCGCTGAAACATTTGTCGGGCCTGAACGACATATTGTCGGCGCAACGCTATTTGGGCGGCAGCGCGCCTGCGTTTACCGACATCGCCTTGTTTCCCTTTGTTCGCCAGTTTGCCGCAACCGACCCGCTATGGTTCGATGGATTGCCATTGCCTGCGCTTCAGGCGTGGCTGAACGGACTGCTTGCATCGGTCCTGTTTGGCCAGATCATGACCCGCCACCCCAAATGGACAGCGGGCGACGAAGTTACTGTCTTTCCATAAACCTCAGCGAGAGCCGATAAGCGCCCTTCGACAGGCTCAGGGCTACGGTGAGGTTCTCGGTTATTTCATCAACACAAGTTCTTCGGACATGCTGGGGTGCAGCGCGACAGTATCGTCGAAATCCTGCTTCGTAAGTCCTGCTTTGACCGCAATCGCCGCTGCTTGAAGAATCTCGCCACTGTCCGGCCCAATCAAATGCAATCCGACCACGCGCTCGTTTGCGCCCGCGACCACCATTTTATACAATGCGCGTTCATTGCGGTCGGCCAACACATTCTTCATCGCGCGGAAATCGCTTTTGTAAATTTTGACGTCCGGATGCGCCGCGCGGGCTTCGGCCTCGGTCATCCCGACGCTGGCAATTGGCGGATTGCTGAACACCGCAGTTGGTATGCAGTCATAATTTACCGTGCGCGGATTGTTGCCAAAGACGCTGTCCGCAAAAGCATGGCCTTCGCGGATCGCAATTGGGGTTAGCTGAACGCGGTTGGTAACATCGCCCACCGCGTAAATGCTAGGCACGTTGGTCCGATTGTCGTCGCCAACCTGTACCGAGCCATCCTTCCCAAGCGCGACGCCAACCTCTTCAAGGCCAAGGCCTTTGCTGTGCGGCGTCCGACCAATGGCCCAAAGCAGCAAATCGGTTTCAATCGTCTCGCCTTGGTTGGTTTCGATCACCAAGCTGCCATCATCCTGCTTGGTGATGGATTTGAAGCTACAGTTGAAGCGAATATCGATGCCCTTATGGCCGCTAATGCCCACGAGCCGGTCGACAATTTCGTCATCATAACTGCGCAAAATACGGTCGCCGTGTGTGACAAGACTGACTTTGACGCCAAGTTCGTTGAAAATACCGGCAAACTCGTTCGCGATATAGCCGCCGCCTGCGATCACCGCCCGCTTGGGCAATTCGGGCAGGCTAAACACTTCATTTGATGTGATGCCATGCCCGGCGCCTGTTATTTCCGGAACCGATGGCCAAGCGCCTGTGGCAATGAGGATATAGGCCGCCGAAATCTCGCGCCCGCTTGCCAGGCGCACGCTGTTCGGCCCGGTCACAACCGCGCGTTCGCGAAACACCTCAACCTTGTTGTTGCCAAGCGTCTGGCCGTAAAGCCCTTCGAGACGGTTCACCTCCGCCGCGACATTGTTGCGCAATATGTTCCAGTCGAACGTCGCGCCTGTTGTGTTCCATCCGAAACGCTGCGCGTCGTGCAGGTCTTCGGCGAAATGTGATCCGTACACGAGCAGCTTTTTGGGAACACATCCGCGGATGACGCATGTGCCCCCAACGCGATGTTCCTCCGCAACGGCAACGCGCGCGCCATGCGAAGCCGCTATCCGCGATGCGCGAACCCCGCCCGAACCAGCGCCAATGACAAACAGATCATATTCAAATTCAGCCATGCGATTTTTCCCTTATGCCATGGCCATATGGTTGCGGCGCAACGCATTTGCCAATGGCATTTTTTCATCTGACTTATCGAACAACCACGTGCGGTCAGTTGTCGCCCAATGCCGCCTCAATCAATGCCGTCGTGGATGGGTCAAAGCCCGTGGCGCCATTTTCTCCGATGCTTTTTGCGATTTGCTTGCCCAGCTCAACACCGAATTGGTCAAACGGGTTTATGCCCAGCAACACGGCATTCACAAAAGTCCGGTGTTCGTAAAACGCAATCAATGCGCCCAACGCCGACGGCGTCACATCGTCCATCAATATCGTGGTTGACGGCCGATTACCCGCATAGTTACGTGCCAGATCATCTGACTTCTGCCCCGCCATCAACGCCGCCCCTTGGGCAAAACAGTTCACCAGCAGTGTTTCATGGTGGGCGGTATCAAAGTCATGTCCAGGCGTTTTGCTGGCAATGAATTCGACGGGAATGAGATGCGTTCCCTGATGCAACAATTGGAAGACCGCATGTTGCGCGTCGGTACCAACCCCGCCCCATGTGACGGGCGCGCTGTGACGACCGAGCGGCGCGCCTTCGGCTGTCACCGATTTGCCGTTCGATTCCATCTCCAACTGCTGCAGATAATCGGGCAACAATCGCAGCCGTTCGTCATACGCAAAAACCGCGCGGGTCTGGCAGTCCTTGATCTGGGCATAATAAAGGTCGCAGAACGCAGCCAATGTCGGCGCATTTTCCAACAGTGGCGCATGGCGGAAATGCCGGTCCATCGCCGCTGCACCTTCAAGCAGTTCTTCATACACGGCCCAGCCAAGCCCGAGCGCCACGGGAAAGCCAATCGAGCACCACAGCGAATAGCGCCCGCCAACCGATTCATTGAACGGCAATATCCGGCTTTCATCGACGCCCCATTCCAGTGCTTTGTCCGGATAGGCCGTAAGCGCCACGATCTGGGCATAAGGATCAGCCACACCGCCGTCGCGCATCCACTCCATCGCGCTGGTTGCGTTCAGCAAGGTTTCCGTCGTGGTGAAGGTTTTGGATGCGACCGCGACGATGGTCTTATGTGGGTCCATGCCTTTCACAGCCTCAGTCAGTGCAGCACCGTCGATATTTGACACAACCTTGACATCGTACCGCGCACCATCGCGGCCCAACGCATCGACCAGCAATTTCGGCCCAAGCGCGGAGCCGCCAATGCCGATGTGCAAGATATGTTTGATGTCGCCCATAAATCCGGCGTCGATCGCTTCGACAAGGCCGCGCATCCGTTCTTGAAGTGCACGGGCATGGGCGACGGCCTGCACATCGCCATTACCGCGCTCCGCCGCATGCTCGGCAGCTCGGCCTTCGGTTACATTGATCGCAGCGCCCGAAAATAATGCCGATTTGGCGTCGCCCAAATGCATGTCTTCGGCAAGTTTCGCGAATTGGGACAGCATGGCGTCATCAAGATGGGTTTTCGACACATCAAAGCGCAATCCGGACTGCTCTATGGTCATTTTGGCAACGCGGTCGGGGTCTAACGCAAACAGCTCAACCAGCGATTTTTCTTGCTGTTTTTCAAGCCCAGCCCAACTGTGATCCGTCATCATATACCCTTTATCAATCGTGCGAATGTCGCCTGTGAATCTCGACGCTGGCAAATAGCGCGTCTACGCGATAAAAGGCCAGCCAATCCGTCATAAGACGACATTAATTTGCGAGATTATGTGACTTCACCAACCGACAAGACGGACGATGCGAACGTGACCGCACATCCGCAACGCGCAGCGCCCCCTTCCGAATGGCGCGAATTTGGCGGCTTCCTTTTGAAGTTGGCGGTATTCGTGTTCATTCTGCGCAGCTTCATCGTCTCGCCGTTCAATATTCCTTCGGAATCGATGCAGCCCCGCTTGCTCATCGGTGATTATCTGTTGGTTGCCAAATGGCCGTATGGCTATTCCAAATATAGCCTGCCCTTTTCTCTACCCCTCATTCCCGGGCGGATATTTGCCAGCGAGCCAAAGCGCGGCGATGTTGTGGTGTTCAAGGCACCCATGTCGAACGGCACAGATTATATTAAGCGCGTGATTGGCCTTCCCGGCGACGTCATCCAAATGCGCGATGGCATTTTGGAGATTAACGGTGTCGCGGTCAAAAAAGAACGCATTGCCGATCTTGTCATTCCGGTAACGCAAAATATGCGCGACACCGCCGAAATGGACCGCAACCCCTTCCCGTGCTGGCGCCCCGATATGGAAGAAGCGAGCCCCGATGGCGGCACGCAATGCCGGTACCCGCGTTTTCGTGAGACATTGCCCGAGGGCAAGAGCTACGAAATTCTCGACCTCGCCAACGGATTGGAAGGCGACAACACCGAAGCCTTTGTTGTCGGCGAAAAGGACGTGTTCCTGATGGGGGACAATCGCGACCGCAGCGCCGACAGCCGCTGGACACCCATTGATAAGCCCGGCGCCATCGGCATCGTGCCACAAGAAAATCTCGTCGGGCGCGCGCTGGTGTCGGTATTTTCGACCGATGGATCGTCACATTGGCTGCTACCATGGACATGGTTTACCGCTGCGCGTCCTGACCGCATTGGACAAGGGTTTTGACCAACAGCGATAAAGACAACTGGCTGAAGGCATTAATGCCCAAGCCGCCGTCGGATCTGGCGTTGTATCACCGCGCGCTGACGCATGGCAGCACCGGACAGGCTGATTATCAACGGCTTGAGTTTCTGGGTGACCGGATATTGGGTCTGGTCATCGCGGATATGCTGTACCACCGATATGCCGAGGAAGCCGAGGGTCGCTTGTCGCACCGGCTGAACGCGTTGGTATCGGGCCTGACATGTGCAGATATCGCCCGACAGGTCGGGGTTCCAGCCCAACTGCGGCTTGGCAAACAAGCGCGCGACGACGGCGCGCAACAAAGCGACAATGTGCTTGGTGACGTCATGGAGGCGTTGATTGGTGCGCTCTATTTGGACCACGGTATCGACGCTGCGCGCGCGCTTATCGAACGCCTGTGGGGTCCGTTGATTGAAACTGCCAATGGTGCGCCAAAGCATCCCAAATCCGCGCTTCAGGAATGGTGTGCCGCGCATGGCCGCAAGGTTCCCGAATATGTAATAACGAAAAAAGAAGGCCCTCCCCACGCTATGACATTTGAAATTACCGTCACCGTAAAAGGTTTTGACCCAGTCACCGCGACAGCGCACAGCAAGCAGGCTGCTGAAACTGCTGCCGCGCTCGCATTTTTGGACATCCACGCATGACCAAAAAATGCGGTCATGTCGCCATTATTGGTGCACCAAATGCGGGTAAATCAACGCTGGTCAATGCTTTGGTCGGTCAAAAGGTCGCGATTGTCAGCCCAAAGGCGCAAACGACCCGCACCCGTATGCTGGGCGTCGCGCTTGCCGGCGAAACACAGATTATATTGGTCGACACGCCAGGCATATTTGCGGCGCAACGCCGCTTTGACCGGGCCATGGTTGCCGCGGCATGGGACGGCGCGGGCGATGCGGACATGATTGCGCTCATCGTCGATGGCCGCGCCGGTGCTGGCCCAAAGGTCGAAAAGATATTGGAGGGGCTTAAGGACCGCCCTGAACGCAAGTGGCTGGTGCTGAACAAGGTGGATATTGCCGCCAAGGAAAAGCTGCTGTCGCTGACGACGAAATTGACCGAAAAATGCGATTTCGAACAAATTTATTATATCAGCGCAGCGACGGGTGATGGCCTTGATGAATTCAAACAGGCGCTGGCGGATGCCATGCCCGAGGGCGAATGGCATTTCCCTGAAGATCAGGTTTCCGACGCCACAGACCGTTTGATCGCGTCTGAAATCACGCGGGAGCAGCTATATCTGCAACTCCATGAAGAGCTGCCTTATGCCAGCGCCGTGGAGACCGAGAAATATAGCGAACGCGAAGATGGTTCCTTAGAAATCCATCAACAGATTCTTGTCGCCAGACCGACCCAGCGCGCCATCGTGCTTGGCAAAGGCGGCGCACGGATCAAGACGATTGGCGAAGCGGCCCGCACCGAATTGGCCAAATTGATGGGCGTGAAGGTCCACCTATATTTGCATGTGAAGGTGCACGCAAAGTGGGACGAGGATCGCACTTTATACCGCGATATCGGGCTCGAATGGGTCGAGTAACCGCAGGCAAACAAAACTGAGAGATGTCATCCCCGCCGCAGCAGGGATGACATGTTTCTCTGCGGCTTACTTCGCTGTTTTTGCCTTGGGCTTGGCTGCCGCCTTTTTCTTAGGTGCAGCCTTTTTCTTCGGAGCAGCTTTTTTCTTAGTCTTCGATGGCATGGCCGCGCGTGCGTCGATCAATTGCGCCGCTTCCTCCAATGTGAGTTCGTCGGGTGCAATCGACTTGGGCAAAGTCGCGTTGGTCGTGCCGTCGGTCACATAAGGCCCAAAGCGGCCTTCCATCAGCTTGATCTCAGCCTCTGTACGCGGATGCTTTCCAAGCTCCTTCAGCGGAGCGCGTGCTGCACCACGCCCGCGGCCCGGATTGGCAGCCGCCTCGGCCAGCTTTGCCACGGCACTGTTCATGCCCGTTTCGAACACTTCTGTCGTCGACTGCAGTCGTGCATATTTCCCGTTATGCGCAAGATATGGCCCATAACGCCCAATGCTTGCGGTTATCGGCTCACCGCTTTCGGGGTGGGTGCCGACCGTGCGCGGCAAGGACAACAGCTTTACCGCCCATTCAAGGCCGATATCCTCTGCAGGAATATCTTTCGGAATAGATGCGCGCTTGGCCTCTTTGCCCTCACCCATTTCGAAATAGGGGCCAAAACGGCCAGATTTGCGGCTAACCTCCAATTGCGTTTCTGGATGTTGCCCAAGCACTTCAGGCCCCGTATCTTCGCCATTCTCGCCACCTGGCTGCGCGAATTTCCGCGTGTATTTGCACTCGGGATAATTGGAACACGCAACAAAAGCGCCAAATTTACCGCCACGCAGGGCAAGCCTGCCCGCACCGCATTTCGGGCATAGGCGCGGGTCCGTGCCGTCTTCACGCTCAGGAAACAGATAAGGCGACAGGAAGATATCCAGCTCAGCGGTTACTTCCGAAGGCTTCTGCTCCATGACTTCAGCCGTTTTTGGCTTAAAATCGCGCCAGAAGGATTCCAAAAACGCCTGCCAGTTGGCACGGCCGCCGCTGATTTCATCAAGCTGATCTTCCAGCCCTGCGGTATAATCATAAGCGACATAACGTTCAAAAAACCGTTCGAGGAATGCTGTGAGCAATCGGCCCGATTCCTCTGCAAAGAAACGATTTTTTTCAACACGGACATATGCCCTGTCTTTCAGAACCTGAATGGTTGACGCATAGGTCGATGGACGACCAATACCCAGTTCCTCCAGCCTTTTAACGAGCGTCGCTTCGGAAAAACGCGGTGGTGGTTGCGTAAAGTGTTGCGTTTTCTCAACGGCATGCTTCGCGGGCGCATCGCCGACGGACATCGCCGGCAAAATTGCGCCATCTTCGCCCTCGCTATCGTCGATGCCTTCCTCATACACCGCCAGGAAACCGGGGAATTTCATCACTTGCCCCGTGGCGCGCAACGCGGTCTGTCCGGTACCGTCGACCAGATCAACCGTGGTGCGCTCCAACCGTGCAGAAGCCATCTGGCTGGCCATCGCGCGTTTGTAGATCAGGTCATACAAACGACCATGATCGCCCGAACCGGCCTTATCCTTGGAGAAATCGGTTGGCCGAATGGCTTCATGGGCCTCTTGCGCGTTTTTGGCTTTGGTTTGGTAGACCCGCGGTTTGTCGGGCAAATAGCCGCTGTCAAAGCGGTCAGAGATTGTTTTACGCGCGGCCGAAATGGCGCTGTGGTCCATTTGGACGCCGTCCGTACGCATATAGGTGATCGCACCATCTTCATACAGCCCTTGCGCAATCCGCATGGTGTGGCTGGCCGAAAAGCCAAGCTTGCGCGCGGCTTCCTGCTGCAATGTCGATGTTGTAAAGGGTGGTTGTGGGTTCCGCGTAACCGGCTTTGTTTCGACAGTATCGACGGTGAACTTACCGGCTTCGACCGCGGCGCGCGCTTGCTCTGCCTCGGCCTCGGTTTTCAAATCCATCTTGTCGAGTTTTTTGCCGAGATATTGGGTCAGACGGGCATCGAACTTCTGCCCCTTATGCTCCATCGCCGCCTTCACCGACCAATATTCTTGCGCACGAAACGCTTCGATCTCGCGCTCGCGTTCAACGATTAAGCGCAGCGCAACCGACTGAACACGGCCTGCGGACTTTGCGCCCGGCAGCTTGCGCCACAATACGGGCGACAGCGTAAAGCCCACAAGATAATCCAGAGCACGGCGCGCCCGATAGGCATCAATCAGATCGATATCCAAAGCCCGCGGATGCTTCATGGCGTCCGTGACAGCCTGTTTGGTAATCGCATTGAACGTCACGCGGCCGACATTTGCGGGCAGCGCCTTTTTCTTGGCGAGCACTTCCTGCACATGCCAGCTAATCGCTTCACCTTCACGGTCAGGGTCGGTCGCAAGGATTAAGCCGTCGGCCTTTTTTGCCTCGTCGGATATCGCCTTCAGCTGCTTCGCTTTGTCGGCATAATTATCCCACAGCATCTCAAAGCCATTATCAGGATCAACAGACCCATCCTTGGGCGGCAAATCGCGGATATGTCCGTAGGACGCCAGAACCTTGAAGCCGGGGCCCAAATATTTCTCGATTGTCTTGGCTTTTGCAGGTGATTCAACGATGACTAATTGCATGATAATATGGACTTTTCTAAAATCTTTCGCGTACGCGTATAGGCTGATGGGGTTGGAGGGGTGTCGTCAAGACGAAAATTTCATGCGGCGAAACGTACTTTTCCGCCTGCCCCGCGCTCCAGTTTTCCGGCCAGTTCCATTTCGAGCAGAACCATCTGCACATTGGCTTGGCTGCTGCCCGATTGGCGCACCAATTCATCCACCGAAACATAGGTCATGCCCATCAGGTCGATGACAGCTTGTCGTTCGCTATCGGTGTCGTCGCCGATGGTTGCCGGCTCCGATGGAACATATCGCGCCGGCACCGCGCGCATCCGGTGATCCAATGGCCGGACAAGTTCCGAAATTTCTTCGGCATTCTGCACAAGCGTTGCGCCTTCGCGGATCAGCTGGTTACAGCCCCGTGATCGTGGATCAAGTGGCGACCCCGGAATGGCCATAACTTCACGCCCCGCCTCCGCCGCAAGCCGCGCGGTGATGAGCGATCCGGATTTTGGGGCAGCCTCAACCACAACCGTGCCCGCCGAAATCCCCGCAATAATCCGGTTGCGATATGGAAAATGCCGCGCGCGCGGTTCTGTCCCGGGCGGTTGTTCGGCGATGAGCAAGCCACGTTCGGCAATCGCTTCCTGAAGCGCCTTGTTCTCCGGCGGGTAAACAACATCAAGTCCACCTGCGATCACCGCAATCGTTCCGGTTTCAATCGAACCTGCGTGCGCTGCGGTATCAATACCGCGCGCCAGCCCCGAGACGACGGGGAATTCCGTTTGGCCAAGGTCATAGGCCAGCTGCCGTGCGAACTGGCATGCGCCAGCCGACGCATTGCGCGCACCAACCATGGAAATGGCGATGCGGTTGAGCAGCCCCAAATCACCCTTCACACATAGGACGGGCGGCGCATTGTCCAAGTGTGACAGCAAAGAAGGATATTCGGGATCGCCAATGAAGATATGACGCCCGCCAAATTTCTCAACGAATTGAAATTCGCGGGCGATGCTTGCTTCATCGGCAAGAAGCGACGGACCGCCCCCGCCGCGACGAACAAGGTCGGGTAAAGCCTCCAGCGCAGCCTTTGCACTGCCAAAGCGGCCCATGAGCTGGCGATAACTGACCGGACCAATATTGGGTGATCTAATGAGCCGAAGCTGATCAAATTGTTCCTGGCTGCCCCCCATTGCCGCGGTCAGCTTTTGCTTTTGCCGATACGCGGTTCGGTGCCGTCCAACAGGTTTTCGATATTGGTCCGATGTTTCCAAAATACGATCAACGTGCATGCGACCAACAGGGCCACCAAATCATATCGACCGAAATAAGCCGCGGCTATGGGTGCGCATAATGCCGCCAGCAGTCCAGCGAGTGAAGAAATCCTGAAAATAAGAAGCGCGCCAATCCAAGCGATGGCATAGACAACGCCGCCTTGCCAAAACAGGCCGAACATGATGCCGGCATAGGTCGCAACCCCCTTACCGCCCTTGAAGCCCAGCCATATGGGGTACAAATGGCCAAAGAAAGCGCCTGCTGCGGCAAATACTGCGCCGCCGGGCAGATAATGCGTGGCGATAAAGACTGCGAAGAAACCTTTTAGCAGGTCCAGCAACAACGTCAGTGCGGCAAGCCCTTTGCGTCCGGTTCGCAACACATTGGTCGCGCCGATATTGCCTGAACCAATGTTCCGGATATCGCCGCCGCCCGATGCCTTAGTCAGCAATAATCCGAAGGGGATGGAACCGAGCAGATAGCCGAGCAGAAGACCCGCAATCATGTTGATCCAAATATCATCCATTGGTCGAATCCTCTAAATATCTGTATGACGTAACTGTTTTGTTCCGCCTGCTCAAGGCCACCGACTTGTCAGCCAGCGTGGCGGCGTTTAACGATGCGTGATGCCTCATTCGCCCGACGCCGCGGCCATATTGTTTTTCGACTCCGGTATCGGCGGCCTATCGGTGCTGCGGGCTGTAAAAGCTGCGCTCCCCAATGCACCCATCGTCTTTGCGGCGGATTATGCCGGATTACCCTATGGCAGCAAGACCGAGGCAGAAATTTCGGCGCGGGTTCCCGCCCTGCTTGGCCGCCTGGTCGAACGGTACCGGCCGCGCCTTGTGACCATCGCCTGCAACACCGCGTGCACCATCGCCCTCGCCCATGTGCGCGCCGCGCTGGATGTCCCCGTGGTTGGCACTGTTCCAGCCATAAAGCCCGCTGCGGAAGCGAGTAAGACGGGTGTCATTGGCCTTCTTGGCACGGCCGCGACCGTGCGTCAGGGCTATGTCGACCGGCTGCACGCGGACCATGCTGCGCATATGACCTTGCTGCGCCACGCGGCCCCTGAGTTGGTGGCGGCAGCCGAAGCAAAAATGCGCGGAGAGGCGGTAGACCCTTCGGTCTATATTCGGGCCATGGGTGGCCTAACCGAACAAGAGGGCGGCGATCGTTTGGATGTCACAGTGCTCGGGTGCACGCATTTTCCGTTGGTTGAGGATGAGCTTCGCGCGGTGGCGCCGCACATGCAGTTCGTCGACGGCGCAGCGGGCATCGCGCGGCGCATTAGCCACCTGACGCGTGACCAGCGTTGGCCGGAGACACAGGCAGAGGGGATATTCGTTACAACGGGGCCGCTGGACGCGCTCGAAAGCTTGCGTCCTGCTTTATCTCGCTTTGGTTTGTCGCAAATCAAATCACTCTAAGCGAAAATATTGCATAGAGGCGTTCATTATGCCGCTTGTTGCAAGTCGTTCGCGCTGGATTTTTCCATTTCCGGGGACTAATGGGCGTCGATGTGCCGCAGCAGCGGCTTAAACCCGGGGTTAGTATCCGTGAACTACGATGCTGTTTTCGAAAAAGCGATTGACCGTCTTCATGCCGAGGGCCGCTACCGCGTGTTTATCGATATTTTGCGGAACAAGGGAAATTATCCCAACGCGCGCTGCTTCGCCGGACATAACGGCCCCAAAGACATCACCGTGTGGTGTTCAAATGACTATCTCTGCATGGGGCAGCACCCCAAAGTCATTACCGCTATGGAAGATGCGCTGCATGACGTAGGCGCTGGTTCTGGCGGGACGCGCAACATTGGCGGCAACACGCATTATCATGTCGAACTGGAGCATGAACTTGCCGATTTGCATGGCAAGGATGGCGCATTGCTGTTTACGTCGGGCTATGTTTCCAACGATGCTACACTGTCGACCTTGGCCAAGGTTTTGCCCGGATGCATCATCTATTCGGATGAATTAAACCACGCATCCATGATTGCCGGTATTCGCAACGCCGGCTGTGAAAAGCGCGTTTGGCGGCACAATGATCTGGCGCATTTGGAGGAACTGCTTGCAGCAGATGATCCGGAGGCACCCAAGCTGATCGCCTTTGAAAGCGTCTATTCGATGGACGGCGACGTTGCGCCCATCGCTGGCGTTTGTGATTTGGCCGACAAATATAACGCGCTCACTTATTGCGACGAAGTCCACGCAGTTGGCATGTATGGCGCACGTGGCGGCGGCATTAGCGAACGGGACGAAGTTGCAGATCGCGTAACGATTATCGAGGGCACGCTGGGCAAGGCATTTGGCGTGATGGGCGGGTATATTGCCGCTGATCAAAAGATCATTGACGTCATTCGGTCCTACGCACCCGGATTTATCTTTACGACATCGCTCTCGCCTGTGCTTGTGGCAGGCGTATTGGCATCGGTTCGTCACCTCAAGGCATCAAGCGAGGAGCGTACCGCGCAGCACGCAAATGCCGCAATGTTGAAGTCCCTATTTGCGGAAGCGGGATTGCCCGTGATGGTCAGCAATACGCATATTGTGCCATTGATGGTCGGTGATCCGGTGAAGGCCAAGAAAATCAGTGACATATTGCTCGCGGAATATGGCGTATATGTTCAACCGATCAACTATCCCACTGTACCGCGCGGTACGGAGCGGTTGCGTTTCACACCGGGTCCCCAGCATAATGAGGCTATGATGCGCGATTTAACGCGCGCATTGGTCGAGATTTGGGGCCGGATGGATATCCGCGCGGCTCAGGCTGCTTGAACCAAAAGCTGCATAAAGGTTTCCCGGTCCACATTCCCGCCGGATAATGTAACCGCGGTTACCGGCTTTAAATCTATCTTTCCGGCAAGAACGGCCGCGAGGGCAACTGCGCCGCCTGGTTCCACCACGAGGTGGAGTTTTTCAAACACCAATCGCATCGCTGTGGCCACTTCAGCGGTGGTAACCGACACACCCTGCGATACGCGGTTGCGAAGAACGTCGAAGTTTATTGGGTAGGTCTGCGGTGTTTGCAAAGCATCGCAATAGGTTGGGTGCAAAAGGTCTTTAACGGGCAAAATTTCGCCTGCCTCAAGCGAACGGATGATATCATCCCAACCCTCGGGTTCAACGATGGCGATGTCCGCGTCGGGACAGGCGAGCGCAAGGCCCGCGGTAAGTCCGCCGCCACCGCAACAGGACACAATCAAATCTGGCCCTGATATGCCAAGGCTTTGCAGCTGTTCGGCGATCTCAATGCCCGCGGTGCCCTGCCCTTCGATAACCCACGGATCGCCAAAGGCGTGCACGAGGGTCGCGTTGCTCTGTGCAATTAACCCGGCTGCGACTGCTTCACGCGATTCCGTTGCGCGGTCATATAATACCACTTGCGCGCCAAGCGCCTTTGTTGCCTCAAGCTTCATGCGCGGGGCATTGGAAGGCATGACGATGGTCGCATCTATGCCCAGCTTCTTCGCCGCCCAAGCGACGCCCTGCGCATGGTTGCCGCTGGATACGCCAACGACACCGCGCGCACGCTCGTCTTCGTTCAAATCGGAGAGCCGATGCCACGCGCCGCGAATCTTGAACGCGCCGATGGGCTGCAGCATTTCGGCCTTGCACCAAATCGTGACGCCATCAACCTCAAGCGGCAGCAAGGGCGTTTTTGGCAGAATAGCAGCGATCTTGGCCATCGCCCGCTGCACCCCTTCGTGCGTTGGCGTCTTGGTGGCTACAGCCAATTCTTGTTCTGTCATAAAAGGCCCCTATATGCGTGCGCTTAACGAATCTCTGATAAGAGGAAATGGCATATGAGCAAGGTATTGGTAATTGGCGCTGGTGGCGTTGGATCGGTTGCGGTCCACAAAATGGCCATGAACCAGGATATTTTTAGCCATATCAGCCTCGCAAGCCGCACAAAGTCGAAATGCGATGCGATTGCCGCTTCGGTAAAGGAACGTACGGGCGTCGTTATCGACACTTATGGCCTTGATGCAGATGATGTTGCCGCGACAACCGCGTTACTGAACCAGATTAAGCCAAGCCTCGTCGTCAATCTCGCGCTGCCTTACCAAGACCTCAATATTATGGATGCGTGCCTTGCTGCGGGCGTGCATTATATGGACACGGCGAACTATGAACCGCTGGATGTCGCCAAGTTCGAATATCACTGGCAGTGGGCCTATCAGGATCGTTTCAAGGATGCTGGCCTCGCCGCTTTATTGGGTTCCGGCTTCGACCCCGGTGTGACATCGGTGTTCACCACCTATTTGAAAAAGCATCATTTCGACCGCATCGACACGCTCGATATCCTTGATTGCAATGGCGGCGACCATGGTCAGGCCTTTGCCACCAACTTCAATCCGGAAATCAACATCAGTGAAGTCACCGCCGTCGCGCGCCATTGGGAAAATGGCGACTGGGTCGAAACCCCCGCAATGTCGGTGAAGCAGAGCTTTGACTTTGAAGCGGTTGGTCCAAAGAACATGTATTTGATGTACCATGAGGAAATCGAAAGCCTCAAAACCCATCTGCCCGAAATCAAGCGCATCCGTTTCTGGATGACCTTTGGCGATGCGTACATCACCCACCTGAATGTGCTTCAGGCGGTTGGCATGACCCGGATTGACCCTGTTATGTATGAAGGCAAGGAAATCATTCCGCTGCAGTTCCTGAAGGCCGTTCTTCCTGAGCCCGCCTCGCTTGGGCCAACGACCAAGGGCAAGACCAACATTGGCTGCATCGCCACTGGTCTTGGCAAGGATGGCAAAGAAAAGACGCTCTACATCTACAATATCTGCGATCATGAAGATGCCTATGCCGAAACGGGCAATCAGGCGGTCAGCTATACCACTGGCGTTCCCGCGATGATTGGTGCTGCCATGCTGCTTACGGGCAAATGGTCCGGTGCCGGCGTTTGGAACATGGAGCAGTTCGATCCAGATCCCTTCATGGACATGCTCAACGCGCATGGTCTGCCTTGGCAGGTGAAGGAACTGGACGGACCTTTGACGTTCTAATGGAAACCAAAGCCGGTGATCCTGGCGCATTTGCGCATTTTGACCTGTATCGCGTTCCATCGCCGGCATTTGTCGTGGATGAAGCGGCGCTGCGGCGAAACCTTGCTACTCTCGCGGATGTAAAAGCACGGTCGGGTGCCAAAATCCTATGCGCGATGAAGGCGTTTTCCATGTGGAAAGTTGCGCCGATCATCGGCGAATATCTCGATGGCGTGTGCAGTTCAGGCCTGTGGGAATCGCGCCTTGCCCGGGATTATTATAAAGGCGAGATCGCAACCTATTGCGCTGGCTATAAAGAAGCCGACATGGCCGAAATCGTTGAGATTTCTGATCATCTCATTTTCAATAGCCCCAGCCAGCACAAACGTTTTGCGGCATTCCTGAATGACAGCGTCGATGTCGGGCTTCGGCTCAACCCCGAACATGCCGAGGGCGAAGTTGCGAAATATGACCCCTGCTCGCCGGGTTCTCGCCTGGGTTTCCCTGTAAGCCAGCTCAAACCAGAACATTTGGAGGGCGTGTCCGGTCTGCATTTCCACACCTTGTGCGAACAGGACTTTGAGCCGCTCAAGCGCACATGGGAAGCGCTAAAGCCACAGATCGCGCCCTATTTTGGTCAATTGCGTTGGCTGAACTTTGGTGGCGGACATCACATCACCCGCGCGGATTATCAGCGGGACGACCTTGTGGCGTTCATTCAGGAAGTTCGCGCTGAAACCGGTCTCGACGTCTATCTTGAACCCGGTGAAGCGATTGCGCTTGATACCGGTATATTGATCGGCGAGCTGCTCGATGTGTTTGAAAATGGTTTGCCCGTCGGCATTACCGACATCAGCGCGACATGTCACATGCCTGACGTCATTGAGGCACCGTATCGTCCGGCCATGCTTGGCGAGCGTCAGGACGGCCCTGCGCTGCGTCTGGGAGGCCCCAGCTGCTTGGCGGGCGATATCATCGGTGACTATCGCCTTCCGGTCGTAGCAGAGGCAGGCGCGCGCTTCGCGTTCCTTGATCAGGCGCATTATTCGATGGTGAAGACGAACACCTTCAACGGCGTTCCGCTTCCGTCCATCTGGCTTTGGAACAGCGACACAGACGCGTTGGAATGTGTGCGCGCATTCGACTGGACCGAGTTTAGGGACCGGCTCAGCTAAAAACGCAACGAATCACTTTACATAGCCCCCTGCTTTTCATAAGGGACGCGTCCGCTGCCCCAGGGGGACTTCCAATAACCGCAAGGCAGCCTTGTTGTTTCACGTTATTTTTTTTGGGGGTCCCTTGAGTTGCACGAGTATCTTGACGCTCTAGCTGTAGTCCGCGCCCAGCGCCCTGACGAACCTATCACGCTCCTTCGCCCGCATGCCGCTTCGCGCGCCGCCCGTTTCTTCGTTGAGAAGTTTCAGGGTAAGTCGCTGTACGCGGTAAAGGCCAATCCTTCGCCTGCATTGCTTGAGACTTTGTGGGACGCGGGCATCACCCATTATGACGTCGCTTCGCTCGGCGAAGTTCGTCTGGTGAGCAAGTTCCTGCCGGATGCGAAGCTGTGCTTCATGCATCCCGTGAAAAGCGAACGCGCCATTGCGCAAGCTTACCACAACCATAATGTCCGCACATTCAGCCTCGACAGCCATGAGGAATTGGAAAAGATCGTGCGTGCCACCGATGGTGCAACGGATCTTGAGCTATGCGTACGTATTCGCGTGTCATCAGAGCATGCGAAGCTCAGCCTTGCTTCAAAATTCGGCGCAGACCCATCGGAAGTAGCAGATCTGCTCGTCGCGACCCGTCAGGTCGCCGACAGCTTGGGCATTTGCTTCCACGTTGGAAGTCAGGCCATGACGCCTGCTGCTTATGCCGAGGCGATGGAGCATGTCCGTGCCGCCATCGTTGAAGCGTCTGTTACGGTTGATATTGTCGATGTCGGCGGCGGTTTCCCATCTGTCTATCCCGGCATGGAACCACCTGCGTTGGAAGGCTATTTTGAAGTCATCCACAATTGCTTCGAAGACCTTCCCATCAGCTATTCCGCGGAATTATGGTGTGAGCCGGGCCGTGCATTGTGCGCTGAATATGCGTCGTTGCTGGTAAAGGTCGAAAAACGTCGTGGCCAAGAGCTGTTCATCAACGACGGTGCCTATGGATCATTGTTTGATGCAGCACACATTGGCTGGCGCTTCCCTGTGGCGCTTCAGCGGTCGGATACCTCAATTGGTACCCAGATGGCTGAATTCAGCTTCTACGGGCCTACCTGTGACGATATGGACCATATGGCGGGGCCATTCATCCTTCCCGATGACGTGCAAGCCGGTGACTATATCGAAGTCGGCATGCTGGGCGCATATGGCTGCGCGATGCGGACGGAATTCAACGGGTTTGGCGAGACCGACACGGTTCCGGTCGAAGACGAACCGATGGCAAGCCTTTACGCCCAATTGCCCGCCAATGACGCAAGCAATGTTGTGAAGATCGGCAAGCGGTCCGCGCAATAAGTTACAATTGACAATTATTCACAGGTGCATCACCCTCCCCATCTTACGACGGGGAGGGTTTTTTATATGAATATGCCTATTTTGGCGCCTGCGGCCATATTGGTGCTGTGGTCCGTTTTCATGATGTATTGGCTCATGGCGGCGCGGCTTCCAGCGATGGCGAAAATCGGTGTGGATCTTGGCAAAGCTACGCCCGGCGGGCGGGGACAAGACATTGACCCCAATTTACCGCCGCCGGTGGCTTGGAAGTCGCACAATTATGCACATCTCATGGAACAGCCGACGGTATTTTACGCCGCGGTTATAATCTTGGCCATATCCGGCGGCGCAAGTGAAATGTCTGTGTATCTGGCGTGGGGCTACGCGATTTTGCGGGTGATCCACAGTATCTGGCAATCGACGGTCAATATCGTCAGCATCCGTTTTGTGTTGTTTGTGTTGTCATCATTGTGCCTGACGGTTTTGGCCGTTCAGGCCGTTCTTGCGACCATTTAAGGGGGAGAGTTGATATGAATAGTGCAATATTAGGACCAGTCGTCGCGCTTGCGGCATGGACGATGATTATCTGGATATGGATGTATGCCACGCGCATACCCGCCATGAACCGCGCAGGGATTGACGGCGCAAAGATTGTTGGATCTTCCGCCGGTGCCTTGCGCGATGCGCTGGTTGCCAAAGGCGAAGAAAAAGCGTCGTGGGTTGCGGACAATTACAACCATTTACACGAAGCACCGACGGTATTTTATGCGGTATGTTTGACGCTTGCCATGGTTGGTCAGGGCGACAATCTGAATGCAACGATCGCTTGGGTCTATGTCGGCCTTCGTGTCGCACATAGCCTGGTTCAAATTTTGTCGAACCGCGTTATCATTCGGTTTGGACTGTTTGCATTGTCGTCATTGGCACTCATGATGCTCGTCACACATGCCGTAATGTCAGTGCTTCTACACTAACGGCTAAACTGCCCAACAAGCTCGATATGGGTTGACCAGCGGAATTGCCCAACAGGCCAAATCCGCTGCAACCTGTATCCAGCGGCCACCAATGTTTTTGCATCCCGCGCAAAACTTGCGGGATTACAGCTGACATAGGCAATCGACGGAACCGTCGAAGCGGCAAGGTTCGCCACCTGCTCCTTTGCGCCAGCACGCGGCGGATCAAGCACGACGGTCTGGAACCGGTTCAGTTCCTCAGGCGACAGCGGCCGGCGGAACAGGTCGCGATGCTCGGCAAAAATAGTGCGGCCAGAACGGCCCGCAGCAGCCTTGAGCGCGAGACTGGCCTGAAGATCAGCCTCGCCTGCATAAATCTTGCGCCCAGTGCCCATCGACAGCGCAAATGTCCCTGAACCCGCAAACAAATCCGCCACGATGGTGTCGTCGCCGATGATGTCATTTACGGCCTGCACCAACGCCGCCTCGCCATCCACGGTCGCCTGCAGGAAACCATAAGGCTGGTACCCCACGGCAACACCGCCAAGCGTGACGGTCACCGGCTCTGGCTCATAAAATGGAACGGGTCCGTAGCCTTCATCCAACGACAGCCGGGCAAGGCCATAGGTTTTCGCAAATTCCGACAAGGTCTCATGCGTATCGAGATCATTGGCGATCCAGTTTTCAATCAACACGTCCACGCCTTGATCGACCATCGCCAATTTGATCTGAACCTGACGCGCGCGGTTAAGGCGTGGCTCCAGCAGGCTGCGCAACGGCTTAAGCAGCGCAAATAGCTCTGGCACCACGACATCACATTGCCTTAAGTCTATGATACGGTGACTTTTTTCGGTGCTGAAGCCCAGTTGAAACTGCTTTCCGGCCCATGCCGAACGGACCGCAATGCGCCGGCGCGTGGCGGGTGGAGACAAATGGACGGGCATGACCTCGCCGATGTCGACCTGCTGCGTCGCCAGCGCATGCGTGACGCGCTCGGCAACAAACACGCGCAGGCTGTCTTCGTCGAGATGCTGCAACTGGCATCCGCCGCATAATGGGAAGTGCTGGCACGGCGGCGTTGCGTGATGCGGTCCGTGGATCAAGCCGCCTGCAGGATCAACAATGTCGCCCGGGGCGGCATGCGCTACATAGCGTCCATTTGCGGTTACGCCGTCGCCGCGCGCTGCGACCCTGATAATCTCTTCTGTGATATTCATAGCGCCCCATGCCCTTGAAGGCGCGCGCAATCAACCGGCGTCTTTGCTAGCGCCCTTTTCTCCGGCGTTGCCCTGCCCCTTTATCTGCGCAGGCAGCCGATATTTGTCGTCACCGGACGATAGCTCAATCATATTGGCACCGAGCACGCGGATCCGCGTTTCATCAAAACCGTCGGCAGGGGCAAGCCCGCGACCGTCTGTTAAAATAGTAAACCGCCGGAAACCGCCATCGGCATGCCGGATGACCAACATTTTGCTATCCGGCCCCCCAATTTGCTCCGTCGTGCATGTCCGTTCGAAGGTATCAGAGCCCGCCAAGGCGCACGCAATCGTGCCATCACGTGCGGCTTGGTCGCCTGCGTCTTTCTCGGTCTGCGCAGTTGGGGGCGCAGCATCTCCGCCGCAGCCAGCTAGGCTGGCGAGCAGCAAAGCGGCCGCCGCATATTTAGATATCGGCGTACACATGCGTTTCGGCGCTGCCACCGGGATGTGTGACTGCGCCTTTATAGGCAGGCCCGACATTTTGAGCATAGCGCCATATTGCGCCCGACCCATAATCGGTGGCGCGTGGCGTCCAATGTTTCCGCCGTTCTTCAAGGACTTCGGCGGACACATTGAGGTCGATAACACCGGTTTCGGCATCGATCATAATCTCGTCGCCATCTTCAATCAAAGCGATTGGTCCGCCTTCGGCTGCTTCGGGGCCGACATGGCCAATGCAGAAACCACGTGTGGCGCCAGAGAAGCGTCCATCGGTGATGAGCGCCACCTTCTCGCCCATGCCCTGGCCATATAGAGCTGCCGTCGTCGAGAGCATTTCGCGCATGCCGGGGCCGCCCTTTGGCCCTTCATAACGGATGACAATGACTGAACCTTCGCGGATTTCGCGTGCTTCAACCGCGGCAAAGCAATCTTCTTCGCAGTCAAAAACCTGTGCTGGGCCGGTAAACGTCAGGCGGTCCATACCCGCGACCTTCACGATTGCGCCATCGGGTGCCAAAGTCCCGCGAAGGCCAACGACGCCACCCGTAGGCGTTATTGGCGCCGTTGCTGGATAAATCACCTTCTGGTTCGGGTTCCACGTGATTTCATCGATATTCTCGCCAAGCGTCTTGCCTGTGACGGTCATGCAGTCGCCGTACAGAAGCCCTTCGGCCAGCAACGACTTCATGAGCACGTACACACCGCCCGCATCGTACATGTCGCGCGCTACAAACTGTCCACCCGGCTGCAGATCGGCCATATAGGGTGTTGTTTTGAACGCCTCGGCAACGTCGAACAGATCAAATGCGATACCCGCCTCATGCGCCATTGCTGGCAAATGCAGCGCACCATTGGTTGACCCACCGGTAGCAGCCACAATTCTTGCGGCATTTACAAAGGCTTCACGGGTACAGATGTCACGCGGTCTAATATTTTTCGCGAGCAACTCCATCACTTGGACCCCTGCGGCATGCGCAATTTGGTCGCGTGTCGAATAAGGCGCCGGCGCCATGTTGCTGTTCGGAAGCGAAAGGCCAATCGCCTCGCCCACGCAGGCCATGGTGTTCGCGGTATATTGACCGCCACAGGCACCGTGGCCGGGGCATGCAACGCGCTCAAGCTCTTCAACCTCCGACAACGGGCACGCGCCTGCCGCATATTTACCAACGACTTCAAAGACGTCCTTAACGGTCACGTCCTTTTCATGATAACGACCGGGGAGAATGGAGCCGCCATAGACAAAGATGGATGGCACGTTCAGCCGCAGCATTGCCATCATGATCCCCGGCAGCGACTTGTCGCAACCCGCAAAGCCAACCAGCGCGTCGTAGCAGTGCCCACGCACCGAGAGCTCAACCGAATCCGCAATAACCTCGCGGCTCACCAGCGACGACTTCATGCCCTGATGCCCCATGGCGATGCCGTCGGTCACTGTGATGGTGTTGAACCGGCGTGGCATGCCGCCGCCCTGCTCCACGCCCTTACGCGCGATGTCCGCTTGCGCGTCCAATGTGGTGTTGCATGGCGCACTGTCGTTGCCTGCCGACACAACGCCGACAAATGGGCGTGCAATTTCCTCAGCGGTCAAACCCATCGCATAATAATAGCTGCGGTGTGGGGCGCGTTCCGGGCCAACGGAAACGTGGCGGCTGGGCAATTTGGATTTGTCGAATTGGTTTGGCATGATGGTCTCCATTATCGCCGCGGCCTTTACGCGTTTTTATGTGGTTAAGCCAAGCTGTTCCGAAACAAAATGGCACATTTCCGACAAAATATGTGCAAATCTTGCTTGGCCAGCAGCGTCGCCGACCAAATCCTGTCGCATTTCAATCCCGACATAGGGAATGTCATTGGCTTCTGCATGCCGGTTCATGGTCGCGTTCAGCAACTTGCCCGAATAAGGAAGCTGGTCACCGACGTTAAGGCCGGCATCCTGTAAGAACGGGATAGCCGTTTTCGATGCCGCTTCGTGCGCATTGTACAGCACACCAACATCCCATGGACGCGCCTCATCTGGCCGTGTTTTCAACGCGGGTGTAAAGCTATGCAGCGACAATATGAGCGCTGGCCGGCACTCAAGCAAAAGCGTTTCTAGCCTGTCATGATAGGGCCGGTGGTATCGCGCGATCCTGTCCGCACGCTGCATTTGGTCCAAATCATTACCCGGTATGCGCCGTCCATCGCTTGCGCTTGGAATAGCCCCTGCTTCGTCCTCTTCACGGTTCAAGTCGACGACCAAGCGCGAATAACGTCCGAGGAATGCGGCAAAACGCGCGTCTTGCGTCAATATATGCGCGACCGGATCAACGCCAATGTCCCATGCAATATGGGCATTGAGGTGATCCGCGTCCAAATCCAACGCGACATCGCCGGGAACCGCATTTGAAGCATGGTCGCCAATAATCAGGAAACCGCCGATTTTCGGTTCGCCCAATATCCGGAATGGATCCACCATCATCGCAGCTCGGTTCCCATCGACCACCAACGGGGGTCCAGAAGCGCTTTGGCCGCTTCCAAATCCTTGGCCTCATTAAAAAGCGCGAAGCAGGTCGCGCCTGACCCCGACATGCGAACCATGGCCGGGTTGGCGCGCGCAAGCGCCTGCAAAATGTCGGTGATGGCAGGACAAATGGCTGCCGCGATGGGTTCGAGGTCGTTTCGTCCCGATGCCGCAGCTTGCCAGATGTCGCCCCGTGCCACCGGTCCCTTGTCCCCGCCGTCCCATGCCTTGAAAATGGCGGCTGTCGATACCGACTGAAGCGGGTTGACCAGCAATAAGTGCCGCGCAGGCACATTGCTGTCATCACACAATTCAAGCGCGGTTCCGGTTCCGCTGCCAAAACTTGTGCGGCTAAAAACGCAGGCGGGAATGTCGGCACCCAGCGGTGCCAATATGTCGGCAAGTTCCTGTTCACTGGCCTGAATATCCCACAGCCGGTTCAACAACCGTGCCGCTGCCGCCGCGTCGGCCGAACCGCCACCGATACCCGAGGCTATCGGCAGGTTTTTTGTCAATCGGATGGATGCGCCTTGGGTGATGGAAAAATGGGCGCGAAGCCGGTGCGCGGCTTGCATCACCAGATTATCGTCATCGACGGAAAGTCCGCCGCCAAAAGGCCCGTCGATTATGAGCTCGAGCCTATCAGAAGGCGCCGCCTGCAACTGATCCCCATGCTGCGCAAAAGCGAACCAGGTTTCAATGTCATGATAACCGTCTTCGCGGCGCCGACGCACGTGCAACGCAAGATTGATCTTGGCAAAGGCGGTCTCGGTATCCGCTGGCATCACTTTGCCGCCCCAATGACGCCCGGCAGACCTGCTTCCAACTTTGATGATATGCGCAAAGCAACCGCGGTATCTGCCGAAATTTGCGCGCTATTCCAAGCATGCCGCGCGTCGCGCCTGCGACCTGCCTGCCAATATGCATCACCCAGATGCTCAAAAATCGTCGCATCGGCATTCTCGATCGACGCGGCTTTTTCCAGCATCGCTACGGCGTCATCATATTTGCCGTTTTTGAACAAAGCCCACCCAAGCGAATCCGCATAAGCCGATGATGTTGGCTCTGCATCATATGCACGCCGCACAAATGCCTCGGCATTGGCAACGTCCTCACCCCGTTCCAGCATGGAATAACCCAGATAATTCAGCGCGCTCGCATTAGATGGGTCTAAAGCGATCGCATTTTGAAGCGCCTGTTTTGCTTCATCCCACTGGCCATTTTTATCCAGCGCACTGGCGAGCATCACATGAAATGAGGCGCGGCTCTTGGGGGCCTGACGTTTGAAGTCATCCAAATCCATTGTGCGCCGATATTGGGCGATAGCCTCTGGCAGACGGCCATTTTGCTGCAACATTTGGCCAAGAAAGGTTGCGCGCGCAGCCGAATTCGCATTCTGATGATAGCTGAGGCGCGCCAGTTCAACTGCGCCTTCATTGTCACCCATATCGCGTAACAGTGCGGCCTTTGCGAAAACGGCGCGTGTCCAATAAGGTGAAGCTGACGGAATTTTATCCAAAAGTGCAACCGCGTCGCGGCCATCCGATAATTTGCCCAACGCATGTGCCGTGGTGATGACGGCAGGAGGATATTCCGGCGCAGTCCATAGAGCCAAACGTGCAAGCGCCAGGCCGGGCTCAGGCGCATCCTGCTCAATCAGCGACGTTGCGATCCGCACATATAGTGCCGCAAGCCCGATATTGGGGGTGATATTCTTTGCCGCAGCGTCAGCTTTGTTAAACTGGCCAGCGAACTCGGAACCCATTGCGGCCCCAAGCATTGCATTGGCAAAAGCGGTATCGCCTTTATGCGCTAAAACGGGGGCGGCGTTGATGAAGAGATCACGCATGGCGTCGCCGCCAACCGAGACCATATTCCGCAGTCCCAATTTCGCTTTGGCATTTTGGCCCGTGGCGATATCAAGATACACGATCTGGTCCACGGCGTAGAAATTGAAAAACGAATCCGTATTTCCCTCTTTGAGGGGCAAGTCATGCGTGCCCGTCTTCGCGACCGACACCCACGCGCGCAATATCGGCGCCATAAAACCAAAATTGCTGCGGGCTTCCAATTCGTCGGCCGCCAACAACGCCATGGACCAGCGACGCTTTTGAAAGGCGTCGGTGAACAGAACCAACGGCCCTTCGGGGGGAACGTCGTTTCTCAGTTCCTGAACGCGAATGGATTTCAGCGCTGCGGCAAAGTCACCTTGCCGAACGGCATTTTGGTAAACCCGCTTCGCCAATGTCTCGCTGTCGGAAGACTTTTCAAACAGCGTGAGGTAACCGGCCAACGCTTCGCCGTGACGCGCGTCAAACTCTGCCGTACGCGCATTGGCATAGGCAATGACGCTGTCATCAACGGAGGCATAAGCTGGCGCCGCACATAAAAAGAGTGCGGCGGTCAGCTTACATATTGGGGTAATTCGGCCCACCGCCACCCTCCGGCGTCACCCAATTGATATTCTGATTGGGGTCTTTGATGTCGCAGGTTTTGCAATGTACGCAGTTTTGGGCGTTAATCTGATAGCGCGGGTCTTTGCCCTCTTCCTCTATCCATTCATACACGCCAGCGGGGCAATAACGCGTCGATGGGCCAGCGAATTCCATGAACTCGCTGTTCTTTTGCAGGTCCATATCCTTGACCTGCAAATGAATGGGCTGATCTTCGGCATGGTTGGTGTTCGACAGGAATACCGACGACAGCCGGTCAAAGCTGAACACGCCATCTGGCTTTGGATAATCGATCCGCTCGCCTTGGTTTTTCTTTTTCAGCGCCTTGTGATCTGGGTGATGCTTCATGGTGAAAGGCATGCGGATACCAAAGTTTTCGAGCCACATGTTCACGCCCGCCAGCATCGTTCCAACAACATTGCCGTATTTTTCAACAAGCGGCAGGACATTGCGCACCATATGCAGCTCTTTGGAGACCCAGCTATTGTCATAGCCGGTCTGGTAAGCGGTCAACTCGTCATGTTCGCGGCCCGCGGCCAGTGCTTCCACAACGGCGTCTGCGGCCAACATACCGGACTTCATCGCGGTATGCGTGCCCTTGATACGTGGCACGTTTACGAAGCCTGCCGAACAACCGATCAACGCGCCGCCCGCGAATGCCAATTTCGGCACCGACTGCCAGCCACCATCGCTGATCGCGCGTGCGCCATAGGAAACGCGCTTGCCACCGGCCAAAATCTTCTTGACCTCAGGATGCGTTTTCCAGCGCTGCAGTTCTTCAAAGGGCGACAGATACGGGTTGGAGTAGTTCAACCAAACCACAAAGCCTAAGGCCACTTGGTTGTTCGCTTGATGGTACAGGAATGCGCCGCCATTTGCGTCGGTCAATGGCCAGCCTTGGCTGTGAATCACGCGGCCTGCCGAATGTTGTTCCGCTGGAATGTCCCACAATTCTTTCAGACCGATGCCATAAACCTGTGGCTCGCAATCCTTGTCCAATCCGAACTGCGGCTTAATCAATTTGGTCAGATGTCCACGCACACCTTCGGCGAAGAAGGTATATTTGGCATGCAGTTCCATGCCGGGCATATAATCATCTTTGTGGCTGCCATCGCGTGCGACGCCCATGTCGCCTGTTGCCACGCCCTTAACCGAGCCGTCCGCATTATAGAGAATTTCTGCAGCCGCAAATCCGGGGAAGATTTCCACGCCCAGATTTTCCGCCTGCCCCGCAAGCCAGCGACACAGATTGCCAAGCGAGCCTGTGTAGGTACCTTTATTGTGCATGAAACCGGGCGTCAGGAAATGCGGCATGTTAAACTTGCCGGTCTTTGTCATTATCCAATGCTGGTTGTCGTTGACGGGCGTATCCGCCAATGGGCAGCCCATATTGCGCCAATCCGGCAGCAGCTCATCAAGCGCCTTTGGGTCTATGACAGCGCCGGATAAAATATGCGCGCCAACCTCTGACCCTTTTTCCAATATGCAAACGCTGGTGTCGGGTGACTGCTGCTTAATGCGTATCGCTGCGGATAACCCTGCTGGCCCCGCACCAACAATAACAACATCATATGGCATCGACTCGCGTTCACTCATTGCCTTTATCCTTTACCCGGCATGTAAATCAGGCCATCCGAATTTTCGGACAGGTCGTGGAAATTGCCATGCCAAGCAATTGACCCTGTCGTCAACAAGTGACTGAAGGGATTTATGGGGGATCGTGCAGAAATAGCAGCCTTGGCGGCTGTTGAATCATTAACTGGCTGGTGGACGCTGGCCGGTGTGGATTCTGCCGTGGGCGATGAAACCATTAACTGGCTGGCCGCTGATGAAGTGACGGATCCTGCAAAACCGGCTGCTACCGCCAATAACAGTGCCGCCAATGTCCCTGTTGCACCGCACGTTCCCTCTATTCCGTGGCCGAGTGATATTGCGTCCTTGCGGCAGATGGTCCGCGATGGCGCACCGCTTCCTGGCAATGACCTCGGCCCAGTTCATATTCCCCCAATTGGCCCGGAAAGCAGCGCGATTGTCATCATATCCGATTTACCCGATTTGGCAGACGCCGACGAAGCAACCGCGGGAACGTCTGCGGTGCACATTTTGCTGGAACGTATGTTGGCGGCGATTGGTATCAACATTTCGGATTGTTACAGGACGTGGCTGGCAACCACCGTGCCGGCGACGGGGGAGCTTTCCGATCACATCCTGCCGGAATTGGGCAAATATATGCGCCATCAACTCGGCCTGATTAAACCCACATCGGTGATTTTACTCGGTTCATCCGCCTGCAAGGCTCTGTTAGACGCCGATCTTATGAACGCCCGCGCAGAATTGCGAAATGTTAACCATGATGGCCGCAATATCGCCGCATTGACGACATTCCATCCGCGTACGCTTATTGCGCGGCCTGCCATGAAGGCACAGGCGTGGAGAGATCTGCAGATGTTTGCAAAAAGGGACGCTTTGTGAGCGTCAAGAACGTGCACAGCGCAAATATGCGTAACCGCCGAATGCGCGCGCTTAGGTGGCTTGGTCCACTTTTGGCGCTGTCACCGGTGGCGGCTGCGCATGCAAACACCAGCGAGGGCTTTCGTCCGATTGTCGCTACGCAGGTTGCTCCATCGGTTGTGGATGCCAAGGAAAAGGTCGTTTTTTCGGCAGTTTACGACGCAATTCGAAACCAGAAATGGGATGAGGCTGCACGGTTAATCGATGAAGCCCCGCAAGGTCCAATGGCCGCCATGGCGCGCGCCGAATTATATCTTGCCCCCGGCAGCCCAAAGGTGGAGGTCGCGCAATTGCACGATCTTTTGCAGTCGGCACCCTATCTTCCGCAAGCGGAGCAGCTTGCAACAATGGCGCGCAAGCGCGGTGCCGAGGTTCTGCCTGAACGCCCGGGCATCCGCCGTTTCTCATGGCTTGGTGGTGCACCTAAGCGCGATTTGCCTGCAAACGCGGCGAGCGATAACATTCGCAGCGAGCTTCAGCAGTTCATCAAAAACGACCAGCCCTTGGCCGCCGAACAATATCTGGAAACCAAGGTCGAAGAGCTTTCACCCGAAGCATTGACCGAGCTTCAATACCGCGTCGCATGGTCCTATTATATCGAAAATGATGACCAGTCTGCGAAACGCGTTGCTTCACTCGCGCGCACGGCCGGCGGTGAATGGGGCACACAGGCGGCATGGGTGCATGGTTTGGCGTCGTGGCGTTTGGGTGAATATGCGGAGGCTTATGAGGCATTTGATGTGGTCTCACGCCTCGCGGTCAATGACGACCTAAAGGCAGCAGGTCTATTTTGGGGTGCGCGCGCGGCGATGGCAGCGAAATATCCACAATTTGTGCAGCCAAAAATGCAAAAAGCGGCGCAGCTGCCCGAAACCTTTTATGGTCTGTTGGCGAGCGAAGCGCTCGGCATGGAGCCCATCGCCCGCCGGGCCGCCAAAGTCGTAAAGCTTGATTGGGCCAGCCTTAAAGATCAGCAGAATGCAATCCTTGCGGTCGGCTTGGCGGAAATTGGCCAAACGAAACTTGCAGATGAAGCGCTGCGCCATCAAGCGCGCATCGGCGATGCAAGGCAGCATACAAATCTGGCGCAGCTGGCCGGATCGCTGAACCTTGCCTCGACCCAATTTTGGCTGGGTCATTATGGCCCCGCACGCAACCAGAGCAACGCCATGGCGCGCTATCCCATGCCAAATTGGGAACCTCTCGGTGGGTGGCGGGTAACGCCGGCACTTGTCTATGCGCACACGTTGCAGGAATCCAACTTCCGCACGGACGTGGTTAGCCCGGCGGGCGCACGTGGGCTCATGCAGGTGCGGCCGGGCACCGCGCAGGATATGGCGCGGGCACGGGGCGCATCATTTGCTGCATCACAACTGGATCGTCCTTCGATCAATCTCGAATATGGACAGTCCTATCTCGAAAAATTGCGCGATTTGCCCGCCACGGGTGGACTGCTGCCCAAGGTGATTGCGGCGTATAACGCGGGCCCCGCCCCGCTTGCGCGGTGGAACAGCGAAATTCGCGACAATGGCGACCCGCTGCTTTTCATTGAATCCATCCCTTATTGGGAAACGCGGGGCTATGTCGCCATTATCCTGCGTAACTATTGGATTTACGAGATGCGGACAAACAAGGCGTCGGGCAGCTTGAAAGGGCTCGCCCAATATATGTGGCCGAAATTTCCGGATGCAAATGGCACCGTAACCGCGCGCCGCATCACAGGAGGCTCCATTGCCGCTCGATAACAACATGGCTTTCAAACCCGTCAATATTGCGCTTCTGACGGTATCCGACACCCGTGGACCGGATGAGGACACCAGCGGCGATTTATTGGCTGAACGCATCAGGGCGGCGGGGCATAAGATCATCGAACGCGCAATTTTGCGTGACGATACCGCGTTGATTACCGCACGCCTGCACAATTGGATCGATGACGAAAATATCGACGTTGTCATATCCACAGGCGGCACTGGGCTCACCGGGCGTGATGTGACGCCGGAGGCGCTGGATCGCGTTAAGACCAAGGATATTCCTGGCTTTGGCGAGCTATTTCGTTGGCTAAGCTTCACCAGCATTGGCACATCGACCATACAGTCACGCGCCTGCGCGGTGTTGGCACGCGGCACATATATCTTTGCGCTGCCCGGCTCAAACGGCGCGGTGAAGGATGGATGGGACCAGATTTTGGTGCATCAGTTGGATAACCGGCACCGCCCCTGCAATTTTGTCGAACTGATGCCGCGCCTGTCCGAAAGGTAAATGCGGAGAATATCGCGGTTCATGCGGCCATTGGCCTGAACGCATATTTGTTCTTTATATGTTCTCATTCTTGTGGCATGATTTGCCTATGGAGAATGCAGTCGAACGCAATGGTACAAAGGGACGCGGCGCGCCGACAAATGCGGTGCCAACGCGATTTAACCTCAATAGCCGTGTTGCCGACGGAGACTGGCTGGACGCGCGCGAAGCGTTAGATGGCGGAAAGCCAGCGCTTAAGACGACGGTGACCGAAGAGTTTGCCAAATCCATACTCTCGTTCAACAATTCTCCCGACGTCCCTTTTGACCGGTCGGTAAACGCATATCGCGGGTGCGAGCATGGCTGAGTCTATTGTTTCGCGCGGCCAACACACGCCTATCATGATCTGTCGCCGGGGCTGGATTTCGAAAGCCGTCTTTTTGCCAAGCCAAACGCAGCGGATATCTTGCGCAAAACGATCGCCAAGCCGGGATACCGGCCAGCGCCCATCGCGATCGGAACCAATACCGACCCGTATCAGCCGATTGAGCGGACATATCGCATTACGCGATCGATCTTGGCGCTGATGGTCGAAACATCACACCCCATTGTCGTCACAACAAAATCCGCGCGCGTAATTGATGATATCGACCTGCTAAGTCAGCTGGCATCAAAGCAACTGACGGGTGTTGCGATATCGGTGACGTCGCTCGATGCAAAGCTAGCGCGGACATTGGAACCTAGGGCATCATCGCCGATGACGCGGCTTGCGGCGGTGCGAAAACTTTCAGACGCGGGGATCTATGTGCATGTAAATATCGCGCCGATTATTCCGGCGGTAACCGATCATGAGATTGAGGCAATTGCCGCCGCCGCTGCGGAATATGGCGCGACGAGCATCAGTTCGATACCCATTCGCCTTCCGCATGAAGTCGCGCCTTTGTTTCGCGACTGGCTTGACGTCCATTTCCCCGACCGCGCGGCGAAGGTCATGAATATCATTCGCGATATGCGCGACGGCAAAGACAATGATGCCGAATTTTTCTCAAGGATGAAGGGCCATGGTCCCTGGGCCGAGCTGATACGCACCCGTATGCAAATCGCGCGAAAGAAACATGGCTTGGACGGGTCCAAATGGAATGTCCGAACCGACCTGTTCGTGCCGCCAAATATGAATGGGCAGCTGAGCCTGTTTTAAAAATATCGGCTGCTCGGCTGCCCAGAAACTTGAGGTCAATCTTCTAGAACAAAATCCTTGAATTGCTGCCGCAGCGCGACTTTCTGGATCTTGCCGGTGCCGGTGTGTGGCAGTTCGTCAACGAACAGCACGCGGTCTGGCATCCACCATTTTACGATCCGTTCGGCGAGATAAGCCTTCACCATGTCCTCATCGACCTCAGCGCCGGGTTTCTTAACGGCAATCAGCACAGGGCGTTCATCCCATTTGGGATGCGGAATGCCAATCGCGCCGGCTTCCGCAATTCCGGGGCAGCCAACGGCGATGTTTTCCAACTCAACCGAGCTAATCCATTCGCCGCCCGATTTGATAACGTCCTTTACGCGGTCAGTGATCTGCATCGTACCATCGGGATGCAAAACGGAAACGTCGCCGGTGTCAAACCACTGGTCGGCATCGACCGTGTCAGCGTCAGCCTTGAAATAACGTTTGATGACCCAAGGTCCGCGTATCTGAAGCGCGCCCGATGTCACGCCGTCGCGCGGGGCGACATTGCCGTCCTTGTCAATGACACGCAGTTCGACCCCAAATGGCGTTCTGCCCTGTTTACACACAACGTCTATTTGCTCATCAAGCGTTAATTCGTCCCAATTGGGCGTGGGCGCGCCCATTGTGCCAATCGGTGACGTTTCGGTCATGCCCCATGCGTGCGATACGCGGACACCCGCCTTCATGAGGCGTTCGATCATCGCGCGCGGTGCAGCAGAACCGCCGATGGTGACAAGACGCAATTTGCCGAGCGACGCATCGCGCCCAGCGGCAGCCTCTGCATCCAAATGCGCAAACATGGCGAGCCAAACGGTCGGCACACCCGCGCTATGCGTAACGCCTTCCTTCAGCATCAGTCCGTGCAAGGTCGCCGCATCATTGGTGGTGGAAAAGACGAATTTAACGCCTGCCGCTGCGCCTGCAAATGGCAAGCCCCAGCTCGCCGCATGGAACATCGGCACGATCGGCAACAAAGCTGCCTGTGGGCTGAGATCGAATATGCTCGGCGCGATTTCCGCCATTGCGTGCAGCATCGTGGATCGGTGCTGATACAACACGCCCTTTGGATTGCCTGTGGTGCCGCTGGTATAGCAGAGCATGCATGGGTCACGCTCGTCGCCAGTCGCCCATTCATAATTGCCGTCTTGGCTGTTGATCAACGCGCCATAGCTATCGTCGCGATCAAACACGATATAATGTTCAACAGTCTTCAGATGCGGCTTTATCCGGTCGATAATTGGCTGGAACATGGCATCATACATCAACACCTTATCGTCGGCGTGGTTCATGATGTAGATCAGGTCTTCGTCGAACAGCCGGACGTTGACGGTATGAATAACGCCGCCAAAACCAATCGCCCCGTACCAAGTGGCAAGGTGCCGATGGTGGTTCATCGCAAAGGTCGCGATCCGGTCCCCTTTTTGCAGGCCAAAGCCAGCAAAGGCTTGCGACAGCTTGCGGGCTTCGCCAGCGACACCCGCCCAGTTGGTCCGCTCTACAGTGCCGTCAGCCCAACGGGTGACGATTTCGCGCGTGCCATGCTCGCGCGCTGCATAATCAATTAAATGGGTTACCCGAAGATCCCAATCCTGCATCGTACCGTACATCCAAGCTCTCTCCCTCATCTGACGTCGCCAATATTCTTGGCGTATATTTCCGATCAATGCACCAATGCTAGGCTCGGCCCAATCGGTGAAAGTTCAACATTATCTATGCCTTCAATGGCCTTTACTTGGTCCAGCAAAGACGCGTCTATACGGTATTTCCGGCCCAGTACGATCTGCACCCATCGGCCATCGGAGGACCGCGTTTTGATAATGAGTTCGCTCCGCCCGCCTTGCAGCGGCTCAACCATCTCGGCCAAACGTGCAATGGCGGTTTCTTGCGACACATCGAGCTGCATCTTTAGCCGCGATACGCTTGTCAGCCCGCTGAGCGCCTTTGCGCTTTTGACGGTGAAGCTTGGCACCTCGTCCCCTGCCCGCATATCCATTTCACAATGCAGCAAAAGGCATTCGGCATCCTTCGCCCATTCCGCCAGCTGACTGCCCACCGCCTCATCAAAGCAACGCACGGAAAACTGCCCGCTCATGTCCGAAAAATCGGCAATCATGAACCGCTTGCCCTTGCGGGATTCACGCCAGCGAACGCCTTCAATGAGCGCGGACATGGTGGCGGCGCGACGCACGCCCTCGGGGATGGGGCCACTCTCCAGCCAAACGGCATAAGGTTTTGCACCATGACTCGCCGCCAGCGCATCATATTGCGAACATGGGTGGGCAGAGAAATAAAAGCCAAAGGCGTCTTTCTCTTGATTCATCTGCTCACCCGGCGCCCATGATAGTCGGCCATCGATCCGCAAGGCCGCCATGTCGGACCCGCCCTCACCGAACAGTCCGCCCTGCCCGCTTTCACGGGAATCGCGGGCAGACTGCGCTGCAGCCAAAAGCGTTTCTGCAGCGCCATGCACGGCAGCGCGATTTGGCTCCACCGCATCAAATGCGCCTGCAGCAGCGAGGTTTTCAAGGCTGCGTCGGTTTATCTGGCTGGGGTCAACACGATTGGCGAAATCATCGAGGCTTTTGAAACGTCCTGCTGCTGTTCGCTCCGCCACGAGCACTTCCATGGCGCGTTCGCCGACATTCTTTATGCCGCCCAGCGCATATCGGACAGCATGTTCGCCATGGGCATTCGTCTCAACGGTAAATTCGGCTTCGCTTTGGTTGATGTCGGGCGGATGGCACACGACCTCTAAGCGGCGCATATCATCCATGAAGATCGCAAGCTTGTCCGTCTGATGCATGTCGAAACACATGGATGCCGCAAAGAATTCTTCAGGATGATGGGTTTTCATCCATGCTGTTTGATATGCCAGCACGGCGTAAGCTGCGGCGTGGCTTTTGTTGAAACCATATCCCGCAAATTTGTCGATCAAATCGAACAGCTCATTTGCCCGGTTGGGCGGAATGGCATGGGTGGCGCAGCCGGTGACGAAACGTTCGCGCTGCGCGTCCATTTCGGCCTGAATCTTCTTACCCATCGCACGGCGGAGCAAATCTGCTTCGCCAAGGCTGTATCCCGCCAATATCTGGGCGGCCTGCATAACCTGTTCCTGATAGACGAAGATGCCGTATGTTTCGTTCAATACGGGCTCAAGCAGCGGGTGCGGATATTCGATGCTCTCTTCGCCATTCTTACGCCGACCGAACATGGGGATGTTGTCCATTGGGCCCGGGCGGTAGAGCGAGACGAGCGCGATAATATCGCCAAAATTGGTCGGTTTAACCGCGGCAAGCGTGCGCCGCATCCCTTCGGATTCCAGCTGGAACACACCGACAGTGTCGCCGCGCTGCAGCAATTCATACACCGCCGGGTCGTCATGCGGCAAAAGCCCAAGGTCAATGTCTACCCCGCGCTTCGCCAACATCTGTGTGGCTTTTTGCAAAACCGAGAGCGTCTTCAGCCCCAGAAAGTCGAACTTCACAAGGCCCGCACTTTCGACATATTTCATGTCGAATTGCGTAACGGGCATGTCCGAACGCGGGTCGCGATATAAAGGCGCAAGCTCGGACAATTCACGGTCGCCGATCACAACGCCCGCAGCGTGCGTTGAGCTGTGGCGTGGCAAGCCCTCAAGCTTCATGGCAAGGTCGAACAAGCGCTTCACTTGCGCGTCGCGACGATATTCCTCACGCAATTCGGCGACACCCGCCAATGCGCGCTTCAAATCCCACGGATCAGCCGGAAGGTTGGGCACCTGCTTGCACAGCCGGTCCACTTGGCCGTAACTCATTTGCAGAACGCGTCCGGTATCGCGCAGAACCGCGCGGGCTTTCAGCTTACCAAAGGTGATAATCTGCGCGACTTGGCGTGTGCCATATTTTTTCTGCACATAACGGATCACCTCTCCGCGCCGCGTTTCGCAGAAGTCGATATCGAAATCCGGCATGGAAACGCGGTCGGGGTTCAAGAAGCGTTCGAACAGCAAACCAAGCTTGATGGGATCAAGGTCTGTAATGGTGAGCACCCATGCAACGAGCGAACCCGCGCCTGATCCACGACCGGGGCCGACAGCGATGTCCTGTTCCTTTGCCCATTTGATGAAGTCGGCAACGATTAAGAAATATCCGGAGAAGCCCATCGAGCAAATGACGTCCGCTTCAAACGTCAGCCGGTCGAAATAAACTTGGCGTGTTGCTTCATCGGTAATGCCTGCGGTCTCAAGACGGGCCAACAGTCCCAAACGGGCGTCCTCACGCAACTGCGCATCCTCGGCCGTGCGATCACCTGCAAGGCTTGGCAGGATTGGGTTTCGATATGGTGCCAGCGCAGTGCAGCGCTGGGCAATAACAAGCGTGTTAGCCAGAGCCTCAGGCACATCGGCAAACAAAGCGCCCATTTGCTTGCCGGTCTTGATCCAAGTGTCACGGCTGCTCCGCCGCCGGTCTTGGCTTTCGACATATTCGCCATCTGAAATGCACAGCATCGCGTCATGCGTGTCAAAGAAATCCGGCTCGGCAAAAAATGCGGGGTTCGTGGCAACCATTGGAATGTCGCGGGCATAAGCCAGATCAATCAACGCTTCTTCCGCGGCTTCTTCACGGCTCTCGTTGCGGCGGCTTAACTCGATATATAGCCGGTCCGGAAACAAGGCCTGCAAGCGGGACAGATATTCCCCCGCGGCATTGTGTTGGCCGTCACTTAGCAGCTGCGTTACGGCGCCTTCAACGCCACCGGTCAGCGCAATCAGGCCATCGGAAAATGGCGCAAGCTGTTCGAGCGTAACATGCGCGTCCAAATCTTCGGGACGATCAAGATGCGCCATGGAAACCAGACGGCACAGATTATTATATCCGCTTTCGTCCTGCGCAAATAATGGCAACCAGTCCCGGATGAACTTGCCATCGCTTGTCGGCCGCCGGACGCCAAGGAGCGCGCCGATAATTGGCTGCACGCCCTTTGACTTTGCGCCATCCTGAAATGGCATAACGCCATAAAGACCATTGCGGTCGCAAATTGCAATCGCCGGAAACCCTAATTTTTTCGCCGCTTCGCCAATCGCCTTGGGCTCGATTGCGCCTTCCAACATGGTGTAAGCGGAAAATACGCGCAAAGGGACGAAAGGCACATAGGACATAAGGCTATGTTAGATGACTCGGCGGATTCGACAATCCAACTTTTCGGCTAATCTGTGGACAATCAGGCAGGCTGCGAAAGAAGCTTTTCGATGTCCTTGGCAAGCGCCTCGGGTTTAACTTGCGGGCCATGTCGGGCAACCACATTGCCCTTACGATCGACCAGAAATTTGGTGAAGTTCCATTTGATCCCGCGCGATCCGAGCAGGCCCGCTTGCTGTTGCTTGAGATAATGCCAAAGTGGGTCTTCATTGTCGCCGTTCACGTCAATTTTGGACGCCAAGGGGAATGACACATCATAGGTCAATGAGCAGAAATTCTTGATCTCTTCCTCGTCGCCCGGTTCCTGCGCGCCAAACTGATTGCACGGGAATGCCAATATCTCCAGCCCCTGATCCTTATATTGCCGATACAGTGCCTCAAGGCCCTTATATTGCGGCGTAAAGCCACATTTCGATGCGGTATTGACGATCAGCAAGACCTTACCCGCATGCGCCGCCATCGCTTCGCTTGCGCCACCAGGCATTTTGACCGAAAAATCGTAGACTGACATCCTCTATCCCCTTAGCTTAAGCTAATCTTCCGTCCTTTAGCCGCACAACGCGATCCATTTTGGCGGCTAGCCGTTCATTATGCGTCGCAACAATGGCCGATGAGCCTTGCTCACGCACCAATGCCATGAACTCACCCAGCACAATGTCGGCGGTATGTTCATCCAGATTACCAGTCGGTTCGTCCGCGAGTACTAGTTTAGGCCGGTTCGCAAGCGCCCGCGCGACGGCAACCCGTTGCTGTTCGCCGCCGGAGAGTTTGGAAGGCCGATGATGAAGCCGCTCAGAAAGCCCAAGCTGCGTGAGCAAATGTGTTGCGCGTTCGACGGCATCTTCGGGCGATGCATCGGCAATCAATTGTGGAAGGACGACATTCTCCAGCGCATCAAAATCGGGCAGCAAATGGTGAAACTGGTACACAAAACCAAGCTTCTGCCGGCGTATTTCGGTTTGACGATCAACGCCTGCGGAACTGACTTCTTCACCATCCAATTTGATAGATCCCGAAAAGCCGCCCTCAAGCAGACCGACCGCCTGAAGCATCGTTGATTTCCCCGAACCCGACGGACCAAGCAACGCCACAAGTTCGCCCTTGCCAACCACAAGGTCGACACCGCGCAGCACTTCTATGGTGACATCGCCCTGCACAAATTTGCGGCGCACATCGATGAGTTCAACGACATTATTCATAACGCAACACCTGAACTGGATCGGTACTTGCCGCCTTTAGCGCGGGGTACAAGGTGGCAAGGAAGCTAAACAGCAGCGCCAGCCCACAAATTGCCAATACTTCGACTGGGTCCGTTCGCGAGGGCAGCTCGGTCAGGAACCGGATCGATGGGTCCCACAAATTTTGTCCGGTAAGCAGCTGAATGAAATTGACCACCGACTGCCGGAAATACAGGAAGATAGCGCCCAATATCAGGCCAAGCACAATGCCGGACGACCCGATCAGCAAGCCCACGGTCATGAATATCCGCAACAGTGATTTTCGCGATGCACCCATGGTCCGCAATATCGCAATGTCGCGCGTTTTGGCCCGCACCAGCATGATGAGCGAGGACAGGATGTTGAACACGGCAACGAGCACGATGATCGAAAGCACGACGAACATGGCGACGCGCTCAACCGCTAACGCCTCGAACAACGATGCGTTCATGCTCTTCCAGTCCACGATTAGGCCTTTGTTTTCGAGTTTGGGCAAAAGCGGCGCGAGAATCTCGTTCACCTTGTCGGGATTTTCGGTCTTGATCTCGATCATGCCGATTTCGTCACCCAACAACATAAGCAGCTGTGCCCGTTCGATGGGCATGATGACGAACGCTTTGTCATAATCATAAACGCCAACTTCAAAGATCGCGGCCACTTCATAAGAAATTTCGCGCGGGACCGTGCCGAAGGGCGTCGTCCGTCCAGCAGGGTTGATGATCGTAATGCTTTGTCCGACCTGAACCCCCAAATTTTGGGCAAGCCGCGAACCGATAGCCACCCTGTCCTCATTCGGGCTCAACGCTCTCAAGCTTCCGGCGACCGTTTTCCCTTTTAGCGTTTCATTCTTCAGGATGTCATTCACCGACATTCCGCGCGCCAGAATCGCTTCGACCCGGCCATTGAAGGTGGTGAGCAAGGGCTGTTCAATCAATGCAGTGGCGTCGGTCACGCCGGGCGTCTTTTCGGCATCGTTCAAGATCTGACGCCAGTCCTGAAGCCGCCCACCATAGCCCTGAACAACAGCATGGCCGTTCAGGCCAACAATCTTGTCGAATAATTCAGCCCGAAAGCCATTCATAACACTCATGACGATGATCAGCGCAGCGACGCCAAGCGCAACCGCGACTAAGCTGATACTCGCGACCAGGAAGATAAAACCCTCGCCTTTGCCCGGCAGCAGATATCTGCGCGCCACCATGCGTTCATATCGCGACAATATCATGTGCGGTCACTCATCAATGTTTTCGGCATATCCGGTTCTTAGGTTCCGCCACGAGGACTGGCAAGCATTGTTGCAGGGGTGCAACAGCCTTTGAAAAAGCGTTGGGCGGAGTGTGGTTCCAATTGCAAAGCAGACCGCAAAGGAAGATGAAGTCACCGAATTCGTCGAGAGCCTGTACAGGCCGATGGTTCAGGGGGAAAATCAGTCCCGCCGGTGGGGACCGGCAGAGGTCTGAAACTACGCGCTAGCAAAGCTGCAGAGCGAGGCCGTTCGGAAATATCCGGGCGGCCTTGTTTTTTGTGCCCTCATTCTTCGATGCATTTTTTCATCTTGCAATTTTGGGTGCACTCCCCATCTCATCAACCGGAGGTCGAAAGGCTCCAAAACGACATAGCTGACTGCTGCGCTTGCGGGGTTAGCACACACCAAATTGCTTGATGGAGAATTTGATATGCAACGTTTTGATTTTACACCATATCGCCGGAACACAGTCGGTTTTGACCGCTTGTTTGAACTGCTCGAAAATACCGGGCGCGCGGCCACAAACGAAAACTATCCGCCTTTCAATATCGAGCGCACCGGCGAAAATGACTATCAAGTCACCGTAGCAGTTGCGGGATTTAAGGCCGAAGAAATCGACATTGTCGCACAGCAAAATCTGCTGATCGTTACGGGCAGCAAACACGCTGAAGGCAACGACAATCGCGATTTTCTGCACATGGGAATCGCAAGCCGCAATTTCGAGCGCCGCTTCCAACTTGCGGACCACATTCATGTCACTGACGCCGATATGGCCGATGGTCTTTTGATGATATCATTAGTGCGCGAAGTGCCGGAGGCATTGAAGCCGCGCAAAATCGCTATCGGCGGCAAAACGGCACCTAATGTGATCGAGCACGCAGAAAGCGCCAAGAAAAAGGGCACAAACGCAGCCTAAAGATGTTTGGGGCGGCCGATTACTCGTCCGCCCCTTCACATCATATTAGCCCGGGTCGCAATTGGGCCGCATGGATGCGAATAGCGTTTGGACATTGTCTACCGGCGTCGCTTCATTGATGCAAACGCGCCGATAACAGCGTCTCAAATTGCTACACCAGGCGGCTTTGCTTGACCGCTGCAGCAACGAAACTTGCAAACAACGGATGCGGTGCAAACGGACGCGATTTCAGTTCTGGGTGGAACTGTACCCCGATAAACCACGGATGGTCCGGGCGCTCTACGATTTCGGGCAGCTCACCGTCGGGTGACATACCGCTGAACACAAGACCGCCCTGCTCCAATGCAGATTTGTAATGGACATTGACCTCATAGCGGTGACGATGCCGCTCAGAGATGTCCTGCGTGCCATAAATGCCCGCGACATGACTGTTTCCGGCCAACTTTGCGTCATAGGCGCCAAGGCGCATGGTGCCGCCAAGATCGCCGCCCGTTTCACGTTTCTGGATGCCCTCTTCGCTCATCCATTCGGTGATGATACCAACAACGGGTTCGGTGGTCGGGCCAAATTCGGTGCTTGATGCGCCGGCGATGCCCGCGGTGTTCCGCGCGCCTTCAATGCACGCCATCTGCATGCCGAGGCAAATGCCAAAGAACGGGACCTCGCGCTCCCGTGCGAATTTGACCGCCGCAATCTTGCCTTCGGAACCACGTTCGCCAAAGCCGCCGGGAACGAGGATTGCATTCATTGGTTCAAGTGCGGCTGCGATGTCATGTTCCGACTGCTCAAACAGTTCAGCGTCGATCCACTTGATGTTCACCTTTACGCGGTTCGACAGTCCGCCATGCGTCAGTGCTTCATTCAAGGATTTATATGCGTCGGCAAGGCCAACATATTTACCGACAACGCCGATGGTGACTTCACCTTCGGGGTTTAGCTGACGGTCAATGATATCATCCCAGCGGGTAAGATCAGGCTCACCGTCTGATTCCAGACCGAACGCGCGCAGGACTTCATTATCCAAGCCTTCGGCATGATATTGCAGTGGAACGGCGTAAATGCTTTTCGCGTCCAAGGCAGGAATAACCGCCTCTTTGCGCACGTTACAAAATGCAGCGATTTTCGCCCGCTCATTTTCCGGCAGCGGATGTTCGCAGCGGCACAAAAGAACATCGGGTTGGATACCCAATGATGTAAGTTCGCGCACGCTGTGCTGCGTCGGTTTTGTTTTCAGCTCGCCTGCCGCCGCAATATAGGGAACAAGAGTGACATGCACGGACAAGGTACGTTCGCGGCCAAGCTCGTTCCGCAGCTGGCGAATGGCTTCGATGAAAGGCAGCGATTCAATGTCGCCAACCGTTCCGCCAATTTCGCACAAGACGAAATCAAGGTCTTGGGTATCCGCCTTAGCGAATTCCTTGATAGCGTCCGTCACATGCGGAATGACCTGAACCGTCGCGCCGAGATAATCGCCGCGACGTTCCTTTTGAATGATGGTCTGATAAATGCGACCCGACGTTATGTTATCGGACTGGCGCGCAGAAACGCCCGTAAACCGTTCATAATGCCCAAGATCGAGGTCGGTTTCCGCCCCGTCATCGGTCACATAGACTTCGCCATGCTGATAAGGCGACATCGTGCCTGGATCAACATTGAGATAGGGATCGAACTTCCGGATTCGAACGCGGTATCCGCGCGCCTGCAAAAGGGCAGCAAGCGATGCTGCCATAAGACCTTTGCCAAGCGAGGAGACCACGCCACCGGTGATAAAAATGAACCGTGCCATGGGAGAAAAGGCTTAAGACACGTTTGCGGCAAAACACAAGCGAACGAATCCGTTCACCGAAAAATAACCTGTGTAAAAACCGTTTTTTGGTGCCGAAGCGGTTATTTATCCAGCGGAACTTCGGTTGCAGGCGCCGCCGAAGCTGGGGCTGCAGGCGCAGTTGTCGCAGGTGCAGTTGGAGTCGTGGGCACTTCGGTACGCTGAAGGCTGTTATCGATTTCGCCCGTGCCACCTTTTTGCGCAGCGACGAACGCCAAAGAAATCGAAAGCACGATGAACAAGGTCGCCAATATGGTAGTCATGCGCGTCAGAAAGTCGGCTGCACCACGTGCGGACATCAATCCCGATGGGCTTCCGCCCATTCCCAAACCGCCGCCTTCAGACCGCTGCATCAGGATAATGCCAACAAGCGAGGCTGCGATAATAGCCTGAACGACGATAAGAAAATGGAAAATGCCCATGATGAATTCCGAATAATGAAAGGCAATAAGTTGCCGGTTGTTGCGCCCACATAGCGAGCGCATGACTGTTCTTCAATGCTATTCGCCGAAAGCTTGCGCTGCGGCCAAAATGGGTTCGAATTTCGCGCAGGTCAGACTTGCGCCGCCGATCAACCCACCATCGACATTTTCGACTGCCAAAAGCTCGGCCGCATTGTCTCCGTTCATGGACCCCCCGTATAGAATCCGAACCCCGTTGCCGACCACACCATAACGATCGACCAGTGCTGAACGAATGGCGCCGTGCATTTCCCGTACATCCGCCATTTCCGGAATACGCCCCGTTCCAATCGCCCAAACGGGTTCGTACGCGACACTCAACCAGTCGCCACATATGTTCTCGGGCAATGAACCCGCAACCTGTCCCAAAACAATATTTAGCGCATTGCCTGCGTCCCGCTCGGCAAGCGTTTCCCCGACGCAGATGATGACTTTTAGGCCCGCCTTGTGCGCGGCTTGCGCCTTTGCCAGCACGTCGTGATCCTGCTCATGCTGTGCAGCGCGGCGTTCGCTGTGCCCGACGATTGTCAAAGACGCCCCCGCATCTACGAGCATATCGGCCGACACACATCCGGTATGCGCGCCGGATGGCTGCATGTGGCAGTCCTGACCACCGATTTGGAAGCCATGTGCGATATCGCACGCGCGGCTGATGAGGGTTGCTGGCAAACATAATGCGGTTTCGACGGCTTGATAATGAAGAGATTTTTCTGCGATCGCGGCAATTTCGGCTAAGTCGTTTGCCATGCCATTCATCTTCCAGTTTCCGACAACCAACTTGCGCATGCCATTATCCTATCTGCAGGGTTTACGAATCTTGTTTGGGCTCTGGCACGGTTTCAACAATCGGAGCAAGTCTATCCCTTGATTGCCAAAGCCTTGCCGCCTAAAGCGTCTCGCAACAATCGGCCCCGTCCGTGATATCAGGAAATTACAATTCATGATTACCTCCATTCGTTCGCTCATTAACTCCAAATTCGGCGCAATTTTCGCATTGGTGTTTATCGGCATGATTGCCATTGCCTTTGCGCTTGGCGATGTGTCCGGATCAGGCAGTTTTGGTGGCTTGAGCGGCGGAAACGTTGCACGTGTCGGTGACCGGAACATCACATTGGGCGAACTGAATGACGCGCTCGATAATCGCTTAAAGGCGGAACGTCAGAATAACCCAACCCTCAATATGGCGGCTTTTGTGGAAAGCGGTGGATTGGATTCAACGCTCGACCAGCTAATCAATCGCTACGCCATCACTGTTTTTGGTGAAGAATATGGTGTCGCCGTTAGCAAGCGTCTGGTGGACTCCGAAATTCGCAAAATACCCGGCGCCATGGGGCTTGATGGTAAGTTTAGCGCAGATGCCTTCCGCGCGTTTGCCCAGCAAATTGGCGTAAGTGAAAAAGCCATCCGCGACGATCTGACGCAAAATTTGTTCGCGCAACAGATTTTGCCGACGGCTGCGAGTGGACCGCCCGCGCCCGATGGTATGGCTCTGCCTTATGCATCGTTGATGCTTGAACAGCGTGCCGGGCAAATCGCGTCGATTCCCGCCACTGCATTTTTGCCCAAGGCCCCGCCAAGCGCTGCGGCACTGGCCAAATTCTATGCGGACAATGCGGTAAAATTCACGATCCCTGAAAAGCGCGCAATCAGCTATGCGATTTTTGACAAGACGATCATCGCGGGCCGTGCAAAACCGACGGAAGCAGATGTCGCTGCATATTATAAAGCCAATGCTGCGAAGTTTGCCGCATCGGAAAGCCGCAACATCAGCCAGATGATCGTGCCAACGGAAGCTGCTGCAAAATCGGTCATTAGTCAGGTCGCGGCGGGCAAATCATTGGCCGACGTCGCCAATGGCTTGGGTCTTTCCGTAACAACAACCGCCAATGTTACCAAAAGCAGCCTTGCCAGCACGGCCACCCGTGCGGTTGCCGACGCGGTCTTTGCCGCAAAGCAAGGTACATTGGCGAAGCCAGCCCGCGGCAAATTGGGCTGGACCGTTGCACGCGTCGACAGCGTGAACAATGTCGCTGCAAAGTCACTTGCGGCTGCCCGCGCGGAAATTGAAAAGGAATTGCTGCAGACACGCAGCGAAGAAATGCTGACCGAGATGACATCGGAAATCGAAGATGCATTTGCCGATGGCGCGACGATATCTGACATTGCCAAACAAAACGGCCTGTCCGTCAATACCTCGCCGAAATTGCTGGCGACGGGTCAGGATATCTCCAACCCCGCATATAAGCCTATTCCGGAAATGCAGGTTATTTTGCCCGCAGCGTTCCAGATGGAAACCGGTGGCGAAGCGCAGTTAATCGAGTTGGTACCGGGCGAGAAATTCGCGATGATTGCTGTTGCCGATTATGATGAGGCCGCGCCGCCACCGCTTAGCGACGTCCGCGCCTTGGTTCAGCAACAATGGGCGTTTTCCGAAGGCGCAAAAGGTGCGCGGGCGGCTGCAGACCGTTTGCGTAAATTGGTCGATGGCGGCCAACCGCTTCAGGCGGCCCTTGCAGCGGCCAATATCCAGGGGGCGCAGATTGAAAGACTGACTGGCACGCGCGCGGATCTCTATCGCGAGGGTCGGCCCGTGCCTCCGCCATTGTCGCTTATGTTTGCCATGAAAAAGGGCACCGCCAAAATTGTTCAGGCAGGCGGCGATCGCGGTTGGTATGTCGTGTACCTAACTGACGTCGTCAAGGGCAACGCCAGCGGCAATGCGGATCTGCTTCGTGCCCGCAAGCAAGAGCTTTCCGGCATATTGCAGCAGGAATATGCGGCGCAGCTGGTCGTCGCTGCATCGAAGGATACCGGTGTCGAAAAGAATGAAGACGGGATCGCAGAACTGCGCACCCGCCTCACCAACCGTGACGGCAACTAAACCTGAACTCATATGGCGCAAGCGCATTGCTGATACCGAAACGCCGGTATCAGCGGCGCTGAAGCTGTTTGTACCCGAGCGCGGTGATTTCATTCTCGAATCTGTCGAAGGCGGCGAAACACGCGGACGGCATAGCCTGATTGGTATCGCACCCGATCTGGTGTTTCGGGCGGCCGGCGATAAAGCCGAAATCAATAGTCAGTGGATGACCGACAGGGCCGCTTTTGCGGCCTCTCCTCTACCATCATTGGATGCGTTACGGGCACTCGCCGCGGACTGCCGCATGGACGTTCCCGAAGAGCTGCCGCCTGCCCTCGCCTGCTTGGTGGGCTATTTTGGTTATGAGACAATTGGGTTGGTCGAAAAGCTACCGCGAGCGCCGCAATCGGCGCTTGAGCTGCCGGACATGCTGTTTGTCCGCCCAACGGTCATATTGGTCTTCGATCGGCTGAAAGACGAAGTTTTCCTCGTGTCGCCAGTTTGGACCGGCTTAGGTGATCCGCAGGCAGTGGCATTGGCGAATGAGCGCCTCGATGAGACAGAGCGGCAATTGAACCTAGGCCAAGTGCCGTCGACTGGCGCGGTGTCAGTATCCGAAGAGTGCGAAATCAAGCTTACGCCGGTATTGCCCGAGGGCCGCTATGCCCAGATGGTTGCGTCGGCCAAAGATTATATTGAGGCAGGCGATATATTTCAGGTCGTGCTTGCCCAGCGCTTCACGGCACCGTTTGATCTGCCGCCTGTGCATTTGTACCGCGCATTGCGGCGGATAAATCCATCGCCATTTCTATACTTCATCGATCTTCCCGGCTTTGCGCTGATCGGTTCCAGCCCGGAAATATTGGTCCGCGCGCGCGGCGGCGAGGTCACAATTCGGCCAATCGCTGGAACGCGCCCACGCGGCAAGAGCAGCATCGAAGACGCTGAAAACCGTGCTTCCTTATTGGCTGACCCCAAAGAGCGCGCAGAGCATCTGATGCTGTTGGACTTGGGCCGAAACGACGTTGGCCGCGTGACCAAAGGCGGCAGCGTCACCGTAACCGACAGCTATATGGTCGAGTTTTACAGCCATGTGATGCACATCGTTTCCAATGTTGTTGGGGAGCTTGCTGACGATAAAGACGCCATCGACGCTTTGTTCGCCGGCTTTCCCGCTGGCACTGTCAGTGGCGCACCCAAGGTCCGCGCCTGCGAAATCATTGCCGAACTCGAACCAGAAACCCGCGGCGCCTATGCTGGCGGTGTCGGTTATTTTTCGCCCAATGGCGACATGGACAGCTGCATCGTTTTGCGGACCGGCATCGTCAAAGACGGCGTCCTCCATGTACAAGCCGGCGCCGGTATCGTCGCGGACAGCAATCCCGAATATGAGCAGCGCGAGTGCGAGGCAAAAGCCGGTGCGCTGATTGCGGCTGCGCGTGAGGCGGTAAGGGTAGCTGGCGAGGCGGGATTTGGCCAATGAGGGAGGCGCTGTCGTGACAATCGAACAAACCTCTGGAACGCGGGTTACGCTGACGCTGATCGGCATTCTCATCGGCGCCATGTTTTTCCTGTTTTATGGTCCGGAAGACGACTCCCAGATTTCCACGGTAACTGCTCTCTTAGCCATCCCTGCGGCGCTGGGTGGCCTCATTACGCAATATGTCGATCCATCTGGAACACGCTCACCCATGGGCTGTTTTTTCTGGCCAACAATATTTTTTCTAACCATCACGGGAATTGCAGTTGCGGCTTTTGACGAAGGCGCTGTCTGCCTTGTGCTGGTTATTCCGATCTGGATTCCGGCGGCCATTGCGGGCGGATTGGTTCAACATCTGAATGCCCGGCGGCGGTGGCGGCATGCTGCACAGCAACAGCGCAGATTTTACGCTTCTAGCTGGTTGTTGTTGCCCCTGCTGATGATGATTTGGGATCAAATGTGGCCAGTCCATTGGACCAATGCCAGCGTGGAACGTTCCATTGAAATTGATGCGTCGCCAGAAAAAATTTGGCCTTATCTGGCCAGCATTCGCGATATCCGCGCGGACGAGGGCAAAGCGAATTTCACCCATGATGTCGTTGGCATTCCTCGGCCAACCGAGGCGATTCTTACCCGTGAATCCGATAGAACCGTGCGTAAGGCGGTTTGGGGTAAATCCGCGCGCTTTGAAGAGGTGGTGCACTCTGTGGTTCCCAACCGCGAAATGACCTGGGCCTTTTCCTTTCCCGACAGATCTATTCAGGAATATACAGACCGGCACATTTCTCCGGCTGGTCCATTCCTGAATATCGCGTCCGGAAGCTACCGCCTTGAGCCCATTGGTCCAGATCGTACGCGGCTCGTTTTGACGACGCGCTATCGCATGAAAGTAAGTTTGACTGGTTATTTTCAATGGTGGGGTGAACGGTTTTTGGGCGACGTTCAAAACAATGTACTCGCAATCGTAAAGGACCGCGTTTCGGCGGATGTAGGCCTTAAACAATGATCCTTGTCATCGACAATTACGACAGCTTTACGTGGAACCTCGTCCATTATCTGATGGAGCTTGGCGCTGACGTTGAGGTTGTCCGCAACGATGATATGTCGGCGGCTCAGGCGCTTTCGTCGGGTGCAGAGGCTTTTCTCATTTCACCCGGGCCAAAAACGCCGAATGAAGCGGGCGTGAGCCTGGAACTCGTCGCGGCGTGCGCAGAGGCTGGAAAGCCCTTGCTGGGTGTTTGTTTGGGTCACCAGACCATTGGGCAGCATTTTGGCGGCACCGTCGCCCGCGGCGGATTAATGCACGGCAAAACATCGCCCGTCACACATGACGGGAGCGGATTGTTTGAAGGCCTGCCGTCCCCGTTTCAGGCAACGCGCTATCATTCGCTTATCGTCGAAAACGTGCCGTCGAGCCTTGTCATTAATGCAACCAGCGATGACGGCCATGTCATGGGCTTTCGCCACGCGACGTTGCCCATCCACAGCGTTCAATTCCATCCTGAAAGCATTGCCACCGAACATGGCCACGCGATGCTCGCCAATTTTCTGCGGATAGCCGGTATGGCCGTGAAGGACAGAGCATGAACCCCTTTGGTCCCCTGCCCGACCCGCAGCATCTGTTTGACGATGATGAGGCCGCACAGGCATTTGCGGACATCCTTGATGCACGCGCCTCTGAAGATGAAATACAGGCGTTCCTCGTTGCACTCACCGCGCGCGGCGAGACGATGGTGGAAATTGCCGCCGCTGCGCAAGCCATGCGTGACCGGCTGATCCCCATTGATGCCCCCAAAGGCGCGATAGATGTCTGTGGCACGGGTGGTGATGGGCATCATACGCTTAATGTTTCCACCGCCGTGTCTATTGTGGTCGCGGCGTGCGAGGTTCCGGTTGCGAAGCATGGCAATCGCGCTGCCTCTTCAAAGGCAGGTGCGGCAGATACGCTCGAAGCCCTCGGCCTCGACATGGAACGCGCCGGACGCATGGCGGAAGAGACGCTGAAAGACTTGGGCATTTGCTTTTTGTTCGCAGCGAACCATCATCCTGCGATGAAGCGGATTCAACCGATCCGCCAACGCATCGGCCAACGCACGATTTTCAACCTGATGGGCCCGCTTGCCAACCCGGCACGCGTCAAACGCCAGCTGATCGGCATTGCGCGGCCTGCCTATGTCCCTGTGTATGCTGAGGCACTTCATCACCTTGGTACGGAGCATTCACGGATCATTTCGGGCGATGAAGGTCTTGATGAATTAAGCTTGGCCGGTGGCAATGAAGTCGCCGTGGTCGAACCCGAAGGTGTCCGGTTCCAACGTACCACCGCGGCCGATGCCGGCCTACCCGTGCATCCGGTTGACGCCATTCGCGGCGGCGATGCCCAGCATAATGCGGCTGAGTTGCGCAAATTGTTGCTGGGCGAACGTGGCGCCTATCGCGACGCTGTATTGTTCAATGCCGCGGAGGCTTTGTTGGTCGCTGGCGTAGTTGAAACCATGCCCGAGGGGGTTGAAGAGGCCGCAGAGGCAATCGACAAGGGTCTTGCCAATGCGTTGCTAGACTGTTGGGTGAAATATTGATGGCCGACAAGCTTGCAGAAATCTGCGCGACAAAGCGCACGGAAGTTGCCGAACGCAAGCCGAAGGGCGTGTCCCACTGGCCTGCCCCATCCCCGCCGCGTGGCTTCGAAGCGGCGCTGCGTTCCAAAAGCGCGTCGGGAGTTGCGTTGATTGCGGAAATCAAAAAGGCGAGCCCATCGAAAGGCCTCATCCGCGCAGATTTCGACCCAGCAGCCCATGCAAAGGCCTATCAGGCGGGCGGTGCGGCTTGCCTGTCCGTTTTAACCGACGCGCCATATTTTCAGGGGCATGAGGATTATCTCATCGCTGCGCGCAACGCCTGCGACCTGCCGGTCATCCGAAAGGATTTCATGGTTGACCCATGGCAGTGCGCCGAAGCGCGCCAAATGGGCGGTGATGCCATACTGATTATCGTCGCGGCATTGGACGATGTTGCCATGGTTGAAATCGAAGATGCGGCTTTCGATCAGTGTTTGGATGTCCTTGTGGAAGTGCATGATGAGGCCGAATTGGACCGTGCGCTTACGCATCTGAAATCGAAATTGGTCGGCGTGAACAACCGTAATTTGAAGACATTTGACGTCGATCTGTCGACGACAGAGCGTTTGGCAAAGCGTGTGCCCGCCGACATATTGCTGGTGTGCGAAAGCGGCATTTCGACGCATGCGGATTGCCAGCGTATGGCCGCATCCGGGGTCAACACCTTCTTGGTCGGCGAAAGCCTGATGCGGAACGCCGATGTTCAGCTTGCCACACAGCGGTTATTGACCGGACGTGTCTGATCTAACACATCTTGGTGCCGATGGCGCAGCACATATGGTCGATGTTTCGGCCAAAGCGGACACCGCCAGAGAGGCCGTTGCCGAAGGACGCATCACTATGTCCGCTGAGGCGCTTGAGGCTGTGCGCGCGGGCAATATTAAAAAAGGCGATGTGCTGGGAACCGCGCGGATTGCCGGTATCATGGCGGCTAAAAAGACGAGCGAACTCATACCGCTTTGCCACCCGCTCATGCTGTCCAAAATTTCCATCGCTTTTGAATTTGAAGACCATGGCATTCGCGCAGAGGCGCGCGTGCGTTTGAACGGTCCGACGGGTGTCGAGATGGAGGCTTTGACCGCTGTGTCCGTTGCCTTACTCACATTGTACGACATGGCAAAGGCGCTCGATAAGTCGATGGTGATTTCCGACATCCGATTGCTTTCCAAAACGGGCGGCAAATCGGGCGATTGGCACGCATGATTTCGGTCGCCGAAGCGCAGGCGCGATTGTTGGCGCTGGCTTCGCCATTGCCGTCTGTTGAACTGGAACTCACAAAGGCTGCGCGGCATTATCTGCACGGCCCACTCCACGCGAAACGCACACAACCAACGGCCGATCTATCGGCTATGGATGGATACGCATTGTCATCCGCTGCGTTTCCCGGGCCTTGGCACGTTATCGGTGAAAGCGCCGCAGGGCGGCCCTTTGCGGGCATATTGGAACATAACCAAGCCGTGCGCATCTTTACAGGTGCACATGTCCCCGCTGGCGCGGATACCGTATTGATACAGGAAGACGCTGCGCGTGACGGCGATACCCTCATCGCCACGGCGAAGGATGCACTTGCGCCGGGCATGCATATTCGCACGGCAGGTGGCGATTTTTCATCCGGCGATACGATCCTCACAACAGGCACTATGCTGGAGGCTGGACCGTGCGCGTTGGCGGCTATGGCTGGCCATGGCACCGTTCGGGTTGGCCGTTGGCCGCATGTAACGATTGTTGCGACAGGCGACGAGCTCCTGCCTCCCGGTATAGAGTGCAGTGCTGCGCAGATACCATCATCAAACAGCCCGATGCTGCACGCGATGCTATCAAACCTGCCATGCGAAATCATGGATGCGGGCATTATTGCCGACAGGCTGAGCGATTTGGAAACAAGCTTGAGCACCCTTGCCTCAACCACCGATATTATCGTCACAACGGGCGGCGCGTCGGTTTGCGACCATGATTTGGTCCAAACGGCACTGCGCAATATTGGCGCAGATATAGACTTTTGGAAGGTTGCGATGCGACCCGGAAAACCCGTCATGGCGGGAAAGATTGGCGACACAATAGTGCTTGGTTTGCCGGGCAACCCTTCTTCGGCCTTCGTAACGGCGTTTCTGTTCCTGCTGCCGCTGATACGCCATATGGCGGGCAGCCTCTCGCCGCTCCCCGAGATATTTGAGGCAAAGAGCGACAACCCATTGTTCCAGGGCGGAAACAGGGCAGAATATGTTCGCGCCAGGGTTGAAGGCGGCGCCATCACAGCTTTTACCACGCGGGATAGCGGGTTGGTCTCGCCGCTATCGCACAGCAACGCGCTGATTATCCGCGATGTAGATGCACCTGCCACGCCATCTGGCGCGGCTGTTCAATATCATCGCTTGTTCTGAGCGCGACGCGCTTACAGTGCATAAATGTTCTTGACTTAACCCCATTTGTTCTCTAATCGTTCTTCTCATGTTCAACATGATGGAACCCTGAATATGCTCACAGCCAAACAGCATGAACTGCTTGTGTTCATTAACCAGCGACTTGATGAAAGCGGTATTTCCCCCTCATTTGAAGAAATGAAGGAAGCGCTGGATTTGAAGAGCAAGTCAGGTGTGCATCGGTTGATTGGCGCTTTGGAAGAACGCGGCTTTATCCGCCGTCTTGCCAATCGCGCCCGCGCGCTCGAAGTGATGAAACTGCCCGATGGCGGCAACTTGCGCAGCGATAATGTGACCAAGCTGCCTCCTGCGGTTAGCAGCAGTAAGGCGCAGGTGCATTTGCCGGTGGCTGCGAACGACGTCATGGAAATCCCGCTGCATGGCAAAATCGCTGCGGGTGTGCCGATTGAAGCGTTGGAAGGCCAAAGTTCCTTGTCGGTGCCGATGGCGCTGTTGGGCGCAGGCGAGCATTATGCGCTTGAAGTTTCCGGCGACTCGATGATCGAGGCGGGGATATTGGATGGCGATTACGCCCTCATCCGTAAAGCAACGACCGCGCGCGATGGCGAGATTGTTGTGGCTTTGGTGCACGGTGAAGAAGCGACGCTAAAATATCTACGCCGCGAAGGTCAGCAAATCCGTTTGGATCCCGCCAACAGCACATATGAACCACAATATTATGCGCAGCATGAAGTTGAAGTTCAGGGTAAGCTAGCGGGTCTATTGCGCAGATATCATTGATGTAAATCTGCGTTCTGCTGCGCCGCTTTGGCCGCTTGAACCCATGGCATATGCGCGCGATTTTCGTTAACGGTCATCACGCGCTGATCGGCCAAATAGATAACAAGTCCGCCGGTCTGCTCTAACAGTTCCCGGTCTGCTTTAATCCATTTGGGCTGGCAGCTTTTCGGCAACCATCGGTCGCTCACGACGATGTCAACGCGCCTGCAGGCTGCGGCCATCTCCATGGCTGGGACTCGGTAGGCCGTGCGCGTTGCCAATATCGTCCAGGTCCGGTTGGGCGCAGCAATTGATATAATGCAGTTATCGGGCGTGCACTTTGCGCCCGGCCATTGTTCTATCGGTGTGGCGACAGCATTGCTTCCCGCTTTTTCGGAGATCATGTCCCGAACAAAGTCGCCTGCCTTGCCGCGCAAGAGCGATAATTTTCCGTCGGCTGTAACGAGAGCCAGATGTTTTCCGTCACCTGTGACCAATATATCGGGCCGTGGCGCCAAGACCATTCCGGCAATGCCGATAAGGAAAATCGGGATACCCACATAACGGATATGCGTTTGCAGCAAGCCAAAAAGCAATGCCCCCGCCCAGAATGCCGCATAAGACCAGATGGGCATTTCAGGCATCATCGAAACTGCGCCGGGCAACCCGCTGACAAAATGTGCCAATGCCAAAATCGCTAAAATCCCGTGTCCGGCGAGCCACCAGAATGGCAGGCCAAGGCCGACCAAATCGAGGACCAGTGCTAACGCCTCCAACGGCATAATCACGAAGGTCGTCATGGGTATCGCGACGACATTGGCGAAGGCACCATAAAGTCAAGTCTTATGAAAATGAAACAAGGCGATCGGGGCCAAGATTATTTCGATAGCGAGCCCGGTGAGCACCAGTGAAACAACGGCCCGGGCAAGTCGATATAGGGCCGGCTCGTCCCGCCGTTCGGCAAAGCGCTTTACCAGTGGCAGTTCGTTAAGGATGACAATCGTGGCAACAGCGGCGAAGCTGAGTTGAAAGCTTGGCCCGGCCATCGCCTCTGGCCAGAACAGCAGGACAATCAACGCGCCAAATGCAACCAAACGCAGGGTAAGCGCTTCCCTGCCCAACGCCAATGCCACGAGCACCAGAAGCGCAGCAATGCAGGAACGTATCGTTGGCACCTCTGCGCCCGTTAAAAGGGTATAGGCTACTGCCCCCATTGCGGCAGCGGCCGCCGCACAGATCGGCACCGAAATCCGCAAGGCCAGCCATGACGACAATGACAGCAACCGGCTGACCGCGATAAAGATAAATCCAACAACCGCCGTCACATGAAGCCCGCTGATCGACAACAGATGCGCCAATCCGCTATCCCGCATCGCTTGCGCATCTGCGTCGTCTATATGCCCCTGATCCCCCGTCACAAGCGCCGCGCCAATGGCGCCGGCATCAGGCGGCATCGATGCCAAAATATGCTGCGTGAGTTGCGCCCGCTTTGCCGAAAACATCGCGCTGCCCCTTGCGGGCTCAATCAAGGTTACGGTTCCCAATGCAGACCCGGTTGCGCCGATCTGTTGAAACCATGCCCGGCGCGCAAAATCATATCCGCCCGGCAATGTTGGCCCAGCAGGCGGCATCAACCTCGCCCGCAACCGAATGACCGCGCCAACCTGAAATGTTGATTGATATTGCTCGGGCGAAAGATTTACGCGGACGACCGGAGGCAATCCGCCCTGCGCATCCGTCGCAAGCCGCAGACGAACAACCTCGCGCGCTGTGAGATTTTCGACGGCTTCAATCCGCCCATAAAAATCACCGATCCAAATCTTGCCCATCACGGGCTGGTCCACCGCCGCCGACTTCAGGCTAATGAGCCCAAAACCAAGCAAAATGGCGACTGCCGCCATCGCTAAAAACTGGCGGCTGCGACTATGCGGTTTCGCCAGCAACGCAAACAGCCCAACCGCAATGGCCAGTAACAATAATCCCGGGGCCGCCGAAGCCCCACCAAATTGCCAAATGACGATCCCGATGCTTATGCCAACCGGCAACCACAGGGGCAGCTGATCGCGCTCCTGATCAAGCCAATTTTCAAGGGCGCTGAACCACCTACGCCCCCCGCCCACGCGCGGCATATTGTTGAGGGTCAAAATGTGCGATATCCCCACCACAATCGCTGTCTACCACCATTATGCAGCGAGGCAACTAACCTCCCAATTTTTGGCTATTGTTTGCCTTGACGACGGCTGAATTTCCTACCATTGGGCTAGCCAACGACAAAGCCATTTTCTCCCCATGAAATAGTGGCATTTGAAGGACCGAAAGCAGTCGCAAACGACGTTTTGAACGTTCTGTGTCTTAAACGGAAATATGCCCGGTTGGGCGTCCCGATATGTCGGGTAGCAATGTATGGAGTTTAAAAATGGCCGATAACAACGCAACTCTTACCGTTGGCGAAAATAGCTTTGAATTGCCGATCATGAAGGGTTCGGAAGGACCCGACGTCATCGATATCCGCAAATTATATGCCGTGTCAGATCATTTCACGTTCGACCCCGGCTTCACGTCGACTGCAAGCTGCGAATCCGCACTGACGTTCATTGACGGTGATGAGGGCATATTGTTGCACCGTGGTTATTCCATTGAAGAGCTTTCGGAACAGTCGAGCTTCATGGAAGTATCCTATCTGCTGCTGAACGGTGAATTGCCCAACAAGGCGCAGCTCGATCATTTCAGCCACACCATTTCACGTCACACGATGCTGCACGAGCAGCTGGCGACATTCTATCGTGGCTTCCGCCGTGACGCGCACCCGATGGCGATCATGTGCGGTGTCGTCGGTGCGCTATCGGCATTTTATCATGATTCGACCGATATCAGCGACCCAACGCATCGCATGATTTCCAGCCATCGTTTGATTGCCAAAATGCCAACCATCGCGGCAATGGCGTATAAATATTCGGTTGGTCAGCCATTTGTTTATCCGGACAATAGCCTGTCCTACACCGGCAACTTCCTACGCATGACCTTTGGCGTTCCTGCCGAAGAATATGTTGTGAACCCTGTCATCGAACGCGCGATGGACCGCATTTTCATCCTCCATGCCGACCATGAACAAAATGCTTCGACATCGACGGTACGTCTTGCTGGATCGTCGGGAGCGAACCCGTTTGCATGTATTGCAGCGGGCATAGCCTGCCTTTGGGGCCCAGCGCATGGCGGCGCCAACGAAGCTGCGCTCAACATGCTGCGCGAAATCGGCACGCCGGACCGCATTCCGCATTACATTGAGCGTGCCAAGGATAAGAACGATCCCTTCCGCCTGATGGGCTTTGGACATCGTGTTTATAAAAACTACGATCCGCGCGCGTCAGTCATGCAGAAAACGGTGCGTGAGGTTCTGACCGAGCTGAACATTACGGACCCAATCTTCGATGTTGCGATGCAGCTTGAAGAAATGGCGCTAAATGACCCATATTTCATCGAAAAGAAGCTGTTCCCGAACGTTGACTTCTATTCCGGTATCATTTTGTCGGCCATTGGTTTCCCGACGGAAATGTTCACCGTATTGTTCGCACTATCCCGCACTGTGGGCTGGGTTGCGCAATGGAATGAAATGATTTCCGATCCGGCACAAAAAATCGGTCGCCCGCGCCAATTGTACACGGGTCCAAACCAACGCCCATATCCGGGCCTCGCCCAGCGTTAATTATTGTGGAAGGCGGAGCGTGAATTTAGCGCCTCCGCCTTTTGCAGCCGCGACGGTGAGATCGCCGCCCATCGCGCGTGCCAGGCGGCGCGAGATATAGAGCCCCAGCCCGCTTCCGCCGTCGCCGGTGCGTCCCAGGCGTTCAAATTTGGTAAAAATGCGTTCGTAATCTTCAAGGCCAACACCCGCACCTTGGTCGGACACGGATATATGTGCAAATCCATCCTCGGCACCAACTTCCACCTGAACCTCAGTTCCGTCGGGCGAATATCGGATCGCATTGGTGATAAGGTTCAGCATCACCTGAAGGACGCGCCTGAATTCGGCTATGGCCGGGACATTTATTTTGTCGTCAGGCACCGAGAGCGTCATGCGATGGTCTGCAGCCTTTAACGCCAGCAATCCAGCAGCGCGGCGCGCGACATCTCCCAGCTCGATCTCATCCTTGGCCGTTGAAAAGCCGGGCCGCTCAACGGCTTCCAAATCGCTCAGATCGTCAACAAGACCGGAAAGATGCCGCGCCGCATTGGCAATATCGCGGGCATATGATGCGTAATTTTCACGTATCGGCCCTAACAATTCGCTCCCGATCGTTTCGGCATTCGCAATGATACGATTTAATGGCTGCCGCAGAACCGGAGCAAGCTGTTTGCCAAAAAGTGCGCCCGCAGATGATCTATTCGTCTGCGCAATGCTAGCAGATTGGACGTTCCCATTCTGCGCAAGAAACAAGGTATAGCCAGAAATTTCACCTTGGGCATAGCGTTCGGGCTGCCCCCACACCAGCATATTGCCATCGGTGCGCGTACGGACGTTATGCCGACTGATCGGAAGAAATTTTTCAACATTTTGGAATGCAGGCAGGGCGTCCGCGCCGAAAAGTCTGCCGAGTATGTTTGTGGCTGACGAACCAAAATCTGTATTTTTGATAATGTCTTCAACCGGCCCGCGCGCATCAATCAGGCGCAAAGCCCTGTCAAATCCAAGCCTTACTGGTTCTTGACCTTGATCAGTCCATACATCATCCGACTTTGCCTTGACCACAACATTGCCAATTGTGCGCCAACTCAAGATAGACAGTTTAACGTCGTTCTCAAAAGGCTCGGCCTCCACCCACAGTTCAAGATTATCTGGCCCGTCCGCAACGCGCACAGCGCGCGCGAGCCGCATGCGAAGCCGCGTAACCATCTGCGAAAGGTTGAGCAAAGCGGGGCATGCAAGGACGCCGCCAGGCTCCCCCCCCGCCCTTATATGAAGCTGCTGCAAGGCATCATCGGCACGCAGCAGGTTGCCGTTAGGCGACACCTCACCGGTTATAGCGAATGCCAACGGCGCGGACCAGTTCATGTCTGGCCAACGCTTAGAAATGACAAGCGCGCCGTAGTCCAATTGCTGAGTTGCGCGCGTGCCATTTCAGGGATGAGATGCACATATTCATCGGCAAACAGCGCAGCTTCCCGGGGAGAGAGTATCTGCGCTCTTAAATCAATCATAGCCTGCAGAGCCGCATCCTTCGAAAGGCCGGCGGCCGACAACATCACCATCATCGGGAATGCAGACTCAAAATCTATCAACCGAAGGATATGATCATGCCCGATCTTCAGGCCCGCGCTGAGATGGGCTACGAATATATGGATCCCGGCATGATGTGCGTTAGACAACGAAGCACGATGTGTGTCGCCCAGAAAATGCACAATTTTCCGGGCGGACGCCGGGGCTGTTCGCGCTTCGTCATAGCTTGCAATCAACGCTCTCGCGTTATGGATGACCTCATCGGACCGGCTTTCTGACAACCGCTCAAGCGCGGCGACAATGCGCCAACACATTTTGTACAAAAGCTCTGGCGGCAGCGTCAGAAACGACCGGCCCTGCGACCGCAAGTGCAAGCTATCGGCCGCCAGGAGCGCTTGTGCGGCCTCCGCGACACTTATGTCTGGATGGTCCAGCAATTCGACAGCCAGTTGGGAAATGCCGCCACCAAGCCGAGCTATCAAATTGTCTTCAGCAACACGCGCGAGCGCGAAATCAACGATGTCGGGTTCCCGCAAAAACCCGGACTGTACAAGCAATGGTCCGGTAATTGATTCAGGGCTGGCAAACTTAAGCTTTGCTTCAATGTCACGCACAATTTGCAGCAGCTTGACAGAAACGGCGCTTATTGTGGCCTCAGACGGGGTATGGACGGCTGAGGGCAATATAATGGATGCGACGTCTTGGCATAGGGCATCAACATCGCGTGCATGAACGGACGCAATTGAAAGCAAATCATTTTTGGGGGCAAGCAAACCGTCCAAAGCCTATCATTAATGACCATGGCGGCCGTCATAGGCTTTTTTAGGTTAACGCCGTTTTAAGGCTGATCGTCCTTTTTATGGGGGCCGCTATTGTAGCAAGCGCACATAAACGCGCTTAACTGTGCAACCATGATCCACTGCAGTGCATTGGTGAAGCTGAGGACGGCCGTGCCGACGACAGCCAAAATCGATAGCAGAGCTGGCGACCGCAGGAGCCTGTCCGCCCAACCCGGCAATGCCACACGCACGCTAATATATGCAATGGAGGCCACCGCAAACGCCGCAAAGAGGCCGTCGTTCGTATAAGACGTGTCCATATACGCCGCGCCAAACATCGCCATGACAAGCAGCGCTAAGGTGACAGACGACAGGCTGGGTATTTTCCCCTGCCCGTTCGAATCGTCTGTTGCCGCAAGGCGAAGCGAATTCGTTACAACGGCAGCGAATGCAGCGCCGGCTGCTGCCAGTTCAAAGCCGGAAACGCCAAGCACCACCGCGCCTAATGCAAAAACAGGGCCCGCAAATTTGACGACCTTAAGGGCGATCGGACTTTGCCATATGTGGGGAACCAAATATGCCGATACTGGTCCCAAAACCCGTGCCTCCACCAGACCCGGCTGACTTAAAACCCGCCTACGCAAAATTTGCTTGTTCAACTGGACAAAATCCTGCGGACCTTGGACGATGATCAAGGTTCCGTTGTTGACATGTTGTTGCGACAAAAGCTTCAACGGTACGTTCGCAAGGAGGGCTTGCCGTAACAATGAGGAAATGATGCTCCAGTCTTCGGGGAGATCTTTCAGCATCGCTATTGTGCGCGCACTAACAATTGAAATTCCTGCCCAGCGCGTATTCAAATCGATGCGCTCGAACAGGCCATTTTCGTCGCGCCCATCCACTGTTGCCACGAAATTATCCGGCGATTTCGAAAGCGTTTCGACAAAGTCAGGCTGCACATATAGCTGCGCGGATTGAACCCAAATGCGATCATCGAGCTTCAAGTAACGCTGAATATCTGCACCCGTCCGCACAAAATCGACGAGGACGTTTTGTTGGCGGCATTGGTCAGCCAGGGCCAACATTGCGCCATCGACATTCTCGACCTCAACGAGAAACCGGGTAATGCCGGCGCGGCAAAGCGTTTTAATTTGATACTCCACGAGCGAACCGCCCGCTAACTCAGTATTCGCCTTGTCCGTGGACGTAGGCGACGCGGAAACATCGCCCCCAGTAACGGAGAGCAACGCGACGGATGGCTTTTCAGGAATGCGAACGGTCACCATAGGTCCGATATGAAGGTTAGGCGCCTTTTGCCAATGAAAATCTACAAAATCGGCTCAATCATTGCAGAATGAAATGTTCGATATCGGCTATAGCCTTGTTAAGCTTGCGAATGACGGCAGGATCCCCGGGCGCGCCAGCGCTTGCTTCGTCCGCCAACGCCATCAGGTGAGTCGCGCCAAAGCTGGCCGCGAGACCTTTTAATCGCCACCCGGAATACTGCCAATTTGCGTCACAACGCGACCGTGACAAAAGGCTGATTTGGCGCTTTGCGCTTTCGACGAAAGACGCACGTAGTTCCGCCATTAGGGATGCATCATCCCCCACTGCAGCCTTTAACGCTGTGTCAAATGCGCCATAATCCATCGACATTCTATGGTGTTACAACACATATCGTTAAGTTTGCGTTTCTCTCTCGCAATATTGTGGTAAACGACAGATTATGACCACACGCTCAAAAATCGTCGGCTTGACGCAGCATATCTCAGACCAATCTTCGCATGACAATGTTGCGGCGGAAACGCACGTGACCGGGGATTCACTTCCCGATGCTGTCGACTCGGCGCATTTTGAAGATGCGTATGAAGTTGAACAGCCGCGGCATAGTGTTTTTGCATTTGTGGTGCCGACGATTCTTCTCCTCGCATTTGCGGGTTGGACCGCGTTTTTCGGACTGACATACTGGCCGGAGGCGCAAGCCGGCCTCGACAACAATCGCATTGTTGAGCTCATTGTGCGTTGGGCGGTCCCTGCATTGTTGATCGCCGTGTCTTGGCTATTGGTGATGCGTAACAGCAGCCGGGAAGCAACACGGTTTGGCAATGTTGCAGCGTCGTTGCGCAAAGAAAGCGATCTGCTGAGCCAGCGGATGCGCACCGTGAACGAGGAAATCTCCTTAGCGCGCGAGTTTTTGTCGCAAAATGCGCGCGACATCGAGTCGCTTGGACGCCAGTCTTCCCAGAAACTGGTGGAATCCGCCCATATCCTTACAGCAGCGCTTGCCGACAGCGACCAAAAAGCAAAAACGCTCGAAGCAGTAAGCCAATCCGCAAACACGAATTTAGAACAACTTCGCAAGCATTTGCCTGTCGTCACCAGCGCAGCGAAAGATGTGACGAACCAGATCGGAAGCGCTGGCAACAACGCGCAGGTTCAGATCAAGGCGCTCATCGCGACGTTGGAGCGCGTTCGCGATGCAGGCAAATCGGTTCGCGATTATGTCGACGATGTTGAAGTGCGCGCCGACGATATGGCCGTTAAATTGGAACAGTCGCTCAGTAGCAGTGCAAAGCTGCTCGACGTACGGAGTGCAGAGGCACTTGACCGCAGCGCCGAAATGGCGACGTTGATGGACAGCGCAACGCAAGCCATAGCCAGCGGCATCGCGCAGGCATCGGGCGATATCGACGCGATCCTCACCAATAGCCAGGAACATGTTCAGTCGAGCCTTTCCGACTTGCGGAAAGCACTTGGCGACGTTGGTAGCCAGACCGAACAGGAAGAAGCGCGTATCCGTGCGATGATTGCGACGATTAGCGCGCATATTCAGTCAAGCGCACAGCAGATTTCAGAGGTTGACCGCGTCGCAACCGACCAAACGTCCAAACTGGCCTTTGCCGTATCCGCCTTGGGAGAAAGCACCCGCTCGGTTGGTTCAGCACTCACCGATAACCAGCTTGTCACCCAGCAACTGATTGAACAGTCCCACAAGCTGTTGGAGTCGCTTGGCACGGCGAACCATGAAATTAGCGACAAGATTCCTGCAGCCATGGATGTGCTGAGTGTGCAATTGTCCGATGGCGTTGCGCAGATAAAGTCCGCGTTGTCGAACGCGGAATCGCTCGAGGAATTGAGCGGCAGCATGCTGGAGAAGCTGAACGGGCTGGAGCGGATCATTGCGACCCAGCGCGAATCGGTGGACGCTCTCATGAAGCAAAGCGATGCCCATTTTGCCGCCCGCCATGACCAAGTCGATGCGCTTGGCGCTTCGCTGCGACAGACACAAACGCTGCTTCAGGAAATGTCGGATGAGGCCAATGGCCAGCTTGTGACCGCATTGCTGCGTGTCCGCGAATCCACGCGCGCTGCGGCGGAGAGTAGCCGGAAGATCTTGGATGATGAACTCGCCCATATTTCCGAGCAGCTGACCGAACAGAACCGAACCGCTCTTGCCAATGCATTGGATGCACAAGTCGCGTCGATGAATGCTGCCGTTCAGGAAGCGATTGAACGCAATGTAGAGCTATCCGAAGCTGCGACCGGTCTGGTCGTCAAACAACTGGCCGAGCTGGGTGAAATGACCAGCAGTCTTGAAGGCCGCATTGCCGATAGCAAAAACAGTTTTGAATCGGTTCAAGATGACAGCTTCGCGCGTCGTATGGTGCTGTTGACGGAATCGCTCAACTCAACGGCCATCGACGTTGCGAAGATATTGTCGAACGACATCACTGACACCGCATGGGCGTCCTATCTCAAGGGCGACAGAGGCGTGTTTACCCGCCGTGCCGTGCGCCTTCTCGATTCAAAAGAAGCAAAGATCATCGCCAATCATTATGGCAACGACAGCGAATTCCGCGAGCATGTGAACCGCTATGTGCACGACTTTGAAGGCATCATGCGCCTGTTGCTCAGCACACGTGATGGCAACGCCATTGGCGTCACGCTTTTGTCGTCCGATATCGGCAAGCTATATGTTGCGCTGGCCCAAGCCATCGAACGGCTGCGGAAGTAAGTCTTAAACAGGCCTGCTTATCAGCCAGTCAAAACTGTGGCGGTCAACCCAACCATTCACATAATTAGCATAATACAGCCCAAACAGTGCTGCGGATAACAATGTTGTCCGCAAAAGGATGGTGCGGGGTTGGAAGTTCCCGGGGGCGCTATCTGCTTGTCCGGGTACCTTAGGCAGCCCCAATTCTTCATGCGTGCGCACACCGATGGGAAGGATGACAAACGCGGTCATCACCCAAAAAAGCGCGTAAATCGCTATAATTGATGTCCAGCTCATGCCGTCTCCAATATCATCACATCAACAATCGGTTTTTTGCCGGTCCAGCTGACGGCTACACGGCGAACGGCCAAACGTACGGACTCGCGCAGCTTTTCATAATCGCCACGATTGTCCCTAATCGCCGTCACTGCAGCGGCCGTCGCTTCGTCGATAAAATCATCCAGATCTTCTTCGATGGGAACACCATGCAAACGAATTTCCGGGCTGCCCAGCAATTTGTCATTCGCACCAAGCGCGAACGCGACCGAAATCAAACCGTACCAAGACAGACGCCGGCGCTCGTTCAACGTGGCGCCGTCCGCCGCAATGATGGTGTCACCATCGAGAATGAGGCGCCCGGTGCGTTCCTTGCCAATCGTCTTTGGTTCGCCGGGTGCCAAACGCACGACGTCACCATTTGACTGCACGACTGCCTTTGGAACGCCATGCGCAAGCGCAAAACGCGCCTGTTCCGCCATATGCCGGCGTTCGCCATGCACTGGGACAAGGATTTCGGGCCTAATCCAGTCATATAGAGCCGCAAGCTCCGGCTGCCCCGGGTGACCCGATACATGGACATGTGCCTGCTTTTCGGTGACCGTCAGAATGTTGCGCTCGGCCAGCTTGTTCATGATGATGCCAATGGCGATTTCATTGCCCGGGATCTGCTTGGACGAGAAGATGACGGTGTCGCCCTCCTCCAGCTTCACGGGATGATTGCCTTCGGCAATGCGCGCCAACGCAGCGCGGGCTTCGCCCTGCCCGCCAGTCGCGACAACCATGACTTCATGGCGCGCAAGGCTATCGACGCTTTCCATATCAATGGTTTTGGGCAGATCTTTCAAATAGCCATTGGCCTGCGCTGCCTCAAGGATACGGTGCAATGACCGACCCGCAAAACACAAGGTACGCCCGCTCTCGCGCGCGACTTCGCCCAACGTCTGCAATCGCGCCGCGTTGGACGCGAAAGTGGTAACAACCACCCGGCCCTTCGCGGCCTTGACGGACCTTAGCAGGTCGTCCTTCACGCTGCCTTCGCTGCCGCTATGTTCATGATTGAAGACGTTGGTGGAATCGCACACCATCGCCAATATACCCGTGTCCCCAATGGCGGTTAGCGCGTCGGCGGTCGTCGGGCGGCCCAAGACAGGCCGTTCGTCCAATTTCCAGTCACCGGTATGGAAAATCTTGCCATAAGGCGTGGTGATCAAACAGGCGCTCATTTCAAGTATGGAGTGCGCCAGGGTTACAAATTTAAAATCAAATGGCCCCATGGAGAATGCGCCTTCCATAGGAATGACATTCAGCTCCACGATATCCGCGATACCTTCTTCCTCAAGCTTACCGCGGATGAGCGTTGCTGTGAACGGCGTCGCATATAGAGGCACGCCAAGGTCAGCGGCGAAATAGGCCACCGCGCCAATATGGTCTTCATGACCATGCGTCAGGACGATGCCCAAAAGGTCTTTTTTACGCTTCTCGATAAATTCCAGGTCTGGAAGTACGAGGTCAACGCCGGGATACTCTGAATTGGCAAAGGTGAGACCAAGGTCAACCATTACCCACTTGCCATCGCAACCATATAAATTGACGTTCATGCCAATTTCATTTGACCCGCCAAGAGCAAGGAAAAGCAGTTCATTTTTTGGGGTCGTCATTATATTTTTTCTCTATTCCTGTACAAAAGCGCCAGCCCCCGCAGCGTCAAATCGGGTTCTACCCGGTCAAATAAATGGCCATGTTGCTGAAACAAAATCGCCAAACCGCCGGTTGCAATGACCGATACCGGTTCGCCAATTTCATTCTTCATTCGGGCAATCATTCCCTCGATCATTGCCACATAGCCCCAATAGATACCAATCTGCATTTGTCCAACAGTGGTTGTGCCAATGACACTTTCATTTGGCGGTGGTTCGATTGCAATTCGCGGCAGCATGGCTGCTGCGCCATATAAAGCGTCGAGCGACAGATTGACGCCGGGCGCGATGCTTCCGCCGCGATAAGAGCCATCGGGGCCGATATAATCAAACGTCGTAGCGGTGCCGAAGCTAATCACGATCTTATGCCCGTCTGCAAGCGCATGTGCCGCGATGGCATTCACGGCGCGATCTGCGCCAACCGACTGCGGTTCAGCCACACGCAGTTGAATGCCCCACCCAACGGCCCCGCGCCCGGCCACAAGCGCCTCACAGCCAAAATAATGCTTCGCCAACAGCTGCAGATTGTGGAGCGCACGCGGCACGACGGTCGCGATGATTACGGCATCGATATCCCAACGCTTATACCCCGCCATCTGGATGAGCTGATCCAGCCAAACCGCATACTCATCGGCAGTGCGCCGTGCGTCTGTGGCGATGCGCCAACGGTGCAATATCTCGCCGCTGTCATCGACCAAAGCAAACTTCGCGTTGGTATTACCCGTGTCTATTGCGAGCAACATCGCCCACCCCTTTACACTAGAAAAACATCTGCTGCGTGAATGGCACGAATTGCGCCGTCCGCCAAGCTAAGCCGCAGCGCACCTTCATCGTCCAAGCCTTGGAAAAGCCCATGCAATTCTTCGCCATCGGGCAATCGCGCCGATAACGCGGTTCCGCGCGGATGCGCATTTTCTTCCCACTGCCGGATAATCGTGCCCGTGCCCGACAGCCGCCAGATCGCCAGGTAACGTGCAAAGGCATCGGCCATGATTTCCGCGCTCGACTGCGCGTCAGGTGGTGTCGCACCGAGCGCGGCCAAGTCTGACACCTTGCGGTCAAGATTTTCCGGATGCCAAACCAGGTTCAGTCCAATGCCGACAATGACCGCGTCGGCCGATCGTTCCAACAATATCCCACACAATTTAGACCCATCGCGCGAGAGAATGTCATTCGGCCATTTCAGGGAAATGTCGACATGCGGCGCGATCTGCCGGATGGCATCGAACACGGCCAATGCCGTGACAAACGCAAGACTGGCTGGAGCGGGATCAGTATCGCGCAGACGAACAATGGTGCTTGCGAACAGATTGCCCTTTGGGCTTTCCCAACAGCGGCCGAGACGGCCTCTGCCGCCGTCCTGCGCATCGGCGCGAAGCCATAGTCCCTCGGGTGCACCCTGCGCCGCGCGCGTCAACAAATCCGCGTTCGTTGACCCTGTGAGCGCGACCTCTTCGAATATCAGCGTCAGAACAGGGCCTTTGCCGCAACCGCGGTCCAAACGCCGAGTACGGGAATGGCAAAATACCCAAGCGGTGAGTTGACCGCGGCAAGAATGCCACCGGTCCAGACAAGCACCTTGTCATCGCTGTCGGCGATAACATCAGCCGCATCATCAAAGTACATCACCTTGACAACCTTAAGGTAATAGAATGCGCCAATAACCGAAGCCGCGATACCGATGACCGCCAATGGCAGCAGACCGGCGGCGACAGCAGCATTGAATACCACCAGCTTACCCCAAAAGCCGAACAATGGCGGAATGCCCGCTAGGCTGAACATGAAAATGGCAAAGGCAGCTGCGAGCGCCGGGCGCGTCTTTGACAAGCCAGCGATATCGGCAAATTCTTCGCGATAGTTGCCGTCTTTGTCCTTGAGTTGCATCAAGCACACAAAGCCGCCCAAGGTCATGGCCACATAAATCGTCAGATAGACCAGCATGGCAGCAATGCCTTGCTCTGTTCCGGTGGCCAGACCGATGAGGATGAAGCCCACATTGTTGATCGAGCTGTACGCCATCAGGCGCTTGAGATTTTGCTGACCAATTGCGCCAACCGCGCCGATGATGATCGACATCAGCGCCACCGCAATAATGATTTGCTGCCACACGAGAATCTGCGAACCAAATGCCTCAAGCACAATGCGCATCAACAAGGCGATGGCCGCAACCTTTGGTGCGCTCGCAAAAAACGCGGTGACGGGCGTTGGCGCGCCTTCGTAAACGTCAGGCGTCCACATATGGAATGGCGCGGCACTGATCTTGAACGCCAATCCGGATAGGATGAACACGATACCAAAGATCAGGCCAAGGCCGACGTCCTTGTCCATCGCAAGGCCGATTGCGGCAAAGCTTGTCGATCCGGCAAAGCCATAGACCAACGATGCGCCGAAAAGCAGCATGCCGCTCGCAAGACCACCAAGGACGAAATATTTCAGCCCCGCTTCGGCCGAACGGCCATCCGAACGCACGAAGCTTGCAAGGACGTAGGCCGAGAGGCTCTGCAGCTCCAGACCGATATACAAAGAGATCAGGTCCGTCGCCGAGACCATAATCCCCATACCGATGCAGGAAAGCACGATAAGAACCGGATATTCAGCGCGCATCGCGCCTGCTTTCTCCAAAAACCGCGGGGCGATGGTCAAAGAAACCGCCGCGGCAATATAAATCAGCAACTTGGAGAAATTGCCAAAGGCATCATTCACCATCAAACCATCAAAGGCCGACGCGCTGGCGCCCGAACCAAGCGAGCTGGCGGTGAAAGCAGCGGCGGCACCCAGAGCCGCAACAGCCAATATGCTGATAAGGCGTCCGGCCTGATCCATCCAGGCAGCCAACAACAGCAAGGCAAGCGCGGAAAAGCTGAGAATGATCTCAGGACGCACCAAGGAGAGCGAAGCATTAAGTTCCATTGTTAATGGCTCCCCTCAGCCACGTCTTTTTTAGGTTCATGAGCAACGCGAAAGCGCGCTGTGGTCGGGTCGACGGCCATCAATTTGCTGTCGCCAGCGGGGGCCGCCCGATCAATACGATCAACTATTGTTGCAACATCGCGGCGAATGGGAGCGAGGAATGTTTCGGGATATACACCCATCCACAACACCACGACCGCAATTGGTGCGAGCAGCCACATTTCGCGGCCGTCAATATCCTGCATCGCGGCCGCGTCTGCATTGACCTGCGGCCCGAATGCGATCCGGCGATAGAGATACAACATATATCCAGCGCCAAGGATGATGCCCGTGGTCGCAATCAGCGTGGCCCAAGTAGACACCTTGTACGCGCCCGCGAGGCTCAGAAACTCCCCGACAAATCCGCTTGTTCCGGGCAAGCCGACGCTGGCCATGGTGAACAGCATGAACAGCAATGCGTATTTGGGCATATTCACGCTGATGCCGCCGTAACGGCTGATTTCGCGTGTGTGCAGACGGTCGTAGATGACGCCAACGCAAAGGAAGAGCGCGCCCGATACCAAACCGTGGCTGAGCATCACGATGATCGCGCCTTCAATACCCTGCTGGTTAAAGGTGAAGAGGCCCACCGTCACGATCGCCATGTGCGCGACCGATGAATAGGCGATCAGTTTCTTCATATCCTGCTGCACCAGTGCCACGAGCGATGTGTAGACAACCGCGACCATCGACAGGCCGAAGACCAAAGGAATGAAGTTGGCGCTCGCCTCTGGGAACATCGGCAAAGAGAAACGCAGGAAGCCATAGCCACCCATTTTCAGCAACACGCCAGCCAGAATGACTGATCCCGCAGTTGGCGCCTGAACGTGCGCATCGGGAAGCCAGGTGTGCACGGGCCACATCGGCATCTTGACCGCAAAGGATGCAAAAAATGCCAGCCACAACAATGTCTGCGCCTGCACGGGGAAATCGGTGTTGAGCAACGTCGGGATGTCTGCGGTGCCAGCAAACTGGATCATCCACAACATCGCGATCAGCATCACCACCGACCCAAGCAAAGTGTAGAGGAAGAATTTGTACGACGCGTAAATGCGGTCCTGACCACCCCAGATACCGATGATCAGATACATCGGGATCAAACCGGCTTCGAAGAAGATGTAGAACAGCAACAGGTCCTGCGCCGCGAACACGCCAATCATCAGCGTTTCCATCAACAGGAAAGCCGCCATATATTCGCCAACACGCTTCTGAATGCTGTTCCAGCTTGCGCCGATGCAAATGGGCATCAGGAACACCGACAGCATGATGAGCGTCAACGAGATACCGTCAATGCCAAGTTTCCAGCCAATCGGGCCGAACAGCTGCGCACTTTCGGTGAACTGCCACTGCGCGCCTGCGGGATCATAGCTGATCCACAGCGCCACACCGAGAATGAGGTTGGCGAGCGTCGCGCCAAGCGCAATCGGGCGCGCCAATTCGGCACGAACGAACAAACACAATGCAGCCGCCACCATCGGAATGGCGAGCATGATTGACAGGACAGGAATATCTGCGGCGTTCATTATGTTCTCACCATCATCCAGCTAACCGCTGTGACAAGGCCCAAAAGCATCACCAGCGCGTATGTATAAAGATAACCCGACTGCATTTTAACCGCGAGCTTGCTGCCAAAGGAAACGACAGCAGCCGAACCGTTCGGCCCAAACCGGTCAATGATACCAATGTCGCCCTGCTTCCAGAACAGGCGTCCAAACCAAAAGGCCGGGCGGACGAAGACCGCATTATAAAGCTCGTCGAAATACCATTTGTTCAGGAAGAAACGGTACAATGGCGCAAAGGCAGTCGCCAAGCGCTTCGGCGCATCCTTTGACTGCTGATACATCACATAAGCAACCAACAATCCGGTCAGCATGGCCACTGTTGACGATAGCTTCACCCACATTGGCACCTCATGCATCGCGTGCATCAAATGTTCGTTGAAGAACAATGTGCTGTTCGCCCAGAACGCCTTGCCGGTTTCGGCTTCAATGAAGCCTCCGTGGAATACAAAACCTGCGAAAATCGCGCCCAATGTCAGCACGCCCAGCGGAATGAGCATCGGTAGCGGGCTTTCATGCGGATGATAGCCAGCGGTACCGTCAATATGCGCGTCGTGGACATGATCATGGGTATGTTCATCATGATCGCCATGGTCGTGCATCGCATGTTGAATATGCTCCGACTGTGCCCAACGCGGCGTTCCGAAGAATGTCAGGAACATCAGGCGCCAGCTGTAGAAGCTGGTCAACAGTGCCGCCAGTACGCCAATGCCAAAAGCATACATATGGAAGGTTGAGTGGCTCGCAAATGCGGCTTCGATGATCGCATCCTTGGAATAGAAACCAGCGAACCCGCCGACGCCAACAATACCAACGCCGGTAATCGCCAAGGTGCCCGCCATCATCGCCCAGAAGGTCAGCGGGATATGTTTCCGCAAACCACCATAATAACGCATATCCTGTTCATGATGCATTGCGTGGATCACTGAGCCTGCGCCAAGGAACAACAAAGCCTTAAAGAAAGCGTGCGTGAACAAATGGAACATCGCCGCGCCATATGCGCCCGTACCCGCGGCAAAGAACATATATCCAAGCTGCGAGCATGTGGAATACGCAATAACGCGCTTGATATCGGTTTGCACCAAACCGACGGTCGCTGCAAAAATGGCCGTTGTCGCGCCGACTATAGTTACTACGTCGAGCGCAAACTGGCTTGTTTCAAACAATGGCGACAGACGGCAGACCATGAACACGCCAGCGGTTACCATCGTTGCCGCGTGAATAAGCGCCGACACGGGTGTCGGACCTTCCATCGCGTCGGGCAGCCAAGTGTGCAGGCCCAGCTGCGCAGATTTGCCCATCGCGCCGATGAACAACAATATGCACAGCAAGCTCATTGTATCGACACGGAACCCAAGGAAACCAATGCTTGATCCAACCTTGTCAGGTGCCGCCGCCAAAATGTCCGGAATGGAAACCGTGCCAAACAGCCAGAACACACCGAAGATACCTAGCATGAAGCCAAGGTCGCCAACGCGGTTCACGACAAACGCCTTGATCGCTGCGGCATTCGCGCTTGGCTTTTTGTACCAGAAACCAATCAACAGATAGGACGCAAGACCAACCCCTTCCCATCCAAAGAACATTTGGACGAGATTGTTGGCGGTCACGAGCATCAACATCGCGAAAGTAAACAACGACAGATACGCAAAAAAGCGCGGCTGATCGGGGTCTTCTTCCATATAGCCCCAGCTATACAGATGGACGAGCGCGGACACTGTGGTGATAACCACCAACATCACCGCGGTCAGCGCATCAACGCGCAATTCCCAATCGAATGACAAATCACCCGACTGGACCCAGTTCATCACCGGCGCGACATACGCGGTTTCGCTGCCGTTGAGAAAGCCAATGAAGATCGGCCAGCTCAGCAATGACGCCGTGAATAGGCCCGCAGTGGTAATGGTCTTGGATGCAACCGCGCCAATAAAGCGTTGGCCAAGGCCCGCGACAAGCGCAGCCAAAAGCGGAAGAAAAACAATGATATGGATCGAAGTCACTGGATGTTATCCCTTCATCCGGTTGACATCGTCAACGGCAATGGTGCCCCGGCCACGGAAGTAGATGACCAATATGGCAAGGCCGATCGCGGCTTCACCCGCAGCCACCGTCAGCACGAACATCGCGAAAATCTGGCCGGTAAGGTCGCCAAGAAAGACGCTGAACGCAACGAGGTTGATATTTACCGCGAGCAAAATGAGCTCAATCGCCATCAAGATGATGATCACATTTTTGCGGTTCAGGAAAATGCCCAGCACACCCATGACGAACAGAATGCTGCTGACCACAAGATAATGTTCGATACCAATCACAACTCGATCCCCTGCCCTACCCGTTGATTGACATTGCGCGTCGCGTCTTCGGGACGGCGCTGTACCTGGCTGCTGATGCTCTGGCCCCGGGTGCCATGGCTCTTACGGTGGGTCAGAACAATCGCGCCCACCATGGCCACCAAAAGAATGAGGCCCGCAGTTTCAAACATGAACACATATTTGCTGTACAATAGACCGCCGATAGCTTCGATATTGGGAACAGCCGCCGACACGGTAGCTGCGCCCGCCTCTGGCGTGCCCAAAGTGACTGCACCCGCCTGATATGCGCCAATGCCCAGCACGAGCTCTGCTGCGAGAACAACGGCGAGCAATAACCCAAGCGGAACGTTTTTCACAAAACCCGCGCGCAATTCGGCAAAGTCGATGTCGAGCATCATCACCACAAACAGGAACAGCACGGCGACTGCGCCAACATATACAATGACGAGCAGCATCGCGATAAATTCTGCGCCGATCAGGACCATGAGGCCAGCGGCGTTAAAGAACGCGACGATCAGCCACAGCACGCTGTGCACGGGGTTGCGCGCAAAGATGACCATTGCGGCGGACGCGATGACGATACTTGCGAAAATATAGAATGAGACGAGTTGGATCACGATGGGCCGCCCTTAACGATAGGGTGCATCGGCGGCAAGGTTCGCGGCAATCGCCCGTTCCCATTTCGCGCCGTTGTCGAGAAGCTTGGCCTTGTCATAAAACAATTCCTCGCGTGTTTCGGTTGCAAATTCGAGGTTTGGTCCCTCGACAATCGCATCCACTGGGCAAGCTTCCTGACAGAAACCGCAATAGATGCACTTCGTCATGTCGATGTCATAGCGCGTTGTGCGGCGGCTGCCGTCTTCACGTGGTTCTGACTCGATGGTGATCGCCAAGGCGGGGCACACCGCCTCACAAAGCTTACACGCAATGCACCGCTCTTCCCCATTGGGGTAGCGCCGCAAAGCATGCTCACCGCGAAAACGCGGGCTCAACGGGTTCTTTTCGAACGGATAGTTGATCGTCGCCTTTGGCTTGAAGAAATATTGCAAGGTCAACCAGTGCGCCTTGACGAATTCCCAAAGGGTGAAGGTTTTGATGAGATGCGCGATGGTGGTCATGCGAAATGTCCTGTGAACATAAGATAGCCGCTCACCAAAAAGACCCAGAACAGCGAGATTGGCAGGAATATTTTCCAACCCAGACGCATCAATTGGTCATAACGGTAACGCGGTACAGTCGCCTTCACCCAAGCGAAGACAAAGAACATCAAAAGGATTTTGGCAAAGAACCAGATGATGCCGGGAACGGCATATAATGGCGCCCAATCGACTGGCGGCAAATATCCACCCCAGAATAGAATGGCATTAAGCGCGCACATCAACAGCACGTTGGCATATTCGCCCAGCCAGAACAAAGCGAACGCCATCGACGAATATTCGGTCTGATAACCGGCAACCAGCTCGCTCTCGGCCTCCGTCAAATCGAAAGGCGCGCGCGCGGTTTCTGCCATGGAACTGATGAGGAACATGATCGCGATCGGGAACAGCAACGGGTTGAACGCATAAGCGTTGATAAAGCCAAAGATATGGCCCCGCTGCCCTTCAACAATACCGCCCACATTGAATGTACCGGCCCAAAGGACAATGCAGATCAGGATGAAGCCAATCGAGACTTCATAAGAAATCATCTGCGCCGCCGCACGCATGGCGGAATAAAACGGATATTTTGAGTTGGAAGCCCAACCCGCAATGACCACGCCATATACGCCAAGGCTGCTGATCGCGAGAATGTAAAGCAAGCCCACGTTGATATTGGACAGCACAACGCCGTCTGCAAACGGAATAACCGCCCACGCCATCAAAGCGACGGTGAAGGTGATAATCGGCGCAATCAAAAACAGTCCGCGGTTCGACGCGCTGGGGATGATTGTTTCCTGCAAAAACACCTTAAGTCCGTCAGCGAACGACTGAAGGACGCCGAAGGGACCAACCACGTTGGGACCACGGCGAAGGGCAAAAGCCGCCCACAATTTGCGTTCAGCGTAAATGATGAGCGCGACGGCCAGCATCAGCGGCAATGCAATGATCAATATGCCCGCGATGGTTGCCGTAAACCATGCGGCTTCGTAGCTCATCCCAAGGGTTTGGAAGAAAGATGTCATTCCGCTGCCTCCAGATATTGCGTGCTGTGCACCAGTTCCGCCGAGCACCGCTGCATCGTTTCCGACGCGCGGCAGATTGCGTTGGTCAGATAGAAATCCTTAATCGGATAATCGGCGATCTTGCCATTTACGGCTGACGACAATGTCGGTTCAGACCAGCCATAATCGGCAAGGCCTTCGACGCCCAATGCAGGGACCGCGTTGAACATTTCAACGCGGAGCGCCTCAAGGCTGTCAAACGGCAGGCGCTTGCCAAGCACATCAGACAAAGCGCGGAATATCGCCCAATCTTCACGCGCATCACCGGGTGGGAACACCGCACGCTCTCCGCGCTGCACGCGGCCTTCGAGGTTTACGTAGGTGCCCGATTTTTCGCTATATGCTGCGCCTGGCAAAATGACGTCGGCATGATGCGCGCCATTGTCGCCATGATGGCCCACATAAACTTTGAAGCTGCCCGCAAACAGGCTGTAATCGGCTTCATCCGCGGCGAGAAAGAACGCCAGTTTAGGCGCCTTGGCCGCCAACGCCTTGATACCGCCATCATGCGCATATCCAAGCATCAGTCCGCCCATACGCGCTGCCGCAAAGTGCAGTACGTTAAAGCCATTCCAGCCATCACGGACGAGCTTATATTTCGCCGCGAATGCCAATGCCGCACCATGGACGCCCTCATAACGTAGCGCGCCGCCGCCGACGATGATCGCTGGGCGCTCTGCAGTCTTCAATGCATCGGCAAGAGCCTTCGGCGCCTTGGCCAGCGCGCTCAAATCATCACCGAGCCATTCAACCTTGTAGGTCAAATCCGTTACTGGCCCGATGGCAAACACCTTTGCACCGCGCTTGCGGATGGCTTTTTGAATGCGCGTGTTCACCAAAGGTGCTTCGCGGCGCAGGTCGCTTCCGACCAACAAGATCACGTCCGCATTTTCGATGCCCGCGATGGTGGTGTTGAAGTTTACGGCCGAAAGCGATGACGTATCGTACGCAAGACCCGTTTGACGGCCCTCAAGCATCGACGCGCCTGCAAGCGCGCGCGCGGCAAACATCGTTTCGCAATCGACCTGATCGCCTGCGATTACCGCAGCATCGCCCGACCAATTGGCCTTGATTGCGTCAAACGCTTCGGCCCAACTGGCTGCAACCAGCTTCCCATCCTTGCGGATATACGGCTTGTCCAAACGACGATGCGTAAGACCATCCACGGCATGGCGTGTCTTATCTGACGCCCATTCTTCGTTCACATCATCATTGATGCGCGGAAGCGCGCGCAATACGGCCCTGCCCCGGCTATCAAGGCGGATGTTGGTGCCGACCGCATCCATCACGTCGATGCTTGGCGTCTTTTTCAACTCCCATGGGCGTGCTTCGAAAGCATAAGGCTTCGACGTCAGCGCACCCACCGGACATAAGTCAACAACATTGCCCGAAAGCTCGCTCTGCATGGCGTGCTCCAGATAGGTCGTGATCTGCATATTCTCGCCGCGGCCAATCGCGCCGACTTCTTCAATGCCCGCCACTTCTTCCGTAAACCGGACACAACGCGTGCACTGGATGCACCGTGTCATCGCCGTTTTGACGATTGGGCCCATATATTTTTCGGTGACCGCACGCTTGTTCTCTTCGAAGCGCGATGCACCGCGACCATAAGCCACGCTTTGGTCCTGCAAATCGCATTCACCGCCTTGGTCGCAAATCGGGCAATCCAGCGGGTGATTGATGAGCAGAAACTCCATCACCCCTTCGCGTGCCTTTCTGACCATCGGGCTGTCGGTCTTGATGATCTGCCCTTCGGTGGCGGGCAGCGCACAGCTTGCCTGCGGCTTTGGCGGCCCAGGGGCAACCTCGACCAAGCACATGCGGCAATTGCCCGCAATGGACAGCCGTTCATGATAGCAAAAGCGCGGAATTTCCTTCCCCGCCATCTCACATGCCTGAAGCACAGTCGCGCCTGCAGGAACTTCGAGTTCTAAACCGTCTACGGTGACTTTAGGCATTATTATTCTGCTGCCTCCAACATATCGTCGCCCTTGGCTTCATGGATGCGGCGTTCCATCTCTGGACGGAAATGCTTGATGAGCCCCTGAATTGGCCACGCAGCGGCATCGCCAAGCGCACAAATTGTGTGGCCCTCAACCTGCTTCGTGACATCGTACAGGGTATCAATGTCGCCAATCTCCGCATTGCCCGTGCGCATTTTTTCCATGACGCGCCACATCCAGCCAGTGCCTTCACGGCATGGCGTGCATTGGCCGCAGCTTTCATGCTTATAAAAATAAGAAAGCCGCGAGATTGCGCGCACGATGTCAGTCGACTTGTCCATAACGATGACCGCTGCAGTACCAAGGCCGGAACCGACGGCCTTACAGCCATCAAAATCCATGGGCACGTCCATCATCATGGCGGCAGGCACCAAAGGCACCGATGAACCACCCGGAATGACAGCGAGCAGATTATCCCAACCACCGCGAATACCGCCGCAATGCTTTTCGATCAGCTCGCGGAAGGGAATGCCCATTTCTTCTTCGACGACGCATGGCTTTTCCACATGGCCCGAAATCTGGAACAGCTTCGTGCCATGGTTGTTTTCGCGGCCAAAGCTTTTGAACCATGCCGCGCCGCGACGCAGGATGGTTGGAACGACGGCAATGCTCTCAACATTGTTCACCGTCGTTGGGCAGCCATACAGGCCTGCGCCTGCAGGAAATGGCGGCTTCAGGCGGGGTTGGCCCTTTTTGCCCTCAAGGCTTTCAATCATCGCGGTTTCTTCACCGCAGATATAGGAACCTGCGCCGCGATGGACGAACACGTCAAAGTCATAGCCTGACTTCGCAGCATTTTTGCCCAACAGTCCGGCTGAATATGCCTCGGCAACAGCTTTTTCGAGGACCTTGGCTTCGAAGATATATTCGCCGCGAATGTAGATGTATGCCGCCCGCGCGCGCATCGCAAAACCGGCGATCAACGCGCCTTCGATCAGCTTGTGCGGATCGTGGCGAATGATTTCGCGGTCTTTGCACGAACCGGGCTCAGATTCATCGGCATTGATGACGAGGAAGTTTGGACGTTCCGGCGTCGGTGCCTTGGGCATGAAGCTCCACTTCATACCGGTCGGGAAGCCAGCACCGCCGCGACCACGAAGTCCGGATGCCTTCACTTCTTCGATAATGGCGTCTTGTCCCGCCTTCATCAAATTGGCGGTCTTGTCCCAATCGCCACGCGCCTGCGCAGCTTTCAAGCCGAAATCTTGATAGCCGTACAGGTTGGTAAAAATGCGGTCTTTGTCAGCGAGCATCAGCCCAAACCTCCAAGAAGAAACCATGCGCCGCCGGCAATCAGTAGCGCAATGACGGCAAGTTTAAACATGCCCTTAAGCAGTTTCCACGCCACGAACGCAGCCACAAGAACGCCGATGAGGGGAAGAAATTCCATCAATATTCCCCCCGATAATCATGGTTCTTATCAACCATCGCCTGCAATGTCGTAGCACCGCCATAAGGTTCAACCGTGTGGCGTCCGGGCAACTGTGTGCCGACCTTTGGCTGCTTGCCATCCGACAAGTCCTGCAAAATCGCGGTCATGCTGTCGTAATCGAGATCTTCGTAATTATCGTCGTTAATCTGAACCATCGGTGCAGAGGCGCAATTGCCCATGCACTCAACTTCGTTCAGCGTGAACATGCCATCGGGCGTTGTTGCGCCTTTAACGAGGCCCCGGTTCTTACATGCCGCCATGATATCGTCCGAGCCGCGCAACATGCACGGCGTGGTGCCGCATACTTGCACATGGAAACGGCCGACGGGCGCGAGATTGTACATGGTGTAGAAGGTCGCGACTTCATATGCGCGCATATATGGCATGCCGAGATAGCTTGCGACATATTCGATCACGGGAACCGGCAGCCAGCCTTGCGTCTGTGTTTCTTCGCCCACCTGACGTTGCGCAAGGTCGAGTAGCGCCATCACCGCAGACTGCTGACGTCCGGCAGGATAGCGACCGATGTACATGTCTGCCTTTGCCTTATACGCGGGCGAAAAGGCAAAGTTGCCAAATTGCGCACGGGTTTCGGCTTCATTCGGAATTTGGGTCGCTTCGGCCATTATCGGACAAACTCCACGCGCGACACCTTGTCGCCTTCAAAACTATAGATCGACATAACTTCAAAAGGCTCGGCATTGGCGGAACGAAATACACGCTCGTGCAGCGCAACAAATTCACCCAGTTCATAGCCTTTGAGGATTTCTGCACGGTTCTGAGGATATTCGGCAAACATCGCGTTTAATCCCGCCCGCGTGCCTTCCTTGCCTTCACGGACAACGGCACCGCGATAGCCCGCTTCGCAGGCATCATCCGTCATTAGAGCCACATAGGCATCTGCATCCTGTGCGTTGTAGTGCGCGATCATTTGGGTGGCGATTGCCAGCTTGCTCACCGGTCGCACTCCCCAAACACGATGTCGAGCGCGCCCAAAATCGCAGTGGTGTCCGCGAGCATATGCCCACGGCTCATGAAATCCATGGCCTGCAAATGCGAAAATGCCGTCGGGCGGATTTTGCAACGATATGGCTTGTTGGTGCCATCGGAGACCAAATAAACCCCGAACTCACCCTTGGGACTTTCGGTCGCGACATAGACGCTGCCGGCAGGAACCTTGAAGCCTTCGGTGTAGAGTTTGAAGTGATGGATCAACGCTTCCATCGATTGCTTCATTTCTGCGCGCTTTGGCGGCGAAACCTTGCGGTCGTCGCTGCAGACTGGGCCTTCCGGCATCTGCTGAAGACATTGCTTCATAATGCGCACGGACTGACGCACTTCTTCAACGCGGACCATGAACCGGTCATAGCAATCGCCACGCGTGCCGACAGGAATGTCAAAATCCATTTTGGCATATACGTCATATGGCTGACTCTTGCGGATATCCCATGGAATGCCCGCGCCACGGATCATTGGGCCGGAAAAGCCCCATTTGATCGCGTCTTCTTTGGAGACAATCGCGATATCCACGTTACGCTGTTTGAAAATACGGTTGTCGACAACCAATGACATCGCGTCTTCAAACAAACGCGGCATACGGTCATCAAGCCATTCGGCCATATCGGTCAAAAGCTTTAACGGCACATCCTGATGCACACCACCGGGGCGGAACCACGCCGCATGCATACGCGCGCCGCTCGCGCGTTCATAAAACGCCATGCAGTCTTCACGGATTTCATAAAGCCACAAAGGCGGCGTCATCGCGCCAACATCGATAATGTGGTGCGCGATGTTCAGCGTATGGTTTTTGATACGCGTTAATTCGGCGAACAATACGCGCAAATATTGCGCGCGGATGGGCACTTCGAGGTCGAGCAGCTTTTCAACAGCCAGAACATAGCTATGCTCCATCGCCATCGGCGACGCATAATCCAAGCGATCAAAATAGGGCAAAGCCTGCAGATAGGTTTTATACTCGATTAGTTTTTCCGTACCGCGGTGCAACAGGCCGATATGCGGGTCTAGACGCTCAACGATTTCACCATCGAGTTCCATGACCAGACGCAGAACGCCGTGCGCGGCAGGGTGCTGCGGACCAAAGTTGATCGTATAATTCTGGATGACTTCATCGCCAGTTGTCGGGGCGAGGTCTTGCTGCATGCTCATGCTTTGTCTCCCGTCGCCTTTGGCTTGCGAACAGTCCGCTTAACCGCTTCTTTGTTGGCCGCTTTACCCGCACCGGTTTGCGCGGCGGTGTCGGTCGTCTTAGGTGTTGGCGGTGGAGGCGAACTTGGCGTCGCTGGATCTTTTTTGACCTCTTCCGCAGTCATCCGCTGGGTCGCGCCTTTGCCCGCGCCCTCGCCGGTTTTTTCGTCGCCGGGCAGAACATAATCTGCGCCTTCCCATGGCGAGAGGAAGTCAAAGTTACGGAAATCTTGCGCCAGTTGGACCGGCTCATATTTCACGCGCTTTTCTTCTTCAGAATAACGCAGCTCAACATAGCCCGACAGCGGGAAATCCTTACGCTGCGGATGCCCGGAAAAACCATAATCGGTCAAAATGCGGCGCAGGTCGGAATTGCCCGAAAACAGCACGCCATACATGTCGAACACTTCGCGCTCCAACCATCCGGCAACAGGCCAAATGCCGGTGACCGAAGGCACGGCTTGATCCTCATTGGTGGCCAAATGCACGCGAATGCGGTGGTTCTTGGTCAGGCTGAGCAAGCAATAGACAACTTCAAACCGTGGATCACGATCAGGCCAGTCAACGCCGGCCATCTCCATCAGCTGCTGATACGCGCATTCGTCGCGCAGCTTAATCATGCATTCAACGAGCGAATCCCGGTGGATATGCACCGCAACTTCGCCATTGGCTTCCTCAATGGATACCAAATTGGAACCAAGCGCTTTGGTGATGGCTGCAATCGTGCCATCGGGCGTGTGAATAAGGGGCGCGGAATGGCTCACCGTTCGATTGTCCCTACCCGTCTGATTTTGCGCTGAAGCTGCATGATGCCGTACAACAATGCCTCCGCTGTTGGCGGGCATCCTGGTACATAAATGTCCACAGGGACAACACGGTCGCACCCACGCACAACGCTGTAGCTATAGTGGTAATAGCCACCACCATTAGCGCAACTGCCCATGGAAATGACGTACTTCGGTTCCGACATCTGGTCGTATACCTTGCGCAAGGCCGGAGCCATTTTGTTGCACAAGGTACCGGCCACAATCATAACGTCCGATTGCCGTGGTGACGCGCGCGGCGCGATACCGAACCGTTCAAAGTCATAACGCGGCATATAGCCGTGGATCATCTCGACCGCACAGCATGCCAGACCAAAAGTCATGGGCCACAAAGAACCGGTGCGCGCCCAATTGAACAGGTCTTCTGTCGACGAAACGACAAAGCCCTTGTCGTTCACTTCGCTCTCAATATCTTTGAAGAACGCGGCGTCGGGCGCCTGCGCGTCCGTCAGTGCGGGTGTGATTACTCCCATTCGAGTGCTCCCACTTTCCATGCGTAAATGAAGCCAATGACCAGTTCGAACAGGAACAGCATCATGGTGCCCCAACCAATCCAGCCCGTTTCGCCCAAGCTAACGGCCCAAGGAAACAAAAATGCGGCTTCAAGGTCGAAGATAATGAACAGAATCGCGACGAGGTAAAAGCGGACGTCAAACTGGCTGCGCGAATCTTCAAATGCGGGGAAGCCACATTCATATTCGGCAAGCTTTGCCTCGGTCGGTTTATATGTGCCCGTCAGGCGCGATACGCCCATTGGCAAAAACACAAACGCTGACGACAGCGCGAGCGCGACCACCAGAAAAAGCAGAATGGGCAAATATTGCGACAAATCAGTCATATCAGACTCGCTTCCGGACCCCGTAAGTTGCGGCGCTTTTAGGCATAAGAATCTCGCCCCGCAAGGCCAAGACTCGGCATTTTTTCGGCCAATTTAGTGCTTTATTTTATCGCCCCAACAAGCAGCTTGTGCAGCTTACTATGCAAGATGTCATTTGCCGCCAAAACCTGCGCGTCCGCGATATGCGGGCTACGTCCGCGATAGTCGGTTACAAAGCCGCCCGCTTCACGCACAAGCAAGCATCCTGCAGCCGTGTCCCAAGGCGATAAACCGCTTTCCCAAAAGCCGTCATAGCGCCCTGCGGCAAGCCATGCGAGATCGAGACTGGCCGCACCAAAGCGGCGAACCCCGGCGACCGATGGACCGATGGCCGCAAAAATCTTGCCCCATTCGTCAAAGTCGCCATGGCCCTTATACGGCGTGCCTGTGGAGATAAGCGCTTCGTTCAGCTGGCGACGGGCCGACACACGAAGGCGGCGGTTACCAAGCCAGGCACCCTTGCCGCGCTCTGCCCAAAAGCTTTCGTCGGTGATCGGGTTATAGACCAAGCCCGCAAATATATCGCCCCAACCCGAACCATCGGGCTTTGGATCCTGCACCGCGATTGAAATCGCAAAATGCGGAATACCGTGCAGAAAGTTGCTGGTGCCATCAAGCGGGTCGACGATGAAGCGGGGTTTGCCCTCTGCCCCCGCGATTTCGCCGCCTTCTTCCATCAGGAAGCCCCAGTCGGGACGCGCGATTTCCAGTTCACGGAAGATCGTATCTTCTGCGCGTTCGTCCGCCTTCGACACAAAGTCTGCCGGTCCCTTTTGCGAAACCTGCAAATGTTCGATTTCGCCAAAGTCCCGGCGCAATTTGCCACCCGCCTTACGGGCAGCTTTTTCCATGATGGTCAACAGACCGGTAAGCGCTGGCATTAGTCGGCCTTCCGGACATATTCCCGTTCGTAAACGTCGACGACAATGCGCGTACCCGCACTGATAAATGGCGGCACCATAACGCGCACACCATTATCCAAGATCGCTGGCTTGTAGCTTGACGACGCCGTCTGTCCTTTAACAACCGCGTCAGCCTCGACAATTGTCGCTTCGATCTGGTCTGGCAATGCAACCGACAATGCTTCGTCGTCATACATTTCCATGACAACGTCCATGCCGTCCTGAAGGAATGCCGCAGCATCACCCAACAGGTCCGTCGGAAGCGTTACCTGATCATAGGTTTCTTTGTCCATGAACACCAGATTGTCGCCCTCGGCATACAAAAACTGGAAGTCTTTCTGGTCAAGACGGACCTTTTCGACGCTTTCGGCCGAACGGAAACGGATGTTGTTCTTACGACCATCGCGCAGGTTTTTAAGTTCAACCTGCATATAAGCGCCGCCCTTGCCCGGCTGGGTATGCGCGGTTTTCACCACGCGCCAAAGACCGTTTTCATATTCCAGAATATTACCCGGCTTGATTTCAACCGCGTTGATTTTCATGAGAGCACTCGCTTAACAGATGGAAAGAGCAGACACGCAAATACGTGCCGTTGGACGCGGCCTTTAACGACGACAGCGCAATTAGGCAAGCAAAGCGTTAAATGCCTTTATCGCCTCGGCAGGGCCGTTTGGATGGTTCCAAACACCGCCGCTAACGGCAAGGAAGTCCGCGCCTGCATCCACCAAAGGCTTTGCGTTTTCAGGCGTGATACCGCCAATCGCAACGCATGGCACTTCGGTCACAAACGTCCATTTCTGAACCGTGTCCAGCTCCGCAACATGATCAACCTTTTTGGTGGTCGTCGGGAAGAACGCGCCAAAGGCGACATAATCGGCGCCAGCCTCTGCCGCTTCCACCGCAAGATGCCGGCTGTTGTGGCAGGTAACGCCAATCTGCGCGTCCGGGCCGAGCGTTTCGCGGGCTTCACGAACGTCGCCATCGCCCTGCCCCAGATGCACGCCGTCGGCCTTCAGCCGCTTGGCGAGCGCGACGCTGTCATTCACGATGAACGCCACATCATGCGCAGCGCATATGGCTTGTAATGGTTCGGCTAAGGCAGCCGCTTCATGCTGGTCCACATCCTTGACGCGAAACTGGAAGGCCGCGACGGGGCCGGCAGATAGCGCGGATTCAAGGATTTGCGGGAAATCTCCGCCAACATCGGTCGGCGAGATCAGATATAATTGGCAGGGAAATTCTTTCATGCCGCGCTCTTAGCGGGGCTTAAGGCCGGCGGCAAACATCTTGCGCATTTGCCGCCGGCTCCTCTCCAAACTTATGTCGCCGACGCGGCGTGAATTTCGTCAATTGCACCACCGAGCGCGGCATCAAATTCTGCTGCTGTCATTTGGTGCCGCAAATCTTCCAACAATGCGCGGGAGAAGCTGGCGATCATGCCCTTGTTTTTGGCAAGCTCTGCGCACGCCTCAGGCCGCGCAAATCCGCCGGACAAAGCAACGACGCGCAGCACGCGCGGGTGGCTTACGAGCGTATTAAAAGTGCCCGCCTCAGCAGGGATCGACAGCTTCAACACCACCTTGTTGTCGCCCGAAACTGTATCGAGCGCCTTGAGTATTTCGTCGCGCAGGATGACATCGCTTTGCGCACGGTCGGCGCTTTTGATGTTAATTTCGGGTTCAATGATCGGCATCAGGCCGCGGGCGAGGATTTGCTCCGCCACTTCAAATTGTTGCTGCACAATTGCGGCGATACCCGATGGCGAGGCCTTGTTAATGACAGAACGCTTTTTCGTTCCAAAAACGCCCTTTGCTTTGGCACGCGTAAGCAGCGCATCCAAATCTGGCATTGGCTTCATCATCTGAACACCGTCTGCTTCGTCCTCAAGGCCCTTGTCGACCTTCAAAAAGGGCACAACGCCGCGATCGCGCAGAGCGTCTGGTACTGGCTTGCCGTCTGCTTCGCCGTCCATTGTGCGCTCAAACAAGATGGCACCCAAGACCTTTTCGCCGGAAAAGCTGGGCGATGTGATGATGCGCGAACGCATATCATGGATGAGGCCGAACATTTCTTCTTCGGTCGAATAGGCATCTTCTTCAATGCCATAACCACGAAGTGCCTTCGGCGTAGAACCGCCACTTTGGTCAAGCGCAGCAATAAAGCCCGTTGCCGTCGCTACTTTTTCGAACATCTCTTGGTCGTTCATCCGCTCTTCCCTGTACCTTCACGTTGCATACGTATGCATTAGCATCCGAAAAAAACGGGGCAAGGCCCCGCATGTTTAATTTATCTTCAAAGCATCAACGCCCGGAAGCGGTTTGCCTTCCATCCATTCCAAAAAGGCGCCGCCAGCGGTCGAAACAAAGGAGAAATCCCCCGTCACACCAGCATGGGCGAGCGCCGCGACAGTATCGCCACCACCCGCAACCGAGACAAGCGAACCTTCCCGCGTCAGCGCAGCCGCCGTGCGTGCCAATGAGACCGTCGCCGCGTCAAACGGCTCCATTTCAAATGCGCCGAGCGGTCCGTTCCAGACCAGGGTCCGGCACGTTTTCAGGACATCAGCCAGCGCCTCAACCGCCGCAGGACCAACATCCAGGATCATTTCATCCGCCGCCACTTCATGGACATTGACCGTCCGCACGGGCGGATTTGCGCGAAATTCGACTGACGTCACGACGTCATAGGGCAAATGCACGGTGCAGCCTGCAACGTCCGCCGCATCCAATATGGCATTCGCGGTGTCGGCAAGATCATGCTCGCACAGCGACTTGCCCACATTGATGCCACGGGCGGCGAGAAAGGTGTTCGCCATGCCGCCGCCAATGATCAAATGATCGACCTGCTTCACCAGATTGTTCAGCACGTCGAGCTTGCTCGAGACCTTTGCGCCGCCCACGACGGCAGCGACCGGGTGCTCCGGTGAACCCAGCGCTGCTTCCAACGCCTTCAGTTCCGCTTCCATCGAACGACCGGCATAGGCTGGCAAAATATGTGCGAGCCCTGCGGTCGACATATGCGCGCGATGTGCCGCCGAAAAGGCGTCATTGACGTAATAGTCGCCGTTTGCAGCCACAGCGCGTGCAAGTTCGGGGTCGTTTTGCTCTTCACCGGGCCAGAACCGGGTGTTTTCAAGCAAGGCAATGTCGCCATCCGCCAATATGCCAATGGATTGCGCGACGATGTCACCCGCAATCTCGGGCACGAACATGACTTCGCGGCCAAGCACCTCTTGCAGCGCATCCAAAACCATCGAAACCGACATTTCGCTATGCTTCGCACCCTTCGGACGGCCGAAATGGGCAAGCAATAGAACCTTGGCACCCTTATCAGCCAGTTCGCTGACGGTGGGCAACAATGCCCGCAAACGCGTTTCGTCGGTCACACGCCCGTCGGCCATGGGCACGTTCAAGTCCACGCGCACAAATACGCGCTTTCCTTTTATATCACCAAGATCGTCGAGCGTGCGAAATGCCATATTTAAAGCAACTTTCCAATGACACCGGCGGTATCCACCATCCGGTTGGAGAAGCCCCATTCATTGTCATACCAGCTGAGAACACGGACAAGCTTGCCGTCGATGACGGCTGTTTCAAGGCTGTCGATGGTCGAGCTGGCTGGGCAGTGATTATAATCGATCGATACCAGCGGTTCGTCCGAATAGGCCAAAACGCCCTTCAACGCGCCTTCAGATGCGGCCTTCAACAGCGCATTGACCTCTTCCTTCGTGGTGTCGCGCGCAGGCGTGAAGGTCAGATCGACGATGCTGACATTAGGTGTCGGTACGCGGATGGCCGATCCGTCGAGCTTACCCTTTAATTCAGGCATAACTTCGCCGACCGCACGCGCCGCGCCCGTTGTTGTCGGAATCATCGACATCGCAGCAGCGCGTGCGCGGCGCATGTCATCATGGATTTGGTCGAGGATTTTCTGATCGTTGGTGTAGCTGTGGATCGTGGTCATCAAACCGCGTTCAATACCAATTGCATCGTTCAACACTTTCGCAAGTGGTGCCAAGCAGTTGGTGGTGCAGCTCGCGTTCGAAACGATCACATCGGCTGAGGTCAAAACGTCGTGATTGACGCCGAATACCACGGTTTTATCGACATTTTTGCCAGGTGCCGAAATCAAAACGCGTTTTGCGCCCGCTGCGAGATGCTTTTCTGCGCTTGCCCGGTCGGTGAAGAAGCCGGTGCACTCCAAAGCGATATCGACGCCATTTGCGGCATGCGGCAAATTGGCGGGATCGCGTTCGGCGGTGACGTGAATGCGCTTGCCATTGACGATGATGTCATTGCCATCGGCTTCTACTGTTCCGGGGAACGGGCCATGGACGCTATCACGCTTGAACAATAATGCGTTTGCCTTGGCTGGCGCGAGATCATTAATCGCCACCAATTCCAGATCATGGTCATCACGCTCCAAAATCGCGCGCGCCACCAAGCGACCGATGCGGCCAAATCCGTTAATAGCTACTTTAATAGTCATGCGTGCTCCAATCAGCCAAGTTTAGCGAGAATTTGCGCGGTAATCTTATCGGCGGTCAGGCCGAAATGGTCATAAAGTGCATCAATTGGGCCCGATGCACCGAAACTATCGATACCGATCCGAAGACCGTCACCAACATAACGTTCCCAGCCCATCGTCGTGCCCGCTTCGACAGATACCCGCAAACTATCCGACGGCAGAATATCGGCCTTATAGGCAGGCGACTGAGCGTCAAAACGCTCCCAGCTGGGCATCGACACGACATCGGCGCCAATACCCTTTTCCTCCAGCTGCTCTGCAACCGAGACGGCGATAGCAACTTCAGAACCGGTACCGATCAGCACGACTTTGCGGTCTGCCTTTGCCGAAAGGAGGCGGTAACCACCCTTTGCGGACATATTTTCGCTAATGTCGGTGCGCAATTGCGGCAAGTTTTGACGCGATAGCGCCAATACCGACGGGGTGTGCGCGCTTTCAATAGCGAGCGCCCAGCATTCGGCGGTTTCGATGGTGTCGCATGGACGATACACGTCGAGGTTGGGAATGAGCCGCAGCGACATGATTTGTTCAATCGGCTGGTGGGTCGGGCCATCTTCACCAACGCCGATGGAGTCATGCGTCATAACATAGACAACACGGGTTTCCTGAAGCGCAGACAGACGAATGGCGGCGCGGCAATAATCAGAGAAGATCAGGAACGTTCCGCCATAAGGAATGATACCCCCATGCAGCGCCATGCCGTTCATGGCAGCGGCCATACCGAATTCACGAATTCCGTAATTGACATAGCGGCCAGAATAATCGTTTTTATCCAATGTATTGGTCGACGCAGTTCGTGTAAAGTTTGAACCCGTCAAATCCGCTGACCCGCCGAGCAGGTCTGGCAATGCAGCCGTTGCCGCCGTCAGTGCAATTTCCGATGCCTTACGCGTTGCGATATTCAGCGGCGCGGCGATCAGGCTTTCAAGATGCGGCTGTAACCATGCGGAATCAACCTCTCCCGACATGGTCTTTGTGAAGGTCTCCGCATGATTTGAAGCCGCAAGCCGCTTTGCCCAGCTGGCATGGGCCTCTGCGCCTGCCTGACCGGTCGCCCGCCACGCGCCCAGAATATCCGCAGGAATTTCAAACGCCGGATAGGGCCAGTTAATGGCAGCCCGCGTCGCGACGATTTCATCTGCGCCCAATGGGCTACCATGCGGCGCCTTTGTGCCTTCCTTGTTTGGCGAACCTTTGCCGATCAGTGTCCGGCAGGCAATCAACGATGGACGATTATCTGCAAGCGCAGCATGAATTGCGCGCTCTATGTCGTTGAAATCATGACCATCACATGCCTCAACATGCCATCCGCTTGCACGATAGCGTGCGGCGAGGTCCTCGCTGGTCGACAAGTCAGTCGCGCCATCGATGGTGATGCGGTTATCGTCCCAGAAAACGATCAAACGGCCGAGACCCAAATGTCCGGCAAGCCCGATCGCTTCATGATTGATGCCTTCCATCAGGCAACCGTCGCCCGCGACCACCCATGTTCGATGGTCAACTAGGTCGTCGCCAAAGCGCGCATTCAGGTGCCGTTCGGCAACGGCCATGCCCACTGCCATGGCAAGCCCCTGTCCCAGTGGACCTGTGGTGCATTCAACGCCATCAATCAAAAAATTCTCAGGATGGCCAGCACATGGGCTACCCAACTGGCGGAAGTTTTTGATGTCATCGATGGTCGGGCTTGCATAGCCCGTCAGATACAAAGTCGCATATGCGAACATGGACCCATGCCCCGCAGAAAGCACAAAGCGGTCACGATCGGCCCAATTGGGGGCTTTCGGATCAAATTTCAGAAACTTCGAATAGAGTACCGTTGCGACGTCGGCCATGCCCATCGGCATGCCGGGATGGCCGCTATTTGCGGCCTGCACAGCGTCCATGGCCAGCGCCCGAATTGCATTGGCCATTTGCTGTTCAGTAACGGTCATGTTCTATCCCCACAAAATACTCCTGATTGGGAGCGGGAGGCGGACGCATACAACATATGCGATACCGCCGAGTCGTTTGGTGGGAACCCTTTGCGGACGCAAGAGCCCAGCGTCAAGGGAGGGGCGCGCATTTCCTGCGGGGAATTTGCCATCCAATGTGCGTTGTTGCATTTGCATGACATCTTTAGTCTGTTACACCGTCTCATCAAAAGGATGTAAGCCATGGCAGATGAACGATTAATTGGTGCGATTGGCCGCATAGAACGCGCGCTGTCGCGGGTTGAAAAGCTGGCGACTGTGCCGACCAACCCGCATGACACCGATCTGGCAGATCGCCATGAACGTCTTAAGAAAGAGACGTTGGACGCTATTCGTGGAATCGACCAAATATTGTCAGGAGCAAATTGATGGCTGAGGTTAAACTTTCCATCGCTGGCCGCCAATATGCCGTGGCGTGTAATGACGGTGAAGAAGCGCGGCTACTGGCCTTGGGTGCGATGGTTGATGAAAAAGCGCGGGAAGCTGGCGGCGGCTCGGCCGGCTTAAATGAAACGCGCAGTCTGTTGTTTTCGGCGTTGCTGCTCGCCGACCGTCTGCACGACATGACGAGCGGAGTGCCAGTTGCTGTGGATAATCCTCAGACAGCGGCGAAATCGTCTCAAATAGCCGAGGCTTTGGAAGGCTTGGCCACCCGATTAGAAAATCTGGCACAAAAGCTTGAGAATTAACTTTAGACGCCTATATCGGATGTGGCGGAACTGCCCGGTACGAGCTGATGAGAACATCCCTGAGGCGATTATCTATCTAAGGGAGCTGTCCCTGCCTGGGCCATTTGGGCAACCTTAAGGTCCAGATCACACGGTGCCCACCTGACGTGCTGGCGTCAGAGGATATTCCGGAAAACGACCCATGGTGGTTCCGCCAACCGATATCAGGAAATGCTGTGAACTCAGAATTAGACAAACGGACACAGCGCGCCGCGTTTCGCCAAATCCGCGATTCGTTCGTCAATGGCTTGACCGATCAGGACCGAGCGCTTGCCTTTTCTAAAACCCCCAGCCCCTTAGCCAAATTTTTAACGCCCGGTAAAATCGTGGCGGGCTATGTCGCAAAGGGCTCCGAAGTCGATCCCGCGGCGATCCTTGCGCAAGCGCATGCCATGGGCTGCGACCTTGCCCTGCCCCATGTAACCAGCAAAAGCGCACCCATGCGGTTTTTACGCTGGTCGCCCGAGGACGACCTTGTCCCGGGCGCATTTGGCCTTCTACAGCCTGCTGAGACAGCCCCAGAGTGCAAACCCGATATAGTTCTTGTTCCCATGCTGGCCTATGACGACAGGCTCATCCGGCTTGGCCAGGGTGCGGGACATTATGATCGCGCACTCAGCGTGCTGGATCATTCCATCGCCATCGGCCTTGCGTGGTCGGTTCAATTCACCTCTGTACTCGCATCGGATATTTGGGACGTTCCGCTCGATGCCGTGCTGACAGAAAAATCCTGGATAACATTATGAATGGACCACAGAAGCAACCGACATGGCGTAAGCCCGCGGGCATGCTGGCGATATTGCTGATTATTTTGGTGTGGGCTGTGCTGATCGTCAGCGCGTCTGAATTCATCGGCCAACTGCACATATTGTTGCAAAGCGTCATTTATTTGGTCGCTGGCGTGATCTGGATTGCGCCAATGCGGCCATTGATGATCTGGATGGAAACAGGATCGTTCCGCGCACCACCCACAACCTGATTTTCAGGGAAGTGGCGCGAGTGACGGGGCTCGAACCCGCGACCTCCGGCGTGACAGGCCGGCGCTCTAACCAACTGAGCTACACCCGCTAACTTGCGGTGGGGGCGCACTATAAGCGGCGCAAGATTCTGTCAACGGCATTTGTCATAAAAGCTCGTTTTCGGGCAAATGAGTTCCAAACCAGGCTTTTTCGCCACCAACATCACGACCGACAAATTTTAATCGGCGAATAGCAAAACCGGCGTTTCAAGCAGCTTTTTCAACGCCTGAACATAATTGGCCGCATCCCAACCGTCGACAACGCGATGGTCGCAGCTGATCGACAGGTTCATCAATTTTCGCGCCTCGATTGTGTCGCCGACAAACATTGGGCGTTCGACAATCTTATTGGGTCCGATAATCGCGACTTCGGGTCGGTTGATGACAGGCGTGGTCACAATGCCGCCCAAGGGGCCAAGTGACGTCACTGTAAGCGTGGAGCCCGACAGCTCTTCACTTTTCGCTGTACCGCTCCGTGCAGCGTCGGCAAGGCGCGCAATTTCCGTCGCGAGTTGCCAGATATTTTTGTCCTGCGCATCGCGGATGACGGGGACCATTAATCCGGCATCGGTTTGCGTTGCCATGCCCAGATGCACCGCGCCATGACGCGTCACCACGCCATTTTCGTCGTCGTAACGGGCGTTGATCATCGGGAATTGTGGAATGGTCTTGCAGATCGCCACGATAAGCAATGGCAGCATGGTCAGCTTCGGCCTTGCGCCGCGATTGGCGTTCAGGTCCGCGCGCATCGCTTCAATCGCGGTGACGTCAATTTCTTCGACATAGGTAAAATGCGGGATGTGGCGCTTTGACGCCGCCATATTGTCCGCGATACGTCGGCGCATACCGATGACTTTGACAATTTCGTCATCACGGCGCGCGCTGATATGGGGTGCGCGGTAGCCCTGCCCGCTTCCATAGGCCAAAAATGCGTCGAGATCCGCGTGCCGGACATGCCCGCCTGCCGCCTTGACGTCAGTCAATGCGACGCCGAGTTCCTTTGCGCGTTGTCGTACTGCCGGCGACGCTGTAACCTTGTGGTCAGCGCTTATGTTAGGGGGCGGGGCCACCACAGCTGCAGGCCTTTCCTCAACAACCGCTGGCTCCGCAGCAACGGGTTCAGGCGCATGTGGCAGTTCGTCCTCGACCGTCGCAACAGGTTCTACCTGCACCGGGCTTTGCTCCTGACTGACGTCAGTCGCGGTTTCAATCTCTACGAGCATAGATCCGATGGCGATGACATCGCCTGCCTCGCCAGCAACCTTCGTCACGATCCCCGCCACCGGGCTTTCCATTTCGACAGTTGCTTTGTCGGTCATCATATCCGCCAGCGGCTGGTCCTCAGAAATTCGGTCGCCAACCTTTACGTGCCAAGCAACGATTTCCGCCTCGGCTATGCCTTCACCAATATCCGGTAAGTTAAATGTGAATATGGGCATAAAGTCAGTCCTTCATGATCTTGTCAAATGCGCGGGCGAGCCGCACGGGGCCGGGGAAATATGCCCATTCAAGGCTGTGTGGATATGGCGTGTCAAACCCTGTGACGCGCTCTATTGGCGCCTCGAGATGATAGAAGCACCGCTCCTGCACCTGCGCAGCCAATTCAGCGCCAAAGCCGCTGGTACGGGTCGCTTCGTGCACAACCATACAGCGGCCCGTCTTCTTGACCGATGCTTCTATGGTTTCAATGTCCAGTGGCAATAATGTCCGCAGGTCGATGATTTCGGCGTCAATGCCATGCTCGGCGACGACGGCTTTCACAACATGCACCATCGTGCCGTAGGTCAGCACCGTGACAGCCTGCCCTTCCCGCACGACCGCTGCCTTGCCTAAATCTATGCGATAATAGCCTTCTGGAACGGCGCTGCCGTCATGTTTGGACCATGGCTCGACCGGACGGTCATAATAGCCGCTGAACGGGCCATTATAGATCCGCTTGGGCTCAAAAAACACGACGGGGTCATTGTCTTCGATCGCGGCAATCAGCAGACCCTTTGCATCATAAGGTGTCGCTGGAATAACCGTCTTGATCCCGCAGACATGCGTGAACAGGCTTTCGGGGCTTTGGCTATGCGTTTGCCCGCCGAATATGCCACCGCCAAAGGGCGAACGCACCGTCATGGGGCAGATAAAGTCATTGGCGGAACGATAGCGCATGCGCGCGGCCTCACTGACCAACTGATCGAGACCGGGGTAGATGTAATCCGCAAACTGAATCTCGGGCACGGGACGCAGGCCATAAGCCGCCATGCCGACGCCAACGCCAATGATCCCGCACTCACTGATGGGCGTGTCAAAAACGCGGGTTTTGCCATGCTTTTTCTGAAGCCCCGCAGTCGCGCGGAACACGCCGCCGAAATAGCCGACGTCTTCGCCCATGATGACAACGTCGGGGTCTTTCGCCAGCATCACGTCGAGTGCGCTATTGATTGCCTCAATCATGTTCATCGTTTTGGTCGCGGGCTCAGACATCAGCGCGCCTCCCATTCAGGGCCGAATTTGTCGCGCTGTTCTTCCAACATCTGTTCGCATTGTTCTTTCAAATGCCATGGCATTTCTTCGAACACATCTTCGAACATGGTTTCCATTGGGTGATGCAGGCCATGCCCTAAAATCCCGTTCTGCTCCGCCTCTTTCTGCGACGCCTTTACGAAATCCGACAGTTCCAGAATGAGTGCCTCATGCTGTTCGTCGCTCCATGCGCCAATCGTTATCAAATGATCCTTAAGGCGCGTCACAGGGTCGCCAAGCGGCCACAGGGCATATTCCTCCGCCGCACGGTACGCGCCGGGGTCATCCGACGTCGAATGCCCTTCCCCGCGATAGGTGAAATATTCGATCAATGTTGGCCCGCCATTGGTGCGCGCGCGGTTGGCCGCCCATTGCATAGCCGCGAAGACAGCCAGCGCGTCATTGCCATCCACGCGCAGCCCAGCGATGCCATAACCAATGGCACGGGCGGCGAACGTCGTCCGCTCACTCCCTGCAAAACCGGAGAATGACGAAATCGCCCACTGGTTGTTCACGACCTGAAAGATAACCGGCGCATTATATACGGCGGCAAATGTCAGCGCGCTGTGGAAGTCACCTTCCGCTGTCGACCCGTCACCACACCACACCGCGGAGATACGGGTATCTGCGCGCGATGCAGACGCCATGGCCCAACCCACCGCCTGCGGATATTGCGTTGTCAAATTGCCCGAAATACTGAAAAATCCGTAATCCTTGGCCGAGTACATGATGGGCAGCTGGCGTCCCTTCAGCCGATCGCCACTGTTCGAATAAATCTGGTTCATCATATCAACCAGCGGATAATCGCGTGTAATCAGAATGCCTTGCTGCCGATAGCTTGGAAAACACATGTCATCTGAATGCAGCGCCATCGTGGTTGCAACCGACGTCGCTTCCTCGCCGAAAGACTTCATATAGAAACTGGTTTTGCCCTGGCGCTGTGCACGGAACATGCGGTCGTCAAAGGCGCGCAATAACAGCATCTTGCGCAGCATGGCCCGCAGCGTATCTGCATCGAGCCCGGGGTTCCAACTGCCAACGGCACGATTATCATCGCCCAAGACGCGGACAAGACCATAAGCAAGTGCATGTATGTCAGCTGGGCTGGCGTGCTCATCGGGGCGCGAAATAGCGTCAACCTCGGGGACAATGATGTCGCTAAAATCGGCCTTATCGCCCGGACGGAACTTGGGTTCCGGCACATGCAGATGAAGCGGCGCGAGATTGTCCTTGATACCTTGCACCATCACCATCTCCGCAGTTACGTACCCGAAACGACTCAGGTAGTTTATTATCCACGGTTGTTATAATATTTCAAACTGTCGCTTAGGTCAATATGGCTGCCCTAATCGGCGATTAGACCGCAACAGGCGCAGAAATGTGCGATTGCGGATGATAATCTGACACTTCAAAATCGTCGATGCGGAAGTCAAAAATGCTGTCGGGTGTGCGCAAAAGCTTCAGCTTGGGGTTACCGGACGGCGTACGGCTCAACTGCTCCTCAACCAAAGATGCATGGTTCAGATACAAATGCACGTCGCCACCCTGCCAGATGAGCTCGCCCGCCTTGTACCCACAGACTGCAGCGAGCATCCGCGTCAACAAAGCAGCGGAAAATGCATTGAACGCAAACCCGAGGCCCAGGTCGCAAGAACGCTGAAACAAGATGCAGCTCAAAATATTGTCCGCAACATGGAACTGATATGTTTTGTGGCAAGGTGGAAGCGCCATTTGATCGAGCTCGGCAACATTCCAGCCTTCGATGATGTGGCGGCGCGAACCCGGGTTATTCTTCAAACTTTCGACGAGCAGGCTGACTTGATCGATGCCCTTCTCGGCACGGCGGAATAGTCCATTGTCGGTCGCCTCATAACGCGGCCAGTTGACCCATTGTGCGCCATAGACGGGCCCCAAATCACCCCATTGCGCGGCAAAGGCATCATCTTCGACAATGCGCTGCTCAAATGCATCCTGCGTGATGTCTTCGCCCGTTTCGCGCCGATATCGCGCCAGCGGCCAGTCGGTCCAGATTTTGACATTCTGCTGAAGCAAGGGCTGGATATTTGTGTCGCCGGTCAAAAACCACAGCATCTCGCGGGCAGCTGTTTTCCAGTACACTCGTTTGGTGGTCAGCAGCGGAATAGCATCGTCCGCCAACGAAAAACGCATCGTGGCACCGAACAACGCTTTGGTGCCAACACCAGTCCGATCGCGCTGAACAGCACCCTCGGTCCAAATGCGGCGCATCAACGATAGATATTGCTCTTCATAATGTGGCGAATTGTGCATGCCGCACTGCTAAGGCCGGAGCATGTTTTTGGCAACCGTTCGAATGCAACACCGTCGGCTGCGCGCACGAACGCCCCGCCACGCAAACGGAGCGGGCGGGATGCCTTACAAACGGCATCCCGCCATATGGGTCATGGCTTTATCCGACGGCGTGCACCGACGAAAGGCTGTGGACTGGATCTTGTTCGGCAACAACACGCTTACGCCATGTGGCAAGCGCCTGACCGACAACCTGATCCATGTTGTAATATTTATATGTCGCAAGACGGCCCACGAATAACGTCCCCTCCTCAGCAGCCGCCAATGCCTCGTACCGCTTGTACAGCTTCTGATTTTCCGGGCGCGGGATTGGGTAATAAGGGTCACCTTCGGCGGCGGGATATTCGGTTGTGATGCTCGTCACGCCGCCTGTATCGCCCGTAAAATGCTTATATTCGGTGATCCGCGTATAGGGCGTCGCTTCGTCCGGATAATTCACCGTGGCCACGGGCTGGAAACTTTCCTGCTCGACAACGGCATGGTCGAAACGAAGTGAACGATATGGCAGCGCGCCATAACAGAAACCAAAATATTCATCGACCGGCCCGGTATAGATGAGACGGTCATAGGAATAGGCATCCTTGATTTCCGCAAAATCCACACCCGTGACGACGTCAATTTTCGGGTGATCCAGAATGTTTTCAAACATCTTGGTATATCCATCCGCAGGTATCGCTTGATATTTGTCTGTGAAATAACGGTCATCGACATTCGTACGGGTCGGTACGCGCGCGGTTACAGATTTATCCAAAGCGCTGGGGTCTAGGCCCCATTGCTTGCGGGTATATCCCCGAAAGAATTTTTCATATAATTCACGGCCGATTGCGGACACAACAACATCTTCCGACGTTTCGATCGTCTCTACCGGTTCCGCCCTTGCGCCGAGCCATGCTTCAGCCTGTTCATCGGTCTGTAAGTCGAGGCCGTATAACGCGTTGATTGTTGTCCGGTTGATAGGGATTGGCACTAATTGGCCATCGACGCTGGCTAATACCCGATGTTCATATTTCCGCCATTTGGTGAACCGCGACAAATATTCAAAAACGTCAGCCGAATTTGTATGGAAAATATGCGGGCCATATTTGTGATACAACTGCCCCACCGCGTTCCGTTCATCAAACGCGTTTCCAGCTATATGCGGGCGGCGGTCGACCACAAGGACATTATACCCCGATCCAGCGGCAAGGCGTTCGGCCATGACGGCTCCAGCAAAGCCAGCGCCGACGACCACCCAATCATAATGCTTCTGCGCGGGCGCGGGCCATGACAATGGTGCGGTGATCGGATGGACCTGCACATCCACTGATCGCACATCGGCGATAAGTTGTGCCATTTCCGACTGTGTCTTGTCCCAGCTAGAGGCGGCGATCATAGCATCAGCGACCTTCGCACCCTCGCCTGTTTTCTCGTAAATCAGCGCCATTTCGCATGCGGCGATAAAACCTTCAGCGGACGATGCGATGCACACACGTGGACATTGCCCATATCCTGCCTCAACATCGGTCACGGGTGTTGACACCACGACCTTGCCGCCAGCGAGATACTCAGGCGTTTTTGTAGGGCTGATGAATCGCGTCGATTCATTAATGGCAAAGGGCATCAATGCCACGTCCCATCCGGCGAGATATTCAGGCAATTCATTATAGGATTTGCCACCTAGCCAGTGAATATTCGGCTGACGCGGCAATTCGTCTTCGGAAACCTTAACGACCGGTCCGATCATGACGAAGTTCCATTCGGGTCGGGCATCTGCAAGTTGGGACAACAGCTCAAGATCAATACGTTCGTCGATGACGCCGTAATAGCCAAGGCGCGGGAACGGGATTTTCGTCTGGTCAGCGGGATCTTCGGCATGCGTCCTTGCCGCCGCAAAATGGGCCACATCGACACTGGATGGGAAACAGTGGACCGATGTGTGACGATTGCGCTTCGCCTCGTATAAGCTTTGGCCACCGGTGAAGACGAGATCCGCTTCCTCAAGCAGTTCAGCCTCACGCTGAAGCAGCGCCGGAGGCGCAAAGCGAAACGCGCTAAGTTCGTCCATGCAATCATAGACAACCGCTGACGCCTTTAAATGCCGGGAGAATGGCAGCATCATTGGGGTATAGTACCAGCGGACAAGCGTATTGACCCCGGACAAGGCGAGTTTATCAAGCAAGCTCCGCAGTGCTATTTCCTGTTGCTGCTCCGATAAGCCTTCCGGCAGCTGCGGTGTAGCGACCGTGACGCCCGTGCCTTTGCACGTCTGCAAATCAAGTAGCGGTTGAGAGCCACTAATAAAATGTGGCTCTTCCCAATAAATAACTTTAAAGTCACGTGCAAATCGTGACATTATATGTTGCGGTCTTTGGAATACAAAATTCCATCTTAAATGACTAAAACAAATTAAAACAGATTTACCGTTGTGATTTATTTTATTCACATCTGCCGCATTCATTAACATGTTATTTATCCCAAGTTCATATTCCTCATGAAACCAATCCATCCGCCGATGGTTCCCGTATTTCACGATGAACTGAGGAAAATGCGATGGAAATGTGGGCGGGGTTCGAATGTACCCTTAATCGGGTCGGCGACCGTTTTCAGGACCAGTTGTTGCCACGCGAACGGAAGATGCGGACCGACTGCCTTGAGTCATTACCCGCGCTTGGCATCACCGCATTTCGCTATCGTATCGCCTGGGATGACGCCCTAACGACATGGGACACGGTAACACAGGATATCGCTTCACTTGTATCGCATAATATTAAGCCGATTATCGGCTTACTCCACCATGGCAGCGGACCAGCCGAAACAAGCTTAGTTTCTGACAACTTTGTTGACGGAATGGCGGCGCATGCCCGCGAAGTTGCGCGAAAACTACCCACAATCGAATATTGGACACCTATCAATGAACCGCTAACCACTGCCCGTTTTTCGGCGCTTTACGGACATTGGTATCCGCATAAACGCGACGAGATGTCTTTTTGGACCGCACTCCTCAATCAGACAGAAGCAACCATCGCCGCGATGCGCGAAATCCGGTCGGTAAATCCAGATGCAAAGCTGATCCAGACCGAAGATCTTGGCACCACATATGCAACGGCCGCCATGTCGGACCAGGCTGCTTATGACAATCAACGAAGATGGATGACCTGGGACCTGCTATGCGGTCTCGTTGGCCCCGATCATAGCTTTTACAATGGCCTATGTGGTTTAGGATTCAAAGAGCAACTCGATAGAATTGCGGCGGCCCCCTGCCCCCCTGATATCATTGGCGTAAACCATTACCTGACCAGTGACCGGTTTCTCGACCATCGAATTGAGCGTTACCCGGTGCAAAATATGGGAACAAATGGTCGCGAGGATTTCGCAGATGTGGAGGCCGTCAGGGTCTTATCGTCACCACCAAATGGTTTAAAAACTGCATTGTCAAAAGCGTGGGAACGCTACCGGATTCCTGTCGCATTGACCGAATGCCACAATGGCTGCACCCGCGAAGAACAAATGCGGTGGGTTCGTGATGCGTGGCATGACGCCGCAGCCCTAAATGCGGCTGGCGCATCCATCGTTGCGGTGACGATTTGGACACTGATGGGCGCCCGGGGCTGGTGCAATTTGCTGACGCAGGAACTGGTCGATTTCGAAGGCGGCGTTTTCGACCCCCGTGGCCGAACTCTGCGGCCGACAGGTCTTGCGCAAACCATTAAATCGCTTGCATATAATACCGCGCTTCCCGCCGCGGTTTCGGGGCCTGGCTGGTGGCAACGTGAAGACAGGTTGAAATTCCCGCCCGCGCCTGTGGCCGGGCCCGTTGTCCGCACACATAATCATCCACCCGAAGCGCCGCTTCTGATTGCGGGTATAACAGGATCGCTGGGACAGGCTTTGGCTCGTGCAGCCAAGCATCGTGGCCTTCGCATCGTAACTACATCGCGATCCCAATTGGCGCTTGATAGCCGCAGCAGCATAAATGCCGCGCTCGACAAATACATGCCATGGGCAGTCATCAACGCAACGGGCTGGGTTAAGGTCGACGAAGCCGAACGCGCTTACCGTTCGTGTATGTCAGCGAACGCCGTCGGAGTGCTTAGGCTTGCGCAATGTTGTGAGGAACGCGGCATTCCAAATGCGCATTTTTCCAGCGATCTGGTCTTTGATGGTAAGTCAGCGACGCCATATAGCGAATATGCAGTAACTAGCCCGTTAAGTGTCTACGGGGAAAGCAAGGCGATAGCGGATGCAGCGTTGCTTGAAATGGAGACACCGCTGGTCGTGCGAACAGCTGCATTTTTCTCACCTTTTGACCGACATAATTTTGCGCACCAGCTGATCGCTACCGTGAAAAATGGCGACACATTTTTGGCATCGCCCGACCACATGGTTTCGCCAACCTATGTACCGCATCTGGCAGACATCGTACTCGACCTCATCATTGATCGTGCGCATGGGCTGTATCATATCAGTAATGGCCAAACGCTTAATTGGCTGGAGTTCGCCCATGAGATTAGCGCTGCATGTGATTTGAACCGCCGGTACATTGGCGCGGCATCGGCTGAAGAAATGGGATGGATAGCACCCCGCCCTGCACAATCGGGTCTACAGTCAATTCATGGGCAAATCGTCCCCACGTTAAATCAAGCGATCACTGCCTTCGCAAACCATTTCCACATGATTTAAAAAAAGTGCCGGTCGCTAAGTATATCATCCCGTTAGCCTGTGAAATACGAATAGTGCTTTAACCATTCCTTGAGAATATGCCGATACCGCCGTGCCATGCAGGCGCGTATTGTCATTGTAGACGACCGATCAACCAACCTACGCGTTTACGCGCAATATGTCGCGATGATGGGTCCGGAGTTCTCCGCGAAGTGTTTTCACAGCGCGATTGAGGCTTTGCAATGGCTTGAGACCGAGACCGCAGACCTGCTTGTGGTGGACTACCGCATGCCCGACATGAATGGTGCGGAATTTATCAGCAAAATCAGGGCACGCACTGTTGGCGCGCATATTCCTGCGATCATCATCACGGCACGGCAAGACCGGGAATGCCGTATTACTGCGCTGGATGCTGGCGCGACCGACTTTTTGCAAACGCCCGTTTCCCACATCGAATTTCGCGACCGTGTATTATTGCTCTTGGGCCAGCATTATCGGCAGCAAGAGCTCAAACAATCGTTGGAGACCAACCGGACGGCAACAGATAGCTCGGACGGCGACGATAAAGGCGGCAAGTCGATGTTGGAGCAAATCATCGACACAACGCCAATTTTGATCAACGCCACTGACCGAAATGGTAAATTCCTGTTTTTAAATTCCTATCAGGCTGCGCTTTTCGGTCGTGAGCCCGAACAACTGGTTGGCCGACCTATTTCGGACATCATGGAACCCGAACTGGTTGAGCGCGAAACACGCCGGAATAACGTCATTTTGGAAACGGGGATATCGCTGCCAAATTTCGAAGAGAAATTTGTCAGTGAAGGCATTGATTTGATTTTTCACTGCAACAAAACACCACTCCGCAACAAAGATAACCACACCATAGGGATCCTGACGACCGGCCTAGATATCACGGCGCGCAAATTTGCCGAGGAACACCGGACACATCTCGCCTTGCATGATATGCTCACAGGCCTTCCCAATCGCACCTTACTAGCGCAATGGATGCGCTCCGCTATCGACGAGAGTAGCGCAAGCGGCAAGGTTGCGGCGCTGCTGCTGCTCGACCTAGACCGCTTTAAAGTCATTAATGACACGCGCGGGCACCAGACAGGCGATATTTTGCTGCGCCAAGTCGCTGAACGCCTTACCTCCGCCCTGGACAGTAACGGCTTTGCCGCGCGCATCGGCGGGGACGAATTCGCCATTGTTCTTCAGAATCTCGAAGACAATAGCAGCGCTGCCGCCCTGTGTACCAAACTGCTCACAAAAATCGGTGAGCCCTATATGATAGGCGGGGTCGAGCAGCTCATCGGCGCCAGCATTGGCATTGCGCTTATTCCTGAAGATGGCACCTCCCCGGACGAACTGCTGCGTCTGGCTGACCTTGCCATGTATGAGGCAAAATCCTCTGGCCGAAATTGCTTCTGCTTCTTTTCGCCCCATATGAACCACATCGCGCAAATGAATGCAGGTATCGAAAGCGACCTACGAGATGCACTCAACAGCGATCAGTTGTTCCTCGAATATCAGCCAATAGTCGATACAGCGTCAGGCCATTATGTAGGACTTGAGGCTTTGGTGCGTTGGAACCATCCGGTCAGGGGATGTTTGTACCCATGCGACTTTATCAAGGTGGCAGATGACTCCGGCTTAATTGGCCGTATCGGCACATGGGTAATCGAATCCGTGTGCAAGCAAATTGCCTTGTTCACCGAAGAAGGCATTGATCTTCCACACATAGCCGTCAACATATCGCCGAAGCAGTTTCAATATGCCGCCATGTGTTCCGAGATACTTGGTCTGGTCACGAAATATGCCATTCCGCCTGGCAAGCTGGCGATTGAAATTACCGAAGAGCTGTTAATCGACAACAGCCAAACGGTGCGCGAGCAATTGGCAACTTTGCGCGCGGGCGGCATTCAAATTTCGATCGACGATTTTGGCACAGGCTATTCATCGCTTCAATATTTGCGAGACCTGCCGGCCACCCGTTTAAAAATCGACCAAACCTTTATCTCGCGGATCGAAACGTCCGCAACGGATCGCGCCATTATCTCTACGATCGCCCATTTGGCCCACGCGTTGAATATGCGGGTCGTAGCAGAGGGCGTCGAGACAGAGGCCCAGTTCACGCTGCTACGCGCCTCCGGTTGCGACGAGGCTCAAGGATATCTTATGGGTCGTCCGCTCTCTGTCGATAAGCTCCATAGCCTGTTTAAGGGCGGCGCCCAACCATTCAGGCTCGCGGCAAAATGAAGGCATTTCTGACAAAGTGGCGCGGTGATCTAACCGATGAGCAGGCAATCCTGCGCAACCGACTTATTCTCGGCAGCGTTTCAGGCGCCATTTGCTACTTTTTCGCATTCGACACGCTTATCTTTTTAGCCTTCGTTGCGTATCTGTCTTTTAACGCAGTACTTTACGCTTTGAAACGTTATAGCGTTTGGCGACAAGAAGACCTTTGGCTTGCAGCGATCATTTTAGACGTCATCTTGGCGTTTGGCCTCATGATGCGCGAGCCAGAGCATTCATCAATGTTTTACCCCATCATTCTGTGGATGATATTGGGTAACGGTTTTCGATATGGCGTTAGATGGCTGTTTGTAGCGTCGGTCCTCTCGACGGTGGCCTTTGGTGTCGTTGTATTTTCAACGGGTTATTGGCAACAAAATCAATTTTCGGGCATCGCACTCGCGCTCGCATTGGTTGCCATTCCCGCGTATTGCTCGACAATCATCGAAAGAATTTCTTATGCAAAAGAACAGGCAGAAGAAGCCAGCAAAGCGAAGAGTTATTTTCTCGCCAGCGTCAGCCATGAGCTGCGGACACCATTGAACGCCATCATCGGCTATGGAAATCACCTGCGCCAGTCGGAGATGCCAAGGATTCAGAAGGAAATGGTCGAAGCAACTGTTCTTGCCGGTGAACATTTGCTAAACCTGATTGAACAGCTGATCGATGTTGCCAAGACCGGCACGGGAACGGTGCAAGTGAAGTCGGCAATATTCCGGCCCACCGATCTGTTAACCGAAATTCGTGACATCATGACCGTGAGAACGCAGGACAAAGGTCTTAGCCTGCATCTTCAGGCGCAACCCATGAGTGACCGGCTTGTTGAAGGGCCGAGCGGCGCCATCCGGAACATCCTCCTCAATTTAGTTGGCAACGCGACCAAGTTCACAGAGTCAGGATCAATCACCCTCAGCAGCGGTATCGTCATCAAAAAGGATCGGAGTCACATCTGGTTTACGGTATCAGATACGGGTATTGGCATTTCCAAGACGGCGTGTGAGCGCATTTTTCAGCCATTCCAGCAAGCCGATGACAGCGTTTTGAATCGGTTTGGCGGTACCGGCCTTGGTCTGTCGATCTGTAAGCAACTTACCGAACAAATTGACGGCAGAATTTCCGTTGAAAGCGAAATAGGCCAAGGCAGCACCTTCCGCATCGAGATACCCATTAATTTGATCGATGATCAATACGTTGTTGATGGCGTGCATGCCGCAAACGCGATAAAAATCCTGTCATTTGGTCGTATAAAACCAGAGCTACTGGCCAGTGCACAGTCACAGGAAAACGTCTTTGTCCGCCATGTCCCTTGCACAAATCATGATGAACTTGCCGCAGCGCTCGCCACCCTTGATCTGGCCGAATTCAGCGTTGCGCTGATGGCCGAGAATCTTGCCCAAAATATCGATGCGGAAGACGCCATCTGGTCGTTCTTTGCCGAAGCGGAAATAGCCCCTGTGCTCGTGTCCGAGCATGAGGCAGTGGAGTTGGAAGATTTAACGCTTCGAGCAGCATTTGCCTCTATCATACCCGCCACGCCGAACTTTGCTGAACTCCGCAGTGCTATTCGCATTGGTTGCTCTTTCGCCCGGCAAATGCGCATCACCCATCGCACCGAACAACCATCGTCCACGAGCTACACGCCAAAACGGATATTGGTGGCCGACGACAACCGGACGAACCGGAATGTCCTGGCCGCTATTTTGGAAGCGGCACATCATACAGTCGTCATGGTCACCGACGGCGATGAGGCACTTCAGGAAATGGCAAAGAGTGGCGTCGATATATTGCTGCTCGACGTGAATATGCCGCGGCTGAATGGCATCGACACCTGCGCCATTTGGCGTCAGATGGAAGGCGAAGGAAACCACCTGCCGATTATCGGCGTAACTGCTGACGCGACCTGTGAAACAGAGATTAAGTGCCGAAATGCGGGAATGGATATGCGCATCACTAAGCCTGTGGACGCGCAAATGCTTTTAAACATCATAGAAAAATATTGCTGTGGCGACACAAATGGGCCGCTAATTCAGCACGCGTCACCCAGCGACCCAATACATAACGTCAAATCCATCTACGAAGATATGCCCGCAGCCGAAGCGCCAATCGACAAAGATCAAATCCAGTATCTTCTGTCTATTGGTGATCACGCTTTTGTGAATGCGATGATTGAAGGCTTTGTCGAAGATGTCCAACAAACACTGGGGCCCCTACGTAAAGCCGTTGCGGAACGCGATGTTTCCGAATTCCGCTTTTGCGCGCATGCGTTCAAAAGTTCCGGCAACAACATGGGCGCCCGTTCGCTATCGCAGCTATGTGGACAGCTTGAAAAAGTCAGTGAAACCGACTTCTTTGAACATCGATTTATCTATCTTCAGAAAATGGAACAGGAAGCCGCAACGGCCGTCGATGCCCTGAATTCACACGTGTATTTCACGCCAAATGGCGCCAATGCCCAGACGGGCTAACACTCCATCGGAACGACGCGCCCCGACTGGGCGTAAAATCGGGACTTAATTCGTGGTCAAAATATAGACGAGCGGCGTCAACAGCGTTGGCGCCACCTGCAACGCATCCTTGAAAATGCGGCGGGCTTGTGAGTCACCGACCACGACCACGTCGTTCGCGAATACCTCCGGGTCATTGTAAATCCCGCGGCGAATGGACTTCAGATTATACAGTGCCGCCATCTTCTGGCCATTTACCGTCCGGAAGATCACGACGTCATCCAGCTTGGCAAATTCTGCCGTCCCTTTGGCAATGGCAACCGCCCGCATAAGCGTCATTTTTCCGATAACGGGATACAATCCTGGTTCACGAACCTGGCCGTCAATCGTGATCACCTGACTAACAGTTTCCTTGAGGTTGACTGTCACTTGCGGGTCGCGAACATATTGACCACGAAGCCGGCCCTCAATTTCTTCTTCAAGCTCACCCGGTGTTTTGCCAGCAGCTTCAATGATGCCAGCCAAAGGAAAGGATATACGTCCGCCGGCATCGGTTTGGACTTCTTGCTTGCTGAGCTCTTCAATGCCGAAAACATCGATGGTCAGCTTATCAAACGGCCCAATGAGATATGGCCTGTTCTGTTCAAACAGATCAAGTCGTGTAGGCTCTGGTAAAACGTCGCTCTCGACCACCTTTATGTCCGAAAGACTGTCGGGTCCGCCAAGTTGCGAACTGCTGCAGGCAGTCAATGCCGAAGACAAAGCAAGAAGAACTATCAGTTTACGCATCAATGATTCCCAAAAATCGTTCGTTGTGCTGCTAGCGAAGCACGAAAAGTAAAGCCACCCCTTTTGCATTCGTGCGCCCGAAACAATCGTCGCATTTCCTTCTTAGGCCCCACCTTCCGTCGGTGTTATCAATGCAATCGATTATTGTGACAAATCAATCTCGTTGGGTTTGAAAAACCATCGCGCGTAACTGCACGCTACACCAAACGGGTGTCTACGGTTAAACGGGAGAACATATTCATGAAAATACGCAACATCGCCCTCGTCGCGTTGCTTGCCGCCACATCACCAGTGGCCCTCGCATCTGCGGCACATGCCGAAACCACTGAACCGAAAGCGGAATGGTGGCCAAAGAAAGTCGACTTGACCGCTCTGCGCCAAAATGAAGCGCGCGCAAACCCTTATGGCGACGACTTCAACTATGCCGCCGAATTCGCCACGCTCGACCTTGATGCGGTCAAGGCAGACATCCGCAAGGTCCTAAAAACATCGCAGCCTTGGTGGCCATCTGATTATGGCCATTATGGTCCGTTCTTCATCCGCATGGCATGGCACAGCGCCGGCACTTATCGCACCGGCGACGGTCGTGGTGGATCTGACGGCGGCGAAATGCGCTTTGAACCGCTGAATTCTTGGCCAGATAACGTAAACCTCGACAAGGCACGCCGTTTGGTATGGCCAATCAAGCAAAAATACGGCCGTAAACTTTCATGGGGCGACCTGATGGTTCTCTCCGGAAATGTGGCCATGGAAGATATGGGCTTCAAAACCCTTGGCTTTGCTGGCGGGCGCGTCGACACATGGCAGCCTGATCTTGTCTTCTGGGGACCCGAAGCCAAATTGCTAACGGACCAACGCCGCGACGCAAAGGGCAATTTGAAGGGCCCATTGGCAGCAACGCAGATGGGACTAATCTACGTCAATCCAGAAGGTCCAAACGGCGTTCCTGACCCCCTCGCCGCGGCTCAAGACATCCGCCGCGCATTTGGTGCGATGGCGATGAACGACGCCGAAACAGCTGCGCTGATCGCGGGTGGCCACACATTTGGAAAAGCTCATGGTGCAAAGAAGCCAGAAGAGTGCGTTGCCGGTGACCCCGGCGTGGCGCCCATTGAACAGCAAGGCTTGGGCTGGACCAACAAATGCGGCAAAGGCCATTCTGAAGATACGATTTCCAGCGGACTTGAAGGTGCGTGGACGTCCAATCCAATCGCGTTCACCACGCAGTATCTGGACAATCTTTACGGCTTTGAATGGATAAAGACGAAAAGCCCTGCTGGCGCCGTACAGTGGATCCCGACCGATCCCTCGGCCGCGAACATGGTTCCAGACGCACATCGTCCTGACGTGCGTCATGCACCAATCATGTTCACAACCGACATTGCATTGCGTGAAGACCCCGGATTCCGGAAGATTACGAAGCGCTGGCAGAAAAATCCGCAAGAGTTCGCGGACGCCTTTGCACAGGCATGGTTCAAGCTCACCCACCGCGACATGGGGCCGCAAGCCCGCTACCTTGGCAAAGACGCGCCAAAAGTAACCTTGAAGTGGCAGGACCCGCTACCAAAGGCCAATTATGCCCCTATCGGTGCGGAGGATATCGTTCAGTTGAAGGCCAGCATTTTGGCTTCAGGCCTAACGACCGCCGAGCTGGTACGGACAGCATGGGCATCGGCATCAACCTTCCGTTCAACCGATATGCGTGGCGGAGCCAATGGTGGCCGTCTGCGCCTCGCACCGCAAAAGGATTGGGCCGTCAATGACCCTGCCGAAGTCAGCAAGGTTGTGGCCAAGCTTGAAACAGTCCGCACCGCGTTCAACAAAAGCGCGAAGGGCGGCCAGCAGGTCAGCATCGCCGACTTGATCGTGCTGGGCGGCAATGCCGCCATCGAACAAGCTGCAAAGGCTGCTGGGCAGGACGTCACCGTTCCGTTCAAGGCTGGACGGGTCGACGCAGGACAGGACCAAACCGATGTGGACTCGTTCAACCAGCTGCAACCAAAAGCCGACGGTTTCCGTAACTATTTTGCATCAGATTCCTATTTTGGTCCAACCGAAGCGCTGATCGATAAGGCGGACTTGCTTGGCCTGACCGTAGCAGAAACGACCGTATTGGTCGGCGGCATGCGCGTTCTGGGTGCGAATGCGGGCGGTTCGACTGCAGGTGTCTTCACCAGTAAGCCGGGTACGCTGACCAACGACTTCTTCACCAATCTGCTGTCCATGGACACAGTCTGGGCGAAGTCGGCGACGAATGCGGGCCTGTATGAAGGCAAGGACCGGGCAACCGGTGCGGCCAAGTGGACCGCAACACCGGTCGATCTCGTTTTCGGGTCGAATTCCGAGCTGCGTGCCGTCGCCGAAGTATATGCTTCGGGCGATGCCAAAGAAAAGTTCGTGGCCGATTTCATCGCGGCATGGACAAAGGTCATGGACGCAGATCGCTTCCAATAACCCAGATTGAAGGCGACGGCGGGTCATCCTGCCGTCACCTTTGTTCTATCGATCAACTTAACTGGTGAGGCTAAGCGTGCGCTATTTCCTGCTATCGGTGGCTCTTGCCGCGTTTCCAATCTTTTTAGCGGCAACCCCTTTATTTAGCCCGGCGATGGCACAGCAAGCACGCCCACCCGCATTTGCAATATGCGCTGGCTGTCATTCAACACAGGTTGCAAAGACAGCCTTTGGCCCTAGTCTAGCGGGCGTGGGCGGCCGCCGCGCTGGCACGCTTGCGGGATATGCCTACAGCCCCGCACTCAAGGCATCCGGACTAACGTGGAACGCCAAAACGCTCGACCGGTGGCTAACTGACCCGAAGAAGACGGTGCCAGGCACCAAAATGCCCTTTAACGGCATTCAAGACCGCAAAGCGCGTGAACAGGTCATCGCCTATTTGCTGACTTTATGATGTTCTGATTACGTCAAAACCGCTGAAAGAAGCGCCAAATAAATTGGCGGAGAGATAGGGATTCGAACCCTAGGTACCGTCACCGGCACGCCGCATTTCGAGTGCGGTGCTTTCGACCACTCAGCCATCTCTCCGCAAATCATTAGGACTGGTCGTTGCCGGCAAAGCGGCGTGTCCTGATGACAGAGCGGGGCCATTAACTGATGTTTTTCGCTTTGCCAAGACTGAAGGTTGATTTGCACGGCATTAGGCATGATATTAGTCACATGACGCCACAAATTCCTCTTCCCGAACAAGCTGAAGCCGCATTTTCCATCGGTGATGTGGTCCGCCACCGCATTTTTGACTTTCGCGGTGTTGTTTTCGACATCGATCCCGTGTTCGCCAACAGCGACGAGTGGTATGAATCGATACCCGAGCCCATTCGGCCGATCAAAAATCAGCCATTTTACCACCTGTTCGCGGAAAATGCCGAAAGCAGCTATATCGCTTATGTTAGCCAGCAAAATTTGCTGCCAGACCGCGAACAAGGGCCGGTCAGCCATCCCGGCATCGGCGCGGTGTTTGAAGGTTGGGATGGCAACCAATATAAATTAAAGCGCTTAATGCGTCAGTGAGCATATGACGGCATTGCGGCTATCCATTGCCGCAACAATTCCACGCCTTCTTCATGAACCGTTGAGCGCCCAAGCTCTGGCATCGCGATGCCCGGGTCGGTGCTTTCCATGCGCTTTATCAAAATGGACTGGTCGGGCTGACCGGGTGCGATGATAAAATCGAGATCACCGCTTGCCCTGCCCGCGGCGACCGGCCTTTTGCCGACACCTAATGCTGCAGCGCCCGTCGCAGAACCGTCCAAAAACAGGCCGCTATTGCTTGCGGAGCCTTGGGGTGCATGACAGTGGCCGCAATTCACCTTCAGATATTGTCGCGCCCTATCGTCTAATGACCAGGTGCGGCTGTCATCCCATTTCGGATATGGCTGAAGCCGCGCCAGCGCAGGCGCTGCCTTTACGATAGCGCGTGCGTCGGCCGCCCGGGGAAACGCCATATTTTGCCATACTGGCCCAATCGGCATGATATTTCCTGCTGCCGAATGGCATTGCTTGCACTGGTTCTTGTTCGGCACGCTGTAATTCACCGACAGTTCATTGCCACCATGGGCGAACGTGACGGGCACCCTGGTGCCGCCAACGCGCAAATCCGCATCTTTACCATCCGCGCGCCACACATAGGGCAACGCAACCCAGCCCTGCGCCTGATGCAACAAGACCCTGGTTTCAATGACATTCAGCCCACCCGACTTTGCCGGATAACCAAAGCTTTTGATAAGTGCGCTACCGATGGGGAAGATCAGCTTTCCGTCTGCATCCGCACCAATTTGGGTCCCCTCAGGCACATAAATGAAACGTTGTTTTGCAGCATAATCGCTGAACAGCGGGGTGCGCAGTTCATAAGGTATCAGGCGGGACGATGGCCGCGCAGCGCTGCCGTCGAAGAATCCAAAGGCAGATAAAGTCGCCGGATTTTGCGGACCAGCAATGGCAACCAACGCGGGATCATCCGACGCAGCCGACGTTGCCACGGCGGCTGCAAAAGCCAACACAAACGGCAAGAGTAAGCGCATTAGCGGATGGCAGCTTCCATTGCTTCGGGCAGAATGATCGCGGGCAATCCGGCAGGCCGCGATATTGCGCGGGCCAATGGTGCCGGTTGCGCCATTGCCGTATCGGCAGTCACGTCTTTTAACCCCAACGATAGCGCGGGGACGTCGTCCTGAATGACCGGTGTATATTCGGAGCCACCAGCGCCGTCCCAGAATATCGCCGGGAAGCTTCCGCCCATGGCGGCTGCAATTTCGGCGCCGCCGCGAAATTTGGGGTCCCACCCTGCGCGGCTATGCTGGTTGTCCCAGATGCTTACCTCGCGCGGTAACGGGTCATATTTGGGATCCTGAAAAGGAAAACGATAGCCAACGATCATGATGTTGGTCGTGCCGTTTTCACCAATGACATTGTCAAAGACTTCAACCCTGCGGTTAGCCATAACCATAACGCCCGTTCCGGTCGGAACGTTGGCGACGATATTTCCCTTCGGCGCAAAATTCGGGGTCATGTTGTTGACAATGATATTGCCGAATATGCGGACATTATGTCCGCCCATTTGCGGCAGATTGGGTAAGTCGAACACCAAAACGCCGCCTGTGTTGCGGGTCGCGATATTATCATGAACATCTGCGTCAAAGCTGTTTTCGATTTCAATGCCCGCGACATTTTCAACGGCCGTTGAATGGCGCACAACGATATTGCGCGACTGCCCGACATAAATGCCCGCATCCGACGCGCCGCGCACAAATACCGAGTCAATCAAGACATCTTTGCTTTCGACGGGATAAATCCCATATGCGCCATTGGTCGCCAATGGACCGCCCGTCCATTCCACGCGCAATTTGTGATAGACGATGCGATCAGCACCCTTTGACTTGATGCCGTCGCCCTTGCTGTTCTCCACCGCAAAGTCTTTCAACACAACGTCATCGGAAGTTACCAATAATCCTTCGCCTGCGCCCTGCTGACCGGAGAAATCAAGGATGGTTTCCAACCCGCCCTGCCCTTTTACCGTCACATTGTTGACGTCAAGCGAGAGACCGTCCGACAGCTTGAATCGCCCGGCGGCAAGCTCGACAACGTCACCCGGCTCCGCAGCAATCAGCGCCTCTTGCAAACGCTCCTGCGCGCCTTCACCCGGCGAGACGGCGATAGTCTTTGCCGAAGCAGGTTGAACGAGCGCGCAAAATGCAGCGCCAACGAATAGCAGCTCTCTTATCCTCATCGGCGTAACATGCCTTAGAGAATGATAAATGCAAGCGGGATTAGGATTGGGTGTTCAGTATCCAGTCAACGCCAGCGTCGGCGTGGATTTCTGTGCTGTCATAGATCGGCAAAACATTGGCTTTGGTGTCGATGATCATGCTCAATTCGGTGCATCCCAGCACAACCGCCTTGATGCCTTCTTGGTCGATTTCGGTGATGAGCGTTTTCAACATTCGTTCCGAATCACGTTTTACGACGCCGTGCATCAACTCGTCATATATGATGCGGTCCAGTTCTTTCACGTCATCCATTTCGGCGGGCAGCAACGATACGCCATGTTTTACGAGGCGCTGACGATACCAGTTTTCGGCCATGACATTTGCGGTGCCAAGCAGTGCGGCCGATTGCACGGCGTCTGCCTTCATCTTGGCACCCACCGCGTCCGCGATATGGATGAGCGGGATGGAAACCGCCGCTGCGACCGTGTCGAACACTTTATGCATGCTGTTGGCACATATCAGGATGGCGGTGGCGCCAGCCTGCTCCAAACGTTGGGCCGAGGCGGTGAGCACGTCTGCAACATGCGCCCAATCTTCATCCGTGCTGGCTTTGCCGACATCGCAGAAATTGAGGCTCTCGATCAGCAAGGGCGCGTTGCACGTGCCGTTTGTCCGGCGAAGCACCTGTTTATTGATGCGGGCGTAATAAAGTTCGGTCGAATACCAGCTCAGTCCGCCGATCAACCCCAGTTTACGCATATTCGCTACCCTGACATGAAACAAATACCGCCCCAAGATTGCTCAGGGCGGCCTTTGTTCGTCGATAGCGTGAAGTGACCTAGTGCTGCAAGGCCTTGACGATGTCTTCGCACATCTTCTTGGCATCAGCGAGAAGCATCATCGTTTGGTCCATGTAGAACACGTCATTGTCGACGCCGGCATAGCCCACACCGCCCATTGAGCGTTTCACGAAGAACACGGTCTTTGCCTTGTCTACATCAAAAACCGGCATGCCATAAATGGGCGATGTCTTGTCGGTTTTCGCCGCGGGGTTCACAACGTCATTTGCACCGATAATGAACGCAACATCGGTTTGCGCAAATTCGCTGTTGATGTCCTCAAGCTCGAATACCTCATCATAAGGCACCTGCGCTTCGGCCAGCAGTACGTTCATATGCCCGGGCATACGCCCGGCAACCGGGTGAATGGCATATTTCACGGAAACGCCCTGCTTCTTCAGCACATCCGCCATTTCGCGCAAGATATGCTGCGCCTGCGCAACCGCCATGCCGTAACCCGGAACGATGATGACGCTTTCTGCCTGCTGCATCATATAGGCAGCATCTTCGGCGGAACCACGCTTCCATGGGCGCTGCTCTTTGGCAGGGCCACCGGTTGCGGATGCTTCCGCACCAAAGCCACCCGCGATAACGCTGATGAAGCTGCGGTTCATGGCCTTGCACATGATGTACGACAAAATCGCGCCGGACGAGCCAACCAGCGCGCCGGTGATGATCATCGCTGTATTGTGCAGCGTGAAGCCCATCGCCGCTGCCGCCCAGCCAGAATAGCTGTTGAGCATCGATACCACGACGGGCATGTCCGCGCCGCCAATTGGGATGATGAGCAAGAAGCCAATCACGAACGCGAGTGCCGTAATTGTCCAGAATATCCACGGGCTTTGGTCAACGGTAAAATAGGCAATTAGCCCCAAGATCGCGGCCAGCGTGCCTAAGTTGATCACATGCCGCATAGGCAACATGATTGGCGCACCAGACATTTTGCCAGCGAGTTTAAGGAACGCGATTACCGATCCAGAAAACGTGATTGCACCGATCGCGATGCCCAGGCCCATTTCGATGCGGCTGACGGGGTTAATCAGCCCGTCCGCGCCATTGATGCCGAAAGCTTCCGGGTTCAAAAACGCGGCTGCGGCAACAAGCACTGCGGCCATACCGACAAGGCTGTGAAACGCAGCCACCAGTTGCGGCATGTCGGTCATCGCAATTTTGCGCGCCGTCACCCAACCGATGCCGCCACCGATAAAAATTGCACCCAAAATTTCAGGCAATGACGCGACTTCATGCGTAACCAAGGTCGTCACAACGGCAATCAGCATGCCAGCCATTCCGAAACGGTTGCCCTGCTGTGATGTCGCTGGCGACGAAAGCCCGCGCAAAGCGAGAATGAAAAAGACGCCCGATATCAAATAAGCGAGCATCACCCATGCGGGAGGAGCAGCATGTTCCAACTTAACGCTCCTTTTTCTTGTACATTGCGAGCATGCGTGCGGTTACCGCAAAGCCGCCGAAGATATTCACGCTTGCCAGTGCAACCGCAATCAGCCCCAGCCATTTTGCAGTCGGCGAACCACCCGCTGCAGACGCGATCAACGCGCCCACAATGATGACCGAAGAAATGGCGTTCGTAACCGCCATCAACGGCGTGTGCAGTGCGGGAGTAACCGACCAAACGACATAATAGCCCACGAAACACGCCATCACGAAGATGGATAAAATTGAAATAAAGTCCATGGTGCCCCCTTACGCCAACAGGCGATCATTCACGACCTTGCCATCTTTGGTCAGGCGAATTGCTGCGGTAATTTCGTCGTCATCAGGTAGTACGGGCCTGCCCGCTTCCTTGTCCCAAAACGCGGATAGGAAGTTGTACAAATTGCGCGAAAACAGCGCCGATGCATCCGCCGCCAAATGCGCTGGTGTGTTGGAATAGCCGACGATTTTGACGCCATGCTTGACGACGATCTCATCTGGCTTTGAACCTTCGACATTGCCACCTTGCGCGACCGCAAGGTCGAATATCACCGAACCCGGCTTCATGGTCGCAATCTGCGCATCCGAAATAAGGCGCGGTGCAGGACGCCCCGGAATTAATGCGGTCGTAATAACGATATCTTGCTTCGCAATATGTGCGGAAACCAGTTCGGCTTGCGCCGCCTTATATTCGTCGGACATTTCGGTCGCATAACCACCAGCGCCCTCGCCTTCGATACCGGCGACATTCTCAACGAAGATTGCCTTGGCACCAAGCGATTCGATCTGTTCTTTCGTCGCGGAACGGACGTCGGTTGCCGAAACCTGCGCCCCCAGACGACGCGCGGTAGCAATGGCCTGTAGCCCTGCAACGCCTACACCCATGATGAATGCTTTGGCGGCACTTACCGTACCCGCGGCAGTCACCATCATTGGAAAGGCGCGGCCATATATCGACGCTGCCTCAATGACAGCCTTGTAACCCGACAGGTTTGACTGCGACGACAATATGTCCATCGACTGCGCGCGCGTGATGCGCGGCATGAATTCCCATGGCAAGCGCATCCACGCCCGCCTTGGCATAGGCATCAACGCGGGACCGCTGACCAAATGGATCAAGTCCCGCAACGAGCCAAGCACCCGACTTCATACCAGCCAACGCCTTGGGGTCAGGCCCCTGAACGCCAAGGATGATGTCCGCATCCTTCAGAACCGAAGACAGGCTTCCGACCGAAGCGCCCGCGCCTTCATAATCGCTATTAGCAATTGAGGCCGAGGCCCCGGCGTCACTCTCGACGGAGACCGATGCCCCCAATGCGATGAATTTTTTCACCGTTTCGGGCGATGCGGAAACCCGCGTCTCGCCCGGAGCGGTCTCTTTCAGTACAGCGATTTTTACCACTTAAGCCGCGCGGCTAGCGATGATGAGGACCACCAAAGCGGTGACAACAACGGCAGCTACAGTGCCCCATTTGAACAATGCGATGAAACCGGCATAGGTTTCTTTTGCAGGTCCCAGGTCGTGATCTTGTGCCAAAACAGCCTCCATATAAACTTATATTGCGTGGCAGCCTTAACTTGTGATTTTCCAATGCTCAAGCGGCATGGGGAAAGAAAATACATACATTGCTTAATCGGGTCTTTACCCATTTGTCTTATCACGACTGTCCATGAACATTGGCGGACAGTGAATGCAGGAACGAGAAACCAGATTGTTGATGCTTGTTGACGACGAACCTGCCCAGTGCAGGTTGGTGTCGGCTATCGCATCACGCGCGGGATGGAGAACGGTTTTTGCACGTGATGCAGAAACCGCGATCGCGATGCTTGGCACCCAAGATGGCATGATGCTCGACGCCATCATCCTGGACCAATGGGTCCCGGGGGCAGATGCTGCTTCGCTGATTTCCGAGCTTAAATCGCGTCGCCCTGCACTCCCGATCCTTTTGATGACCTCCATCGGATCAAATGAAGCGGCCATTGACGCCATGCGCGCCGGTGCGTCTGACTATATCATCAAGCCTGTCGCCCCCGAACGCCTGATCGCCGCGCTCAGCATGGCGGCGGACGAGAGCAAAGAGTTGGGCGAGCTTCATCCGCTGACCGAGAAAATCACCCAGCCCTTAGCGTTCGAAGAAATCATCGGCTCCGCACCAGCATTTCGTACAGCGCTGGCCATCGCCGCAAAGGCCGCGCGCAGCCGTGCGCCGATCTTTATCGAAGGCGAACATGGGGTGGGCAAAGAAGTGGTGGCAGACGCCATTCAAGCCGCAAGCCCACGTGCGAAGCTTCCATATCTCAAAGTCAATTGCGGCGCGATTGCATCCAACCTGCTCGACTCTGTATTGTTCGGGCATGAAAAAGACGCGTTCGCTGGCGCCTTTGACCGCCGCATCGGTATATTTCAGCAGGCTGAAGGCGGGACGGTGTTTCTGGATGAGGTGGATTTGCTACCCCCCGAAACGCAGATCAGGATGGTTCGCCTTCTCACCCAAGGAGAAATTTCCCCTCTGGGTGCCACACATAGCTTTCGCATTGATGTCCGCATTTTGTCGGCCAGCAACACGTCATTGGCCAACAAATTGGCCGACGGTCAATTTCGCGAAGACCTATATTATCGATTGAATGTGGTGCAGCTGACCATTCCCCCCTTACGCGAACGGACATCGGACATACCCGCCCTTGCACGTCATTTTCTCGGCCGAATGGCAAGTCAACCCGGGCTTCGCAGCCTTGGCATCACCGATGAGGCGTTGACCATGCTGCGCGGATATGACTGGCCGGGTAATGTCCGGCAGCTGCAAAGCGCGCTGTTCCGCGCGGCGGTCCTGTGCGAACGCGATGCGCTTACGCCCGAAGAGTTTCCCCAAATATCAGCGGCTGTTGGCGTGCCGGGCTATGGTGGATCGTGCGGTGCCGGGACCAATGACGGCATCGGCGTGACGCTGTACGAAAAGGACGGGAATATGCGTCCGCTCGAAGAAATCGAAGCGGACGTTATCCGGCTGGCGATAGGGCATTATCGCGGCAGAATGACCGAAGTCGCCCGCCGCCTCGGCATTGGGCGTTCGACCCTGTACCGTAAGCTCGCCGACCTTGGGATCAGCGACGCGGCTTAAGCGTTTTTGCCGAGCAACGCCTGCGTAACCCAAAATCCAGCAAGCGAAGCCGAACCGGTCAAAAATGTGCCCCAGATGATGTCGAGTATGGTGACTTTGGTGCTCCACACTTTCAACGTGGCAAAGTTGGTCAGATCATAGGTCATATAGCAAAAGAAGCCGAGCATCGCGCCCCATAGCAAAGCCGTCTGCCATTTGCCCGAATGCAGCGCGGGACCCACGGCAAAGATCATCATGCCCAATATGTATAATGTATAGAATATGATGGCCGGCCCCATGCGGAACCCGCCCTTCATCAGCAATTCACCAATCTCTGGCTGGTAAAGCCGCGTATACATATTGCGCAACCAAATGCTGTCGATCATCGCGAACGCAAGCCCGGTGGCGACGTAACCAACTATATATTTCAAGAGCATATCGTTTCCTCCCTAATTCTGGTTCTTTTTTGCGCGACGGCACCCCCGTCAACAAGACAGCCAAATAGCGGTAGTTTATGCGCTCGCTGTCAACGCCGCATCGCGCAGCCCGCGCCATACCTGCACGGCTTGAACCGTTTCGGCGGCATCATGCACCCGGATGATCTGCGCGCCTTGTTCAACCGCCTTCATCGCCAGAAAAATGGACCCACCCAAGCGGTGCTGCGCGTCCGCCTCATTGGACAGAGCGCCGATCAGCCGCTTCCTGCTCGCGCCAAACAATATCGCGCAGCCCAGTCCATGGTAGACAGACAGGTTGTTAATGATCGCGAGATTTTCGGTCAGCGACTTGCCGAAGCCAATGCCCGGATCGACAAGTATTTTGTCGCGCTTTATGCCTGATGCTTCGACGTCAGCAATGCGTTGTTCAAGCCAATCAAAAACGTCGCAAACAACATCGTCATAGACACCGTTTTTATGCGGGTCACTGCTCTGGCTGGGCGCGTGCATCAGAACAACGGGAACGTCGCTTACGCGCGCTACTTCAAGGGCACGATCGTCATAAAGCAACGCAGAAATGTCGTTAATCATCGTCGCGCCAGCGCGGACCGCGCCCTCCATGACCAAGGCTTTACGCGTATCGATGGAAACCGCAGTCCCTGCCCCCGACAATCGGTGGACGAGCGGCTCCACGCGCGCGAGTTCATCGCCTTCCCACACAAGTGGCGCGCCGGGGCGTGTGGATTCACCGCCAATGTCGATAATCGAAGCCCCCGCGCTCGACATCGCGAAGGCAGCTTCGGCGGCGACTTCTATGTCAACATTCTTCCCCCCGTCGGAGAAGCTATCGGGCGTGGCGTTAATGATGCCCATCACATGCGGCTGATCCAGCCTGATGGTCCGCGCGCCCAATTGCAATGCTGGCCGGGCCGCAGTGATGCGTTCGAATAATATGGCCGCCTTTTGGCGCTCTTCATCAGGAAGTTCGGCAGCAAATTTGTCCCATTGGCAGACGGATACCATCTGCCGCTGCGTTGACGATGCAGTTCGCCGGATAACTTCAAATTGCGAGAACCACAGCATATGGCCCGCGAGCCGCAAGCATTCCCCTTCGTGCCGTTGCGGGCTTTCCACAAAGCCGGTGGGCCGAAGATAGATTTTGTTCATGGTTCCGTGGCGAGCAAATAGGTTTGGCGCAGGTCGTCAATCGGCTTCAACGCGCCGTCAGCTGCGGCATAATGCCAGTATGTCCATCCATTGCAGCTTGGTGCATTTTGAATGGTGGAGCCAACCTTATGTATGGAGCCATCAACGGCACCGCACAGGATCGAACCATCCGCACGAACGACGGCTTCAAAATTACGCTTCCGGTCAAAGATTTTCGTGCCGGGGTTCAGATAACCCGCCTCAACCAATTGGCCAAAGGCGACCTTTGGTGCAGACTTTGGTGACTGCATGGTTTTGATAGCGCTTTCGTCCAACGGCAGTGCGGCGGCGATACGCTCTTCAGCGACTTCGCAATAAACCGCTTCGCGTTCGCAACCAATCCAGTCGCGACCCAAACGGCGCGCAACCGCGCCAGTTGTGCCTGTGCCAAAAAACGGATCAAGCACGACGTCACCCGGTTTCGTGCAAGCGAGCAAGATGCGGTACAGCAGAGCCTCTGGCTTTTGCGTTGGGTGCGCCTTGGTACCATTACGCTTCAACCGTTCTTGTCCGCCGCAAATGGGGATCAACCAGTCGGAACGCATTTGAAGTTCATCGTTCAGCGTCTTCATGGCACGATAGTTGAATGTGTATTTCGACTTCTCGCTTTTCGATGCCCAGATCAATGTTTCATGGGCATTGGTGAAGCGCGTGCCTTTGAAATTGGGCATCGGATTAGACTTGCGCCAGACGATATCGTTCAAAATCCAATAGCCTGCGTCTTGCACCGCAGTGCCGACCCGGAAAATATTGTGATAGCTGCCGATCACCCACAATGAACCATCTGGTTTCAAAATGCGGCGCGCTTCAGCAAGCCATTCGCGGGTGAACTTGTCGTAAATGGCAAAGCTGGCAAACTTGTCCCACTCGTCATTTACGGCATCAACCTTGCTGTTATCAGGACGCAGCAAATCCCCGCCGAGCTGAAGATTATAGGGCGGGTCAGCGAAGACCATATCGATGGAGCAATCGGGCAACGAACGCATGGCTTCGATGCAGTCCATCCGCAAAATCTGGTTCCGCGGCAGGTCACGGACCTCAACCGGCTTCGATTTTACTGCTGGTCTGATTTTCTCGATGACGCCCACGGCTCACTCCTCAAAACTGTATGAAGCTGCGATGAGTCAGCGCGGACGCAAGGTCAAGGACGTTCATAATATAAGGATTCGCGGCGAGTCGCACCCCCAACGGCCATTTAGGTGGAACGAAAGGAGTCCGGCACAAGATATGGAGTCTGGCGATTCCCACGGGACTCAACCGGTAGTGGTGTTGCCCGAATGACTCACTGATACAAAAAACTCACAGCAACAGCATTTGGGACACGGGCGCGAAGCTTTTGCGGTGCAGCGGCGTTGGTCCGTGCAAACGCAAAGCGGCCAAATGGTCCGGCGTTCCATATCCCTTGTTCCGTTCCCAACCATAATGTTGATGCTGCTGCGCCGCTTCGCACATCACCCGATCGCGGTGTTCTTTCGCAATGATGGAGGCCGCAGAAATGCAGGGCTCAAGGGCATCGCCGCCAACAATGGCCCGCGCATTCCAACGCCATTCCGGCCGACGACCCGACGGCGTCATATTGCCATCGACAAGCACCTCCGTGGGATCGCACCCAAGCTGAGCACACAAGCCCTCCACCGCGCGCGTCATGGCCAACATCGTCGCGCCGAATATGTTCAACCGGTCGATGTCATCAACATCCACAATGCCCACCGCCCATTGGCACCGGCGCTTGATGGTTTCTTCCAACGCGGCACGGCGCGCGGCGCTGAGTTTCTTGCTGTCATCCAATCCAGACGGGCGCGGCTTGCATAATAATACTGCGGCAGCCACCACTGGCCCCGCAAGTGGCCCGCGCCCCGCCTCATCAACACCGAAAATCATATGCGCCAGGCCGGATATCGCCGGTTCTCGCCCGCATGATATAGACACACCATATTCCCGGCGGGATCAAGCAACCGCGCCTCGCGCCAACCCCAGCTTTCGTCCTGCGGCAACTGTTCGAAAATATATCCTTGGCTGGTGAGTTCGGTCACCCATGCATCCAACCGCTTGCTTTCAAAATACACCACAGTCGATGTCGCGCAGTCATCATGTCGATGGATCGAAAAGGTAACACCATTGGGCATTTCAAACCGCGCGTAGCCGTTGTCAGGGCTGTCGACGATCTGTTGAAGACCGAGTGCTTTGTAAAAATCGACAGAGGCCGCATAATTGCGGCAACCAACGGTGACATGATTGAGCGAGGGCCCAGCAACCATCGCATCTTCGCGCACGGCTTGGTGCCCCATCGGCCCATGACCTTGGCCAAGGCCCGGCGCGTCGAGTAGCGCCAAACGCACGAACACGCGCGCACGCTCAATGGCGGGGATGAGCTCCATGCCCTGCCCCAACCCCGTCGCAATGGCCGTGGCCAAGGTGCAACCCGTACCGTGGGTACTGCGCGTTTCAATCCGCGCGTCACTCCAGCTTTCGCTTTGACCCGGCGCGAGATGCAGTTCGTCGACAATCTGGTCACCGTCCGCATGCCCGCCTTTGATGAGCAACGATATACGCCTCCCCAGCAACCTGTCTTTTCCGCCAAGCGCCTGCAGCTCGGGCAGATTGGGCGTCATCAGTGTCGAAAGTCGCATAAGCCGTTCAAATGCGGAGATGGTATCGGCATCCGCCAACACAGCGCCACTCGTTGCCACCATGACGGGGTCGAATATGATCGGACATGACAGCTGCGAAAGGCTGTCCGCAACGGCATGTGCCGTGGCCGCATTTCCAATCATACCGATTTTTACAGCATCCACGCCAATATCGCTCACCACGGCGGCGATCTGGTCAATGACCATCTGCGTTGGCACCATATGCACCGCATCGACACCCAGCGTGTTCTGCGCGGTGATGGCCGTAATCGCGGTCATCGCATGACCGCCAAGCATGGTTACCGTCTTGATATCCGCCTGAATACCGGCGCCGCCGCCGCTGTCGGACCCAGCGATGATCAGTATGCGCGCGGGTGTATTTTGAGGCATCAGGCCGCCGCCGCCCTCACAGCGTCGCATATGCCGTCAACGATCCGCTCGACTTGCGCCGCATCATCTCCCTCCGCCATCACGCGGATAACGGGTTCGGTGCCCGACGGGCGGATGACGAGCCTGCCTGTGCCAGCCAATTCGGCTTCAGCATCGGCGATAACGCTCTGAACGCGCGCATCCTCCAACGGCTTGCCGCCCGAAAAGCGGACATTCTTTAAAAGCTGTGGCACCGGATCAAACAGATGCAGCACTTCACTGGCTGGTTTCCCGCTTTCGACCAGTTGCGCCAATACTTGAAGCGCAGCAATCGTGCCGTCGCCCGTCGTCGCATGGTCCAAAAGGATCATATGCCCCGATTGTTCGCCACCGACGTTGATGCCATGCTTGCGCATTTCTTCGAGGACATAGCGGTCACCGACTTTTGCGCGGATGAGCTTTAAATGCTGGCTCTCCAAATAGCGCTCTAGCCCAAGATTGGACATCACCGTCGCAACGATACCGTCGCCCGTAAGTTTGCCCGCGCGGCTCATGGCGCAGCCAAGCAAAGCCATGATCTGGTCACCGTCGACCACTTGGCCATGTTCATCAACGACGATCAATCGATCGGCATCGCCGTCAAGCGCAATCCCGATATCCGCGCCTGATGCAACAACGGTTTCCTGAAGCGTTGCGACATGCGTTGACCCAACCTTGTCGTTGATATTCTTGCCATTTGGTTCAACCCCGATGGAGGTGACCTTAGCACCCAGCTCCCAAATGGCCGTTGGTGCAACCTGATATGCTGCGCCATTTGCGCAATCGAGCACGACATGCAGCCCATCAAAACGGATATGTTCCGGCACCGACGCCTTTACCGCATGAATATACCGCCCGCGGCTGTCTTCGATGCGGCGCGCGCGGCCAATATCGGGAGCATCAGCAAGCGTTAGCTTCTCGCCCAGCAATGCCTCAATCGCCAGCTCATCCGCATCTGATAATTTATATCCGTCGGGTCCAAACAGCTTGATGCCATTGTCTTCATAAGGATTATGGCTGGCAGAGATCATTACGCCAAGGTCGGCGCGCATGGACCGCGTCAGAAGCGCAACAGCGGGCGTCGGAATCGGACCAAACTGGACCACATCCATGCCCACGCTGGTAAATCCAGCCACGAGCGCGTTTTCGATCATATAGCCGGACAAGCGCGTATCTTTCCCGATGACGACACGGTGCTTATGGCCGCCGCGCAGGAAATGCGTGCCTGCAGCCTGCCCAACCTTCATCGCCATTTCCGGTGTCATGGCGCCACTATTGGTGCGCCCTCTGATGCCATCCGTCCCGAAATATTTCCGCGCCATTTTGCTTCCTGCCATTCTGCGGTTCACGTTGTGAATTTCCGCGCTGCTAAGCCTCTCCCTTGCATAGGGAGCGATGGGCTGGCAAGACCCCATCCTATGTCAAACGCTACCCGTATCCTTATCGCCCTTATCATTGGCCTTGCCCTCGGCATTTTCGTGACCGCGCAGTTCCCTGCCGCTGGCGAAAAGCTGGATTTGATCCTCGATATTGTTGGAACATTATGGCTGAACGGCCTGCGCATGACTGTTGTTCCGTTGGTGGTCGCATTGGTTATCACGGGAATAGTGAAAAGCGCAGAGGCCGCGCGGGCCGGGCCGATGGCAGCACGCACCATCAGCTGGATAGTCGTGATGATGTTCATGTCGGCTGCATTGGGCGCACTGTTGACGCCAATGGTGCTCTCACTTTGGCCGATGCCACAAGAAAGTGCGGACGCTTTACGGTCGGCGCTGACAACGGCGCCAGCGGTGGCCGAACAACCAAGTTTGCGTGATTTCGTCGTTGCGTTGGTCCCAACCAATCCGATTTCGGCGGCCGCAAGTGACTCCATCTTACCACTTTTGATTTTCACGCTCGTCTTTGCCTTTGCCGTCACGCGCCTTGCGCAAGAACCACGGGCGCACATGGCAGGATTTTTCAGCGCGCTTGCCGACGCCATGATCCTCGTCATCGAATGGGTGCTAAAGCTCGCACCCATCGGTGTGTTTGCGTTGGCATTTGTCGTTGGCGCGCGATCCGGATTGGCCGCGTTGGGCGCCGTTGCCCATTATATCGCTACCGTATCCATCGTCGGTATCATTGTCGGCGCGTTTGCTTATCCAATTGCGGTTTTTGCCGGCAAAGTGCGCTTCCGCGATTTTGCCCGTCAGATTGCCCCGGTTCAAGCCTTTGCCGTTTCGACGCAATCATCGTTGGCCAGCCTTCCGTTGATGTTGAAGAAGTCAGAAGCGTTGGGCGTTCGTGAGTCCACTGCAGGCCTTGTGCTGCCAATGGCTGTGGCATTGTTGCGTGCCACGGGCCCTGCAATGAACCTTGCCGTCGCGCTTTATGTTGCAAACTGGTTTGGCATAAAGCTTGACGCGTTCGATTATGGTGCCGCAATTTTCATCGCTGCCCTGACCTCCATGGGCGCAGTAAGCCTTCCCGGAACGGTCAGCTTTGTGACCTCAATCGCGCCCATATGTATTGCGCTTGGCATTCCCGTGGAACCACTCGCCTTGTTAATTGCGGTCGAAACGCTGCCGGATATTTTCCGGACAACGGGCAATGTGCAAATGGACGTTGCGCTTGCTACCGTCATTGAAGCCCCCGAAAAGGAAAATGCCCATGCAATATCGTGAACTCGGCACGGCCTGAAAGTCTCCGCCATTGGCGTGGGTTGTATGCCGATGATCAAAGGCGGCAACATCACTTATGGGCAAGATGCCGATCCCGATGAGGCGATCAAAACGATCCATCGCGCGATCGACATGGGCATTACCTTTTTCGACACGGCGCAAATTTATGGTCCGTTCCAGAATGAAGAACTGGTCGGCGAGGCAATCAAAGGCAAACGCGACGGGTTGGTTATCGCCAGTAAATTCGGTTTCAAATTCGACGGCGGAAATATCGTCGGCGTGGATGGCTCGGCAGCCAATGCAAAATCAGCTGTCGAAGGCACGTTGAAGCGTTTGGGCATCGACTGCCTTGATCTTTATTACCAACACCGCGTGGACCCAGCTGTGCCAATCGAAGAGACCGTCGGCGCAATGGCGGACTTAATCACCGAAGGCAAAATCAAGCATATCGGCCTGTCCGAAGCAGGCCCCGAAACGCTCCGCCGTGCGGCAGCGGTTGCACCAATCTCTGCGCTGCAAAGCGAATATTCGCTGTGGGAGCGCGATATCGAAGACGATATCCTGCCAACTTGCCGCGAACTTGGCATAGGATTTGTGCCTTATTCGCCATTGGGCCGCGGCTTCCTGACCGGTTCGTTCCGTAGCCTTGACGAGCTGCCCGAGAATGATTGGCGGCGGCAGGACCCACGTTTCCAAGGCGACAATTTTGCTGCCAACCTTGCTATTGTCGATGTCGTGGGTGAAATTGCGGCCAAGCACCATGCGTCACATGCGCAGATCGCGCTGGCTTGGATAATGGCGCAAGGCACCGATATTGTTCCGATCCCGGGCTTTAAACGACGCGTGACAATGGAGGATAGCGCACGCGCGGTTGACGTTACGCTGGATGCGGAAGACCTTGCTAGGCTCGATGTAGCGGCTCCACGTGGCGGGACAGCAGGTCCGCGCTACGGGGAACGTGGTATGCGGATGGTTCGGCTTTAAAAGCTGAACCACCGGAACAGGCCAGCGCCAGCGACATTCCAATAAGGGTGCGCCCACGTTGCGGCCGCCCAGAGTATTATGCCCGCAATCCAAGGACCAAGCCCGACCTGAAACAAGGCCACGGGCCGGATGGCGAAATGCGTCCTGCCCAGCCACCCGTCCCATTTGACACCCATGAGCGTGCGTTTCTTGATTTCCTGCGCCTTGGAACCCGCCAGCGCGAGGAAAACCAAGCTCCCCGCAAAAATGAAATTGTCGATCCGCGGCGCGACCAAAATATGCGCAACGCCCCACAGTGCAAAGCCCCACATCATCGGGTGACGGGTTGCCTTGAACACGCCAAAGGGTGCTTGCCCCGCCATGGCGTCGGGCACACCCGGCAATGCCGGGTTACGAATGAACGATCCGGAAAACAAAACTGCGGCGACTAAAGTCAGCACAGTTGCAACTATCCAAATGGCATCACTTGCTGGCCACAGCATGTTACCCTTTGGCGCGCGCCCAAATTCAAAAAGCATCCAGCCAAATGTTGGGAACGAGACGAGCGAATAAAGCCCCAGAAACCCGTTTGCACCCAATCTCCTGACCATATGCGCCCGCAATGGATGCGACATGAGAAAATGGCCGCCGACAAAGGATATCGAGGCGGCCGTCAAGAACAGATATTCGAGCATAACCTCTACTCCCGCCCCCGAATGCCCAGTTCAATAGCCGATCATTACCTCAACGGTCATACGCTTTTGGAAGATCACCCTCTGTTGGCCGCGCATAACGGTCACGCAGTCGATTTTGGCGATTGTTCAGCGGTTGTTCTACGCCATCGATGATCACTGTGGTCGGCGCTGAGGACAGCTCAAGCGGATCGCCGTCCCAAACAACGACGTCTGCGGCTTGGCCGGCCTTGAGGCTACCCAAACGGTCACCAACACCCATGATATCGGCAGGAACCGAGCTAATCGCGGCAAATGCCTCATCCCATGTCAGGCCAGTCGCACCGGGTACGCGTTCAAGGCTTACGATATTGCCAGCATATTGCGTCGTGTACCGCAATTGATGCGAATCGCGGTCATTGATCATACCAATGGCAACCTGCACACCGGCATCTTTCATGCGACCGATATTGCTCTGCGTTGCACCCAGCATTTCAAACGATGCTGGCAAGTCGTTCAATGCCGACGCGATTACCGGAATACCCGCTTGCGCCAGTTGCGGTGCCACCCGCCATCCTTCGGTTACGCCGACAAATACCATTTTGATCGATGGGAAGTCGCGTTTCAACTCAATAAGCCGAAGCATATCATTGGCGCCTTCGACATGGATCAAAAGACGCGTTTCCCCGCGCAGCACGGATAGCAACGCCTTGGCGTCCTCTGCCTTTAGCAACTCGTCATCAAAGGTACCACGCCCTGCGGCGTAATCCTGCGCTTCGCGCAACATCGCGCGGAAATGCAGATGCGTTCCAGCGCGGCTTCCGCCAGCGGCATCCGCACCCTCTTCACCGAATTCGGCGAACTGAAAGGCACGTGCCTTGGTAATGGGGTTACTGTCGGCCCCAAGATCCGCAATGGCACCCTGCCCTGCAAAAATGGAATTGGCGCCTTCAGGCGCGACAACTGCGCGCGTTACACCGGCGGAACGGTTAACCGCAAATGGCGACCGGAATGGATCAATCGCAGGGGCAACGTCTATGGCTGCGGAAAAACCGCTTCGACCGCCGCTTTTGTCGTTCGTCCCGTTAACGGCATCCACTTCAGCGAGACCAAGACGGGTGAAGCCAGCGAAAACGCCCGGCGTTACCCATTTGCCCGACGCGTCGATACGGCGTGCGCCCGACGGGACTGCAACACCGGTACCAGCAGCAACGACAACGCCATCACGCACGACCACAGTGCCGCCGTCAATGGGTGCACTACCATCGCCAATCACGACGCGGCCGCCGGTAATGGCTATGGTTTCAGCTGAAACGGGCGTCGCAAAAGCCGCAAGCGCGGCGGCAGCATAGAGGAAATGCCTCATTTCACATCTCCTTCACCGGGTTGGCCAAGCTCAAAGTCGCTGACCGGACGTATTTTCGGGTTGCTTGCATCAAACATCAACGCGCCGTCGATCCAGACCTTGTCAGGCCGCGCGTATACGCTGAGCGGATTGCCATTCCACAACACCAGATCGGCCATTTTACCGGGCTTTAAGCTGCCGGTTTTGTCCGAAATGCCAAGCGCCTTGGCGGGGTTATATGTCAGCCATTTGATGACTTCAGCATCGCTGATATTGATGCCCATTCTGCGACCATCGGCCTGCGCCTTTGCCGCCTCTTGGTTCAGACGCTGGATCTGGTTTTCATCATCGGAGTGAATGATCACGCACGCGCCCGTGTTGTGCAATATCGCGGCATTTTCTGGGATCGCGTCATAGGCTTCCATCTTGAAACCCCACCAGTCCGCCCAAACGGCGGAACACACGCCATTGTCGCGCAACAAATCAGCGATTTTGTAACTTTCAACAGCGTGGTGGAAAGTGGAAACCTTGTAGCCAAATTCCTTCGCCATATCGAGAACGAGCGCCATTTCGTCGGCGCGGTAGCAGTGGTTTTGGATCGAGATGTCGCCATCCAGAACACCAGCAAGCGTTTCAAGCCCGAGATCGCGGGTATATTCCTTGCCGCTGTCGCGCTTTTTCTTGTAATCCTGCGCTTTAATCCATGCCTGACGGTTGACGGCTATGTTGCCCATACGGGTGGAGGGCATGCGGCCCTTGCTGCCATACACACGCTTCGGATTTTCGCCGCAGGCCATTTTCATACCGTACGGCGCGCCCGGGAACTTCATGCCCTGCACCGTGCGTGCATAGACATTCTTCAGCACCACAGATCGGCCACCCATCAGGTTTGCCGAGCCGGGCAAAATCTGAAGCGCGGTTATGCCACCATTGGTGAGCGCGCGGCTAAAGCCTGGATCCTGTGGCCATACGCTGTGCTCCGCCCAAACTTCGGGCGTAGTCGGCGATGTCGCTTCGTTCCCGTCGCTATGGGCTTCCACCGATGGCGTAGGATAATCCCCGAGATGTGAATGAATATCGATGATGCCCGGCGTCACAAACTTGCCTGCGCCGTCCACAACCGCCACCCCTGAAGGTATAACCGTGTCCGGCCCGCCGACGCTGCTAATTTTGCCATCCGACATAAATACGACGCCGTTTTCGAATTTGCCGCCTTCGCCATCATAAATGGTCACATTACGGATCGCCGTGGCTACGCCGGGATAGGCCTTATATGTCGAAGGAAACGGCGCAGGTGCCTTTTCCGACGGACTTGCAGCAGGCGCAGCCGACGCTGTTTTCGGGCCTTCCGCATTTGAACAGGCCATAAGAGCCAGCGGCAGCACAAGATATGCGCTGCGCAATGCATTAAACTTTGCCATCACTTAACTCCAGTTTGTGGGGCGAATGCCAGCGGCAGCGGCTTCGCCTGCTTATGCCTGACCTTCAAGATTTCCGTCATCACGCAAGGTGTCGAGGTGCATCAGTTTCTTGATAAGCGGCGAGATTACGACAACCGCAACACCTACGCCAATCGCGATCCAGCCGATTTGGCTATACACAGCCATGACAACTTCGCGGCCAGCGCCTTCGCCGGATGCAGCTTCGGAACCCGTTGCAGAGGCGATGAGGCCCGCTGCGAAGTTACCGGTCGCTGATGCAAAGAACCATGTGCCCATGATCAACGACGCAAGATGTGCAGGCGCGAGGCGGTTCATGGCGCTGAGGCCGACAGGCGACAGGCACAATTCGCCGGTCGTGTGGAACAGGTAGATGAGGAAAATGAACAACACAGGAACCATGCTGTCCGCGCCTGCCGCTGCAGAGCCTGCGACCAGAACGAGGAAACCAATTCCGAGTTGTACAATACCCAAGCCGAACTTCGCCGGTGCAGAAGGTTCAAGCCCCTTGCGACCAAGCGCCGTCCAAAGCCACGCAAACAGCGGCGCAAGCAGAACGATGTAAATGGCGTTCAACGACTGGAACACTGATGCGGGAACACCAGCACGATCGACATGGCGGTCCGAAACAGATTGAGCGACGATCCAGCTTGTTCAAACAAGGCCCAAAACAGGATCGAACCAATGATCAGGAACATCGCCGCGAAAATGCGGTCACGGTCATGGGGTTCAAGCTTGCGCACAGCGGTCCACAATACATAAGCAACCAGAATGGCACCGGCGATGCCAAGCAACGTCCCAACGACGGCCTGATTTTGCACCAGCCACCAGCAAGCGACAACAGCGACCAAGCCGACCAAATACAAAAGCCACTCCAGCTTGATGCCCATCACAGGCTTATTCAAAGCTGCCGGATCAGCGGGTTCGCCGCGTCCAAGCAACAACGGCTTGAATAGGACAAATACAATGAGGCCAAGCAACATACCAACGCCAGCAGCACCAAAGCCGTATGACCAGCCATAGGTTTCACCCAAATAGCCGCACAACAGCGAACCAAGCGCGGCACCCAAGTTAATGCCCATGTAGAAAATCGTATATGCACCGTCACGGCGCACGTCGGTGCGTGGGTAGAGTTGCCCGACAATCACGGAAATATTGGCCTTCAAAAAGCCTGATCCCACGATAATGAACGCCAACGCGAGCCAGAAGATATTCAGCGAGGCCGCATCTTGTCCACCCGTGCCTTCAAAGCCCATGAGCAGATGCCCAAAGGTCAACAATATAGCGCCGTAGGTTACCGCTTTTCGTTGCCCGAGCCATTTGTCAGCCAAATAGCCGCCCAACACCGGCGTGATATATACCAAAGCCGTGTACGCGCCATAAATGACACCTGATTTTTCATCCGAAAAAAGCCAATGCTTTGTCAGATAAAAAATCAGCAGTGCGCGCATTCCGTAATAGGAAAAGCGCTCCCACATTTCGGCAAAGAATAGAACGAAAAGACCTTTGGGATGGCCAAGGAATGTCCCTGCTGCATCTCCATCTTGGGCGTATGATGTCGCCATCGAGCAAAACCCCTCATTTCTGTTATGTTTGATGTCCCATTGAAAGGGACGATTGGCGTCGAACCTACCGAAAAAATTGCGCGTGTGAAGAATTTAATTGCGGATACCGTCAAAATTCGACGAAGGGAGTGGAATGTTCAACGACCTCTCCTCAGTCACGCGCTATCTCGAAACCCGCCGGTCCGGCAAACCACGCGACATGGTGGAACCTGGTCCCGACCAAGCCACGCTTAACCGCATATTGCTCACCGCTATGCGCACCCCCGACCATGGCAAGCTATTTCCGTGGCGATTTGTAGAGATCACCGACCGCAGCGCCTTTGCCGACCTCCTCACACATGCATTTGCCGCTGCCAATCCCGACGCACGGCCTGCGCAAATTGACGCGGCGGTTTCACCATCGCGCATGGCCCCAACGCTTGTCCTGTTGTTGTATGCGCCTCAGCCAAGCGCAAAAATTCCTTTGTGGGAACAACAACTCAGCGTTGGCGCCGTCGGCATGAACTTGCTGCACGCAGCGCATGCACATGGCTTTGTCGGAAGCTGGATCACGGGTTGGGCGACCTACGATGACAACGTGCGCAAAGCGATTTGCACGGGCGACGAACAAATTGCCGGGCTATTCTTCATGGCGTCCCCGGCCCTGCCTCTTGAAGAGCGGCCACGCCCCGACCCGTCGCACATCATCCGGCAATGGCCGTAAAAGTGCTGCCTTGACGCGACCTACTGTATTATGGCAGTAAGCACGTAATGAAAAACGACGTAAAACCCGTATATTTGAAATTGCGCGATGTGATTGCCGCCGCCATTTTGGACGGCGCGTATAAGGAAGGCGACATGTTGCCTTCGGTTCGCGCGTTTGCTGCTGACCAAGGCGCGAACCCGTTGACGGTCGCCAAGGCCTATCAGCTTTTTCAGGACAGCGGGCTCGTGGATGTTAAGCGCGGCGTCGGTTTGTTCGTTGCAACTGGCGCTATTTCAAAATTGCGCAGTTTCGAGCGCGACAATTTCATGCACAATATTTGGCCTGACGTAAAAGCCCAAATGCAGCGCGCGGGTATCGATCCGACCGAATTACTGGCGCTTAGCTGACTTTTTTACCGCAGCGTTTGCTTTATGCGCATCCCATCACACATGCAGATCATATTGCTTCAACAGATCGTACAGCGTCGGCCGGCTAATCCCCAATAACTTTGCCGCGTTGGAGATATTACCCTCTGTCCGCGCAACGGCCCGCGTAATCGCCTTACGATCGGCGGCCTCGCGCACTGCCTTCAAGTTGAGTTGCAGATCGTTGTCATTCCCGCCGCCCAAGTCGAGGTCATCCGCCGTGACAAACGCGCCCTCTGCCATGATAACCGCGCGCTTAACGCGGTTTTCAAGTTCGCGGACATTTCCCGGCCAGTTCCACGCATCAATTGCCGCCAATGCGCCGGTCGACAGGCCTTTAACCGTCGGGTTCATATCGCGCGCAAATGTGCTCACGAAATGCTTGGCCAACAAAATTGCGTCCCCCGTGCGCGCCGCAAGCGGCGGAATATTGACGGTAACTTCTGCCAATCTGTAAAACAAATCATCGCGGAATGTTTGTTCCGAAATCATCTTGCTGAGGTTGCGATGTGTGGCGCAGACAATACGGACATCGACATGAATGTCTTTGCGGCCGCCAATGCGCTCAATATGGCGTTCCTGTAGAAAACGGAGCAGCTTTACCTGCAGCGCTAACGGGATGTCGCCCACTTCATCCAAGAAGAGCGTTCCACCATGCGCCAGCTCAATCTTGCCCTCGGTCGTTTTAACCGCGCCGGTAAACGCGCCTTTTTCGTGGCCGAACAATTCGGATTCCAGTAAATTTTCAGGGATGGCGCCGCAATTGATGGCGACGAATGGCTTATCGCGCCGGCCGCTGGCATTGTGCAAACCGCGCGCCAGCAATTCCTTTCCCGTGCCGCTGGCACCCAATAGCAAAACCGAAATATCAGCCGGTGCGATCCGCTCGATCGTGCGGGCAACCTTCACCATCTCCGGCGATGCGGTGCGTATTGTTCCCAGCAACAACGCGCCGTCGCTATCGGGTTGCTGCAACAATGCGTTTTTCACCTCCAACTCCCGCGCATGAAATGCGCGTCATGCCCCGCCAAGAACATTATTTTGGTGTCGGGCTCTACTTCGCGCAGCAAGGCGAGCGCTTCTTCGCGATTGGACGCGCAAAAGACGTCGAAACCTTCATATGACCATTTGAGTTGCTTCTGAAGCCCAAGGTTGCCTTCCACAATGAGCAGCTTTTGCCGATGTTCGGTCATTTATGCGGCCTCCTGATGAGACACGCTGTCATCACGTTCATGCACCCCCGTTGTTTTGGTCCGCAGAAGGTCATCCAGCGCCAGAAACGGCACCCCATAGGGTATGTAATGCCTAAAAAGCCGTATCATCGCGCCGCGTCCATATCGGCTTTGCTAAAGGGCAATAGTAAAGTGTCGATTAATTTTACAGTCTGCCGTCACGTCTGGTGACATGCTTTACATGAAATTGAATATGCACGATTTCGCCAACAACTGACACACGCGACATTTGATCTACGCTAATGCAATTAAACCGTCCGGTCGAATATGAATGGCGACATACCGCGCTCGCGCTCGTTGAAAACAAGCACACGTCCCGCTGGCGGCGCGCTGCGTTGCGGGCAGTCTGATCGCGTGCACGCAGGACAGCCCAATCCGATTGGCGTCGCTGCTGCGTCCCCTAAATCCCAGCCCCGCGCCGCAGCCAAGGGTGCCGCGAGCTTGGCATCGATACCCAAACATATAGCGAATTCAGCTGCAACGCCGCCACTCACAGCGGTTTGTGGGTGCACCGTGCGCGACAGCGTGAACCAGCGGCTGCTGTCCTCCAGCTCAACCAAATGCGGCAACAGCGTGCCCGGTCGCGCAAAGACATTGTGCACGTGCCACAACGGGCATCTGCGGTCCGTTTCCACTAACGGTGATGCGCTCGCGCCTGCATAACGCTTGCTGCTCTGCCCTGCCCGATCAATCCGCAGCATGAAAAACGGCAATCCGCGTTGCCCAACCCGCTGCAAAGTCGTTAATCGGTGCGCGACGTGCTCAAAACCCGCCCCAAACCGGCGTTGCAGCAAGATAAGATCATAGCCCGTTGCTTCACAGGCGCGCAGGAAACGTGCGTAGGGCATCATGACGGCTGCGGCGAAATAGCTGTGCAAATGGCGGCGGTAGAGACGTTCCCCTGCCCGTTCGGTGAACGAGGCGCCAGCAACGAGTGCCTCAATCTCGGCCTTTGCCTCCAACATACCGAGTTGCAGGGCGGCGGCAAATGTGCGGCTTGCTGGGTCCAATAGCTCCGACAACTGCAATTGCCGCGCATGGAGGTCCAACCGGCGCAATCGGTCAGGCATCACATCAAACGGTAATATCCGTATCGACAGCTGATGCTTCACGCGCAGCCGTTCGGTAATCGCGCCATACAGGTCCGCGTTGGTGAGACGCAGTTCATCCGCGAGATTTTCAGCTTGCGAGTCCAAATCCGCAAAATGGTTGCGCCAGCGTTCTATTTCACGCCGCGCCGATGCGATGGATTCAGGTTCAATGCTTGCGCCGCCCTGCAAGGTGCCCGCTGCGCCATGCGAACCGCCCGACAAGCGGTCAAACGCACGGGCAAACGCTTCGGCGGCGTCAGGGCTGGCGGCAATCCATTCTTCCACCTGTGTTCGGTCAACCGACAGATCGGCAAACATGGGGTCGCTCAACCTGCGGCGAATGGCCTCAACGCCGCCGCCGGGGGTTGTGCCAGTCAGTGTGCGTGGATCGAAGTCATATGACTGCGCGAGTTTCAGCAACAAGGTGGCCGTGAGCGGACGTTGGTTGCGCTCAATCAGGTTGAGGTAAGACGCCGATATGGTGAGCGCATCGGCCATAGCCCCTTGTGTCAGTCCGTTTGCACGACGGATTCTGCGGACGGCATGACCGGCAAATAACTTTTGTTCACTCATAGCAATGCCTTGTAAGTTATATTACAGATTTACAATTAAGCCTTAGATTATCTGCACCATAACACAACAAATATTACAAAATTGACTCGTCCTTTGGCCATTACAACCGCATATCTGCAGGCATAAATCAGGTTTCGGAAGGAATTGTAAATGTCGTACCAGTCGCTCATTGCTGAAAACAGCATACACATTGCCGCGAATAATGGCACTTGGGACTCGATTAGCGCGGAGTCCGTGGCGCGTATGCAGTTGCAAAACCGTTTCCAGACGGGCCTCGACATTGCGCGCTACACCGCAAAAATTATGCGCGAAGACATGGCCGCTTATGATGCTGACCCTGCGCAGTATACGCAGTCGCTGGGCTGCTGGCACGGGTTCATTGCGCAGCAGAAGATGATTTCGATCAAGAAGCATTTCGGCACAACCAAAAAGCGCTATCTCTACCTGTCGGGCTGGATGATCGCAGCCCTGCGCAGCGAGTTCGGCACATTGCCCGACCAATCGATGCATGAAAAGACAAGCGTCCCTGCGCTTATCGGCGAACTCTACACATTCCTGCGTCAGGCGGACAGCCGTGAGCTCAACCTGCTTTTCAAGGACCTTGATGACGCACGCGCAGCGAATGATGCGGCCAAGGAAGCACAGGCGCTTGCCAAAATCGAAAACCATGAAACCCACGTCGTGCCGATCATCGCGGACATTGACGCCGGCTTTGGCAATGCCGAGGCGACCTATCTTCTGGCCAAGAAGATGATTGAAGCGGGTGCATGTGCCTTGCAGATCGAAAATCAGGTTTCGGACGAAAAACAATGTGGCCACCAAGATGGCAAGGTGACCGTCCCGCACGAAGATTTTCTGCAGAAAATTCGGGCCTGCCGGTACGCGTTTCTCGAAATGGGCGTTCCTAATGGCATCATCGTTGCGCGCACCGACTCCTTGGGCGCAGGCCTCACCAAGCAGATCGCAGTATCGAAAGAGGCTGGCGACCTTGGCGACTTGTACAACAGCTTCCTCGACTGCGAAGAAATCGACCCAAGCACTGCACAGAATGGCGATGTCATCCTGAACCGCAATGGGAAGCTTTTGAAGCCAAAGCGCCTGCCCTCCAACCTTTTCCAATTTCGTTCAGGCACAGGCGAAGACCGCTGCGTGCTGGATTGCATCACATCGCTGCAGAATGGCGCTGACCTTATCTGGATCGAAACCGAAAAGCCGCACATCGAACAGATTGCCGGCATGGTCGACCGTATCCGCGAAGTCGTTCCCAACGCCAAATTGGCATATAACAACTCGCCAAGCTTCAACTGGACGCTCAATTTCCGTCAGCAAGTGTTCGACGCCTGGGCTGCAGAAGGTAAGGACATGTCGGCTTACGACCGCGCAAACCTGATGAGCGCATCATATGACGAAACCGAATTGGGCACCCAAGCCGACATGTGGATCCAGAATTTCCAACGCGATTCTGCGAAGCGCGCGGGCATATTCCACCACCTGATCACCTTGCCAACATATCACACCGCGGCATTGAGCACGGACAATCTGGCGAAGGATTATTTCGGTGAGATGGGTATGCTTGGCTATGTTGCAGGTGTCCAACGCAAGGAAATCCGCCAAGGCATCGCCTGTGTGAAGCACCAGAATATGTCGGGTTCCGACATTGGTGACGAACATAAGGAATATTTCGCTGGCGAAGCCGCGCTGAAGGCCGGTGGTAAAGACAACACCATGAACCAGTTCAGCAACGCAGCGTAAGAAAGGTGAATCCATGAGCGAACCAGCACGTGCACGCGCCGTTTTGTCGACCGAGGACCTCACGCTTTTGAGGCAGGCCTTGGTCCACTATCTGGAAGCGATAAAGGATCAGCCGGAGTCGATCAAATTTGCCCGCCTCTACCACCGTTTGGGGAGCGCAGGCGGCAAATAACCGCAGATATATTTTACGCGTTTTCCTGGGGAGGAAAACACCTAACCGCCGGCAGCAATGTCGGCGGTTTTTTCTATGGGCCAACGCATTGTCGCTAATATTTTCTTAAGGCCGTTCGTATATCCCCCTTGCAACCAAACAGGCTGGGGCACGTGGACAATACTCTAAAAATCTTGCTTGGGGTTCTGTCGGTCACCGGGTTCATCACCGTGGTCATTCCGCAGGGCAATCCCGTTGCGCCCCGCGAAACAGCAGATGTCACGAACGCAGACGTTAATGCACCGCCGCCCGAACCATCAGCACCGCTACCATCTCCGCCACCATCTCCGCCGCCTGTTCCATTCGATTCCGGGGCGTCTGTTGAATTTATAACAGGCGCGCCATCGATTGACGGCAAGCCAATTCAAGCTGATTTCGGATTGCCATTTGGCATATCGCCACAATCAGACACAGAAAATCGGGACGCCCCCCAAAGTAACAAAAATGGCTATAAGCCACCGGTATTTAGCATGCCGGGCGCACCTGCCCAAGACGGTCAGAAGGAAGAGAAGGAAGAGAAGGAAGAGGAGGACGACAGGGAGACTAATGTCACCCTTTCACAATGAACCAAGAAGCAAAGGTTTACTGGGCAGTCCAGCCACCATCGACCGATAGGTTCGTTCCGGTAATCGCGCTGGCCTCATCCCGGCACAGGAACACCGCCAAAGCCGCCAATTGTTCAACCTGAACAAATTTTTTCTGCGGCTGATTGGCCAGCAACACATCGTTGATAACCTGTTCGCGCGTCAATCCGCGCGCCTTCATCGTATCGGGAATTTGGTTTTCAACCAAGGACGTCCACACATATCCCGGGCAGATATTGTTGAAGGTAATGCCTTGGGTCGCAACCTAAAGCGCAACGGTCTTGCTGAAACCTGCGAGGCCGTGCTTCGCTGCGTTATACGCCGACTTAAACGGTGATGCGACAAGGCTGTGCATCGAACCGGTGTTGATGACCCTGCCCCACCCCTTTGCCTTCATCGCGGGCAAGGCAGCTTTTGTGGTATGGAACGCGGACGACAAAATGATCGACATGATTGCGTCCCATTTATCTTCAGGGAATTCATCAACCGGGGCGACATGCTGAATGCCCGCATTGTTGATCAAAATATCGGGCGATCCCAGTTTCTCGGCACATTCGGCAACCATCGCCCTGATTTCATCTGGCTTCATCATATTAGCGCCAGAATGGAGCGCTTTGCCACCGCTTGCCGCGGCGAGTTCCGCGACATAGCCTTGTATGGCATCCGCATCACCAAAACCGTTGATCATCACATTGGCGCCCTGGGCCGCCAGTGCACGCGCATAACCCAGACCAATGCCAGATGTTGAACCGGTAATGAGCGCCGTTTTGCCTTGGAGGAACATGGAAGATAGCCTTTGCATTAGGGATGGACTTTATTTGTGTTTAACATCGCTAAACGCAATGTTGGTGCAGGACAATATGGCAGAATGCCAAGACCAAATAGGTGCAATTATCTAAAAGGCCTGTCATAAGCGCCGCATGCGTTTGAATGATTGTCATAATGTCGCCGATTTTCGCCAGCTGGCGAAGTCGCGCCTGCCGTCACCCATCTTCAACTATATCGACGGGGCAGCCGATGATGAGCGGACGAAAGGTCGCAACAGCGCGGCGTTCGACGACTGCGATCTTGTGCCCAATGTGCTCGCGGGCGTTTCGGATATCGACACAAAAGTGCGCGTCATGGGCAAAGACATTGCCATGCCGCTCATGCTATCACCCACCGCGTTGCAACGCTTGTTCCATTGGCAAGGTGAACGCGCCGTTGCCGCTGTGGCGCAGCAGTTTAACACATGGTTCGGCATTTCATCGCTTGCCACGGTCAGCATTGAGGAAGTCGGTGAACGCATCAAAACACCCAAGCTGTTTCAGCTGTATATCCACAAAGACAAGGGCCTGAACGCGTCGATGATCGAACGCTGCAAGGCCGCGAAATTTGATGCCATCGCGCTGACCGTCGATACGATCGTATCGGGCAATCGGGAACGCTGCCTGCGCAGTGGCTTCACCTCGCCGCCGCGATTTACACCTGCATTGGTGCTGAGCTACGCGATCCATCCATCATGGGCGCTGAACTATATGTTCCGGGAGAAATTCTCGCTTCCCAACCTGCAAACACATGTTGACGCCGGGACCAATGTCGCGGTGTCTGTGGCCGAATATTTCAACACGATGCTCGACACGTCGATGGACTGGAAAATGGCGGAGAAAGTCCGGTCCGACTGGGGCGGCGAATTCTGCTTAAAAGGCATCATGTCCGTTGATGATGCGAAGCGGGCTGTCGACATAGGCGCGACGGCGATCATGGTCTCCAACCATGGCGGGCGGCAATTGGACGGATCGCGGTCACCATTCGACCAGATTTCCGAAATCGCCGACGCCGTTGGCGGTAAGATCGACATCATCTGCGACGGCGTCGTGCAGCGCGGCAGCCATGTATTAAAGGCGCTGGCTGCGGGCGCGACAGCATGCTCGGGTGGCCGGCTGTATCTTTACGCATTGGCCGCAGCGGGCCAACCGGGTGTTGAACGTATCGTTGGCAAATTGCGCGACGAAATTGATCGGGACATGCGGTTGATGGGTGTCAAATCCGTCGCGGAGCTTAACCGCTCTATGTTGCGCTATCGCTAGGCTTTTGCGCGCCCCTGCAACGTCAGGAAAACAGCGTTAGGCGGTGCTCACCAAGAACCAGATTGCGACCATCGCCAATAGAACAGCAAATATACGGCGCACTTGGTTCCGGCGGTTGCCCACAGTCATCCATCCATGCGCTTGCGCCGCCAATGCAACGATGACGAGGTGCACCGCTGTTGCAATAGCGACGTAGCATGCCGACAGCAGCACAGTTTGCGGCGCAATCGGTGCATTCGTTACGATATAGGCTGGCAGGACCGTGACAAAAAACACCGCGGCCTTTGGGTTCAGCAAGTTTAGCAGCAAGCCGTGGCGGAACCATGCTGCCATGGCCGTCGCGTCTATGTGGTTGTTCGCAACTTCTTTCTCCCCCACCCATGTTTGCCATGCCAACCATAATAAATAGGCCACGCCTGCGTAGCGCAGCAAACTAAAGGCAAAAGGTGAACGGGCTGCGAGCGCGGCGAGCCCCATTGCCGACGCCAAAGCAAGGATCGCAAGGCCCGTTGCAATGCCCGCGACCGCAGCGAAACCCGACCGCTTCCCTTGCGTCGCGCTGGTCAAGGCGAGCCATGCCATGTTCGGCCCCGGGGTCAGTTCAATCAGCATTGTGGTGATTAGAAAGGGAAGGAACAGCGCGGTGATCATGCGCATTTTATACACGCCTTCACCCGATAGTCGATTGCGCTTGGCTTTGCGCGTGAACACACCCATTTAGGGTTCATGACCAATTACTCCTTGCTTGACCTTGTTCCCGTTGTCGAAGGTGGCTCAGTGGCTGGCGCGCTCGCCAATGCCGCCGACCTTGCCGTCCACGCCGAAACTTTGGGCTTCTGCCGCTATTGGGTGGCTGAACATCATGGGATGCGCGGGATCGCCAGCGCGGCCACCAGCGTTGTTATTGGGCATATTGCCGCGGCGACCAAATCCATCCGCGTTGGCTCAGGCGGCATCATGCTGCCCAACCATGCACCATTGGTCATCGCCGAACAATTTGGCACTTTGGACGCGCTTTACCCCGGCAGGATCGACCTTGGATTGGGCCGAGCGCCCGGCAGCGACCAACGCGTTGCCGCCCCGATACGTCGCACGCTCGACAGCGACCCGAACGCGTTCCCGCGCGACGTGATGGAATTGCAAAGCTATTTCGCCGATGATGGCCAAACCGGCATCGTCGCGACGCCCGGCGCGGGCGCAAATGTGCAACTTTATATCTTGGGCAGCAGCCTCTACGGCGCGCAAGTCGCCGCTGCATTGGGCTTGCCTTTCGCCTTCGCCAGCCACTTTGCGCCGCAAATGCTCGACGAAGCCCTGCACATCTACCGCAGCCATTTCCGGCCAAGCGCCGTCTTGGACAAACCCTATGCGATGGCCGCATTCAACATCATCGCCGGCGAAACCGATGCGGAAGCCGAGTTTTTGGCGAGCTCGCTAATGCAAAGCTTCGTCGCCTTACGCACCGGCAACCCGCGCCAAATGCCGCCGCCGGTCGAAGGCTATCTGGCGTCGCTGCCGCCGCAATTTACGTCAGCGTTGAACGACATATTATCGGCCAGCGCCATCGGCTCCACTGACACTGTGAAGGCAGGCGTCAAAGCGTTTTTGGCACGCACGCAAGCAGACGAAATCATCGTCGCCTGTTCAGTTTTCGATCATGAAGAACGAAAACGGAGCCTGGATATAACAGCCTCCGTTTTCGCGGAGCTTAGTAAACGCGTGGCTTCGGCTTGATATACTCTGCCTCGTCGGTCAGCGTATAATCATGCACTGGGCGGTAGTCGATTTTCACCGCGCCGCCGGATCCGCCCCAACCTTCAAACCATGACGCGGTGTGCTTCATCCAATTTGCGTCATCACGCTCTGGATAATCCTCATGCGCATGCGCGCCGCGGCTTTCCTTGCGGTTGTTGGCGCTTTCGATGGTGCAGACGGCCTGCGCCATCAAATTGTCGAGCTCCAGCGTTTCAATGAGGTCGGTGTTCCAGATCATGCTGCGGTCGGTGACGTGCACATCGGCAAGACGCTGATTGACCTTTTGCATCTCGATAACGCCTTCGGCCAGCAATGCAGTGTCGCGGAACACCGCAGCATGCTTTTGCATTGTCCGCTGCATTTGCAGACGAATGTCTGCGGTCGGCGAGCCACCCTTTGCCGCACGGAACTTGTCGACGCGGGTCAGCGCCAAATCGGCGGCATCCTTCGGTAGAGCCTTGTGCGGTGCACCGGGCGTCAACGACGATTTCAAATGCAGACCAGTTGCGCGTCCGAATACAACCAAGTCGATCAACGAATTTGATCCAAGCCGGTTTGCGCCATGCACCGACACACATGCTGCTTCGCCAACGGCGTAAAGGCCGGGAACGATGACTTCGGGATCATCACCAACCTTGGTAACCACCTGACCATGATAATTGCACGGAATTCCGCCCATATTATAGTGCACCGTTGGTGTCACGGGCAGCGGTTGGCGTGTCAGATCGACGCCAGCGAAAATCTTTCCGCTTTCGGTAATGCCGGGCAAACGCTGGGCCAAAACCTTTGGATCGATATGGTCGAGATGCAGGTAGATATGGTCCTTATGCGGGCCGACACCACGGCCTTCGCGCATTTCAAGTGCCATCGAACGGCTGACAACGTCGCGCGATGCCAAATCCTTAGCGGACGGTGCATAACGCTCCATGAAGCGCTCACCTTCGCTGTTGGTCAGATATCCGCCTTCGCCGCGCGCGCCTTCGGTAATCAGCACGCCAGCGCCATAGATGCCGGTGGGGTGGAATTGCACGAATTCCATATCCTGAAGCGGAAGCCCGGCGCGCAGCACCATGCCGCCACCGTCACCGGTGCAGGTATGCGCCGAAGTTGCGGAGAAATAGGCACGGCCATATCCGCCGGTTGCCAGCACGACGGCATGGCTCTTGAAACGGTGGATGGTGCCATCTTCCATGCACATGGCGATCACGCCGCGGCATTCGCCATTTTCCATAATCAGATCGAGCGCGAAATATTCGATGAAGAAATCCGCATCATATTTCAGGCTCTGTTGATACAGGCTGTGCAACATGGCGTGACCGGTGCGGTCGGCCGCTGCGGCCGTACGCTGAACTGGAGGGCCTTCTCCCATATTCTGCATATGGCCGCCAAAGGGGCGCTGATAAATTGTGCCGTCGGCATTGCGGCTAAACGGAACGCCGGCATGCTCAAGTTCATACACCGCAGCAGGCGCTTCACGCACCATATATTCGATCGCATCTTGGTCACCCAACCAGTCCGATCCCTTTACGGTATCGTACATGTGCCAGGTCCAATGGTCCGGCGAGTTGTTGCCAAGCGACGCCGCAATGCCGCCCTGTGCCGCAACAGTATGCGAACGGGTGGGGAAAACCTTCGTGATACAGGCTGTTTTCAAACCGGCTTCAGCGCTGCCCATCGTGGCGCGCAAGCCAGAGCCGCCGGCTCCAACAACAACCGTGTCATAAGTGTGATCGATAATCTTGTAAGCGTCTGACATCAGGCGGATGCTCCGGTAAATGCTAATTTTGCTACGACGAAAATGCCGAACACGGCGCTGGCGACGACATAGAAGTTGAGAAGCGCCATTGCGCCAAACTTCAATCCTTCGTCGTGCACATAATCCTCAATCAAAACCTGAAGACCAAGGCGCGCGTGCGAAAAAATGTTGACGATCATCAATATCATCGGGACAGCAACGGTTGGCTGAGCCAACCATTGCGCCAAAGTTGCCTGATCAAAATTCGGCATGAGAAGCAGTGAGACGACGAGCCACGTGGTCAGCAAGATGTTGCCAATCGCGGTCAAACGCTGTTTCAACCAATGTTCACCGCCATGCTTTGCTGAACCCAGCCCGCGCACGCGCCCGATATATGTTCTACTGTCCATCATCAAACTCCCAGAAAGCGCGATGCCACAAACAGGACAACGAATGCAGTTGCAAAAAAGGCTGCAATGAATGCAGCCGAAGCCCAGGTCCGGTTCGTCTTCAATTCGTAGCCAGCGCCAATATCCAAAACGAGGTGGCGAATGCCCGAGGCAAGATGCTGGAAAAAGCTGAAGGTTACAGCAAGGCCCAAAAGCCGGAAGAACCAGTTGATAGCCATTTCAAAACCGGTTGCACTTTCGCCGGCGGAGACGACATATTTTTGGAAGGTCGCATAGCTTTCCGCGCCACCGCCAATCGCCGACAACCACCAAAGCAAGGTGACCATTCCAACCGTCGCGAGAATGAATCCTGTTGCGCGGTGGAAAATCGAAATCGCCATCTGCGGTGACCAGCGATACACCTGCAAATGCGGTGATAACGGGCGGTTCGGGTTTTTCGCCATGATTTCAGCGTCCTTCATTTAAGCGCGGCCTGTATTAAGCGTCGCTCTTTAATCGTTTAATGGCGTGGCGCAAGGCCTCCGCCGTCAGAATCGCGCATTGGGATGATGGATTTGTTCAATCACAACTTTCCACAAAATCTGCGCCAGAGCATCGGGGGCGTTGGCCAATAACCGCCTATTAACCATTTACTGCTTAAACATGACAAATCGGTCCGCATTGCGGAAGACCATGACACAGGAATGCGAGTATGGCAGAGAAACGGGACATTGAACAATCGGACGTCCAGGCGATTATTGATGTGTTTGTCAAAGACAAAAGCTTTGCGCCCCGCTGCCGCAAAGTCGGCGAGCTGTTGAAAGACCGGCTATACGACATTAGCAGCTATTATTGGGATTATTGGATCAGCATGGGCAAGTTTCCTGAAATGCAGGATTCCGAAAATGTTGAAAAAGCCCGGGTCAAAACAGCGGCCTTTATCGAGAAGCGCCTTAGCGATATCGAAGGCGCTGAATGGTCAAAGTTTCTAACCCGTCAAATCATGGATTCGTGCCAGCGCGGCATTCCGCTCGAGCATGTTAATGCAGCATCGACCCGCGTCAACAGCTACACGCTAAAGTTGCTTGGTGAAATATACGGCGTCGAACAGGAGGATTATCAGGATCTGGCAGCTGCCGTTGTGACGGCAACCGGTCTGGAACTGTCGATCATGGCGATGTGCTATATGTCATACCGCGCCAATCAAAACGTGACACGCCGCCGCGAACAATCGGCGCAGTTCGAATCCGACATTGGCATTACTGCGCATGAGGTTGCCGACCGCACCGCCGTATTGCGCCAACAAGCTGCGAGCAGCTCGCAAATGGCGGTCGGCATGCTGTCCAAGGCATCCGAAGTTGCGGCAGCGTCTGAACAATCTGCAGTCGCCATGCGCGAAGCGGCCCAGACGGCCGCAGGCCTCATCCGCGCCATTGAAGATGCACGAACAGAAGTGGAGACCGCCGCCGACGTCGCAAACCGCGCCGCCGCCGTGGCAACAAAGGGTGCGGTGGCAACCGATACACTGTCCGAACAATCCCAATCCATTGAGTCTATACTGGGCCTTATCCGCGACATCGCCGGGCAAACCAACTTGCTGGCATTGAACGCCACGATCGAAGCCGCCCGCGCAGGCGATGCGGGCCGTGGTTTCGCCGTGGTGGCGCAGGAGGTAAAAAGCCTCGCAAATCAAACAGCGCAGGCCACCGACGAAATTGCGCAGAAGATTTCATCCATTCAAAGTGCGACCAAGGCGTCGGTTGAATCCAACGCATCCATCCGCGAAACCGTTGACGAAGTGCGCATGTCCGCCGAGCGCATCCGGCGGGCTATGGAGGACCAAGCACAAACGGTTACGATGATTACCGCGTCCGTCGATGAAACCGCGCTGGCGGCGGATTTAATGTCGAACACCATCTCCGCCATCCGCAGCGATACGGAAAATGTGGTGTCGGAAATCATGCAGCTTGAGGGCGGGTTTAGCGAAGTGAATGAGAAAATCTCATCGCTTCAAGCCAATGCCACGCGCTTTGTTGGAAACCTCATCCGATAACTTCGGTTGAAATTTTGTCGGCGCTGTGAAAAGCAGCGCGGATGAAAACCCATATCCTTATCACCGGCGCATCACGCGGCATCGGCGCTGCTGCCGCCGCCAGCTTTGACCCTACAACGACTAATGTGCTGGCGCTGTCCAGCAAGGATGGCGACCTAAGCGATCCCGCCACGCCACAACGGCTGTGGGCGCAAGCGCTTGATCGCCTGGACGGTCGTGTGGATGTGTTGATCAACAATGCCGGGATATTTGAGCAAAACCCGATTTCGGCTTCGGACGAGGAATGGCTCGCCAATTGGAACCGGACCATGCAGATCAACCTGACGGCAAGTGCCGACTTGTGCCGCCGCGCTGTCCTGCATTGGCAAGAATCGAACGCGAGTGGAAGGATCGTCAATATCGCCAGCCGCGCCGCGCATCGCGGGGATAGCCCCGCCCATTGGCATTATGCGGCATCAAAGGCCGGCATGGTCGCCATGACCAAGACCATAGCACGCGCTTACGCTGCAAACAAAATCTATGCCTTTGCGATATGCCCCGGCTTTACCATGACCGGCATGGCAGACGATTATCTCGCAAGCCGCGGCGGCGATAAGCTGCTCGCCGATATTCCGCTCGGCAAGGTCGCTGATCCCGAAGAGGTCGCGGCGATGGTGAAATTCTGTGCACTGGATGCGCCGCCGTCGATGACGGGTGCGATATTGGATATAAATGGCGCGAGCTATGTACGCTAAGCTGGGCGCCCTATTGGCATTGGCCCTGACGGCCTGTGCGCCTGTCGCACCCGTCAAGAGCATGAGCAGCGGAACCACACTAGCGTCACAGTGCGAAGGCCGTGACGGCTGGAGCGACCCTGCCCCGCCCGCACATGTTTTCGCGAATGTGTATATGGTGGGCACATGTGGCATCGTGTCGTTGCTCGTCACGTCACCCAAGGGTCATATCCTCATCGACGGCGCGACCGCCGAAGCTGCGCCGTTCGTTGCCGACAATATCCGAAAGCTTGGTTTCCAACCGACCGATGTGAAATATTTGGTCAGCAGTCATGAACATTTGGATCATGTCGGCGGACTTGCCGCGCTAAAGGGCATTACCGGTGCCCGCATGCTGGCGCGGGCTGAAGCGCGCAAAAGTCTGGAGACCGGTATTTCGGACCCTACGGACCCGCAATTGGCAATATTGCCGCCATTCGCGGGCATAAAGGTCGACCAAATCGTCCGCGACGGCGAAACCGTCACCCTTGGCGCGATAAAAATGACCGCCATCGCCACGCCCGGCCATTCCCCTGGCGGAACGAGTTGGACCTGGAAATCATGCGAGGGTGCGACCTGTCACCAATTTGTTTTCGCCGACAGCCTTGGTGCTGTGTCTGCTGATGCGTACCGATTTACCGACCACCCAGAATATGTGGCCGTGTTAAGGGCGACCATGAAACGCGTGTCTGAACTAAAGCCTTGCGACGTCCTGATCGCACCGCACCCCGCGCAATCACGTTTCTTTGAACGCATTTCGGGCAAGGAACCTCTGGCCGACCCTGCAGGCTGTGCAAATTATGCGAAAGCAGCAATGGAGCGGCTCGACGCCCGGTTAGCCAAAGAAGCAGCACAATGAACTGGAAGGTTACCCTGCCCTGCACCCGCAATGAAGCGGAAGCGCTGCACAATGACGATGAGTGGTTGGCCGCATTGGAACCCATGCCGACAATCGTTGCGGACGAAGTCGAAGCCTTCAATGACGAGAAATGGCGGCTTGAAGCCTATTTTAACGAGAAGCCAAACGCGCAGGTCATCTCCGCCATCCAAATCCGCTTGCCCAGCGCCGTCAACGCAAAGGCGGTGGTTGAAGAACTTCCCGACGCCGATTGGGTCGTGATGAGCCAACAAGGGCTTCAGCCAGTGCATGCCGGGCGCTTTTACGTCCATACAATGGCCAACAAGGGCACAGTGCCCGGCGGCGCAACCCCGTTCCAAATCGAGGCTAGCCGCGCCTTTGGCACGGGCGGACATGAAACGACCAGCGGCTGTCTTGATATGCTCGACCGAATGAAACGTGCCGGCAAACGCTTTGACCTGATTGCCGACATCGGGACGGGCACAGGTCTGCTGGCTTTTGCCGCGCATGTGTTGTGGCCGAAAGGATATTTGACGGCATCGGATATCGACCCCGTCAGCATTGATGTCACCGCGGCCAATGCCGTGGTCAACAACGTCCCTTGCGGCGTTGCGCAGGGCCAATTGGCGCTGTGTGTGGCCGCGGGGACAGCGCACGACCTTATCACCGCCCGCGCACCTTATGACTTGGTGATCGCCAATATTTTGGCGGGCCCGTTAATCGAGCTTGCACCGTCGCTATCGGCAATATTGCGCGAAGGTGGCTCGCTGATATTGGCAGGCTTGCTGAATACCCAGGCGGAGGCTGTCACGCGCGCATATCGCCTGCAAGGGTTTAGAGTGCAAAAATGCAAGGATATGGGCGATTGGCCATGCCTGTGGCTCGTCAAGCGCCGCAATTATGGCTGGAAACGACCGCTGCGCGCGTCAGGCCGCACCAGTCAGCCGCCGGGTGATTTTGGAACCTGGTAACGACTGGCGCCCTTAAAATATGCCTGCGTACCCTTGGTAATAAGCGCATCTTCGGCAATGGTTTCACCAACCAATATGTCGGGCAAGGATTCAAGCCGCTCGTACAATGGCGCAAAATCGGTCTCGACGGTCACCTTAAGCAACTGATCCATGCTCGAGACAACAAAATAGTTCTGCTGAAAATCATCAATCCGGTAATGGCTGCGCATCACGCGCAGCAGGTCAAAAGCGATCCGGTTGGGACTTGGGTCCTCCAGCGCAAAAATGCTCTCTGCATAGCTTGAGACGATCCCGGCGCCATAAATCCGCAAGCCATCCACCTGCTGAATGAGGCCGAACTCCACCGTATACCAATATAGCCGCGCGAGATGGTCAAGCGCGCCAAAACCGCGCGAGCGCAATCCGCCTTTGCCATAAGCCACCATATAATCGGCAAATACGGGGTCGGCCAACATGGGCACATGCCCGAACACATCATGGAAAATATCTGGCTCTTGCAGATAATCCAGCTGCTCCGGCGTCCGGATGAAATTGCCCGCCGGAAACCGGCGATTGGCGAGATGGTCAAAAAACACGTCGTCAGGAACCAAGCCCGGCACAGCGACGATTTGCCAACCGGTGGCCGCTATCAACCGCGCGTTCAATTCGCGATAGTCCGGAATGCCGGGGCGCGTAAGCTTTAGAACGTCGATCCCGCGCAGAAACGCGTCCGCCGCGCGACCCGGCAGCATCGCGGTTTGGCGCGCAAAAAGCCGATCCCACATCGCATGGTCATCAGCGCCAAAGGCGTCCCAATTCTGGGGCACCGTCCAATCGGCATTTGCGCCGGCAGGCGGCGCGTCATAAACATGGCTCGAGCTATCCATGGCAATTAGTTACACTTGAAACTGTTTTGCATCAACCGCGTTGGTAGCGATCTCATCAGTTCACAAGACGTTGCAGGCCCCCGCTAAGCCTCCGCCACAATGCGGGCCCATTCCGCCTCATCAATGACTGAAATGCCAAGGGCCGTGGCCTGTTTCAGCTTCGACCCCGCGCCCGGACCCGCCACGACCAAGTCGGTCTTTGCACTCACCGATCCGGCAGATTTTGCGCCAAGTGCTTCCGCTTGCGCCTTCGCCTCATCCCGGCTCATGGTTTCAAGCTTTCCGGTGAACACAATATTTTTACCCGTCCACGCACTTTCGCGGACATTTGACACATAAGCAGGCGGCGTGATTTCGCTCAAAAGATCATCCCAAACCGACCGATTGTGCGGTTCGTGGAAGAAATCACCAAGTGCCTCGGCAACTGCCCCGCCGACGCCATCGATGGCGGTAATGTCCGCAACGGCCGCTTCATCACCCTGCGCCAAACGCAGCCCAATGTTACCGATCGCTTCTACCGTTCCAAAAGCTTTGAACAGATCGCGCGCAGTGACTGCACCGATATGGCGAATGCCAAGGCCAAAAAGCAATTTGGCGCCATCGGGCGCGCGCTTTGCTTCAATCGCTGCCAACAGGTTATCCACAGACTTATCCTGCCATCCGTCGCGCGATAAAATATCTGCACGGCGGGCCTTCAACCTGAAAATATCTGCCGGACTTTCGAGCCAGCCCAGATCGAAAAACTCTTGAATGGTTTTCTCGCCAAGCCCCTCAATATCCAGCGCACCACGGCTGACAAAGTGAATAAGCCGCTGAACGCGCTGGGCCGGACAAATCAGTCCACCCGTGCAACGCACATCGACTTCGCCTTCCTCGGCGACAGCTTCCGAGCCGCATTCGGGGCATTGCGATGGAAACACATAAGGCGCGCGTTCTGCATCGCGTGTCAGGTTTTCGACGATCTGGGGAATAACGTCCCCTGCCCTTTGCACAACAATGCGATCCCCGGGGCGCACAGCCAAGCGGGCAATTTCATCGCGGTTGTGCAGGGTTACGTTGGAGACAACGACGCCGCCCACCGTCACTGGGGTCAGACGACCCACGGGCGTCAACTTGCCCGTCCGGCCCACTTGAATATCGATAAGCTCAAGCGTTGTTTCGGCCTGTTCAGCAGGAAATTTATGCGCAATCGCCCAGCGCGGGGATTTTGCGACAAAGCCAAGCCGTTCCTGCCATTCAAGCCGGTCAACCTTGTAAACCACGCCGTCAATATCATAGGGCAAATCCGCCCGCTGACGTTCGATACTGGCATAATGGGCCAGCGCATCATCGCTATGCGGCACGCGGACTAGCAATGGTGAAACTGGCACGCCCCACGCCGCGATGGCCGCCATCACGCCGCTTTGCGTCTCGGCGGGCAGGCCACTGACTTCACCCCATCCATGCGCAAAGAACCGCAACGGCCGCGACGCGGTAACCTTGGCATCTTTCTGCCGTAATGACCCCGCCGCCGCATTGCGCGGGTTGGCGAATATCTTCCCATCCTTCGCCTTTTGCGCCTCGTTTATCGCCGCAAAGTCAGACTTGGCCATATAGACTTCGCCGCGTATCTCGAAAATATCGGGCACATCGCCGTGCAACTGCTGCGGGATGTCAGAGATATAGGCCACATTGGCGGTCACATCTTCACCGACGCTGCCGTCGCCGCGCGTTGCGGCCTGGATCAGATGCCCTTTTTCATACCGCAACGACAAGGAAAGGCCGTCAATCTTGTCCTCCGCCGTCAACGCAACGTCCGCATTAGGGGCGAGATTTAGAAATCGCCGGACACGCGCCACGAAATCATGGACATCCTGCGCCTCAAACGCATTGTCGAGGCTCATCATGCGCTTGGCATGCGTGATTTTCTTAAGTCCCGAACCATCTACAGTCGCGCCAACCAATTTATTGGGGCTATCGGCGCGCACGAGGTGCGGAAAAGCCGCCTCTAACTCATTATTGCGCCGTACCAACGCATCATATTCCGCGTCCGAAATCTCGGGCGTGTCGTCGGCATGGTAGCGCTTGTTGTGATGGGCAATCTGTTTCGCCAACCGCATCAGTTCATTGGCAGCGTCTGCTTCTGTCACTCACCGGCTCCAGAAACCGGCTTTGTCAGGTCAAATGAAACCCGGAACAACCGCCCCGGCCTTGCCAGTTCGTATGTCAGGACTTGTCGTGGCGTGACTTCAAACGCCCAGATATTGGCATTTGATACAGTGCGGCCTTCTTTGGTGAACATGTCTTTGGAAAAGGCATCCGCAGGGAATTCTTGCCGCATGACGCTGCCAGACGTCACGGTATCGCCGCCATATTGGGATACAGGGTCTTCGGTGCCATCTTTTAGCATATGGCGATGCTTCAGACGCAGGCCAGTGCCTGTCTTGCTGATAATCCATGTGCGCGATTTATCTTCGCCAACATCAAATGCGATCCGAACTTCGCGCGACGAACATTCGCGGACATGCGCGCGCATCTTGGCCGAATTAAAGCTGGCGTCGCTGTCATCGCCCGCCGCCAATTTTCCTTCAAATGACTTGCCGCACAGCGCGGAAAGTTCACGAAAAAATCCGTCGGCCGGCAGCGCTGCGGGTTCCGTGGTCGTGCACCCGGTCAGCAACACCGCAAAAATCAAACCTATTTTCTTCACACAACCTCCAAAAGACGTTTTGCTTGCGCGCGTGCTTCGTCCGTCACTTCTGCGCCCGAAAGCATCCGGGCAATTTCTTGGCTGCGCGCTTCATGATCCAGCAAGACGACGCCCGTGCGCGTTACCGTGCCTTGGCTGGATTTGGCGATGAAGTAATGCGCCTGGCCTTTGGCCGCGACCTGCGGGCTATGCGTTACCGCCAGCAATTGCGTATGTTGGGCCAAGCGCGCAAGCCGCTCACCGATGGCAGCCGCTACCGCACCGCCGACGCCGCGGTCGATTTCGTCAAAGATAATCGTCGCTGCCCCGCCCTCTTCCGCCAACGCGACTTTCAGCGCGAGGATGAAGCGCGACAGTTCGCCGCCCGATGCAATTTTCGCCAGTGGCGCAAATGGCGCGCCGGGGTTTGTCGAAATCAAAAACTCGACGCGGTCCATGCCCGATGCGGCCCAGCGGTCTTCGGGAAGCTGCTCGACAGATGTTTGGAACTGTGCCGCATCCAGCTTTAACGGCGCCAATTCCACCTTAACCGCGGCATCGAGCTTCGCTGCTGACGCACGCCGCGTTTCCGACAGTGCCGTGGCGGACGTGACATAGGCCGCGTGCTTTGCAGCGACCTCAGCCTCTAACAAAGCGAGCCCCTCGCCCCCTGCCTCAATCGACTGAAGCTGCGCCGTCAGACGCTCCTGCAGGGCAATGATGCCGTCCGGCGCGACATTGTGCTTACGGGCCAGCGCGCGCAATTCGAACAGGCGCTCCTCAATTTCATCAAGACGTGCTGGTTCATATTCAATCGCCCGCGCAGCCGCATTCAACTTGTCCTCGGCTTCGCTTGCCTCGATCACGGCACGGTCAAGCGATGTCAGTGCTTCCGCCAGCAACGGATGGGCATCCGCCAGTCGGTCAAGCTTGCGTGCCGCAGACCGGATAAGCGCAAGGCCGCTTTTGGGGCCGTCAAAGCTTTCAAGCACCGCCTTCAAATCTTCGGCGATACGTTCGCCCTTTTGCATGTCCGACCGTTCGCCAGCCAGTTCCTCTTCCTCGCCCGGCTGCGGATTAAAGGCAGCAAGTTCCGCCACCGCATGTTCAAGCCACTCTTGATCGCGCGCAGCATTTTCCAGCGCTTCGCGTGCGATATCAAGCCGCACTTTCGCCTCATGCCATGACGTAAAATTCGCCGCGACTGTTGCGGTGTCACATCGACCAAAGGCGTCAAGCAGCGCCCGGTGCCCGCGCGGGTTTAACAAACCGCGGTCATCATGCTGCCCGTGTATTTCCACCAAAGATGCACCGACATCGCGCAACAAAGCGGCAGAGCATGGCTGATCATTTATGAACGCCTTACTGCCACCATCGGCCTTGACCGAACGGCGGATCAGCAGCGGCTCGCCTATGTCGATTTCAATGTCATTTTCGCCAAGCAACGCGACCACATTGGCTGGGGCATCAAAGCTTGCGGTCACTTGCGCTTTATCAGCGCCTGCACGCACAAGGCCGCTATCGGCGCGCGCACCCAGCGCAAGGCCCAGAGCGTCCAGCAAGATAGACTTACCAGCGCCCGTTTCCCCGGTTAACACACCAAGGCCGTTTGCAAATTCAAGGTCTAGCGCCTCGATCAGCACCACATCGCGGATCGACAGCCCCGTTAGCATGTCATTACGCGGCGGGCGCGTTCTTCTGCATCAGGTCATAGGCGCGCTGATACCATTTGCTACCGGGGTAGTTGGCACCTAGCACGGCCGCAGCTTTCTTGGCTTCTTCAGGCACGCCCATCGCCAAATAGCTTTCGGTCAGGCGGTACAACGCCTCTGGCGTATGCGTTGTCGTATCAAATTTGTCGATGACTTCGCGGAAACGCAAAGAGGATGCGAGCCACAGGGCGCGACGTTGGTAGAAACGGCCAATTTCCATTTCCTTGCCCGCCAAATGGTCGCGCACAAGGTCCATTTTCAACGTGGCGTCGGCGGAATAGCGCGAATTGGGATAGCGACGCTGCACCTCACCCAATGCGGCCAATGCCTGCTCCGAGATCTTTTGATCGTGGGTCACGTCGCTCATCTGTTCATAATAAGACAAGGCGATCAGATAATATGCATAAGCCGCATCCTTGTTGCCCGGATGGATCGATAGGAAACGGCGCGACGATTGAATCGATTCGTTATATTTCTGCGCCATGTAATAGCTAAATGCGCTCATCAGCTGCGCGCGGCGGGCCCATGGCGAATATGGATGCTGGCGTTCGACTTCGTCAAACAAAGCTGCAGCAACTTCATATTGCTTGTTATCCAGCTTGTCCTTTGCCGCGGTATATAACGTGTTGACGTCACGCGCGACATAACGGGTGTTGCTGCCCGGCTTTGCACCGCCGCCGCCAAGGCCAAGCATAGCGCAACCCGAAAGCATGGAAACCGAAGCCAGCAAGCCAGCGGACACAAGGATTTTTCTGTTCATGGGATTGTCCTTAGATACTCTTGGGGCCGTCGCCAAGGGTTTTGCGCATGTTAGTGCGAGATGCTGTATCGGGCATGAACTAAAGCCGAGACAGCGTCGCGGGCAACCGGCTTTGGACATTAAATAGCGACCAATGCCCCCAACGAAAAAGGGGCCACCGTAGCGACCCCTTTTCCTCTCCAATCCTTTTGCAGGATGTTCTGTGTCGATGGAAGCGCGCTGCGCGTGCCCACCCCTAACCCCTCCCGCCTGCGGGAGGGGAATTCAGGCTTAGTCCTTCAGGAATGCTGGAACATGGTCGGGATCGCCCCCGCCATTGTTTCCGCCTTCTGAACGCTCTTGGCGTGGACCACGGTCGCCGCGGCCTTCGCCCCGACCGCCGCCATCACGACGCGGTCCGCGATCGCCACGGCCACCACCGCCGCCTTCACGACGGGGGCCACGATCGCTGCGCTCGCTCTTTTCACGTGGCGGGCGTGTGTCTTCCAGTTCTTCACCGGTTTCCTGATCAACGACGCGCATGGAAAGGCGAACCTTGCCACGTGGATCGATTTCAAGGACCTTGACCTTAACGTCCATGCCTTCGCTGACGACGTCGGTAACCTTCTCCACGCGCTCGTTGCGCATTTCGCTGACGTGGACGAGACCGTCCTTGCCACCCATGAAGTTTACGAACGCACCGAAATCGACGAGATTGACGACCTTGCCGTCGTAGATTTTGCCGACTTCAGCTTCTTCAACGATGCCGGAAATCCACTTACGTGCGGCTTCGATCTGGGCAACGTCGGACGACGAGATCTTGATAAGACCTTCATCATCGATATCGACCTTGGCGCCAGTGGTGGCGACGATTTCACGAATAACCTTACCACCGGTACCGATGATGTCGCGGATCTTCGCTTTATCGATCTGCATGGTTTCGATGCGTGGTGCGTGCGCCGACAATTCACCGCGGGCTTCGCCCAAAGCTTTGGCCATTTCACCAAGGATATGCGCGCGGCCTTCCTTGGCTTGGTTCAATGCAGCTTCGAAGATTTCACGGGTAATACCGGCAATCTTGATGTCCATCTGCATCGTGGTGATGCCTTCTGACGTACCCGCAACCTTGAAATCCATATCGCCGAGATGATCTCCATCACCCAAGATGTCGGAAAGGATCGCGAAATCCTTACCTTCAAGGATAAGACCCATTGCGATACCGGAAACCGGACGCTTGATGGGCACACCTGCGTCCATCATGGCGAGGCTTCCGCCGCAAACCGACGCCATCGACGACGATCCGTTCGACTCTGTAATGTCGCTGGTCAAACGGATTGTGTACGGGAACTCGTCCTTGGTTGGCAGCACGGGGTGCAGCGCACGCCATGCAAGCTTACCATGGCCAATTTCGCGACGACCAGGCGCACCGAAACGGCCAACTTCACCAACGCTGTACGGTGGGAAGTTGTAATGCAGCATGAAGTTTTCATAATGCAGACCGCCAAGGCCGTCGATCATCTGCTCTGCGTCCTTGGTGCCCAAGGTGCAGGTTGCGATGGTTTGCGTTTCGCCGCGTGTGAACAAGGCAGAACCATGTGCGCGTGGCAAGAAATGCGTTTCCGAAACGATTGGACGGATTTGCGTGGTGCTGCGACCGTCGATGCGGGTGCCGTCCTTTAGGATAGCGCCGCGAACGATTTCAGCTTCAAGCTTCTTCATCAACTTGCCAGCCGCAAGCTGATCCTGGGGAGCCGCGTCAACAAACGCTTCCTTCGCCTTTGCGCGGGCAAGGTTCAACGCGTTGCTGCGTTCCGACTTGTCGGTCAGCTTATAAGCTGCAGCAATATCCTTGCCGATCAGCTTCTTAAGCTTGTCCTTGGCAGCGGTCAGGTCAGCCTGCTCCGCCATTGCCCAAGGATCCTTGGCAGCTTGTTCAGCAAGCTTGATGATCGCCTTAACGACTTCCTTACATGCGTCATGCGCAAACAGGACGGCGCCAAGCATGATTTCTTCCGAAAGCTCATTGGCTTCGGATTCAACCATCATTACGGCGTCATATGTCGCTGCAACAACGAGGTCGAGGTCACCTTCGGCAACCTGCTCATCTGTTGGGTTCAGGATATATTCGCCGTTCAGGTAACCAACGCGTGCCGCGCCGATTGGGCCCATGAAAGGAACGCCCGAAATGGTCATCGCAGCCGATGCTGCAACAATTGCCAAAATGTCAGGCTCATTCTCGCCATCATAGCTAAGAACTTGCGCAATTGCGTTGATTTCGTTGTAGAAACCTTCTGGGAACAACGGACGCAATGGACGGTCGATCAAACGGGAAACCAACGTTTCCTTTTCAGTCGCGCCGCGTTCCCGCTTGAAGAAGCCACCTGGAATACGGCCAGCTGCCGAATATTTTTCTTGATAGTGAACGGTCAATGGGAAGAAATCCTGACCATCCTTTACCGACTTCGCCGCGGTAACCGCGCAAAGTACAACGGTTTCGCCCAAAGACGCCATAACAGCGCCATCAGCTTGACGGGCAACCTTACCCGTTTCGAGTGTCAGGGTTTGTCCGCCCCACTCGATTGATACAGTTTTCGTATTAAACATAGATTTTCCTTTGACCCGCATGCCCTATGCGATGCGGGGCCTCAATTGAGCGGATGATCCGATCCGCAAACGGCCGGGGCATTTCAAAGCCCCATGGCAGTCCAGCCTCATTGCCGGACCCCCCATGCAAAAAGCGGCCCCGATTGAGGCCGCTTTTAAATTTACTTGCGAAGGCCGAGCTTCGCGATGAGTGCCGCGTAACGGTCACCATCGATTTTTTTCAGATAATCCAAAAGCGAACGACGCTTGTTGACCATCTGAAGAAGACCACGACGCGAATGATTGTCCTTGTGGTGGTCTTTAAAGTGGTTGGTCAGCGTATTGATACGGTCAGTCAGGATTGCAACCTGCACTTCTGGTGATCCGGTATCATTTGGCTCGCGTGCGTGCTCTTTGATGACCTGTGCTTTACGTTCTGCAGTAATTGACATATTTTTCCTTCGAACATCATGGAGTTAGGTTAAAGCCACGGACGGTTTTTAAAGCACCGTCGATGTTCTCCACCAGTGCAATAGGCCGCAAATCTGCGTCCCTCGCCCAATGTAGCCCATCTTTCATGGCAATCCCGGTCAAGACGCGACCCTGTTGGATCGCCCTTGCCTGTTCCGGGGAGAGATCAAGAGCCGGGATGTCGACCAGCCCTGCCTCTATCGGCAAGATAATGTCTTCTTGGGCTGCCCCTTGGCCGAATGCATTGAGTTTGTCCAGCGAAATCGCGCCATTCAGGGCAAACGGACCTGCGCGAACGCGCCGCAGCATAGTGACATGGCCGACGGTACCCAACGCATAGGCAATATCGCGCGCCAAGCTTCGGATGTACGTGCCTTTGGAAACGTCGGCAGTCAGTGTGATTGACCCCAAAAGCGCGTCACCCTGAACTTGTTTCAGGGTCTTACTTTCATCCCGTTCAAAGTAAGATGCTGAAACAAGTTCAGCATGACAAATGGTGAGTTGATGAACCGTCACGCCCCGCGACTTCATCTCGACCACTTCCCCTGCCCGCGCCAGATCATAGGCGCGCTTGCCATCGATTTTGATCGCCGAATAAGCAGGTGGGATCTGTTCAATCGGCCCCGTGAACTGCGCCAGTGCTTGCTGCACCTGTTCCAGCGTGGGTCGCACGTCCGAAGTTGCAACAACCTCGCCCTCGGCATCTAGGCCTCTGGTCTCTGTCCCAAAGCAAATGGTAAAATCATATGTCTTGGACGCGTCGAGCATCCGGCCACATAATTTGGTCGCCTCACCCAATGCGATGGGAAGAACACCGGTGGCGAGCGGATCAAGTGTGCCGCCATGCCCCACCTTGACCTTACCAAAGCCTGCAGAACGCAAGTTGCGCTTTACCGCTGCAACGGCCTGCGTTGAACCCAGACCAAGCGGTTTATCGAGGATGATCCAGCCATGCATGCCCGCCCTTTAGGGCGCGGTGTAGCAGCAAGTCAATTTGAAGGCGCAGCGACTTCCCTGCCTGCAGCCAATACCTGCTTGCGCAGCTTTAGACGCTCTTTACGCGGCAAAGGCTTATTGGCGGTCACAAGACTCGCCAATTGGCATGTGTCGCCAGCAACGATGATCGTGCTGAACCTGTCGAAAGTGGCAGAACCGCGCGTATCAAACCCGATCGCTTGCGCGAAATCAAGTTCCTGACATCCGCCAAGCAACTCAGCATAATACCAGCGCCGCTGCCGGTCCTCCAGCCATATGCCGTCATGGCCATCGGCTTCGAAATCGCGGATCGCACCGTGATTGGGAAAATTGATCTTGGTTTCCACGCCGACTTCAGGCCACACATAGGGCTCCGGCCTTTTGGAATGCACAGGCGCCGCGATTGCTGCAGCGACCAACAATGAGAGCATGGCTTTTTTCATCATAGGTCCGACGATATGCCTTTCTGGATGAACGGCACATGAAAAGTCAGCCTAAGCCGCGCGCCTCATTAAAATGCTTTCGGCACATTGCGACATAGCGATCATCGCCGCCGATTTCGGTTTGTGCGCCATCGACAACGGCTTTGCCGTTCTCATCAACGCGCAAATTCATCGTTGCTTTGCGGCCGCAGTAACAGACGCCTTTTAATTCAACCAGACTGTCCGCGATGCCGAGCAATGCATCGGAGCCGGGGAAAAGTTCGCCCTGAAAATCCGTGCGCAAGCCATAGCAAACAACCGGAATACCGGCCTTGTCGGCCAAGCTTGCGGCCTGCCAAACCTGTTCTTTGCTCAAAAACTGCGCTTCGTCGATCAACACGCACGCAAGCGGCATTTCTGCGTGCTTATTGAGGACAGCACTTTCGATGTCCGTGTCGCTTTCAAATCGGCTGGCATCGCCTGCGAGACCAATGCGCGAGCTGATGGCGCCGAAACCCGGGCGATCATCAATAGCGGCGGTCCACAGCATCACCTTCATGCCGCGCTCGCCATAATTGAATGCTGCCTGCAGCAATGTCGTCGACTTGCCAGCGTTCATCGACGCGTAATAGAAATATAGCTTGGCCATAGATGACTATTTCAATCCGTTAAGCCAGCGCACAAAATGTCCGGCAAGTTGTATCCGGTGATCTGAAAACGAATGATCGGTTTTTAGCATCGTTGCTGTTGCCGAGCCTTGGCTAGCAGCCGCGAGCATAGCCGTATAATCCCGGCCAAGCCCACGCTCAGCATATACCAAGGCCAACGGTCGGTCGGAAATCGTCGTCACTGTTTTTCGCAGATCGAACAACGCGGGATTGGCGCGCATTTCAAGAAGAAGCGCGTCAGCGTTCGTACCATCTAACGGCTTTAAGTCGTCGGCCAAACCAAGTTTGAACGCCATCTCAGCCTTGCGATCGGTCAGGCTGCGCTCCTCTGCGGAAATATCCCAAGGGTCTATCAAATACGCACCCGCCAAATCAGATACGTCCGCCATGGTGCGGGCCGCCATCATTCCGCCCATGCTATGCCCAGCCACAGCAATCCGACTTGGAGCATGTCCGGTCTGTTTGATAAAGGATTCCGATTGCAGCCATCGTGCCGCATTTCGGGCGTCCTCGATGCAGTTCACAAAACTAAAAGTTCCGTCGCTTCCCCAACTTCCCCTGTAATGCAATGTCAGAACATCCCAACCCGCGCGACGGGCAGCCTGCGCAAGATCCAGATTTTGTTCGTTGCCGGGAAAACCATGCAGCAGCAAAAGCGCGGGCTTTGGACCGTCACCAGCGGCGAGATAAAGCAGGGCGTTGATTTTTTCCGTACCGGTCGGCAACTGAAACGCGACCATCCCTGCCGGGTTTGCCGCATCAGGCACCGGGTCTGAAATCGCCGCGTCTGGTAACGGGTTAAGCTCCGCAAATGCCGGGGTAGCGCAGACAAGTGCCGCCGCTGTGGTTAAGCGCCAAACGATCATTCGGCTTCATCGTCGGTCAGGTCCTGCTGGACCTTGGGCTGTGCCAATAAGCCTTCGATATGTGTGGCTTGGTCGAAGCTATCGTCGGCCAGAAATTTCAGCTTTGCCGCATATTTCATGCTCACCCGCGAGGCGACTTCCTTTTGGAAAAACGCCGTATTGGTGCGCAGTGCCTTAAGCACCTTTTCTTCATTTGCGCCCAACAGCGGCTTAATGAATGCCGTTGCATGGCGCAAATCCGGAGACATACGCACTTCGGTCACGCTGACGCTGTGGCTGTTAAGAACATCGTCATGCACTTCGCCACGCGCGAGCAGTTCCGACAATATGTGCCGGAATTGTTCGCCTACGCGCAACAACCGCACGGAACGGCCCTCGGTACCAGTGTCGTTATGCTTGGCCATAAAGCTCCCCTTTCAGGTTCGAGCTAAGCTCACAACGTCCGTTCACGTTCCTCGACTTCAAAGACTTCGAGCATATCGCCTGCCTTGACGTCGTTGGTATCCGCCAACACAACACCACATTCGAGACCAGCACGAACTTCGTCGATATTGTCCTTGAACCGGCGGAGCGAAGCAATCGTGGTTTTGGACACGATAACGTCTTCGCGGGTAAGGCGTGCATGAAGGCCCTTTTTGATGATGCCTTCGGTGACCAGCAAACCAGCGGCCTTGTCGCGCTTGCCGGACTTGAACACGTCCTTGACCTCTGCACGTCCGACGACGGTTTCGATGATTTCCGGACCAAGCTCGCCCGCCATTTCCTTGGCGATGTCTGCCGTCAGGTGATAAATCACATCGAAATATTTCAACCGGACCCGGTCACGCTTCGCAAGCGCCGCAGCCTTGCTGTTCGGACGCACGTTAAAGCCAATCAGCGGCGCATTGGACGCGGCCGCAAGCAGCATATCCGATTCCGTAATACCGCCAACGCCAGCCAACAGAACGCGCACCTTGATCTCGTCTGTGGAGATATTGTTGAGCGCCGTCACAATGGCTTCGACCGAACCCTGCACATCGCCCTTGATGACGACAGGATATTCCTTCGCCCGCGTCGCGGACAAATTATCGAACAGGTTTTCGAGATTTGGCGTGACTTGTGCGGTACGCACCTTCGTCGACTTTTCCTTGCGGTACAGGGCAACTTCGCGGGCACGGGCTTCGTTTTCCACGACAGTCAAGACGTCGCCAGCGGACGGCACACCCGTCAGGCCGAGCACTTCGACCGGCATTGCGGGACCCGCTTCGGGCACCTGCTGCCCCTTGTCGTTAATCAACGCGCGGACCTTGCCGCTTTCTGCGCCAACAACGAAGATATCGCCACGCTTCAACGTGCCGCGCTTGACCAGCACGGTCGCAACTGCGCCGCGGCCCTTATCCAGCTGTGCCTCAACCACCACGGCTTCCGCCGCACGATCAGGATTGGACTTGAGCTCCATGACCTCGGCCTGAAGCGCCAACTTGTCGAGCAGATCGTCCAAGCCGGTTTTCTTCAATGCGGAGACTTCCACGTCCTGAACATCGCCGCCCATCGCCTCGACAATGACTTCATGCTCAAGCAAACGCTCACGCACCTTCTGTGGGTTGGCGCCTTCCTTGTCGATTTTGTTGATCGCAACAATCATCGGCACATTGGCTGCCTTGGCATGCTTAATGGCTTCGATCGTCTGCGGCATAAGGCCGTCGTCGGCCGCAACCACCAGAATGACGATATCGGTAACCGACGCACCGCGCTGGCGCATTTGCGTGAACGCTTCATGGCCAGGGGTATCGAGGAAAGTGATGAGCGAGCCATCCTTTGTCTTCACCTGATACGCACCGATATGCTGCGTAATACCACCAGCTTCACCCGAAACGACATTTGCGCCGCGCAAGGCGTCGAGCAGCGATGTCTTACCATGGTCGACATGGCCCATGACCGTCACGACAGGCGGACGCGCCTTCAACGTTTCTGGGGCGTCAACATCTTCGTCATGAACGATGTCGACATCCGCGTCGGAAACGCGGGTGATGTTGTGGCCAAACTCTTCGACGAGCAATTCCGCCGTATCTTGGTCGATGGTCTCGTTGATGGTGACGGGCATGCCCATTTTGAACAGTGCCTTGACCAGGTCACTGCCCTTTTCCGCCATACGGTTGGCCAGTTCCTGAACGGTGATTGTTTCAGGAACAACGACGTCACGGGTCTGCTTAACCTGTGCCTGACGGTTACCACCGCCATGCAAACGCTTTTCCTTTTCACGCGCACGCTTCAGCGCGGCGAGTGAACGCGCACGCGCACCATCATCGCCCTCAAGCGCGCGGGTAACGGTAAGCTTGCCCGACTGGCGGCGATCATCGGCTGCACCGCGGGTTGGGCGATGTGGAGCCTTCTTAATCTCTTCACGCTCGCGCTCGGGACGCTTAGGCGCTTCAACCGGTGTAAAGCGACGCGGCGCAGGTGCTGCGCCATCCTTGTTGGTTTCTTCAGCAACAGGTTCAAATATTTCAGGCTCGACAGGCGCTGCTGCAGCCGGCGGCGGAGGCGGCGGAGCTGCGGCTTCCTCACGATTGGCTTGCGCGCGCTGACGCTCTTCTTCGGCGCGTTGTGCGCGCTGTTCAGCTTCACGGCGGCTGCTTTCTTCCAGCATGGCCAAACGCGCTTCTTCAGCTTCGCGAAGCAGCTTTGCCTGACGTTCCTGACGGCTCAGCATGTCATTGCCCGTCGGACGCGGTGCTGGTGCAGCAGGGGCCGGCGCAGGTGCTGCCGCTACAGGCGCAGCGGGTGGCGGCGGAGGTGGTGGTGGCGCGGCTACTTCAGGCTCAGGCGCGTAACCGGGCTTGCCGACGAGCTTCTTGCGCTTCACCTCGACCACAACTTTGTTTGTGCGGCCATGGCTAAAGGTCTGTTTGACTTCACCAGACTCGAGCGAGCGGCTCAAGGTGAGCGGCTTGCGCGTTAATGTCGGTTTATTGTTGGTATCATCACTCATCGAAACAGAACCCGTCCTTACTCAGTCAATTGCGGAGACGTCAGAAATATGGCCCCGCACGTCCGCAACCAAAGCTGCGGAATCGAGGGGCGCATTACTGCATCCTTTGAAATTTAGCCAGCGTCCAAGATGATACATCACCCTATCTGCCGCTTTTTGGTCAATCAGTGCGACATGAACGGCATTTGACCGTCCAAGCGCTGCCGACAATGCGTCACGGTCGACAGGCAATTTCAAACCACCCTTGCCGGTCCCTTCGGCATCTTCACCAACGCGCCACGCCTGATCGCGCTTGCCACTGCCGTCGGCGCTGGCGTCGGAAGCATGCAAAAGCAAACGAACCTGCCCGCTGCGTGATGCAGAGTCGATCTTCTCGGCACCCAAGATAAGGTGCCCTGCCCGCGCTTCCAACCCAAGCCGGTCCAGAAAAGCCTTTTCAAGGCCGCGATCGATGCGGCCGCTCAGGTCATCAATGATGTCAATCTTGTCGGTTTTGAAGGCACGGCGCAGCAAACCGGCAAGCTTGCCCTTTTCCTGCGCCTTTGTCAGTTCTGCCCCGGATACACCAATCCACGCACCACGGCCGGGGGCCTTCGCGAACAGATCAGGCGCGATGCTGCCATCGGGCCCGAGGGCAAGCCGGATGAGCTGGGCACGAGTCCCATGCTCACCTGACAATATGCACTTCCTTATTGGGGAGTGTCGGTTCTCATTGGGAGTCGTCCGCTGCAACCGCGTCCTCCTCTATGATATCCGAAGCTGGCGCGCTGTCTTCGTCGTCGAACCAGTGTGCGCGTGCGGCCATGATGATTTCATTGCCCTGTTCTTCGGACAATCCAAACATCGCCAAGACGCCAGCCTTATCTTCCGTACGGTTGCGGCGCATTTCGCGGTCGCTGCGTTCGTTGCGGCGCGGCTCACGTGCCTTTTGGATCAGTTCGTCGGTCGCCAAGTCAGCGAGATCATCAAGCGTCTTGATGCCGGCCTTACCCAATACAACAAGCATCGCTTCTGTCAGAATGGGGAGTTCCGCCAATGCGTCTTCAACACCCAATTCACGACGCTCGGTCCGGTTGGCTTCCTCACGGCGATCAAGCGCTTCTTGTGCGCGGCTCTGAAGCTCTTCAGCCAGACCTTCGTCAAAGCCTTCGATGGCAGCAATTTCGGACGGATCGACATAAGCAACTTCTTCAAGTTCGCTAAAGCCTTCAGCAACCAAAAGCTGCGCCAAGGTTTCGTCCACATCCAGCTCTTGCTGGAACATTTCCGAACGCTCAACAAATTCCTTCTGACGCTTTTCGCTCGATTCCGCTTCGGTCATGATGTCGATGCCACGGCCGGTCAGCTGCGAGGCCAAACGAACGTTCTGGCCACGACGGCCAATGGCAAGGCTCAACTGATCGTCAGGAACGACAACTTCGATGCGGCCTTCTTCTTCGTCGATGACAACGCGGCTCACGGTCGCAGGCTGAAGTGCGTTTACGATGAACGTCGCTGTATCTTCCGACCATGGAATGATGTCGATTTTCTCGCCCTGCATTTCCTGAACGACGGCCTGAACGCGGCTGCCCTTCATACCGACGCATGCACCAACGGGATCAATGCTGCTATCGTGGCTGATAACACCAATTTTGGCGCGGCTGCCGGGGTCACGCGCAGCGGCCTTGATTTCGATGACGCCGTCGTAAATTTCAGGGACTTCCTGCGCAAAAAGCTTCTTCATGAAGTCAGGATGCGCACGGCTCAACAGGATTTGCGGGCCACGATTTTCGCGCTGCACCTTCATGATCAGCGCCCGGACGCGGTCGCCACCACGGACAACTTCACGCGGAATTTGCTGGTCACGGCGGATAACGCCTTCAGCGCGACCAAGGTCGACAACAACATGGCCGAACTCAACCGACTTTACGACGCCAGTGATGATTTCGCCGGTGCGGTCCTTAAACTCTTCAAACTGGCGCTCGCGCTCTGCATCGCGCACCTTTTGGAAGATGACCTGCTTTGCGGACTGCGCATCGATACGGCCCAGATCAACGGCTGGCAGCGGGTCGACGATAAAGTCGCCAACAACGGCGCCCTTTTGCAACTTGTCTGCTTGCTTCAGGTCAACTTGCTTGAAATAATCTTCGACATTTTCAACAACTTCCACAACGCGCCACAGGCGAAGATCGCCAGTCTGCGTATCCAGTTTCGCGCGAATGTCATTTTCCGCGCCGTAACGTGCACGGGCGGCGCGCTGGATGGCTTCTTCCAACGCCTCAATGACAATCGCCTTGTCGATCATCTTTTCAGCAGCAACTGCATTGGCAATTGCAAGCAATTCAGCCTTGTTCGCGGCAATCGTGTTAGCCATGTTCTTAGTCTTCCTGTGCTTCGTCGTGAATGGGGTCTGCCTCAACTTCGTCGGCCCCATCGCTGTTGATGGGGGCAGTCGACGCAATAAGGCGGTCTGTCAAGAGCAGCTTGGCACTGCCCATATTGGAAAAGGCGAATGTCAGTCGTCCGGATTTGCGGTCGTCAACATGAATATTGTCACCGTCGACGCCAACAATATCGCCACGGATATTCTTGCGACCGTCCATTGGTTCGGCCAGCTCAACCTTAACCTCATGGCCTGCCCAGTCGGTAAAATCGGCTAGGCGGGTCAATGGCCGGTCAATGCCGGGCGAGCTAACCTCAAGCCTGTAGGCTTCGACAATCGGGTCAAGCTCGTCAAATTTGTCGGATATACGATGCGACAATGCCGCACAGTCATCGATACCAAGCTGCCGCGTATCGGGGCGCTCGGCCATCACCTGCAAGGTTGGCTCGTCGCTGCCCTGCCCGCCGGTTTCAAACCACGCGACACGCACCAGCGCAAAGCCGAGCGCTTCTGCTTCGGGTGCAATCAACGCAGTCAGTGTCTTAAGGTCAGGCAAATTCAGTCTTTCTTATACGGCATGCAAAGCTTGTGGCTGCCAGCCCCTAGTGGCGCTAGCCCTTCCAAGTTCTCACAATGTAAGGATGACAGCCGTATAGCGCCGAACTCTCTTATATGCAAGCCTCTTGCATATACGTCGGTCAGTACCCAACTGCCATAAGCGGATATATGAGGAGCCTTTACCTATGTCGAAATTATCATTCCTAATTGGCGCGTCTTTTTTGGCAGCGGCCTGCCAGCCATCCGTGAGTGATGCAGCACCCACCGATAGTGCATCGCAACCTTTCGATGTCACCGTGATGGCGGATTTTGAAGAGCCTTGGGCGATGACATTCGTTCCCGGCACGCCTTATGCGCTGGTGACGGAGAAGAAGGGTAAGTTGAAGCTTTGGAAAAAGGACGGTGTGGCTGTCGACGTCACGGGCGTGCCCGCAGTCGCCTATGGCGGACAAGGCGGCCTTGGTGACGTCATTGTCCATCCCGACTTTGCAAATAACACATTCGTTTATCTCAGCTTTGCGGAAGCAGGCGAAGGCGGATTTGGCGCCGCTGTCGCGCGCGGCAAGCTCGATCTGTCAGGTAACATCCCGGCATTATCCGACGTTCAAATCATCTGGCGTCAGGAACCAAAGGTTTCGGGCCAAGGGCACTTCGGACACCGCCTGGCATTTGGACCCGACGGTATGCTGTACATCAGCAGCGGGGAGCGGCAGAAATTCGATCCTGCCCAAGATCTGAACCAAAATCTTGGTAAAATCGTCCGTCTCACGGATGGCGGCATGGTACCATCGGACAATCCCTTTTACGACCAAGGCCGCGTAAAATCGCAAATCTGGTCCTATGGCCATCGCAATCCGCTGGGAATCGCCTTCGATGCGCAGGGGCGTTTGTGGAACCAGGAAATGGGGCCTGCGGGTGGCGACGAGCTGAACCTTGTCAAAAAGGCTGCCAATTATGGCTATCCAAAGGTATCCAACGGCGATCATTATGACGGCCGCAACATCCCCGACCATGCGGCAGGCGATGGTTTTGAAGCACCGAAGCTGTTCTGGAACCCCGCGATTTCACCGGCTGGCCTGATGATTTATTCGGGCGATATGTTCAAGGACTGGAAAGGCAGCGCGTTTTTAGGCGGCCTTGGCGCAAAAGCCTTGGTTCGCGTAAAATTGGACGGCGAGAACGCAACAAAGGCTGACCAATGGAATATGGACGCCCGCATTCGTGAAGTCGAACAGGGTCCAGACGGCGCCATCTGGCTGCTGGAGGACGAGCGTGCCGGATCGCAGGGCCGCCTGTTGAAGCTGACGCCAAAGACATAAACCGTGCGGCGGCGCTTAAGGCGCCGCCGTTACTGTTCCTGTTAAGTCAGCAAGAAACGCGCGAACGCGCTTCGCATTCATACCCAGATCGCTTGTCCCGACCCGGCTGACCGATCGCATATCGACAATGCTGCCCTCGCCGGTTTCAGATGGACGAACGCGCAGCACCACATCATCCTTAAACCGAAAGAACGCGCTGGTCGCTGTAGCTTCAAGCCGCCCTTCTTCAGGTAGGGATATCGCAACATCCCAGCCCCGCGCTTTGGCTAGGCGTTCCGCCTTGGCGATAACCATGGGAACGGGTTCATTGCTGCGTACCGAGCGAATATCGCCATAAGCTTTTTGGTGCACCAAAGCCCAACGTTGCAGCGGTGTGAGGCCCCTCATATCTTTATCATCCGCGCCAGGAATATTGTCGAGGTTGTCGGCGCGCAAAGCCAAAGTCTGAAATGCCGGCGGGTCTGCCAAATCCGTCGAGACATCGTGGATCGCAGGCACGGTCAATGCCTTCATCAAAAACGTTACCACCCACGCAACATATAAAAGCGCAACACCCATACCGACCCATCGACGCGCACGCGGCGGCGGGTTGATAGCTTTACGCACGCGCCAGCCTTGTACGGCACCGATCAATATCGCGCCAAGACCCAGCAAAAATGCCCCGGCCACGCCCTTTAATCCGGACGTATATTCCCAAAATCCCCAACCGGTTCCAACCGCAGAGACAAGTCCCGATAGGAGCGCGCCAACGCCGGCGGCTAGGACAGCATAGCCCCAATAATCGACCGTCTTACGAACTGGTTCACCCAGTCGCGGGGCGGCCGAAAACGCTTGCGCATTATTGGTATCCTGAGGGATTTCTTGATCGTTCACCAAATTGTCTCCTGCCCAGCATTTTCTAACGGGCACAGGCTAACCGATGTTCCAGACAAACGCAATTTTCCAAGATTATATAACAAGTTCATCGATAATCGATTGGACAAATGCTGGCTGCAATGACAGGGGGCCGCATATGTTTCGTCCATTTTCCCCCTCGTGTGATTAATCATGCACGCAACGGCACTCTCCAACCTTGCCGATGGCATTGTAGACGCGTTGCTGGATGATGCCTTTGGCCTCGACCGCCATCAGCGCACCGCTTATCTGCTGCGTAAGGGCATGTCCGCCATTGGCCATTTGTCGCTCGGCATTTTGGACGGCGACGAACTTGTGGGAAGCATTCAATGTTGGCCGATACGTGTCAGCGACGCCGCATTGATATTGGTCGGCCCGGTCGCGGTCGCCAGTCACCGTCAGAATGCGGGCATTGGGACAAAGCTTATGCACCTGATGCTCGAAGCAATGCGCGCGGATGACGCACCGATGGTGATGATTGGCGACCCTGAATATTATGGGCGATTTGGATTTGCCGCAGACCACACGTCCGGTTGGACTTTGCCGGGCGCTTGGGAACCGCACCGACTGTTGCTGCGCAACCCGGCAATGGTGGACTTGCCGGAACATGGCGCGCTTGGTCCAGCCGACTAAGCTTTGACGACCGTCCGCTTTCGCCGTATCGCCAGCCTATGCCTTACGAAGCCCCTGATCTTGCGAAACTGAGCCTTTCGGACATTGCCGAACTTGTGGCGGCGCGAAAGCTGCCGCCGGTCGAAAGCTGGACGCCTGAACAAACAGGCGACAGCGAGATGCGTATCGCTGCCGATGGCAAATGGTATCATCAGGGCGGTGAGATCAAACGTCCTGCAATGGTCCGGGCTTTTTCGAGCTTGTTGTTATGCGACGCCGATGGAAAGCACTGGCTTGTCACCCCACAGCAAAAGCTGTCCATTGCGGTCGATGATGCGCCCTTCATTGCGGCTGAGCTGCAAAGCGAAGGCGAAGGCAAAGACCGGACCCTCGCGTTCCGATTGAACAGCGACGATCTGGTCTTTGCAGATGCCGACCACGCCATCGAAATGCGCAATGGCCTGCCCTATTTGCATGTGCGCGGCGGACTTTGGGCAAAGCTCGCACGGCCCGTCTACTACGAACTTGCCAACCTTGCGCTCGCCGAAGACGCCGAAGGCGTCACCATCTGCAGCAAACGTGCGCAATTCAGCTTGATGGCGCCTGCATGAGTTGGCGGCATTGGATACATCAGGCGCTAGACCCCGCGTTGGATATCGAGATTGAGGATGAGCGCTACTTGGGGGACACGGTGCAACACCGCGCCGCTGCCGTACTAATCCCGATAACCGACCGCGCCGAGCCGGGCGTTATCCTCACCCAACGCCCGACATGGCTGCGCAGCCATGCAGGCCAAGTCGCATTTCCCGGCGGCAAGGTTGATGACAGCGACGAGAATTCGATCTTTGCGGCGTTGCGCGAAGCAGAAGAGGAACTGAACATACCACCTGCCCGCGTCGAGGTGATAGGTGTGGCCGACACTTATTATTCAGGCAGCGGGTATAGCATTGCACCCGTTGTTGGCATCATTCCGCCTGACCTTGAGCTTCAGCCTAACCCGCAAGAGGTTGAAGACTGGTTTGAAGTCCCGCTTGCGTTTCTGCTTGATCCTGCCAATTCCATCAAGAAAGAGGCCAACTGGAATGGGCAGCAGCGTAGCTATTACGACATGCAATGGGGCGAACGGCGAATATGGGGCGTAACGGCGGGGATAATCGCCAATCTGGCACGGCGGCTGGCATGATTGCGGCACAGCTTCCTCATGCTGAATGGCAACAGGCCCCAGACCTGAAAAAGGTGCTGGCGCTGCTGGCCGATTCTTATGGTGGCCCCCGATATGTCGGCGGCGCGGTGCGCGACACATTATTGGGGCTGCCCGTTTCTGACGTTGATATTGCCACAGCATTGTTACCCGAAACGGTCATGGACCGATTGGAAGCTGGCGGCGTCAAAGCCGTTCCGACGGGGCTGGACCATGGCACGATTACGGCGGTGGTCGACGGCAAGAATTACGAAATCACCACATTACGCCGCGATGTCTCCACCGATGGCCGGCGTGCGACGGTGGCTTTCGCAACCGATTGGCGGGAAGATGCCGCACGGCGGGATTTCACGATTAACGCGCTATATGCCGACCCACAAACAGGTGAAGTTTTCGATTATTTCGGCGGTTTAAGTGATCTCGATAACGGCTGCGTTCGCTTCATTGGGGACGCAAGACAGCGCATCGCCGAGGACTTCCTGCGAATATTGCGGTATTTCCGTTTCTTGGCCCGATTTGGCAGCGGTCCAGTGGACGCAGACGCAATCCATGCCTGCGCGCAAGGTGCGCACGGTCTGACGGCGTTGTCGCGCGAACGCATTGCGCAAGAACTCGCCCGGTTACTGTCGCTCAAAAATCCAGCCGCGTCCGTCGGCCTCATGATCGAGAATGCGATATTTGCACCATTTCTTCCCGAACTTTGCCGCGATGCCCACGATCGATTGCAGCGACTTGTGGAACGCGAGCAATTGCACCATCAACCGCTCTCGCTGCCTGCCCGGCTTCTCAGTATATTGGTGACGGATCCCGTCGCGGTCGACAAAGTGGCGGCACGGCTGAAGCTGTCGAACAAAATGCGCGAAAATCTCGCCAACCGGTTGAACGCCGGCATGCCGGCGGAAGGCAATATCCGCGCCATTGCTTATCGTTTTGACAACGACACCGCGCGCGATGTCGCCATGTTGTTTGCGGACGACAAAGCCCTACCGCAATGTCTGGCGCGGTTGGACAATTGGGATAGCCCCACCATGCACATCAAAGGCGGCGATCTTATCAAAATGGGATTGCCCGCTGGTCCGCTCGTGGCGAAAACCTTGCAAGAACTCGAAGCTATCTGGGTAGCTGAAGATTTCCCGGTTTCGGACCGCCAGTCCGAATTGGCGCTTCAGCTTGTCGAGGCAGCTATGTCAGCGGCCAAAAAGGCATAAGCCGCATCCTCAGGCAAAGGCCGCGCATAATAATAGCCCTGCCCAACGGAACAGCCAAGGCGGCGGAGCAACTGCGAAATCTCTATGGTTTCAATGCCTTCCGCCGTTGTCTTCATACCCAATGCCCGCGCCAGCGACAGCACGGTGCGCACAATTGCCCGCTTATCTTTGTTCACCAACATCTCCGATACAAAGCTGCGGTCGATTTTCAGAACATCAATTGGGAGCTGCTGGAGATAGGCCAGATTGGAATAGCCGGTGCCAAAATCATCCATCGCAAGGTTGGTATCCAGCCCCTTCAAGGCATCAAGCAATGCCTTCGCGCCAGCCGGATCATTGATAAAGGCACTCTCGGTCAGCTCAATTGTCATCCGGTTGCCATCAACATTCGCGCCCTTAAGCGCGGACGACACGGCATCCACCACATCATCGCGCTGCATCTGCACGGCGGACATGTTCACGGAAACCCGAAACTCCTGCTGCCCGCCCGATCTGCTATCCCATCGCGAAATGGTTTTGGCCGCTTCTTCAAGTGCCCAGCGGCCAAGTGGTACGATTAAGCCACTTTCCTCCGCCACAGGAATGAAGTCGACCGGCGATATGGGGCCAAGGTCGGGATGGTCCCAACGTGCCAATGCTTCAAAGCCGCTTAACGAACCACTGTCGAGGTCAACCAGCGGCTGATAATGCAGAGCAAGTTCGCCGCGATTCAACGCGTGCCGCAAATCGGTTTCAAGGCTGAACCGACGCCTTGCGGTATCGAGGGCCCCCGCTGCATATAGTTCGAAGTTCTTCGAAGATTTGGCGCGCTTCAGCGCAATTTGGGCATGGCGCAATGTGTCCGTTGGATCATCCCCCACACCACCGGTCGCCGCAGCGAGCGCACATTCAACCTGAATCTCCAAATTCGAAAGCTTGCATGGATCGTTGAATGCGTCACCCAGACGTTGGGCAATGGACGCGACGTCGACTGTACCGGAATCCATCTGCACGAACAGGGCAAACTCATTACCGCCAAGCCGCCCCAGAATTTCATTGCTGCGGATGCGCGCATTCAGGCGGCGGGCGGCGGTAATGATCAGCTCGTCGCCGGCAATCGCGCCTACAGATTCATTCACACGACTGAAGCGGGCCAAGTCGACCAGAATGATGGCATAATTTTGTGACGAACCCGATTTCCGCATTTCGGCAACCGCGGCGTCAACCCGTTCTTCAAAACCGATGCGGTTGCAAAATCCGGTCAGGCTATCGCTCAGCATTTCGCGTCGGAGGTTAACC
>Ga0187844_10000002_pt1 | contig 153980 bp, 202 predicted proteins | sample SpaLakP09_SKY_50_FD_134517 | JGI IMG/M metagenome (GOLD analysis project Ga0187844, IMG submission 134517) | Oligotrophic lake water microbial communities from Sparkling Lake, Wisconsin, USA - SP09_SKY_50 | ecosystem: Environmental > Aquatic > Freshwater > Lake | place: USA: Sparkling Lake...
AACAGGAGCAACAGGTGTTGGTGTAACAGGAGCAACAGGTGTGACTGGACTTGACGGTGTTACAGGTGCAACAGGTGTTGGTGTAACAGGTGCTACAGGAGTAACTGGTCTTGACGGTGTAACGGGAGCAACAGGTGTAACTGGTCTTGACGGTGTAACGGGAGCAACAGGTGTAACTGGTCTTGACGGTGTAACGGGAGCAACAGGTGTAACTGGTCTTGACGGTGTAACGGGAGCAACAGGTGTAACTGGTCTTGATGGTGTAACGGGAGCAACAGGAGTAACTGGTCTTGACGGTGTAACGGGAGCAACAGGTGTGACAGGAGCAACTGGTGAAACGGGACCGGCACCTTTATGGACTTACAAGGGTGAATGGGATGCTCTACTAGGATATGTTATCGGCGATATTGTGACGCTTGGTGGTGAAACGTTTTATTGTATTGCTATTTCAGCTCCCGGTGAAGGTCCCTACGGTGGTTATATTGGCACGAATTGGACAACAATTGCTGCACGTGGTATTCCAGGAGTTACAGGAGCCACAGGAACTAGATTTACATTTATTGGACCGTGGGTTGCAAGTGGATATCCAGAAAATTATGTAACAATATCTCAAGTTGATAGAAATTCATATGTAAGTATCGTCAATGTTGCAAATACCGGTATAGATCCTGCTGATAATCTAAGTGAATGGGGACTATTTGCAGAAAAAGGTCCTACAGGAGTAACTGGTTCTATACGAATGGGAAATGTCTTACTTGTTGACCAAGTGAATGGTAATAATGGAACAGCATCTATAGGCGGATTACCATATCAAACAGTAGAATCAGCCCTATCTGCAACATCAGGAATTTTAGGAACTACAATCTGGATTATGCCTGGAACGTATAATTTAAATGCTGGACTGACATTATCCAATCAGATTGCTCTAAGAGGGTTGAATACTCAAACATGTACACTTCAGATGCTAGGCGTTACAACAGATACAACATTGTTAACGATGGGTGAAAACTGTCGTGTTGAAGATCTATCTTTGCGATTAGAATCTACAGAACATCATAAATTAATTGGAATTGAATTTCCTGGAACATCTACACAAACATCTAAGTTAAGAACTTCAGTGCTAACAGTAGATAATTCTACTGCATCAGGTTCTGGATCAAGTAATGTGTTTGGAGTTTTATGTGGAGGTACTGGAGCATTTTCTGAATCTACGTTCTCATTTAATTGTATCAAAGGATCAACCATCAACGTGAAATCTAATGGAGCAGGAAGTAAACGCGGTATTATAGTTTCCGGAACAAATCAAGTTTCTACTCGTGATACTAATATTTATGTAGCAACTCCAACTGGATCTACAGGATCTTATGTTGGTGTTGAAACTGTGGATCCTAGCGTACCTGGATTAACTGGATCTATTCAATTACGTACAACTTCAATTGGTGCTCCAAAACAATTAATTCCTAAAACATTCGAATCTTCTGATATTTTACAGACGTATCCTTCATCGCTAACAGATCCCAGTTATCTAGCCTCTCCAGGAATCCAAATTGGACCCGGAACAGATTTAGTTAATAAAGCCGCAGGTGGAAAACCGTTCTCGACATACGTATACCCAACAACTATTTTTTATTGTGGTCTGGGTACAATTGCCAATCATTCTTCTGGATTTTTATGGCCTGGAACAGTTAAATTTGAAAATAATAAATATCCAGATCAAACTAATCCAGCAGCTCGATACAGAATTCAACAACCAGCAATTTTATCTGGTTTGTCTGCAACATGTAACGTTCTCAATCCAGGTGACTCAGTTACAGTTACAGTATGTAAAGGAGCAACGGGTGGTTCTGTACTAAATAATCCAACAGTTCCAAGTTTCTCAGTAACACTAACAGGAGCATCTCCCGTAGTATCACCTGCATCATTTTATAATGGATCTGTGGATTTTAAAGCAGGTGATTACCTTAATGTTTTTATTAATGTTGTTGGATCTACTTTACAAGATTTAGCAGTTCAAGTAGATATGTTCTAATTTACACATTCTAATCGTCACAAAAGAAAATGCAAGGAGTAACTGGCACTGTACAATTCGCTCAATTTCCTGGAATGGTAGGAACAATTTATTTTAATCCTGCAGATCTCCGAAGAATGATGGATCTTCCTGGTCCCACTGGTCCTACTGTTGTAACTCGTCAATGTTTGGGTCCTACTGGTCCTACTGTTGTAACTCGTGAATGTTGGGGTTCCACGGGTTCCACGGGGAATAGATATGTGAATGTAAATTATACTGTTAACGCAAATACATCTGGAAAGGTCACATCAGAAATTACGTTTTAAGAAATACCATTGTAAAGAATAAATGCCTGGTGGCTTAATGCAATTAGTCAATAAAGGCGCTCAAGATCAACTTGTTACTGGTCAACCATCCTTTACACATTTCAAATCAGTGTATAAGCGACACACTGAATTTGCGATGGAACATTTTGTTCTCAATTTTCGCTCAACAAATCTAGATCTGCTTCCTACTCAGCCTAAATCTCTAAGATGCAAGGTAGATCGTAACGCACAATTAGTTCACGATTGTTACCTGAATGTTACAATCCCCGATATTTATTCTCCTGTGAATCCTATTGGAACAGGGTTTGCTACAGGATACGAATTTCAGTGGATTGGAAACTTGGGGTACAATATGATTCGTTCTGTTTCCCTGTTAATCAATGGAACCGCTATCGTAACTCATTCTGGTGAATGGATGAAATTGTACTCCTATTTGTCTCACAATGGAACTATGCGCATAAAGGTTGATCGCATGGTAGGTAATGTTCCCGAACTAAAAGATCCTGCTAATGCTCACGGACGTTTTAATCAATATCCTCATGCAATTTCTAAAACTGGTTCTCAAGCCGCTCCATCAATTCTGGGTCGTGAATTGATGATTCCACTGCATTTCTGGTTTTGTGAAGATGTTGGTTCAGCATTGCCATTGATCGCCTTGCAATATTCTGATGTTGAAATTGTAGTTGAATTTAATTCGATTTACGATTTGTTCACAGTTCGAGATGTAGAACCATCAAGTCCAACCTACCGCCAGCGTATTGCCCCCAATCCCGCTAATCCGTTGTATGCAATGAATAGGTTCTTAAGTCCTCCAAATATTGACGCAAGTCCATTAAATGTTTCTTTAACAACATGGTCTTTGCGTCCATCTGTACAGGCCAACTATATCTTCTTGAATGATGCAGAAATGGCCAATTTTGCTAAAAGTGATACATCTTACATTATTAAAGATTTGCGTCCTGTAACTGTACAAGGAGTACACGGTCCATCTACAGATGTAGAACTTGTAATGACAAATTTATGTACTCGTATTGTTTGGACCACACAGAGATCTGATTTCTTAGCAAATAATGATTATGATAATTATACTAATTGGCTAGGTCCTCCTACATTGAACGTAACAAATAGGACTCCTATAACGAGCATTTATTCTTCTGGAAAACAGCAAGGGTCTAATTTGGCCTTGAAAGATACGTTAGTTGAAGCCACTGTGATTTTTGATGGTAAAAATCGTGAAGAAACAAAAACGCTCCCATTTTATAGCCTTCTACAGAATTACAAACACGTTGAAGGTGCTCCTTTACCTGGTGTCTATCTATATTCATTTGCTTTGAATCATGATTCTATACAACCTTCAGGACATGCAAATGGGTCTATGTTTAATACTACTACCTTGCGTCTATCTACTTTGGAACCTCCAACTTTACCTGTAGCACAAGGAACTTCAGTCTGTATTCTGAAATCTACAGCATTCAATCCTCGTCCAACTATAGTGGTAAATCCTGCACAATATAGCCCTGAAGAAGTTATATTCACGATTAACCGTACCTTGCAGCAAACGATTCCTTATTCATTCACAGTTACTGCTCATGTAGAATCGTACAATTTCTTGAGGGTTTACCGTGGAATCGGAAATGTCGTGTTCTCATCATAAAGGGAATGAGTACCGGTCCTGTAAACGAAGATGGTCTAACAATTGTTCATGCTTCGTATGGAGTCGATACACAATTTGTAGATGTAACAACTGAAGTCCGAGGATTAGTTCAGAACGGAGAATTAGATTTTATTGTATCCGCACAATCTCTAGGTATTCCCGATCCTAATCCAGGTGCATCGGATAAACAAATATTTCAACTCCAATATCGCCTGAACGGCGGACATAAAAATTTAGACAAATTTAAGACAGGTGAGCAGGTAAAGTTGTCAGCGCCAAATTCTAAATCATCCAAGAAAAAAGTCAATCATGGCTTCAGTTTGATGAAATATGTTTGGGGATCTATAGTGGTATTTTTTGTTGGTCTTCTAGTTATTGATGGATATAAAACTGGTAACTACATTTTTGGATATCGCAAAGAAGTCCCTGGCATGAATGGAGATTTTTCGGTAACGTATGAAAATGTAGGTGCTGGTATTATTTTAGCGCTGGTTACTTTGCTTTCATTTGGAACATCTTGGATTTATGTTCTGTTACCCATTGCTCTGATCTTCGGATTCATGCGTCGTCAACGATAAAAAAAGGTTTCCCTTTAGTTAAGGCTTAACACCTTACTTGCCGATCAGACCGTCAAACTTCTTGTTCTTGATACGTGCGTACCCCAGAAACTCCTCTGTGTCCTTTGAATAGACACGGTTTGTTGACTCGTCAACCTCGTACTCAGTACCCTTGTAGGTATGGGTCACCAGATCCTCATTCTCCTCATCGCGGAGTGGACCGGTTACCCTCTCTCCTTCCAGAAGATAGACTCCAACCTCAGAGGTCTTGGAAACCTCGTCTTGGAGATCAATGAGATCTGATGTAGACAACACCTTGATAGCTCCGCCACCTGTCAATTCCTCGTCAGTGTCGTTGCCTTTAGGGTTCTCCAAAGTAGCCTTGAAGTTCGTCACAATGACGCTCATCTCCATGGTCTTGTACTCCTCTTCAGGAATAGCATTCGCAAACTCGCGAAACTTCTTGTTCATCTCATCTCTCTCCTTCTTCTCTTCAGGATACTTGTTACCAAGGATCTTCTCCAACTCCTCTGTCAGCTTCTTGCTGATCTTAGGGCAATTGGTCTTTGGCTTGTCAGCCTTTGGCTTGTCAGCCTTCACCTTCTCGGCCTTTGGCTCCTTAGCCTTCTTCTCTTTCTTGTTAGAAGTAGAAGAAGACTCTAGAGCAGCAATCCTGGCATCTGTAGCCAGAACGTAGTCTGCGATCTTCTGCTCCAGCTCCGCAATCTTCTTGCTTAGCATATCAGTAGTAGACTTGGACATTTTTTGTAATTAATAAGATCATTAATGGAAACGTAAAAATCCGTTTTCACGTCTTTTACGTACGAAACTCTACTTTGGCTTCACCACTGTAGTAGCCTTCTCCTTCAACTTCTTGATAAGATCTGCTACTGGATTGGGCTTGCTCATTTTCGTATCGTGTGAGGGATGTAATCATACGTTTTTACAATCCGTTTTTACATACTGAAGAATCATAAATGAGTGAAACAGCTAAACTTCATCTTCGTGAGCATTTGGCAACCTTATTAGTTCCTTGTGTTGCTGAAGGGTTCTGGAGTGTAAAAGAAACAGCACAGAAACTATGCGAACGCAATAACCAACCTTCTGAAGTAATCCGAACCTTTCAGAATATGGTAACCAAGATCCCTGAATGGTCTGAATCCACACTGGGCGAAGAAGTTGAACGTATCATTAAAACATCTAAATGTACCTATATTGATGATCTTCTTCTAGGAGTTTTCTTAGCGTATATGAAATCTTTTGCTGCCCTTCAATACCGTGGTAATTCTTCTCAACTTAAAGTGGAATTTGAGAGACCTAATGTAACTAAATTCATTCATGAACTGTATAAGCAATCTGCGCGTAAGTTATGGCAGTCTGCCTTCCTATTTAAGACGCAAGGTGTGACATCTGAACAACAGGCACGTAATCGTCGTGAAGTTGAACAGTTGATTGACAAGACAATTGATGATGTGGTTCGTTCCTTTTTACCTTGGGAAGTGATTGCTAAATCTTACTTTTCTGAGCAGGAGGAAGCGCCACCAGCCGAATCTAAATCTGTAGTCTTTGAAGATGTACCTGAATCTGAAGATGAAGAAGATGAACTACCAGCCCTTGATTTAACGGAAGAAGAAGATCGTATTTCTATTACGGAACTAGATGAGAAACCACAAGAAGTTGTGGTTCCTGAAGTTGATCCTCTTGCCGAATTAGAAGCCAGAGTTGAAGAGAGTAACCTCGTTCTAAATCCATAAAGCGATTCTTTGAATGACAGTAAAATGTGGATTCTTTATGTATCTGTAGGAGTCGCTCTAGTTAGTTTTATTCTGTATGCTCTGGATCGTCGAGCAAAGGAAGAGCCTATCGACTGGTTTACTGCTGCAAAGTTAATGGCATTTGGTGGATTGATGGCTGGTGGAGTTGTATACGTGACTCAGAGTCCAGAAACGGTTGAACTTATTAAAGCCATTCCAGAAGGACCAGTTATTCAAGAAATGTTTGTGGGTACTCCTACCTTTTAAAATCTCTTTCTAAGTATAGAATGATTTACCCTTCTGGTGTATTATCGTTAACTGTTCAAGGTATAGTTGGAATTATTGACTATGTAGCACTACAAGTTGAATCAGCCGATGAACTTCTTAAAGATCTCCTAAAGGTTGAACTTATGGTTCAGGTTGTTGAATTTATGTTCTACAGTTGGCTAGTGTTTTCCTTTACCAAATCTCGAAACATTACTCCATTTCGATATTTAGATTGGGCTATTACTACTCCACTGATGTTGATTACTTTGTCTGCCTATCTGAACCACGATGGAAGCAAAACAAGATTAGGTGATTTTTTATCGAAGCATAAGGATTCATTAGTAACCATAGTTCTCTTAAATGCAGCAATGTTATTGTTTGGCTTAATTGGAGAACTTGGTTTTTTGAATAAATATCTATCTACTGCATTAGGATTTATTCCCTTCGCAATAAATTTTAAGTATATTAAAGATACCTTTTTACACACGTCTGATCTAACAAAGAATACTGTATTTTATTGGTTTGTAGTTGTCTGGGGTATGTACGGTGTATTTGCAGTAATGCCTTACACACTTAAAAATACAGGTTACAATATTCTAGATCTCTTTTCTAAAAACTTCTTTGGACTCTTTTTGGCGTATACTGTATGGGCATCTGCGAAACGATGATCTAAACACTATAAGTGTATACCAGTAAATGTACGTATACGTATTTGTTCCAAAAGATGCTGAATGGGAAGATTTGACTATTTTGCTAACTGAAGAAGAAGCAATTATGAAATCTAAAATGTTTCCAATATTTCGTGTAGAGATTTTTCATAAGACACCTATTGGATTTCGTCCTCTCTATAAATATTTTAGAAATGGTGAATTGTGTTCCTATTAAAAAAGGGCCACCCAAGGTACGCACTATAGGCCACCCAAGGTAGGCCTAATAGCAGACACCTCAGGCAGGCACTATAGGCAACCCAAGGTAGGCCTAATAGCAGACACCTAGGCGCCTACAAATATCTACTGTCTCGGTGCGCGTCTCTTCATAAGACATCGGACCCAGACAAATTGTTGTCTGTGCATGATTCGCAGATAAGACCCAGGTGCCCTTTTGCTTATCCAAGCACTTGTAGGAAAATAGAATATTTATTCCTACATGATCAACTTCCATGTATGTGGTCACGTCTTCTAGAGACAGACCACGTTTTGCCAGAAGTTTCTCGTACCTCTGCCCATTCCTGTTGGGATTGCTTTTTGGTGTCCTGCCATCTACAGCAATGATGCCATCAGGCAAACGTGTGTACAATCTAGCCTCCATTCTTTACCCATCCATAAATTACTATTTTATAATCCATTTTATAAATAATGTTCTGGACACTTATTCTCATATTATCGTTAACTGCATTGGGATGGAATTTATATAACTTGATTACCGGTGTTCAGCAACATGTAGTATGGTGGCAGATTTTACTGGCTTCTCTAGGTCTCTTAGGAGCCTTGAACGGTATACATGGATCTATTCGTAGTTTACTAAAGTTTTAACAGTGAACTAATAGAACTATAAATGTCATCTGAAATAGATCGAATAATTAGACCATTACTAGTTTTAACATGTAATATATTCTTAATTCCTATTTGGAAATATATTGCTACGGGGTATTACATCGAACATCCGTACCAACTTATGACACAGATGTTCTTTTATACAGTAAGTTTTCTCTTTCATACAACTCGACTAGATGTATTTTTTGTCTTAGATAGAATCGCAATTGTAAATGAGATACTTGTTGGACTATTTGTTGTTCACCAACAAAGTGCAAAAGAAATTATTGTTTTCTGGACATGTATTGCCTACGCTGTAATTTCGTACATTGTAGGTTCGCAATATTCGATTTTTGCATTTGATCCTGATTTTTATATCCAACAATTTTGGCACTCATTAAATCATTTTTTTATTTCTTATGTTGCATGGGTAATTTGCGATTATAAAAACGAATTTAAAACTTAAAATCTTGCCAAGATTAATACCATGGAACCAAAGATGACTTCATACGGAAAGTGGACCTTGATTGAAGGGTTGGATTTGGCTACAATAACAGGTGGCAAAACTGATCCGATTACAGGAAAGAAACCTATATTTTATGGAGAGGCACGCAAGGAGGTTTCCAAAGATTTCCTTTCAATGGTAAACTTCCCGCAACTGATCACCGACTTCAAGTTGAAATCAGTCATTGAAGTACATCCATACTACAATACGTTCACTGGTAAGTCTTACCTTGCGGTAGGCTATCGTGTGGAAGGAATCTTTGAAGATCTGGATACTCTTGACGAGTTTCTCAGAGATTAGACGAAGAGTCTTTTTTTATGGATCCAAAACTAGTGGAAGTTCACCTGCAGGAATCTGTCCTACAAACTCTGTGAACTCTGCCAACTCTTTTCGTGGAATTACATCTTTGCAATATCTGGCAATGGCTTTGTATAATGAAAATCCATAATATCTATCCAATTTAGGATTTTTAGCATGGAACAAAACTGATGTGCCATCTTCCAAAGTCATCCATTTCATAAATAATTTGAATACACGATCATTCTGGTATTCACTACCTTCAGGACCATCAGGATATAAATCCCAGAACATTGAAGTTGCTAATCTGACTAAATCAAAAGAAGGATTAGGTTTCACGACCGGAAATGATTCTTTGAAAAATGGTTGCATATTATACTGGCCACCGGCTTCATTATTTGCTTCAAATTGATCACTCATAAATAACCGAGGTTCTTTCATTCCAGGTAGACGCACATATCCAATACCACGATCAAAATCAATCAGTTTCAATAGATATCCGTGCGTTGGTACTTTATATGAAGTTCCAGCAGACGTATAATAGAAATATTCATGATTGGTGCGCACATACATCACATTATTTCCGTGCAAATCATTATGGGTGAACCCAAAATTACGTTGAGCGAATGCCAAAGCAAAAGTGATCTGGAATAACCAGGCATACCATTTGGAAGGATCAGGAATCTGGGTTACTAACTCGTAAAAGGTTCCTTCAAGTTTTTCCATCAATGTTAATTGAACAGGTACGTTTTTAAAGGTAGCCCATGCGAATTCTTCTTCTTCCTCTTCATCTAGGGAATATTCAGATACAGATTCAATATCAAAAATATAGGCTGTAGAAATATCAGAATCAGAATCAGAATCAGTAACATCTTCTTCTTCAAACACTTTTTGGAATTCGGTTGCTACTGTGGCATCAGAAGCAATACCAGCTAATTCTTCAACATCTTCAAGTTCAACTTCATCGCCCAGATCTAGAGGAAGACGAGCTGTGCGAGTATATTGAATCTGTTCTCCTGAAGATTCTAATTGTAAGGTAAAGGTCTTTCCTACATTACGAGAAAACCAAGGACGTTCAGTCAATTCTTCATAATCATCAGAAATATCTAATTTAAATTCTTGAGCAACACCTGAATACACACCAACTACACGAGGAAAATGTTGGCATTTAGAAAGAGAAAATACCGCATTGAACAGGGATCCAACATAGGCTGCATTATGAGCAGATTGTAACTTGTTACGTATTTCAGTAGCGTCAGCTGTAGATGAAGGTAATTCTAAATTGATTCCTTTCATCCATTTATAAGGGTTCAAGAGCATGGTAATTTTTGGATGGAGAGCAATTTCTCCAGAAGGTGTAGTTGCTGTTTCGCCGTTAATAGTTACATCAGGAAACTTGATTCCGTACTCAGAGACTTTATCTACAGATTCAGTTTTAAAGAGGCATTCGATAGGAGGAAAAAAAGATTGTAACTTTTGAACTCCAAATAGACTTGTTTTAGGAGTTGAGCGAGTAAGTTGAATATTTATCGGATTACAGCGTAGTTCTGAATGTTGTTTACGCTTCATTATATTCTTTTATACACTAAGGATTAAGTAAACTTTGCGCAGATGAACTTTGAAATTAAGAAGTTCTCAATCAAAACGATTGTGGATCGTTGTGAAATCGATTCGCGCAAATCTCCAATGATTGTTCTGATTGGTAAAAAGGATACGGGAAAATCGTTCTTGGTTCGTGATATTCTAGCAAATACTCGTGAATGTTTTCCTGTAGGAACTGTGATTTCAGGTACAGAAGTAGCAAATCCTTTTTTTCAAGATATGGTTCCTTCCAAACTGATTCATGATAAATACAAACCTGAAATTGTTATGAATGCGATTAAAAGACAGTTAGCAGCCAAACAGCAAAGAAATCATGAAAAGAAACAGAGAGGTGGTAATTCTCAACTAGATCCTCGTGCCTTCTTAATTTTAGACGATTGTTTATACGATAAATCTTGGATTAATGAAGAATCTACACGATACATTTTCATGAATGGTCGACACATTGATATGGTTACCTTGATTACCATGCAGTACCCTTTAGGTGTTCCCCCCAATTTACGTACTAACATTGATTTCGTCTTCATTTTGCGAGAAAATAATATTTCCAATCGCAAAAGAATTTATGACAATTATGCAGGTATGTTTCCTACATTTGATATGTTTTGTCAATTCATGGATCAATGTACTGAAAAATTTGAATGCCTAGTTATTGCTAACGGCGTTCAATCCAATAAACTAGAAGATCAGGTGTTTTGGTATAAAGCAACTGATCATCCTTCTTTCCATTTATGTGATGATTCTTTGTGGCAAGGTAATCAACCGTTTAGTTCTACGATGTTATCTGGTGAAGATTTTGACGCGGCTAAATTACAGACGAAGAAGGGTCCACAAGTTTGGGTGAAGAAAGGTTAGCCCACATACATACTGATTCTACATCAAAAGTAGCATACCATATGAATTCATTGCGAGCCTTTTTGATTTGAGGATTTTTAACATAAATACCATCATAGTCTTTTTTTACAAGATTCCAATCAATTGTATACTGTTTGGGTTTCCAAGGCTCATCTTTATACTTTTCTTGAAATTCAGCAATATCTTTGTACGTGTTTAAGGTTATTACTTTAGTCATATCAATATCAAATTCATATTCATATTTTGGTATTTTTCCACCCAATTCTTCTTGAATAAAAGTTTTCCATACTCCAGAAGGAGCCAACCATACTCCACCAGGTTTCAATCCAATTTCTAATTTCCGCTTTCGGAGTTTAGTAAATGGTTTATCTGATAAGTGATAGAACTTCATTATTTACTATGTACGTTTATGTTTACATTCCACAGTTTCCTCCACCTCTACGATGTCTGCGACTTCTGGTCTTGCGAGACTTGCGAGACTTGCGAGACTTTCTAGTTTTACGACGACCTTGACCTGCTAAAGCTGTCTCCGCTACAGATGTAGCTGTTCCTTCTAACTCACGTTCTGCTTTAGCTTTAACCGGATCGAAAGGGACAGCATTGGGATCCAGTGGCATTTATTCTTAACGCACTAATCTAATTCTTCACGAAGTCCTCCTTCAGCAGGGTGAATAGGTGCATTCTCTAGGGCTGCTGCCACATCTTTGAGTTCAGCCTCTCCTTTATCGGCAAGTTCAGCCTTGCGCTTGGCATTCTCTTTACGCTGTTCCTCAATCTTCTCATTCTTGCGCTCTTCAAAGAAGATATCCTTGTTGAGTTCATTCTCCTTGTATTTGCGCATCATCTCATTGAGTTCCTTCTCGGCATACTCAACTTCAGGCATCACGTGTTCAGAAGGATCCCAAGGTAGCCAGCATCCAACTTTACCTAGATAGAGATTGTCACGAGGATACTTGCGCTGAAGTACCTTGCAATACATCTGAGCCTCTTCCAGATTGGCGAACACACGACGAGTCTTGACTCCACGCACATTGGTCTGGAACTCGTTGCGCTCAGTAAATTCAGTCTCGAGATCCTTCTCACACTTGAGCAGGAAAACCTGATACTTTTCCATGATATCGGTTTTCTTGATATCGGCATTATGGACTTTAGTAAACTCCTGCATATCCTTCATGAGATCATCAATCTTCAGAGAATACTTCTTTGAAAAAAAGTCCATCATACGTTCCATTCCCTCGATCTTCCAATCGTATTCCAGCCACTGAATGAATTTCTCGTGGAAGAACTGAGACTTCTGCTTGATCACCTTTTCGGGGGACAAAAAAGAGATGATTCCGTATCTCTGTGTAGGAATCTCAGCATCCTCTTCAAGGTAGTCAATAACTTTTCCTTCAGCATCAGTTTTATCTAGGGTCTCAGGCATTTGATCTTATAATCCCAGTTTATGAAAGCCAGTTCTAACGCCTACGTCCACCTTGTTGAGGTTTCCCTACGGGAAGACCCAGACCTCTTTTGACAGCATCTTTGGCTTCATTTCTCTTATCATCTGGAACCAGAGAACCAAGACCCGACATAATGTTTTGATATAACCGCTGAGGATCTACATCAGAAGCCTGGGCTCCTTGAGCAGCGACTTCTTTGGCTACGGCATTGGCTACCTTATCTGCCCCGGGCAATTTAGGATCTACTCTGGCTGCATCCAATAGTTTTTTGACAGCATCGGGAATTGAGGTGGTGTAGGATCCACATCGTACACTGATCAGGAGATACAATCGAACCAAAGCATTTACACCAGCAAAAGCATAAGAAGCCCCTTGCATTGCAGGGGACACTGAAAACTGAGTTGAATAAATTTCTAGGGCTAATCCGACTAACAGGGCAACCAATGATGCTCCTATAGCGATCTGCGACTCAAAAGGTCTATATACCATCAAATTGAAGAGCAAATAGAGTACAACTGTGGTATTAAAAATAATTGAAACGATTTGATGAGGTAGGTACCCCAGATCATCATTTTGATTATGTTCAATATACAAAATTTGAAATGCTAGACCGGCTCCAATTAGGCATACGCCTAGAGCCGTAAACAGTGTATATCCAAATGTTGCCATTTACATTCAGGGGAAGAAATTAACGCCGTTTATTACCTCCTGTAAGTGTGCGTCCCATCGCAGCTAATGAACTAGGTACTTGTTCAATGGTGCAGACACCGAATCCCATAAAAACAGCAGTAACCTTAACGTACAAATCAATAATTAAAAAAACCATTCCAGCCCAATCGGAAATAGTATCCGAAGAATCGTAATTGGTCAAGTAGAGAATAATAATCATTAAGAGAAAGACTGAAGAGATAATAACAAGTTTTGCTAAAGGACTTGAGATGTATTGAGTGAAATACAGAACTCCAGCTAATGATGCAACTTGTAAAATATTTCCGGCTAAAATAAGATTATTGGTATCAAACCAAGGGGTATAAGACTTTTCATCTTTTACCATACCAAACGCATAACGATATAATCCATAATATGTTGTTCCAAAAGAGAATACGATAACAGTCAGTACAAATACGGCAATACCAACGTCCAGAGGTTTCTTTTCACACATCATTTTATTTATAAGTGACATTTGTATTTGGTGTACATCCATGAATTCCTAGAGTTTGTTGCATCATTACCGGTGCTCGACATCCTTTGCAGTGACACTTCTCATGATCATGCCCCAGAATATGTCCCATTTCATGTGAGACCATATATTGACGATAATTATCTAGATTCAGCCCAGATTTGGGACCACCATGGAACCATCGTTCTGCGTTCAAAAACATTCGTCGTCCTCCAAGTTCAGCACACGATAAACCTACAATTCCAGGACATTCTTTCTCGATTGTTTTTGTTGATGAAAGGGTAATTTTTACTCTGCCGTCGCGGTCGACAGGTTCAAAGAAATAGCCATCTTGCGACCATCCATCTGGGGAATTCAGGTAGGACATGAGTAAAAAATCAAATTGCCGTTCGCCGGCATTAAAGATTCTGAACTTTTTTTTGACATCCTCGTCAATGGATGCGGTATACGTTATCCTCATTATTAGTAACTTTTATTCCTTTCTTGAATATAAATGGAAAGTTCTATGATGTCCGATCTGTTAACCAGAGCCCTAAAATACTTCCTAGAAGGTCTGGCTGTAGCCGTAGCCGCCTACCTTCTCCCCGGAAAAGTCCTCAAACTCTCCGAGATCGCCATGATTTCTCTAGTAGCCATGGCCACGTTCGCAATCCTTGATATCTATGCCCCATCTGTAGGGGCTTCCGCACGAACTGGTGCTGGATTCGGTATTGGTGCCGGTCTGGTAGGTTTCCCTGCCTAGGCTTGAGCGTGCTCAGACCTTCATCACCGATAACAAATCAGCCAAATCATCTTCGCCAGATAACCAATCAACAATCCACAGAATTCCTTCATTATACCGCAGATAATCATAAGCAGAGAACCACTGATAGGTGTTATACTCTCTCAGTAGTTGATCGTGCAGCAAATCCAGGGTCTCCAATCGTTTCCGAAAGTCTGGATTAGTAACATCTTTGTGCAGATCTGAGTACAAGCCCAGATTTTCACGATAATAATTCAATAAATCTGAATGCAGATTGTACCAAGCGGACGATTTGCGGACAGGAGAACTTGTTTCCAGTTCCTTAATAATATCTGTAATCCGCACATAGCGCTCATACGGCTCTTCAGGAATGTCCATTTTTGCTTTTAATTATCCGTAAAATAAATATTCCATTTTAGATGAACGTGCTTTGATACATAATGAAAGAGAAGATCCCCAAGGCTTTGCGTGAACAAGTATGGTTGGTTCATATGGGCAAAAAGTTTGAGAAGAAATGTAAGATAGTTTGGTGTGAAAATCGGATTACAGTCTTTGATTTCCAATGTGGTCACGATATTCCTGAATCGCATGGTGGGGCTACTACGATCCAGAATCTGGTTCCTATCTGTTCGAGATGTAACTTATCTATGAGCAACACGTATACTATACAACAATGGAATCAGTTCTCGAAACCACCAAGTCTCTGGAAACGAATCAGGAGATGGCTAGGATTTTCAGGTATCAAGGCCGCTGGTATCGAATCACCCCCAAACCATGGGAACCCGAGCGTCAAACCTGGTTCATCGCATCCAAACTTGCCCAAGGGATCTCACAAGTAGAAGCCTATCGCTTATGGTTTTCTACAAGGCAAAAACAATCTAAACTTTTATATCCGGACTTTCGTAAATGACGTGGTTGTTATCTTTGGGTATAGTTCTATTTGTCTTTGGAACTATTATAGGAATCTATTACGGTATCACAGGTAACTTCCCTGCTTCCAAATTGATTATTGAAGATCCGCCTTTGGAACATAATGGTTTGGAACCTCAGCAAGCCAAGTTCATGTTTTTTTATACCTCTTGGTGTCCATGGTGTAAAAGCGCCAAAGATCCGTGGAATTCTTTTAAACAACAATTGAAAAATAATCCGGCTACCTATGGAGGATATACTGTAATGTTCGAAGACATAAACGCTGAAGCAAATAAGGGTAAGGCTGCACTCTATAAAATCCAGGCTTATCCTACTTTTAAATTGGAAACGCATAACAAAGTTGTTGAATTGAAAGCAGTTCCTGATCCATTAAACTTTGATGCCTTCTTAGTATCCGCGCTCGGTAAGAAAGTCGTTGGTCAACCGACGTCCGGCTAAAACCATATCATCTTGTTCTTCCGAAGTCCAAGTGGTCAGTCCATTTCCTTTATCGTAATACAGATCTAGATTATTTGGTACAGGTATCTTTTTGCGTTCGTACAAGCAAGAAATCTTATATAGTTTGTAGATATATTCTACCGGATTCATTTTTTTTAATTTTAAAGGAGTGATATACGGATCTGAATGTATGATGGAAAAAGATAGGGTTCTTTTTTGTTCAGATTCTGGAACAACGGTCATGATTAGATTAGTTAAGAATCCGCCGTCAACGTACAAAGAATCATTTATTTGTTGAGGTCTAAACACGAAAGGAATACAACATGAAGCCAAAATTGCTTTTAGCACAGGGATATTTTTCTGGAAAATTGTAGGAATACCTTTCGTAATATTTGATGCTTGGATTTTTAAGGGAACCAGAGCATCGCCTAAAACTTTTGTTTCAATTGGTATTCCTACTGATTGAAAGAGAGCGGCTACTTTTGTCTCCAAAACAGACATTCCAAAAATACCTTTTTTTGTTAAGATATCATCCACATTCATATCTATTTTAAATAGTTCAGACATGGGAAATTGTTTAAACAGTTCACGAATTTTTGATACTGGAATACCAAATGCAACAGCAGTGCCAATAATAGATCCAATAGAACATCCGTAAATCCCTTCAGTAAAATGTTCATGCAGAGGTCCAACTCGTTCTTCCAATTCTTCTAGAGCACCAATTTCCAAAAACCCTTTTGTTCCTCCACCGCCTAAAGCAAGAATCCTAAAGTCCTGCATTTAATAATAAGAAGGACAAGATGATGAAGGCTAGAGACGTATGGGAAGAGCAAGAAGAACATCGAATCTATAAAATGGCCGCCATGAAACCTGTGTTAGCCCAAATTGAAGGGAAAGTACGTCAACAAGCGATCATGAATGCTAATGCCCCCTACATCCTTTTTGAAGTTCCTTCCTTTGTATTTGGATACCCTCTGTACAATTTCAAAGATGCTGTAGATTACTTGATGAATGAATTACTCCGAGCAGGGTTCTGGGTATGGCACGTTGAAGAAAAATATCTTTTAATTTCATGGTTGAAACCTGTTAAGACTCGTGATCTTGGAAAAACTACGTTGACAACTAATTACCGTCCACAAGTGTATGAATCTCATTTCATGCAATAGTACAAATGCGCATGTCGTGGAAAGAAGCATTGTACGTTACTATTAACGCTTCATTGTTAGCAGTTATGTATACACTATTTGGTGCTCTGATTTCCTACATTTTTTATCATATCTTTGATGAATTTGATGAAAATTGGAAAAAACGTTCGGAACTCTATAAGATTACAGAAGTTACGGTAGAAGTAGTTATTATTGCGATTATTGCCTTCTGGTCGGCGTTTTATATTGAAAAGTTACAACCATTCGTTCCTGTTCGTAAACAATTAGATACTCTGGTTGACGGATTCATTTCAGGAATCTTTTTTATTTTTGCTATCTTTTTATTCATTGATCAATTAACTGAAAAATTGAAATATTTATACCATGATTACCTAGGTGAACATGCAGGAAGAATTTTTCCTCAATACGGATCTATAATTGATTTTTCATTATCGTATACACCTAAAACGGAAAGAGTATAGTTTATTTGGGATACCCTTAAAAATGTGCGAACATCAGTACGAACATGTGGATGGCGAAAATGTTTGTACTCAATGCGGATTAGTAGGTCTGCCTCTATTTGATGAAACATCAGAGGCACGATTCTACGAAGATTCAAAAGAAGATAAGTCCAGAGTTGGTTTCACTACATCTGAACTTCTTCCTGATTCGTCTTACGGATCCATCATTTCCTTCCGAGGAATTTCAACTAAAAGTACGGAACTGAAATCACTGCAACGCCTGTCTACATGGTCATCAAATACAGATCGATCATGGCTAGGAATCTTTGATAAGATTCAGCAAGTATGTAATCATTACCATCTTCCCAAATCTATTTATATGGACGCTTGTGGTCTCTACAAAAATCTGGACGATGCTCAAAAAGTTCGTGGAGAAACTAGGAGAGCCCTAATGGGTGCTACTTTGTACATTTCCTGTCGCCAAAATGAAGCATCTCGTACCTATGAAGAAATTGCCAGAATGTTTGAAGTGAATGTTCGTACTTTGTGTAAAGCCGTTTCCCGATTTCAAAAAGTTGAGAATTCCGTTCTCCAAACCCAGTTAGGTATTGCAGAACGTTTGTGTGCCTCGTTGGAATTGAACTCAGATCAGAGAGATCAAATCATTAATTTACTTTACGATATCGCATCAAGATCAGAAGATGAATTTGAAAATTCTCCAAAAACTATTGTTGCTGGTGTCACAGCCTACATTATGGGATTCAGAACAAAACAAGATATGAAAAAAGTATCTGAAGCCTCAGGAGTATCCGCGCTGTCTATCCATAAATTAGTCGCTAAAATTTAATGATATAATTCACGATTAGAAAAGGTTGTCTGTTTTCGTGTGGTAGACTTGCACCCGTCAAAGTAGTGGTTGCATTATTTGGATTATCAAATCGAGTAAAAGAATTTGAACTAGTTCCTGATTGAAGTGTACTGATAGAACTATTTACAGCGTAAACATTGTGATTGTGACTTGGCATTTGGTCTATTGTTAATGTTACTGATTCTACACCACCACTTCCGAACATTGTAGGATAATTAGATAGACCAGTGCCTTGACCAAATCCTAAAGGAACTCTGGATCGTAAATCTGGTAAATTAGGTCCTATGATTGAAATCAAGGCAGTATATTGGGGAGGAACAGGTCCACCGCTACAAACTAACCATCCTGGTGGAGCAGCCGCAGCGCCATACATTACTATAGATCCAACAGGAGGAAAAGCAAAAGGGCTATTATTAACGGTTAAATTAACTGTTAACAATCCTACCGGAAAATTAGGAGCAACTGAACTATTTGCTCCGTATATTCCTCCATTAACAAGAAGATTTGATAATGTTTGGATATTACTATTTCCTTGTATACTACCTACTACAGTTAATTGTCCTCCAACAGTTTCGTCTCCTGTTATTGCAACACCTCCTGTTACATTTAAGGCTACTGGATTATTGGTCCTCAATTCAATCACAATCCATCCACCAGCTAATCTAGGAGATCCGTATGTGGTACTCCATTGATTTTTATATGGAACTGTTGATGGTTGCGTAGAATTATCTGTGCCTCCCACAACTAGAGAAGAACCATTTCCTCCAATATTTTGATTACCTCCACCGCCACCTAGAAATCCACCACCACCTCCACCACCATTAACAGCTTGACCACCTTGACCAGCCGTTCCATTTCCTGCAAAAGATGTTGTTCCGTACGATTCAAATCCAATAACAAAATTCTGATTGATTATGGATACAATATCAGCCACACTTAATTTTCCGTATCTGAATGTTACAATTGTAGATTGAGTTAATGTAATAACTTGACCTACAGTTTCATTAGCACCTGTACCACCAAAGGCAATCGCTCCGGTTCCAAGAAATGTGGCTGTAGAACTTCCAGTTAGTGTGGATGATAGTGGAATTAATGTGGGAACAGATGGTGTCGTATACACAGGGATCTGTGTACCTGTAACTACAATATTTGGAACATCAATATTTCCAACACCTTGTTGGGTTGGAGGATACCCTACAACAGGTGTAGCCGATTGAGGAAACACAATTCCCGTACTACCTGCCAAATCAGTTGACACAGTAAAAATTGAACCACCAGTTACTCCAGGTGTTCCAATTAATACAGGTCCTGCTGCTGCTGTAGCCACTCCACCATTCAAATTAATTTGAATACTTTCTCCAGTAGCCATAGGAATAAAGGTAAATCCTTGTTGATTTGGAATGATTTTAGGAAATGTGAATACAGTTCCAGTAGGAAATGTAATAGCCATATCACCAGACACAGTGGGTGCTTGTAAACTTGCTCCTGTAAAGTTAATAGGTTGACTTGCTCCGTTAATAAGAAAAAAACCTCCAGTAGCCCCTGTAGATGTTTCAACTGACCCCCCTGCTCCACCATTTCCTCCAACAGGCTGTCCACCAGCACCACCATTAGTTGCCACAGATCCACCACCACCTCCGTATGCCCAGTATGCTGTTCCTCCAAGAACAAAGTAGGTTGCGTTACCTCCAGAAAATCCAACTCCACTGAATCCACCGGCTCCTCGAAGAGAAGCGGTATAATTTGTTCCTCCTGCTGGAGATACATAATCAAATTCAATTTCTCCTCCTGCCAGAGCATTTGGTCCAGTTCCACCTTCACCCCAAGCATAAATGCGATAGTTTCCTGCTGGTAAAACACCTGATCCAGTTACTCCGGTCACAGCAATTGGTGATCCTGCTGCAAGTCCTCCAGAAGAATTAAATCCAGGTTTTGCACGAAGCAGTGTTCTTCCAAACACATCTAATGTTTGACCATCGGGGTTACCGGTTGGAGCATTTGCAGTTCCAACAGCCAGTTGATAGGATTGTGTATTCAGTTGCATGGTAGATCGGTCAATTTGAGAATTCAATCTTCCAATCGAAAGAACGTTTCCTTGATTAATATTAGAGTTTGACCCAGATTGAATAAAAGAGGTATTATTTATACCTGATGTTGCTAATCTAATTTGAGCATCAACTCCTGGAAAATTTACTATTTCAGTAGGTACAGTTAACGTATTATTCGCAAAGTTAAACCCAGAATTTGATGTTACTCCTGCAGTTGTTCCATCAAAAAATAACACATTACCCCTAGCACCTTGAATGATCTGAGAAGAGTTTCCAGGTGGACCAGGAGGACCAGGTGGACCCGGAGGAATACCAAATTGTAACTTAACATTAGGTCCGAGTCGTCCAGTTGGACCAACATTCTCATCATAAACGTAGGGAATATCTGTATCTGTATCAATAAGATCGTTAACTGTTATTTGCTGACTAAATCCTGTAGGACCTGGGATTCCCGCTGAACCTGCTGAACCTGCTGGACCTGCTGGACCTTGAGGACCAGTTGGACCTGTAGCACCTGAACCGCCCGATCCTGTTCCACCTGTAATCGGAGGATTTAGAAATTGATAGTTCAATGTAACACCGTAAATTTCAGATACACGGTTTGTCGGGGTTCCAATTATTCTAGAATAAATTTGACTAACTGGATTTCCGGTGCTACCTAATTGATTAGCATATATAGTATCCAGATTACCTAGGTCCAGCTTAACATCGTACCCCAATCCGGTTGAACCTACGATCTTTGGAGCAAGAATTTGGTCAAGCACATTAGTTCCCAATAACGTTGAAAACGGATATCCTGTACTCATTTGTCGATATTAGATAAAACAGGATGTCTGGCTTTAACTCAATGTTTGATGCCAGATCCATGAGTCAGAGATACACTCTGTTCCCTATTGCGGACTCCGAGCAGGATCTGTTCAAATTGTACAAAAAAGCATCAGGATCTTTCTGGGTCGCTGAAGAAATTGATTTCAGTCGTGACAAGGGAGATTGGGAGAAACTCAGTTCTAATGAACAACATTTCATTAAACAAGTTCTGGCTTTCTTTGCGGGATCTGATGGAATCGTACAAGAAAACCTGGCAACTCGTTTTCAGCGTGATGTTCAATCTCCAGTCGCCAGACTCTTTTATGGAGTTCAAAATGCTATGGAAGGTGTTCATTGTGTTGCTCCATATACAAAAATATTAACCGATAAGGGTTATTTCAACATTGTAGATTGTGAAAACAAAGAAGTAAATGTATGGAATGGTGAACAATTTTCGAAGGTAACTGTTTTAAAAACAAGTGAAAGCTCTAGGTTATTTAAAGTAATTTTAAACAATGGAATGGAATTAGATTGTACCGATGAACATAAGTGGCTAATTCGGGTAGGAAATCAGAATCACCCAGAACGATGCAAAGAAGAAAGAATTTATACAAAACATTTAAATGCTGGCGATATTATCTGCGATTTTGAATATCCAATTGTAGACATTCAAGATCCGGATGAATTTATGAATCCGTATACACATGGATTCTTCTGCGGCGATGGGAGTTATACTCGTCAATATCCTATACTTACTCTATATGATTCCACGAAGAAGGTTCTTCTGGATAAACTAGCATTATCATCATATTCAATTTCAGAAAAAACTGGAAAGATTCAATGCTATTTAACTAATAAAATTAACAAAGATAAATTCTTTACGCCGCTAAATTATTCAATTGATACTAAGCTAAAATGGCTAGCAGGTCTATTTGACGCAGATGGGTGTATTAATGAATCTGTCAAAGGACACACTTCAATTCAATATACAAGTATAAATTATGAATTTATTAAAGAAGTTCAGTTGATTTTGTCGACCCTTTCTTGCATGGCATCAATAAAATGTGTGAGAGATTTGTGTACACGGAGTCTTCCCGATGGAATTGGTGGGTATAAAGATTATACCTGTCAACCTGTATATTGCCTCTATATAAGTCAGACATATGTTCACAAACTAAAACTACTGGGATTTTCCCCATACAGACTAAAAATTAATACAACGGATGATCTTCTACAAAATAAACGTCTGATTAAAGTTCTCGGAGTAATCGATACTCAAATTGATAGCCCAACATACTGCTTTAATGAACCCATTAAACATACCGGAATCTTTAATGGAATCCTGACAGGACAGTCAGAAACCTATTCCTTGCTGATTGATCAATATGTCAAAGATCCACAAGAGAAGCAAAAACTGTTTCAAGCCATTGATGAAATTCCCTGTATCCGTAAAAAGGCTATGTGGGCTCTGAACTGGATTGATAAGACAGATTCATATTCTGTTCGCCTAGTAGCATTTGCTTGTGTAGAAGGTATCTTCTTCTCAGGCTCATTTTGTGCTATCTATTGGCTCAAGAAGCGTGGTCTTCTTCCTGGATTGACATTCAGTAATGAATTGATTTCTCGTGATGAGGCTCTGCATACAGAATTTGCAGTGGCCATGTATCATAAACTGGAATCATTGGATGCTAAAGTTGTTGAAAAAATTATTCGTGAAGCGGTAGAGCAAGAAGTAGAGTTTATTACAGAAGCCCTACCCTGTTCTCTGATTGGAATGAATGCACGTGATATGACTGTTTATATCCAATTTGTGGCGGACAGACTCGCTGTACAACTAGGAATTCCTAAACTGTACAGTGTTCAAAATCCGTTTGAATTTATGGAATTGATTTCTCTAGAAGGCAAAACTAATTTCTTCGAAAAGAAAGTATCCGACTATTCGAAACCTGGTATTGGAATGAGTGCAGCAGATATGGAAGTAAAATTCGATGCTGACTTTTAACTTAGTTTTGGACCAGTTTGTGGTAAGGCTCTAGATTTAAAAACTAATCCAGTAGGAAAATTAACTAAGGGTTGGCTCAGCAAAGAGATCCTCTTGTTTGAGAAGGAAGCAAGAAAATTTGGTAAGCCAGAGGTAGGAGGAACGTACAAGGATAACCGAGTAATTCCTTTTTGGTGTGGTGTTTGCTGGCGACGCTGAATTGCTTGATACTGTCTATTCAGGATAAACTGAGAGGCGTCGGGAGTCATTTACGTTTAAAGAGAGAACCTTTCTTCTGGACCCCTTAATAAAATGTCTTGGGTTGATATTTCTGTTCTCGTTCTAGCAACTATGGTAGCTGTGCTTGCAGGTATGGTCGGATACATGTACTGGCAACAGAACCGCGTTCTTCTTGCTGTAAGTTCTCTATCTTCTTTTGTAGCGTCTCAGTTCGTCAAGTCCGAGCCTGAACCCGAAGATGATCGTGAATCTGTTGAGGAGACTCAAGAAACGAAAGAAGAAGTTGAAGTTGTTGAAGATATTGATGACCTGCAGACAAAGACTACTACAGAACTTCGTGATCTTCTATCCAAGAAAGGTATTCCTTACGGCAAGAGAGATTCTAAATCTGTGTTACTCCAACTTCTAAAAGCATCTGCTTAAGAATAATGGACAGTCCTATTCTTGACTCATTATGTCATGGGAATTCAATTCTAGTGTTTGATTGTGAGTTCTGGCATCTTTTTAACAAAGCAGATGTACATTACCTACCTGAAAAAGATTACTTCTTTGTTCCTCGCGAACTAGGTGGATTCATGTGTGAAAAAGCAAAAGGATGGTCAATCAAAGAGAAATTCTTTGTTACACTTGATTGTCCTCTAGATGATGTAGCCTTACCTGTATCTCAATTTGCTACTGTCAAACTTGAAACTGCTGCCGAATTGGACCAGATTCAAGAAGAGATTGGAGTTCCATGGGTTGATGCTCATAAATCAGTTCTGAATACGAAACAGAAAGCATTATTAAATAAAGCAATTAAACTCTATAAAAACGATCCCAATATTAAAAAACATCATGAACCATTTTCGTGGGTCCGTAAATTTTTGAAAGTATTTTCTGAATCAACAGTTATTGTTAAGGGTACAGGAGATCTTGAGGCCTTACAGAACTTATGTCGTATCAAAGGATTTGACTATCCACAACCTAAAAAACTTATTGATATTGCAGAGTGGAATCCGGTATCTAAACGCTTATGTGGATCTGCTAAATTAGAAAATACGTTTAATTGTATTCAGAGCAAATTGAGTCCTGAAATCCGAAAAGTTCTAGAACATCTTCCTCTAGGCGAGGCTCACGATCCTACTATGGATGCTACCATGACTTTAGTAGTTGCGATGTTTTCTGCCTCCCATCATCGTCGGGGCGGGATTTAGATTGGTCATGCCCCAATACACTCCGAGAGAGTATAAGAGCATCATAGGAATAGCCCACAGACGTGATGTCCAGTTAGGATATTTGGTTACAACCTGATGATAAATTGCCCATCCTAGACAATAGCCAGAAAGAAGGAGGACAACCAACGCAAAAATACTCATTTATTATGAACAACGTTTTTAGTGTGTACAGACACCTTAAAAATGTTATTTACAAAATTATCTTGCGGTCTTGGGAACTTAAGCGGTCTTGGGAAGACTCTTTAAGCGGTCTTCACGTAGTGGACCTTGAGGAAACTCTGAAGATTTAGGTAAGTCACCTCATCCTTGTCCTTGGTGCGCAGAAGTTTGGCCAGTTTGGTGTCAGGCACAATGCGACGCTTGAACTTGGGGTCAAAGCAGTTGTGCTCCTTCACGTAGGCGGACACGAACTTGGTCACATCAGTCTGAGAGCGCTGGCTCTTGGCTGGTAGACCCATGAAGGTGCACATCTCGTCAGTCAGAAGACGGGGCTTTAGGAAGGCGTTGTTCTTGCGACGAGCCTCCCAGATTGCGCGGTCCTCAGGAGATAGAGTGGCAGGATCTACCTTGCGACGACGCTTGGAGTCACGAAGTTCACGCTTTACAGCCTTGGATACCTCAACTAGGTCATGAGATACAGCGGCCAGGCGAGAAGTCAGGTCGGACTTCAGAGTCTTCAGGGTCTCCTGTAGAGAGGTCAGTACAGCATCAGCAGTACGAGTCTCAACCACAGGGGCAGGGGTAGGAGCGGCCACTACAGGCACGACGACGGCTTCTACGACAGGCTTTGCGGTCTTGGCAGTCTTGGCAGGCATCTTGTTTGCTTTAACAGAAGAAGAAGGAGCAGACATTTCTAACGCGGTTATACTTGGTATAATCGTGACCTGTTTAAATCATATTTGTTGGAGGGCGCCGAACATAATGTAAGCAAGAGGAAATTTATTCTTGGTGGTTCGCAAAATATATAAAAGCGTACTCAGAAGTTGAAAAAGAAGAAAATCGGTATGAACATCAGTTACTTGCTTTGTCAAACATGTTTCAATCACAAATAAATGTCTGCGTCTCTGAACTGTTTGAGATTCCAGCATTCTTGCTTCAATGTGTTGATGAGCATTTTCAGTAAAAGAAAGGATAGATGTTCTAGACATATATTCGAATCGAGTGTAGGATACAGGTTCATAGGTTTCATCTTCTAGAATATGTACAAGATCAACCGCTTTCTGATGCAAAGATTGTGGGATCTTAATTGTTCTGCGATACCAGCAAAGATCTTGTAATTCTCGGATTCGTTTACGTGTTCCTCGGGAAAAGGGTTCATTGGTATACGGATTTTTAGGATGTTCTTCTTGCATTAATTTGAATATCGTATCCAATCCAAACCACCATCGTTTTCCACTTTCTGAAAAAGAAAAGAAGTTCATCGGATGTTGTTTTTCCTTTTCTTCCAGGCTAACTAATTCTTCCTCATTGTGATATCCAGATCGATCAAAGGAATGTTCAGCAAGTTTTAAAAAGTGTCTGACCATCCATCCTCTCCATATTTTTTGAATTTTGGTCGCCGGTTCATTTTCAGTGTCTTCGGGTACCCATATAACCTTACTCTTGCTTTTTGCATGTCTTCCACAAAAGTTGATACCTTTCAATGCTTTTAATGAGCAACGATCCCTAGATAAGCGATTTTTTGTGGCTGAACACTTCATTCTTATCTTAATTGTAGTAGTTTCTTGAAAACGGATTTACACATTCGTTACCAGATAACAGTAAAGTCAGAATGTCTACCAACGCAGTAATTCATGCAAGCAATGCCAATATCAGCGAGGTCTCCTTCACGGAGCCCAAGATTAACAAGCAGGGCGGTAAAGGAGTACAAATGCGCTACGGAGGACAGTCTCTACAACTTCGTCTACCAAGGATTTCCTTTCCTGCTGGTCTAATCCAGCGCGAGGATCCTAATACGAGGAATGTAACGTATACCCTGATCGCTTCCCTCAAGGGTTGTGATCCGTTCGCTCGGGAGCGATCAGATGATCCGGCAATCGGACCTCTGTACAACTTTATGCTAGATCTTCAGGAGAAGATGATCGCATGGGGTACCGAGAATAGCGCCAAACTATTTGGCAAGAAGCGTTCTGAAGAGTCTATCCGAGACAGTTTCAAGAACATGCTCAGCGTGTCTACAGACAAGCAGGGAGATGAGTACGTGCCTAACGGTAAGTATCCTCCTTCTCTGCGTCTCAAGATTCCCGTGTACGACGGTCGCGTCGACATGGATGCAGTGGATGGTTCTATGAATCCATACGCTCTGACTCCCGATTCCCTACAGTCCGTATTTCAAAAGTACGTACAGGCGAATCTAGTCATCACTGGTTCTGTCTACATTATTGGACAGTCCTTTGGTGTCTCTTGGCGAGTCAAGAACAGTCAGGTCTTTCAGCCATCTCGTCAGAGTGCTGCATCGATCTTCACTGCTGAGGAGGAGACTCCTGTTGAGGAGGTTCAGGAGGAAACTCAGGAGACTCCTGTTGAGGAAGCACCTCCTGCCGCTGGTGGCGGTGGAGGACGCAGACGCCGTGCTCAAGCGTAAGCCTAGAGTTCGCAGCACTGTAGATGACTAAAGAAGAATCTACAAAAAAAGGGTTGGAGGAAACTTCAATTTTTTTCACTGATTTGCACTCAAATCGTGAAAAAGATCTGGTTCCACATTCAGTACATTCCCATGCTTCTGGGATACCGTTGACCACGTAGTCTGGAGTCACAAGTCTCCCATGTAATTTTAAGAGAATATTACCTGCAGAAGCGTCCTGATACGCTTCAGGTGTCATCTTTTCATATAATGATCCTTCCATAGTCCAGTCTTCTTGCAATAAAGTTCCAAAAGGTGTATCCCGAAACCACAAGGCTTCAAATACAGAAGGATCATCCATATCATGTTCTGCAAGACCTACACGTTGTAAAGAATCATCGTACAACCAGTAGACATCCAGGTTCCATTTGGTATACGATCTGTCTATCGCTCCTCGGTACACTTGTTTTCCAGAATATGACCATTCTGAAGCATCATAATCTTCATCATGTTCTAGAATGTCTGCTGACACATTGGTGTACACTAATTCGGGTCTCAGAATAGAATACATTTGATTAGTTGAAGGAAACTTTTACTTGAACACTGTGCGTAGACAGTTTATCAGATGCGCATTGAGAAATTTCATGACGTTTATTTACTTGTTTGGAAGCATGAATACGGGCTTCCATATCTTTGTGAATCTCTTCACGATGAGTATACATGTGATCCAGAATACCATCAGAAATAATCCATTGAAAGAAGTTTAGTTGGCCTACCGTAGTATCCATATCAGCGAACTTGATTCGGCGGCATCGGCAAAAAGGATCGAACATTTTTTTGCTGTACGCTTTGAGGTGGCTTTTGTAAGAGAGGTACACTATCACATACTTCCCTTGGTTGTCGAATGACACATTGTGCATCTTCGCATAATTCGTGACAAACCAATCGATCAACCTTAAAGAAAGAACCGATTCTCCCGAGAGGACGGCTTTTACCTTCTGGAGGTTCTCCGGTACTGCATAAAATTTTTCTAGACGATGTAGAACCCATTGTTCTTGACTTTGTATTTGGTCCATTACTTAAGTAAAAATCCTCTCTTAAAATGATAATGGACATATTCTATAACCCCTATATTCTAGTTATTTTCTTTATTATTTTTCTAATTGCGTATTTCGTATATCTGGATGTTGAAGGATCATTTGCTAATGAATTTTTACACTTTGGTCCTGGAGGATCAGTTGTTAATTCTGCTCAATTTATGGGGATTACGCTAGACTCATGGTCTAAAGTTCTGACTCTATATGTTATCTGCTTTACAACTGGATTACTATCAACTCATTATGATAATGTAGTTACAACAACAATTATTAATCGATTAACAGACCCAAATGTGAGTTCTATTCCATATTCTCAAGCAGGAACGTATGCGGTTGTTCTGATTGATCCATTGATCATGCATTCCCTAAAAGTGATTGAATTTTTTGCTACATTGACTCTGCAGTTTCAATTTATTTTACCACTGGTTGTCGGTTCTTATCTTGGTGGACTACCTACTGTACTAAATATCTTATCATCCAAAACGTATACGAGTTAAAGTATGGTAACCTAACTATATAATGCAACAGATTATTGATGATCTTATTCGCGACTATGGTGATTGTAACCAGAGAACCGATGCCTGGCATGATCGCAGATCTAATATGCTGACCGCATCTGAAATTTCTAAGGCTAAATCGACAGCAACTGCAGCATCCCGTCGTGAATTGATTCTTTCAAAATTGACACCCAGAGTAGGAGGTTCTGGTGGTGTAGCATCTCTAGATTGGGGAACACAATTTGAAGAAGTAGCAAAAGAACTGGTTGAACAATCGGGGGTCCAGATTAGAGACCTGGCTTGTGTTCAACATCCTGAATATTCTTTCCTTGGCGCATCACCTGATGGTTTGCTCCTAGGAACAGAACGGCATGGAAGATTGATTGAAATTAAATGTCCCATTTCTCGTGAAGTTGATCCAGGGGCTCCAATTCCAGATTCTTATTATGATCAAATTCAACTTCAACTTGCATGTACAGGACTTCAAGAATGCGAATACTCTGAATTTAAATTTGTCAAACATTCTTATGCCGAATGGACAACTAAAGAAGGTATCAAATCATGTTTTGCAGTCAATAATGACACAAGAGCAGTGACATATAAAAAACTAGAAGATACCCGAACAATTCAAGAATGGATGGTATCTTTTATGGAAGACCGACTAGATTGGGATGTGGTATACTGGTCCCTGGGTGCCAGAAAAGATCTTCTTATTCAAAAAGATACTGAATGGTTTTCTAGTAACCTGCCCTCCTTTGCATCGGTATGGCAAGAGATTGTTCAGTACAGAACAGCAGGGACTTTGCCTCCTCCGCTCAAAACCATTTTAGACCTAGACGCTATGTAATACCAAATGAAGATCTTGTGTCATCAAGATGAATATAAATATATGAAAGAATATGTAGAATCCTTTGCAGATGAACACGAGATTGTTCAGTATAACAATGACACTAAATTTGAAGAAGATGACTATCTTTGCGTTCGTCGTATTCCGAATCTTCCTTCTGGATCTAAAATAAAATTTTTGAATACAGAACAACTTTGTGTTCCCGAAAAACTGGCTCAATATAAATCTTTTATTTTTATTGCAGATGAGGTGCTCGATTATTCTGAAGAGAATGTTAAACTAGCTGGTGGAACTCATTTTCCCTATAAAGAAAACCCTCTTGAAACTGAAAAACTTCGTGGATATCTAGATGTTCCTAAAGAATATGACGTAGTGGTTGTAGGAACACAATCTGAGCGTCGTAAACAGATTATTAATGGATTGAGATCACAGTTTCTGCGTGTACATTGGATTACAGATTTGTTTGGCGATGAACGTGACAAACAGATCGGTAAGGCTCATATTCTGTTGAATCTTCACTTTTCTGATACCTATCAAGAATTTGAATCCATTCGTTGTAATCGTTGGAAATGGGCTGGGATGAAAGTTTTGACTGAACCTTGTACTCGTGTTCCTGATGGAATTTCAGTTGTTGGAAAAGACTGTCTCTACCAAAAACTAGTCAAAATGCTCGGAGATCAGAAACTTCCTCTATATAAAATTGGTCTCTCCATGATTGTCAAGGATGAATCACATATTGTTCATGAAGTTCTCCAATCCTCTCTACCTTTTATCGATACATTCTGTATTCTGGATACAGGGTCTACTGATAATACAGTTCAAATTATTCGAGACTTTTATGCGTCTAAAGGAATCCCAGGTGAAGTTCATGAAGGAGATTGGAAAGGATTTGGTAAATCAAGATCTGAAGCACTTGCTCTGTGTACCGGAAAGATGGATTACATCTTGATGATTGATGCGGATGATCTGATTGAAGGACCACCCAATGTCAAAGAGTTTCTTCTAAAAGCACTGTATACAACTAGTCCTAATGCAGCAAATATTCATATTCGTCGAGGTACGCTAGAATATGAACGAACACAACTTTTTAAGGCAGGAGATGGATGGAGATATGAAGGTGTTCTCCATGAATATCCAACAAATGACAAAACAGGTAATGTGCACGTCAGACTTCCCAAAGAAATTTGGATGAGCGGAAGAACTATTGGGGCTAGATCTATGCTTCCTGGAAATAAATATCAACGTGATGCAGAAACTATCTTGAAAGCGTTGGATGATGAACCTACAAACACTAGATACATGTTTTATTTGGCACAATCTTATCGTGATGCCGGAATGAAAGATGAGGCTGTGACCTGGTATACAAAACGTTTTGAGATTGGTGGGTGGTTTGAAGAACAGTATATTTCTGCTCTGAATTTGACCCGTCTTCTTGAATCAAAAGAATGGGCATGGAAAGCACACGAAATTTGCCCTCAAAGATCTGAATCTTTGGTTTCTTACATGTCTTTCTGCAGAGCAAGGGGAAAATGGTCACGTGAACTTCTATCTATGGCTTTGTACGCATCCATAATTCCTAAACCTGAAGGTAGTTTTCTTTTTCTGGAGGCTGATAATTATGATTGGAAAGTATGGGATGAACTTTCAATTATAGCATCCTATACTAAATCCTTTGATATTGCTAAGACAGCATACACCCGTCTTCTCAAAGACAATAAGCATCCTCCCGAACAAGATGCTCGTATTCGTAATAACTTTAAACAGACACTTATGTTGGCACAAATGAGTTGAACAGATTGACTCTGAAAGGGGTTTCAATTCCAGTTACAGCAGGAATACCTAGATCTGAAGGTGGTTTGACGTTATTTGTGACCTGCGCATAAGATGAATCCTTATTAGCATCCGTTCTTTGCATATTGGTAGTATCAACAAGTTCCAAAGAAAAGGGCTCCCAAGTTTTTGTCAGCATAGCTAAAACAACAATCGTGGCAACACCTAAAGCAATCCATGAAAGTTCTTTCATTTACATCTAAAATGGAAAAGATTTAGAGTTACCACAAGAATAAAAAGAATGGAAGACAAAGCCTTGATTACTTTGAAATCTATGCTAGAGTCTCGTGGACAAAAAGTTGGAGAACCAGAACCATTGGCATCTGTTTTGGATGAAACACGTATGTACAAGATCGGTGAAGTTCTGATAATCTTCAGTGATAAAAGTCGTATCAATGAAGCCAATCTGTCTTCCTATATCAAATTCTCTTCAGAAAATGGCTATACTAACGGAACTATTGTTGTGTCCGTCATTCCATCTTCTGAAAAGATTATGAATACTGTTCGTGGATATATCTCCAAAAAAGAGAATCCATTGCTACAGATCTTTGATATTCTTCGTCTTCAAACTGATATTTCTAAACATCGTAAATATGTTCCTCATCGAATCCTGAGTAATCAGGAAACTACCCTGCTTGAACAAAAATTTGCTATCACAAAACCACGTGAACAACTTGCATGGATTGATTCTCAAGATGCGGCGGCTAAATGGATTGGTGCTCGTCCTGGGGACTTGATTGAAGTGGTGAGATTTTCTGAATCAGCAGGCGATTCGCGTTCATGGAGATATTGTGTAGCAAATACTACAGAGTAAATAAATGGACACGACATGGAGTTCAGCAAAATCTGTTTATCGTGATAATTCTTTGCAATATAAGTTAACAGGTGAATCCAAATATAAAGTTGTGGCAGATCAGGCTATGGCTACCATGAACAAGATTTTGGACTCTCAACAAGGAAAACATCCGGAAGAATTACATACTGACTACTTGAAACAACAAGATCAACTCACAGGTGCTCTGATGAAACAACCATCACCTACTTATACCGCCACACCATCTATGACGTGGCAGTATATAACGTTGGGGTCGCTTGCGATAGTATTTTTTGCCCTCCTAGTCGTATAATTATATATACAATAGTCACGATAGATAATGCTAGAAAAAATAAGAGCAAGTTAAATTGCCATTTAACATTTTTAATCTTATCTTCATCTTCGTTCAGAATCATATCTAGAGTTTTCTTTCTGTCTGTTGATTCCTGCACTTTCAAATATTCTTGCTGGATTATCTTTAATTCAGATTGAATATCATGGGTAGGCTTAGTTGCAATAATTTCACGGGCTTGTTTTGCTAGTTCAGAGTTTAAGTCCAACAAATGCTGGATTAATTCAGGCTGTTTGTCGGGACTTGCTTGTCGAGCCTCACGCATGGTATCATAATATTTCTGCTTTGTTTCTGCGTATGAATCCATTATTTTATTGCGTCATAATAAATGCCGAATCTTGATTCTACTGGAAAGTTTGGTCGGTCTATGGATTGTTCTCAATTACTAGAGTTCAAAAAGAAGTATAAAACTCTTCAACAACAAGATGCTAAGACTCCTAAAGGTGATCAAAGACAGAAACCTGCCTTTAACTCTAATAGGGTAATTGGAGGTGATTCAGAAAATGGTGCTGCATGGTATTACCTTCAACCTGGAAATGCCCTAATCTATAGAAGATTCTTCTGATCAGAATATAATAATGAGTGCTTTTGACTCTTTGACTGATCAAATTAATGGACTCTTACAAGTTGACCCATCATGGAAGTCTATTCCTGGTGGATTATCCAAGGTATCTACATCATCTCTTGGATTTTCATGGGGAATATCTTCCCAGAAACTTTACTATTGTCGTCTTCCGTGCTCTGGTGAATGGACTAATGTTCCGATCGCCGATTCAGCACTGGATGTCACAACTGATGATAATAATGTGTATGTTCTAGGTAACTCTACATTCATGTTCAAGGTGGCATCCAATATGGAAGATTGGGTTGTTGTTCCAGTTCCTTCAGGTGTCGTATCCATTCTGTCCACCTCATCTAATATTTGGGCTCAAGATGCTGGAGGAAAGAAATGGAGATTAGCTAAACCTGGAACGACAGGAAATTGGGTTTCCGTAGATGATACCTCAGGTACTATCATGACTTCAGCATCTGGATCTTCTTTATACGGAGTCAAATCAGGGGTAGCAGTAAAATCAGATGAGTCTTTGCAATCAGGATGGTCACCTCTAGGTGAATTTGAAGGACCAATGTCTAAAGTATTTGGAGATCTGGATAAGACAGCAGTGTACGGATTAGATTCTCAGAATTCTCTATCTAGATGCGCCAACGGATCATGTAAACCTGTAGATACACCAGGTACACCTCAAGATCTGTCTATCGATACCAAAGGCAATTTATGGATGACAACAACAACTCAGGGCTTAAAAGGAAACGTCTACACAAAGACTGATTCATTAGAAATTCCTGATACATCCGAACTCGATAAACAACGTGATGCGGTTATTCATGAAGCAGAGATAAATAATCAAAAACAATCAGTATCCAAAGTTTTAGAAGAAGTCATTCAATTTTTCAAAAATCTTTTGAAAAAACCTGAAGATACGAAGAAAGAAGAGGCTAAGATTGTCCAGAATAAAGAATACATTGATCGTATGCAAAAAATAATTCCTGCTATGATACGTATTCTAATCTATATTGGTGCTGTGGCTATTTTATATCTTTTCTTTGGAGGTCTAGATTGGATTACTCATTTGGCAGCAATCGCAATTTTGGGCTACGGAGTTTACGATGTTTATTTACAAACAAAACAATAAGATGGAACCTATCCAAGATGCCAAAAAGAAAGCAATCGAAGATGCTCGTCAAGCAATGAAGAATGCTACACCTGAAGCATATCCTCAAGCTCGTATTCATTACTTTACTTTGAAAGAAGGTCAAGGGTGGCTGCGTACTGAAAAAGAACGATTGGCCGCAGCAGAAACTGATCCGTTACTCCGAGATCTGGATAACCGATATGAAAAATCTAAGACAAGAGCACCACCAAAAAAAGTTGATGCAGAATCTCGATACCTTCATCGTCGTCTTATGGAAGAAAAAGATAAGGTAGGTGTTGCACTGAGAAATGCAGAATTGAGTTCTGTAGGATTACCACAAACATCTTTGATGCCATACATTCTGGATATCCTGATTGCAGTACTTGGTGTTGGATGCGTATATCTTCTCTTATCCGGAAAAGCGTCCCGTATCATGGGAATCTTTCGGCCAACTAATACAATATGATTCAGTATCTAACCTTGATCACTTTGATAATTGTCATGTATTATGTATCACTATGGGATCGCGGTCGTGAAGACTTTAAAGATGGAAAAACAGATACAGTCACAGATTTCTATGATTCCATGTATGCCGAAGTATATAACGCTTTGTGGCATTCATCTAAGACCGTAAATGAATTCGAACAGGTAACCATTCAAGAAGCCTTATTAGCCGGAAAGCAAAAGAATTCTTTGAAAATTCTGGATATTGCTTGCGGTACTGGATTTCATTCATGTTTCTTTAAAAAGTTAGGAGTTGATTATACTGGCTTAGATCTTTCTGAAGCCATGTTAAACCAAGCAAGGAAATCATGTCCTAACCAGAAATTTCAAAAAGGTGATGCTACAGTTGCTACCACATTCGGACAAAAATCTTTTTCAGGTGCTTTACTTCTAGGTTTCGCAATCTACGAATTCAATCCTAAAATTATTTTAGATAATGCGTTTTCTTGGATTGAACCTGGTGGATCTATGTTGGTCCATATTGTAGATCCTGATAAGTTTGATCCTTTACTTGATTTGGCTTCTCCCTTTGCAGCCTTTTCTCTGCAAAAGTATTCTTATGAACGTGAAACTAAATCTCAAATCTATTTTGATCAGTTCAAATACACCGGAGAGTTTCATAAGAAAATGAATGATGAGGCGGCGACGTTTTCAGAGTTGTTTACTTTTTTTAATCCTTCTAATGATGGAACGAAATATCGTGAACAAGTTCATAAATGGACTATGCCTTCTATAGAATCAATGATCGAACTCATTAAGGCTGCAGGTTTCCGTGTATCTGAAAAAATTGATTTAGTTTCAGTTGGTAAAGAGTACCAGTATTTGTTTTTACTGTCAAAGTAATAAAATGTTAAAGATTGGAGATATTGTTACTAGAGGTTCTGAAAAAGGTACCGTAGACAGCGTTTCTCCTCTAAAAATTCGCAAATATGGTGTTCAACCAATTGCGTATTATTCTAATCCAGTAGAATCCGAGTGGTCAGGAAATCCTCCTGAACCGGCAGTTGTAAAATCTGTACCATTCGGTACAAAACAGTCAAATTATGGAACGTTTGCAGGTAGACGTCGTAAATCACGTAAAAACAAACGTAAAACCCGTCGTCACAGAAGATAATGGACGTTCATGATCCCCGTAACGTTACAGATTTCCAGAAATTTACTTTTTCTGGACATCTGCGCACACATGTGTACAAAGTTCTGGACGAGAATGTGAAATTGGGTCATGCTGATTATGCATGTTTTTGGACCTTGGAACTTATTTGTTCAGGGTTGACTCATTCTTTTTGGAATACGATATTCCTATCTTCAGCAGTTCACATTAATCGTGCTGCCCCCAATGTCTTTTTGTACCTGGTCCGCAAATATGAAGAGTTTAATCCTATTGAATCTGGATATTCAGTGATTCAGATGACAGATATTCGTAACCATCCTCAAGCACGTCAATTAGTTTGTGAAGTTGCTGCAACGGTAGCCTTATGCCGTAAATTGAAACTACCTGTGTTCCCTAAAATCAAACCTGAACATGATTTTACACAATTGGTGATTCAAGAGAATTTGAAATCTACATCTAATATGTTTGCTCGATCAGTTATTAAGCAAGAAGATCCATTAGAATTTTTTGTTCCAGTCAATGAATTGATGTATTCTTTGCGTCCTGAATCTCGTGATGTATCTCGGTGTTTGTACTGGAGTTCATGGATTCTGACCTACGCGGCTAAATGGAAGCAAGATAAGAAAGTATATTTGGATTGTGCGTATAGAACGAATGATTATGTTGAAGAAAAGTATTTGCGTTCACCTGTATGGATTCTGTGGGGATGTATTCACGAAACTGCTCGCAATTCACCTACTCAACAATATATTGATGCCCTATACAAACTGTATTGCCTGAGATGGGCTAAAGGAGATCTAAAAAAGAGGTTGCCCTTTTTTACAACTGCTGTTCTTTTGTTATGCGAACCTGTAGATATGAATTACCAAGTTCCTCAAAGTATTTCAACTGTTCAAGATGTGACAACGAATATTCCTCAATGGATTCAAGCAATAGTAAACACTAAAAAATCTTTTGCTTAAAGTATAAATGAACCATAAAGTCAAGGCTGCGTTAACTCTGGGCGTGCTCTTCTTTCTCCTTTCTTCCCCATCTGTATATGGTCTGGTTGATTCTCTGGTCCCTGGAACCGCGTACGGTGGTAAACCTACCACTCAAGGTCTAGTCATTCATTCTCTAGTTTTTGCAGCTCTAGTGTATCTGATGATGCCTAAGGCTTAATTTTCTTGACTTTTTATGTTTACGACGTCTAGTTTTACGACGCTTTCCACCAAGTTCTCCATGACGCAGAGCCTTATCGGCATCAGAAAAATTAGTTGGACCACCTATTAATGTATCTTTTCTGGGTTGGGGAATTGGTAACCCAGCCATTTTAAGAATATTTGTAGTGGCAGGATTATGTAATGCTAAACCAGTTGCTTTAGAAACACTCTGTTGAACTGCTTCACTTTTCCTTCTCTCAATCTCGGATGCTGGAAAAAATAAAGTTTGATCAAACGTAGTCGAAATTGCGTGTTTATAATCAGGATGATGATTATCCATTTCGACTGTCACTCGGTTTGCGGCAAACCTCGTATGAGTCGCAGGAGTATAATTAGGAACTTGAGTTTGTTTTTTTATTAAAACACCTGGTAAATTTCTGAATAGTATTTCTTCAGGACTGCCAAATTTAGGGTCAATTACCGTCAACTGAGCAGGAGATAATTTACCTTCGTCTCTAAATATACTTATCAAGTAATGTCTTCCAACTACTAAATCTTTAAAAGCTACTGGAGTCTGCATTTAATTTTAATATTAGATTTTAAAACGAATTAGAGGTAGTGTACATAATACAGTGAAAAAATGAAACTACTATTCTTTGATACGGAGACAACAGGTCTTCCAAAGAGTCGTGAACCTGCATACAAAGGTCCTAATAATTGGCCACATATTGTTTCTATTTCTTGGGTTCTTCAAGATGGAGATCGCACGGAACGTAAATCGTTTATTGTAAAACCTAACGGATGGACAATTCCTGATGAATCTACCCAAATTCACGGAATCACACATCAACGTGCTGTAACAGAAGGAAGTTACCTAAGCGATGTAATGCTTCAATTCCTTCTTGTTGAACACGATTATATCATTGCCCATAATCTGGACTTTGATTTGAATGTGATCATAAATGCCTGTCTCTGGGATCTTGGTATTGCTATGCCAGATTTTGGACGCAGATTTTGTACGATGAAATTCTCAACCGATTTGCTTCGTCTTCCGCTAGGCAATGGACGATCAGGATGGAAATCTCCTAAACTATCTGAACTCTATAAATATGTCATGAATAAAGATCCTCAAGGACAATTGCACAATTCTGCGTACGATACGGAACTATTGGTAGAAATTGTGAATAACTTTCGACCCTTCAAAGCCATTTTAGGTTTACTTGGACCCGCAGATATTCCAGTAAATGAAACTAACCAAAGAACCCGCACCATCATCCTTTAAGGCTCAATCATACAAAACTATCTATGTGTGGGCAATAGACGGATGGGTGTACGATGTGGTCGCCAGAACTCGAATGCAGTTTTTTTCAGGTCCGGATGGACTGCAAATGAACAAAGAGTCATGGTGTGTTCTCCAAGAACCTTTATTTACAGAAGAAGTTGAAGTTCATGTTTTGGATGAGCATTCATGGATTGAATCAGGTGAATTATTTACGATTGAAAAGGGACAGAATTGATGACAGACAGGATGCTGGTTTTACAAGTGCTAGAAGATCATGTGCTACAGTTTTAGGATCCTTTTCTAGTTCGGCTTTCAATAGTTCAAGAAGTTCTTTGTAGGGAATCGCCTTCACAACTTCTTCGACTGTACGAACAGCAAGATTAGTTGCTACTACAGTTTCATCATCAGATTCAGGAAGCGCTTGTGTTCGTGTTTCGTCCATTTATAATTATACTTAGAAAATTACTATTCTGTAAATTCAAATTTGATTGGTTTATGATCTGAAATGTATTTATCTCTTGGAAGCATTGAAGCGATCTGATTAATTAATTCTGATACTTCTGCCGATGGCGGTTTTCGAGAATCAAATGTTTTAATTGTATCAATTTTAGATAGACATAATTGTAAAAGTTCTTGGCTTAATATTTGTTCATCATACAGTATTTGCCCACCATAATCTTCAATTACAGTCAATGTTCCAGCTAATTGTTTGGCAAGAATGTGATCAGGAGATATTGGAATCTTACCACCAGTATTTATGAACGTAGGTGTTTCATCTTGATTCGTTGAAAATCCAGATTCAGTTAAAAATCCAAGTTCTGTAAGAGATTTATTCATATCGCCTCCAATTATTACTGATTCACTTCCAAGAGATCCTAGAATAGCTGTAAGTTTTTCTTGAATAAATGCTTGATCAAACTCATAATATAAATGCACATTTATTAAATTTACAATAACTCCATCAAGAGAAACTTTTACATGTACTCCATTTTTTCTAACAATTTTTTCCTGTTGATCTTCTAACCCTTTCATCAACACTAGATCTTTTTGTTCGACTGGTTGAATTCCCTTTGGTAATAAAATTGCTCGGAATTCTTGTCTTGAAAAATCATTATATCCTTGAAAACTCCCTTTCCAGATTTTTGGAATTTTTAAGATATCACCTTCAGTATTTGCGATAACTGTATGGCTTGTAATTTTATCTAGGGTAGGTTTAGATACTTCTTGTAGAAAAAAGATAGATGACGCATTTTCATTTAAAAATGTCAAAATTCTCCCCTCTCTCCATTCAATATAACGTTGTTGATCAGCCATTCCTATGATATCGGAAAATTTAGGTTTATCTTTACCATCTTGTCCTATAATCGATGTAATTATAGCTGCTCTGTTATCCCCGGACGCTAAAATATTATCCATTAAATTGCCAAAAGTAATTTTGGTAACTACAAATTCTGGATTTAAAATATTAAAGCTTATTACAGAAGGTTTAGCTCCACCTCGATATCGCCTTCTTCTTGATCGTCTCTTTACTTTTTTTATTTTTTTACTTAAGTATTTCTTAGTTTTTCTCATTTGTTAAATGCGCATATTAAAAGACTATTGAAATATGGGTAATTAACAAATGCTTTTTTTGGATGTGATCTACATATCTTTGGCAACAATTGCAATCATGGTTCTGATCCAAGTTCTGTTATACGTCGGAGTCAGGATCGTCTACCCCCCTGAGCCACGTATTATTTATCGTGAAGTTCCTGTCTATGCGCAACCTACCAGTTTACCTGAACAACCCGTTCAAGAAGTAAAGATACCTGAATATGAACCTCGTGAACAGATTTCGGGAGGTCTACGGCTGGACCCCCAATTACCACCTGGACTCAAAGAAACCCGACCAGAAGGTCTCTAATTGGATTTTGTTCTCATATGATCCGGATCCTGTATGTTTGTGGATTTCTGGAACTACAGTAAAGAAACTGTATTGTGGTCTAGATGAACGTTTATGTGGCGATACGATCTTTCAAGCAGAGTATAAGGATGGAACCTACATTATTCATGATTTGTTTATGCTTAACTCTTGCCGTGTCTTTGATAGGTCAACGAAGGAACAGCGGCGCAAGTGGCTCGAGACGGTCGAATTCTATAACGTACGAGGACTAGATGAGATCAGAGTATCCAAAGGAACTCGAGTAACTCGTTCAGACATACCTGATGTCTACCTGATTCCTGAGGGCTACATTCAGGTTCCTGATATCGAAACTTCTGAGTATCTGCGTTCATTGGGAGATTCATTCGATATTCAATTGGAAGAACGAGATGGGCTCTGGTTCGTAAAAAATCTTTGCTTAACGTAAATGGTAAAACGAAGAAGTCATAAAAGACGCCACCGCAAGACAGGACGTAGACGGACTATGCGTGGCGGGTTTTATGGTGCTGCGGGTGCTCTAGCCCCAGGAGCAATGGAATGGAAAGCAGGATCTGAATATGGTGCTGATATGGCCAATCGTGCAGGAAATACAACTGCTTGGCCTTTAGCTAAACCTGGTAATCTTCAACCAGCAGCATTATATGGTCGTGGACGTGGACGTTCTCTAAGAAGACGTAGAATGCGTGGCGGTGGATCTTATGGTGCTACTCGCGCCGAATTCCGCGGATCGGGATATCGTGGACAAATTAATGTGTCCCAAGGTCAGGCCAAGACCGCTCCAGGTCCAAATGATCACCGCCTAGGAGCATTCAATGATGGCAATAAAGGATTTGGGGGCTTTGCAGGATTATTCCCCAAGTAAGTAACAAATGACTGATTCAGTTCTTGCAGGTATTCTCTTTTTAGGAGTAACATACTATTTACTGAAAAAGAATGTTCCCCAAATGTTGATCTGGGTTGTCTTAGGTTACCTAGTAGCCTTTAACTGGATCCATTCATCTCGTACAGTAGCTGTGTTAATTGGAATTGTAACTGCATGTGCTGTTTGCTATTACAGTACTCGCGAATACTTTGAACAGGAGAAACTAGATGAAAAGAAAGAGTCGGATCCAAAAGAGCCAGAGCCTACAGGTAAGTCTACCCCACATGTAGATTTGGGTACTACTATTTTACATGCATATCGTAACTTAACTCCTGAACAGATCGGAGGAATGCGTCGCGATACGAAAGAATTAATGGGTCTTCAAAAAGAACTAATGGGTACTTTGGCTGAAATGAAACCTGCTATTGAACAGGGTGCTGAACTTCTGGGCACGTTCAGTCAATTCTTTGGGAAACCTCAGTAACGACGACGAGTCTTACGACGACGAGTCTTACGACGATGGGTCTTACGATGCTTACGACGACCTCCTTTCTTTGTTTCACCTCTTACTGCTGCAAGTGCCGCCGGATCTAAACCATGCTTTTCCCTTTTAACGGGTAGACCAACTAAAGCATGCTGTCCCTTTTCTCTCGTTATTTTTCCTGGCATTTTGTTTTAAACGCAAGATAATCTTGTCATAGCATCGGCGTAGACCAGAGTATGGTAATCACGATCATTAGTAGCAATCCATGGTCCACCTACTAATCTGACCAAAAATTTCCAGTACCACACATCAGCACTCAGTTCTTGGTAGCGAAACAGGTTTTTCCATAAATCTAGACACTTCATTAATGGTAAAATATCCATTGCTGAAGATTGACCAGAAAAGATAATCCATACAGGGTACAGGATTAAATCAAATAGAAGGACTACAAAATCCATAAGATCTTCAGGCATAAATAGTTTTCGCAAATCAAGATATTCGTAGGCTAAATCAAAATAAGGTTTATCAGGAACACTGAGTCCTCGATTCATTTTTTGTAGAGATTCTGATTCGGGAATCATTCAATTTGTATACCGTCTACAGGAAAATCTTTCTTATCAAACGATTCAGCACAGATGTACGACCATTCTATTTCACAAAAGACTTCTTGTAGTAATTCTAGAGTAATCAGGTTTCCGTGGACAACATATTGTGATACCTGTTTCGTGTAATCAGTTTCTCCAGAACCGATCCATATCCATGGACATTTAGGTTTTTCGTCAAGACGTTCAAAACGGTCAGTATCACGAACAAATACGTCATCAGCATGCCACACTTTTGTCTTGGATACAGTTTCACCTATATAGGTTCTGGATACAGTTTCGCACAAAATAGTATCTTCTGGAACGGTTACTGTCCATTGAAGTGGTTCTACACCTGTTCCCAGTCTTTTAAGATTAGAAGAATGTCTGATTTCATTTGTGTACATATATCTTGCGATCATTCTCCCTAGTCGCAGGAGACAACACAGCATTTTTTCTTAATAGGTTGAGTTTGTTGAAATCGGTGGTTCACCGGCTCCCAAGGTATCAGTCTCCTTCTTTTCCCCAGTAAAATGTTCAACTGCCAATCCTTGTAGACCACGATCTAAGTTGAGACCTAGAGCAATAGATGTTGCCAGAGCAGTGATAATAAATGGGGTAGAAATCACAACCCAAGATACAATTCCCAGATCGACGTCACAGAATGCATCCAGAAGGAGGACGCAGACAATTCCAGACACCAGTTTGACCGCAGCAGTAATATACATACCTAGACCAAGATCTAGACCAATATGTACCATAATGTAAATCAGGTAGAGCACGGCAGGAGGACAGAGATGTTCGATAAACATCATCTTCACGTTGTTTACTCTAGTAAGATAAAAAATGTCTGATGAGGAGAAGATTATGGAAATAGCATTCTGTTCTCGTGAAGAGGCTGAAGCCGCACTCAAGAAAGCAGGTAATGTTTTGGAAGCCGTATGTCTACTTATGGAAGCCCCCGCTCCTAAAAAAGAACGAACGCCACAACAGAAATTCTTTGATGATACTCGTAATGCATTAGCCGAAATAGAGAAAAAGTGTACAGATGTTCTTATCGCAAGTCGACCCTCTGGTTTGGCACCAGACGAGAAGCAAACCCCCCACGAAGAAACTTCTCCACAAAGTAATTGCTCTCCGGAATGTCAGCCTCGCGCTCAGGAATTAGTGGAACAAAAACAGGAAACTGACGGTCCATAATGGTTTGAACACTTTTGCGATTAGGGGTAGAATAGCCGTACTTTACTCTGCTCTGATCTTGAATCGCATCTAAGTCTCCAATCCCCATAAACGGTGTCGTTGCCCATGGACGCTGAAACAATTGTTTAGGACCACGAAGGCGTATGGTAGATGGATCGCCATTACGCATATCAGTTTGAAGATCAATTGCACACCCTCCTTCTGGGGAATTACCAAAATTTCCACGAGGAGTCAGTCCAATAAATTCACCTGCGAATTTTGTGGCAGAACCGTTTCCACATGATTCGGGATTATTAGCAAAATAGGTAGCCTGATTGTTTCTCGCAGACGCATCTACGGATACATTATTGTTACGGGCATTAGCATGAAAAAAAGGGTAGTCCATTCTTATTTGTGGCTTAGAAAGAAATGTTTCTAAAATATATAATCAATGTCTTGGGGGTATCACTTAATTCTAGATTCATCTAAGTGTATGCGAGGAGCCATCCGTTGCCCCGGTATTATCACACAGTTTTCTGATGATCTAGTGAAAAGAATTGATATGGTTCCTTATGGTCGCCCTCAAGTCCAACATTTTGGATCTGGAAATAAGGCAGGATATACATTGGTTCAACTTATTGAAACGTCTAACATTGTAGCCCATTTTGTTGAGGAATCAGATGATATGTACCTAGATGTTTTTAGTTGCAAACCTTATGATCCTATAGTTGTTTCTCAAGTTGTCAAAAAATACTTTAATCCTCTGAGTATGCATCCACGATTTCTAGTTCGTCAAGCCGGACGCTATCCTCTGCTCAGATAAAAAAAGGATTACTCCTTTACTCAAGTTGATCTAAGGCCTCTTTAACAGCCTTACGCCATTCTACTGCATACTCCTCCTCCATCCCTGTCGGCCGAATCTTATCCAGCTGTCGCCAGGCATGAATTGATTTGGAGTCTTTAAGTTCCCCGTATTTCAACAGAATGCGCCAAGGTGGGTTTTCCACCTCTTGTTCCTCAAATGGAGGACGAGAAGAGTACATCCGCTTTGCAGCAACTGGACCTTTAAACTTCTTCATCTCCTCCGGATCGCCAATCATGGCACTCCATCCGGCAGCATCTGTACAGAACGTGTGTCCCAGATCCCAGTCACCATTGGTGCGCTGTACTGTAAACGATCTGCATTGAGCAAGTATCTCAATCCCAGAAATGTCATACGACGTCTCGGGTTTTGCAATCGTGTTACCCATGGTAATATGATCTTCAAAAAATTTCACGAAAAGATTCCGTTTTCTGGCGAACTCCAAAACGAAAAAGGTATCCAGTATATCAACAAGTACAAAAAATGTTTCAACCATGTTCATGGATTGAACAGGATCATAATTTCAAGTATGTGGTAGACACATACGGTCGAACTGGTGAAGGTGATATTGCACGAGTTCGTCTGACAGGATTTCGTCCTTACTTTTATTTGCGTGCTCGTTCTGAAACAGTAGCAGATATTCAATCTATCCTAAAATCATCTAAAGGTACTCCCATTCAAGTAAAAATCACAAAAGAAAAGAAGTTGGATGCTATGTCCGGATTTTCTGATCTGAAACCTATTGATGTCTGGAAACTAGAATTTACTGCTCTCTGGGCATTTAAATGCGCAGCACGTGAATTGAAAAATGCTAGGATTGGTAACCGAACTATTTCTGATGGCGATTTGTTTGAATCTAATTTACCTCCTTATTTACGCCTGTTTCATGAACAGGGATTGAATCCGGCTTCGGCATTCAGTTTTGATGGAACAGAAGAGCAAGATGATGTGCGTGTAGATAAATGTTTTGTCGCATCCTATAAAACCCTGAAACCAGCAAATACAGAAATTCCTTTGTACGTCTTATCCTATGATTTAGAAGTCTATTCTGAATCAGGTCAGTTTCCGGTTGCGGAGAACAGATCTGATGAAATTATTCAGATTGGCTTGTCGACCAGATGGTCTGATGATTTTCTGACACCTGTAGAACGTATTGTCCTGGTTTCAGGAACCTGTATTCCTTCTGATACTGTAAAATACATATCCTGTAAGAACGAAAAAGATCTGTTGCTCAAATTCCAGCAAGTACTCTACCATGAAAATCCTGATATCCTAGTTGGATACAATACGTTTGGGTTTGATGATGGTTACCTTGCTGAACGAGCATCCCTTCTTGGTGTCAAACTTTCTCTAGGAAGAACCGATTCATGGAGTCAAGATAATCTGCCTACCGTAAAAAAGACATTTGAACTGGCTTCAGGAAAATATGCTGTACGCTATCTAGATCTGTGTGGCCGTCTAACTATCGATCTGCTTCTCAGTATTCGTCGTGAACAAACGTTGGATTCCTATAAACTGGATTCTGTAGCATCGACATTCTTACGTGATAAGGTAACTAATTTCGTCATTATTACGGGGGCACCAACTAGGATGTACGAAATTCATACTAAGTCAACACGTGGATTGTTCGCAGGAAACTATGTTCGATTCGATATTGTTACCAATACAAATAACCCTTATGCTGATGGAAAGAAGTTTATGGTGAAGTCTGTCTTCCCTAAAAAGTTTATTGTAGAATTGGATGATTCTAATTACCTGAACACGTTTGATGATATTCCGATTGAAGAACGTTCTAAACTAGAATGGTCTTTCTCTAAAGACGATGTTTCTGCTGCTCAGATGTTTAAGATGCACCGTGGTACGCCTGAACAACGCTCAGAAATCGCAAAGTATTGTATTCAAGATTGTGATCTTGTTCTAACCCTGATGGCCAAATTGGATACTTTGGTTAATGCGCGCGGAATGGCAGATGTGTGTCGTGTTCCGGTAGACTTTATCTTTCTACGCGGACAAGGAATCAAAATCTATTCAGCAGTTGTCTTCTATGCATCTCAGAGAAATCAGATCATACAAACACAAGAAACTATTGAAGGTGATATGTCATACGAAGGTGCTATTGTTCTGCCTCCTAAAATTGGGATGTATCTAGATCAACCTATCCCCGTTCTAGATTTCAATTCTTTGTATCCTACGAATATGATTGCCTTCAATTTGTCACCTGATACACTGGTCTACACAAAAACCTATGATTCGGATGGTCGTCTTGTTTCTCAAACTGGAATGAAAACAGAGTTTCCAGTTGATGAAATTTCATTTGATATTCCTGGTGGACGTAAAACTTGTGGATTCGTTCAAGCAGGTTCTACTCAATTGGTAGGTATGCTTCCATTAACCTTGGATATCCTGCTGAAAAAGCGTAAAGAAACTCGTAAGCAAATGGAAACTGAACCCGATGATGCGCGTAAGTCAGTCTTGAATGGTTTGCAACTTGCCTATAAAACAGTAGCCAATTCTGTTTACGGTCAATGCGGTTCACGATCTTCAGCAATCCGAAAACTTGAAGTTGCTGCATGTACAACTGCTGCTGGTCGTGAAAAAATCTTGTTTGCCAAAGGTATAATTGAGAGTGAGTTCGGAGGTGATGTAATCGCGGGGGACACTGATTCTCTATTCATCAAATTTGTTACCAAAGATCTCGCCGAGTCAATTGACCTCGCAAAAAAAGCTGCGGACAGAATTACGTCCTTGTGTCGTAAACCTTACAAGATTGAATATGAGAAAACCTTCTTTCCCTTTATTCTGTTTTGTCGTAAACGGTATATTGGTCTGATGTACGAAGATGATGTTACCAAATGTAAGAGAAAATTCATGGGTATTGCTTTGAAACGGAGAGATTCAGCACCGGTAGTTAAAGATATTTATGGTGGAGCTTTAGATATTGTTCTGGAACAGCGTAATATTAGACTGGCCGAAGAGTTTGTTAAACGTGAATTAGTCCGTGTACTCAAAAATGAAGTTCCTCTAGAAAAGTTTATTATTACGAAACAGTTGCGCGATGATTATAAAAATCCTGATCAAATTGCTCATCGTGTATTGGCAGACCGAATGACAGCCCGAGATCCAGGAAACAAACCACAAGTTGGTGATCGTATTGCGTATGTCTATGTAGCCGGTAGATCAGGAAAGCAAGGAGACAGAATTGAGAATGTGGAGTATGTCAAGGAAAAAAAGTTAAAACCTGATACAGAACTCTATATCACGAATCAGATCCAGAATCCAGTAGCCCAACTATTTGCGTTGGGAATTGAACAGATTACAGGATACATACCAAAAAAGTATCCTGAGTTTCCTGATCTAGATGAAGAAGACGCTACCTTAAAAGTTCTGGCTCTCAAAGAAAAAGAATTGGATTCACTTTTGTTTACAGGAGCATCATACCTCCGTAAAGAAAAACGTGGTCCTCTTGACGCATTCTTCAGAAAATAGTGCGTATAAAATAATGACAACACCAAAAGAAGATAATTGTGCTGGAATACCTGGTGATTATATTTCTTTTTCTGTGAAAGATACTTCAAGTGCCAATGGATTCGCACATTTTAAACTTCCTATTACAAGAACATTTTATGAATACGAAGAACCGGAATCTGGAAGTCTAAAGTATATCGATCATTCTAAAGTAAGTTTATTTGGAAAAAATACTGAATATTCTGGGGTACTTAATCCACCAGTACCAACTGCTTCACCTGGACGATTTGCTAATCATAGATCATCATCTAGAAATCCTCTGTCTTCTATTCCACCAAAGGGTGGTAAAACACGTAAGTATAAGAAGTATAAACGCAGAAAATAGTGCGTTACAATAAATGAGAGGTGGAGAAAAAGGTCTGAAAAAAGGAGACCGTGCTAAAGTTGATTATGGAACTGGTCCACCCGTAGAGGGAAAAATTCTTCTATCCTTTGCTAAAGGTAGTCCTGAAAATACAGACTCATATAAACTTGAATGGGATGATGGTACAGAATCAGGTTGGATTTTGGAAAATAAAGTAACTAAAGTTACAAATCCTCCTGAACCTACTGGTCAAGGAAGACGTAAATCACGACGCAAGAGGTCTAAACGCAGAAAAACCTATAGAAGATAATGGACTTGGAACTGGTAGGACTATTGCGCGATTGTGTGAATGCAAGAAGATATGCTATTGACCGAATCACTTATTGGGAAAATAGATCAGAAATCGCACGTACAATGTTGGAACAAGAGGCTAGAGTTCTGACTCTTGCTGGAACACTGTTGAATCGTCAGAGAATTCCATTGACATTGACGTTTCCAATTAGTATGGATATGATGAATATGGATAATGTTATTGTAGCTCCGACTGCTGCACAGATTGCTCATGAACTGATTCCTTTGTCTGCTTCTTCCGCACAAACATGTTCAATTTGTCAGGATTCAATTCAGGCGGACGGGTGTCAACTACGCGGATGTCAGCACGCTTATCATCGGGCTTGCATTGAGGTATGGTTTTCGACCAGTGTTCGCTGCCCAGTTTGTCGCAGAGATATTCGAGGGGATCAGGCAAGCCAAACATCTTCTGAGTCTCAATAAATGCTTTTTCACATGGAGTTCCTGTAGGAGGCAAGATATATTTAGGTAGAGTAGCAGATTCACCATATTGCATACGATGAAAGACTCGACGAAGATCATGTTGACAATCTTTTAAGAGTTCTTGGATTCCTGGAAGATCTATATCTTTTGCTGAAGGTGGAAAACATCGAAGAATTTTTACGCCATTACGTTTTAAGATCGTAGGTGTTTCGTTTCCTGTACACAAAATAGGTACAGTTCGCAATGGATCTTTAATCCATTCCACAATCTTGTTTTGAGCATGAGGATCTGATCCATCTAGTTCATCCAAGATCACACAAGTCTTTTTCGTATTTCCCATCAATAAAGAATGAATATTTATTGATCCTCTACAGGAATCTCGTAGACGATCAACATCTTCATAACTGCGTATACTTGACGACGCATTAATTTCCAACGGATAAAAACCATAAGTTCTTGCTGAACACAAAGCCAGAGTTGTTTTTCCAATCCCTGGTGGACCAGTTAAAAAAATGGATCCTTTGAAATCAGAAGTCAAGTAGGTTTTTAATTCTTCTTTAACATCCTGGTGACCAAAGACCCCGTCCAGATATTCTGGACGATATGATTCTGCGTGCATTATCTATTACCGCAAACTATCATCTAAACCTGACTTAATGCCCAAATGATCAGGGCAAGAAAGAAGGCTGAAGGACCAAAGTGGTATAACATAAATAAGATGGTCATTCTTTAAGACCAGGATACTATAGACTAAAAATTCGTTTTAAGTAAAAAACACTGTTAAGAGTCTAGGCGTTCAAAGAAAACGTGCCGTTCACTTCATCTTCCTCATCATCATCAAATGGGACAAAGATCTCTTTCCTTATCCCAAAATACCACTGAGCATCTCTGATGTAGGCCGCCTCAAATGCTTTTGCTGCAGCCCAGGTATCATCCACCAACTTCTGCGTGTTCGCATGTAACTGTGACTTGTCTCTGACCCTCTTTTTGTCATACAATTTCCCGTAATGCTCCAGGTGTTTGTGTACAGTGTCGAAGATAAAGTTCTTCTTGTCCTCATAGGTCACACACGCATTCCACATGCGTGCATAGCCCGGCCACAAGTTCCCCCTCTCGTCTGTAAATGTAAGCTCTTGGACGTATATCACCGTCCAATTTTCCAAATCAAAACACTCACTGTCGTCAAGTATCTTGCTCTTTGAATTGCCCATCTTAAATGATGTCCAGTTGTTTATGTGATAAAAATTCGTTTTCTGGCGAAGTAAAAATTCCTCTTTGTTTCTTTTGGTTTTTCCTTTTTTGGTTTTTTCCTTTTTTGTTTCTTTAGGTTTTGACTTCACGTGCCGAACGCTTTTTTATACAGGTCTTAAGTCCTGTGCTTAATTTGATAAGCTATCACTGGCGGTCTCACCGCCATACTCCTCAATCTTGTTCTTGAAGTACTCAAACTCTTTCATGTAGGGACTTCCTTTTCCAGGCACAATCCCAAAGGCAGTCAGACGCCACTCTATAAGTCTCTCACAGACCTCAACGATCACCCTTGCACGCCAAAGCATGGTCTCTGCAGTTGGCTTAAACCAGCCCCTGTGTTCAAACCACTCGTAGAAACAAAGGCCCTCATCTCCCTTCTCCCTTTGAGCTTTGTATATTGACTGACGTACCTTGTACTCGACTGTCTGCTCCTCTTTCAGTCCCCCCCCGCTGTTTTTCTTCCATAGAGCCTTACACAGAAACATAATTGCAACGTCGCAACCTGACAACTCACTCTCCGGAGCATACCACATACCATTTTTTCCTTCCATTCTGTCCATGGCGTAGGCTCTAAAAGGCTTAAAACGCGGTGAACAGGCTCAGTGTCTGAACTAACTGCTAACCCTTTTTCTATAAAAAAAGATTCCGTTTTCTGACCTGCCTCAACACTGACCTGACCAATTTGTGCCACATGATTTACAGATCGCACAGGCTTGAGATAAGGTTGTAATCTTTTTCGGATCAAAGGGTTGACATATAGATCCATCGGGTGGTACACATAGTGAATTATTATACGTCCAATGATCCGGACATCCTTTTAGATTGAGAACTGAAGGGATCACTAAAATTTGAGGATTGAACACGAATCGGTACACAATTAAAAATAAAATACACCAACCCACTGTCCATACGGCAATAGTCGTATTACTCATTCTTGCTTAGATACAAGAAATGGATGTCGCCAGACATGTCTTTGAAATGTTTTTTAAAGATGTGACCAACCCTTTAGTCCGTCATCATCTTGACTCATTTCGTGACTTTGTTGATACTAAGATCCCGCGATTTATCAAGGCGTCTAATCCTTTAGAACTTTTGTTGGCAGACGGTCGTAAAATTGAAGTTAATATTGATAATGTTTCTTACCGTGTTCCTCAGCAAGAAGGATCTGCTGTATTCCCCCATTCCTGTCGCCTAGAGAACCGGACATACAAATTCGATGTCTATACTGATTTCACGATACTCTATATTTATGAAGGACATAAAGATACTAAAACCTTCAAAGATGTTTTTCTGGGAAGTATTCCTCTGATGTTGAAAAGTTCTCTGTGCCATTTATCTTCCATGGATTCTGATGCTCTCGATGCTGTTCACGAATGCAAATACGAACTTGGTGGGTATTTTGTGATAGACGGTCAAGAACGTGTCCTGCTTACTCAAGAATCGTTAGGAGCCAATATGTTTCATGCTAAAAAGCGTAAGACTCTAGTCAAAGAAAAAGTTGCTCGAACAGTTACGGAATATGAATCAGATATGAAAATTGAAGGATCCACAAAAGGTGAAGAGTATGAATATGTGTGCGGAATTTCTTCTGCTTCTGAAGATGGAACACGTGGTCCGTATTCCCATATGGTCGTCATTCCTCCAAAGCAAAGAATCCCTGATGATCCTGAAGATATTCAAAAAGTTGGAGACTGGGCATCTTTTTCCACGAAAAGATTAGCCACTGTAAAACTACCTGGTTTCTTACAACCTGTTCCTTTACTCAGCGTATTCAAGGCTCTGGGAATTTCAAATGATAAAGATCTTTATGATATTGTATTGTACGGTGTCCCAGATTCTCAGAGAACGCAATACGATTCTTTATTTCTGACTCTGATCCTATCCCATGAAACGTATTTGAAACAAGAGCAAGAAGAAACGGGCGACACTGATCTGGCTCTTCTAGTCAAAGAAACTCGATCAAAAAGTCAAGGATCTGTATTCTCTAATTTGTATTCCAAATTGTTTCCTCATTGCGAACCTCAAGACGAATCCGTTGCTACATTTTATCGTCGCAAGGCTTACTTATTGGGTCTGATGACAAAAATGGTTATGGATATTGATTTGGAGATCACAGGTAATTCTGATCGTGATCATTTCAAGTTTAAACGATTATCAGCAGCAGGAGATTTATGCTTTGAAGAGTTCCGTCGTATTTTTAATGATGTATCTAAAGATTTTATTACAGCCATGGATTCTCGTGTAGAGTTCGAACAAGCAAATTATGCAGGTCGTAAACTTTCTGAACTTTTACAAGAAGATACATTGAGACAGCGTTACTGGAAATCTGCTGAGTTTCTGAACAGATTTTCTAAATCCTTTAAAGGTCAATGGGGTGGAGCTGATGGTGTATCTCAAGTTTTATCTAGATTTTCTTATGTAGGAACTATTGCTCATGTTCGTCGTGTGAATCTCATGATGGATAAAGGAAGTAAAAGTTTAGAAGCCCGTCGTCTCCATTCTTCCACTTGGGGATTCATGTGTCCTGTAGATAATCCAGATGGTGGAAATGTAGGCATGATTAAATCATTGGCTCTCTTATCTAAAATCAGTACCCAAACTGATTCGGGTGTTCTGAGAGATCGTCTCAAATCCGAAAAAGAGTTTTTACCCCTGAGTATCCTGAACCCTGCATTATGGGATCCCAGATGGACAAAAATATTTTTGAATTCAGATTTATTAGGTGTATTTGTAGGCGATACAGAAGTCTTACATTCTAAACTTGTTGATGAACGTCGTGCAGGAAAAATTTCAACTTTGACTTCTTTATTCTGGAATCGGACCGGAAATGAATATCTACTATTTTGCGATGCTGGCCGAATTTGTAGACCTGTATATCGTGAAGGAACAAAACCTCAATCTATTAAATCTTCTGGATCATGGACTGGACTATTAAAGCATATGGATTATATTGATCCTCAAGAATCTGAAGGACTCTTGATTTCTCGTGAACCGTTTGCTGAAAATAAATCTGAAATTCATGGAACAGCGATCCTTTCTCCTTCCGCTTTGATTAATCCATTCGTTGATCATAACCAGGCACCTAGAAATATGTTTTCTTGTCAGCAAGTGAAACAGGCCTGTTCTTGGTATAATACAGCCTTTAGTAAACGATTTGATACGATATCCACTTTGCTTCATACTCCGCAAAGACCTTTATGCGAAACATGGACTTCTCCATATATTTTGGGCGGAAATAACTGTATGCCCTACGGCGAAAATACGATTGTAGCTGTAGCAATTTATTCAGGATATAATCAAGATGATTCTATTATTGTGAATGAAACTGCTCTAAAACGAGGAATGTTTGAAACGTCTTATTACCATTCTTACGATTTCCAAGAAGAATCTTTGAATCAACAATTCAAAGATGGACAGATTCAAGTTATTAATTCAACAGAAGTATGTAATCCTGCTTCTGATCCAAAATATCGTGATACAGTAGTCTTGAACGTAAAGGCAGATTATTCTTTACTGGATTCAGCAGGTGTGATCAGAGCAGGATCTCATGTTCAGCCAGATACAGTTTTAGTTGGAATGGTGACTCCTCAACTAAATAGTCGTGGCGAAGTTACTGGTTATCGCGATACATCTAAAACTCCTAAGAAAGGTCAGCATGGAATTGTAGATGGAATTTATCGTTATACCACGGCTGAAGGTTTACAAGGAATCAAGATTCGGGTAGCAGAATCACGTCTTCCTATTCCTGGAGATAAATTTAGTGCTCGTCATGGACAAAAAGGTACGTGCGGTATTCGCCTAAAAGAAGAAGATATGCCGTTTACTGCGTCGGGATTGAGACCAGATTTAATTGTAAATCCGTGCGCATTCCCATCTCGTATGACTATTGGTCAATTTGTTGAATCCATGTCTAACATTGTTGCTCTGGATCTTGGTGTTCTTATTGATTCTACAGCCTTCAGTACTCAAAACAGAATCATGGATACGAAAGAAATTATGTTACAGTTAGGGTATCATCCTTACGGAAATCAACTGTTATATAATGGCCAGACTGGCGAACTGATTGAATCTGAAATCTTTATGGGACCTACTTACTATCTGCGATCAAAGTTGATGACCGAAGATAAAATTAATTATAGAAATACTGGACCTGTAACAAAACTAACTCGTCAACCCTTAGAAGGACGTGCTCAAGATGGTGGTCTGCGTATTGGTGAAATGGAACGAGATGGATTGATATCTCATGGACTAATGGGGTTCCTGATTGAATCAATGATGAAACGATCTGATGCGGCTGAATTTTTATTCCAACCTGAACTAGGACGCCTGGACGCCCAAGATGATTATGCTACCACTAAAGTATCCATTCCCTATGCCATGAGATTGTTTCTGCAAGAAATGGAATCCTCTCATATCCAGTTGAAACTGTCTTCGTGAACTCCGTGAACCGTCTTCGTGAACTCCGTGAACCGTCTTCCTAACGTCTCCTTTTTCCCTTAACCTTTCTTGCTTTCGTCTTATTACCTTTACGTCTACGTCTACGAGTTCTACCTTGACCGGTAGGTTCAGGAGGATTACCATACATTTGGTCAAAAATTCCTCCTTGTCCACTAGATTCTGCTTTTTCTGTAGGCTTTTGACGTGTTGGATCTTGAGCACGTCGTTCTTGTTCAGCAAGGAATCCTGGAAGAGCGGCTTCAGTTTTTAGTCTTCGAGCTGCTAATGTCCGTTCTTGAGCACCTTTTTCTGCAACACTTAATGCCTTGCTTCTTGCTCTTCTATATTCATCCGCAACTCTTTCCCAAACATTCAACTTTACTCTCATTGCAGATTTTCCCTTATTTTTCGGATCATCCAGAGCAGTATTAACCTCATTCATTAGAGCAGAACATTCTGTTAAACCTCTTTCGTATGCCTTATCTTTAAATCCTACAGCTACACCATCACGAAAAACTAAATTTTGTTTATCGAAATCTTCGTGAGTAACTATATAAGCTGCTACAATTGTTCTTGCATTTGTATTTAATGAAAACTCAACAGTACCTATTTCCGGGGAATCACTCTCTTCAAGATCACCATTAGCAACTCTTAATTTTATTTCTTCAAATGTTTCAGAATAAACTGCATTTGATGTTGAAAATTGTTGCTGCCTACACGGTAATTGGGATTCAAGCAATAATAAATTAAAATAATTTTTAGTACTATTCCATGTCGAGATGAAGTCTCTACAGAATAAATCTAATAAATTTGGATATAATCGTTCTTTCCCTTGAATTTGTTCAGTCCACATAGGTGGAAATGAATTAGAAAATTCATTAAGATTATATAGATAACCTAAAACTTGTTGTTTTGTTGGCTTAAATGCCATTATATTCAATAACGGATTTTATTACTGACAACATAGAAATGGAAAAGATGGATTCTATGTTCGTCATTAAACGCGATGGCACGAAAGTTCCCGTGAGTTTTGATGAGGTTCTACGCAGAATCCGTTCTCTGTCCGAGGGACTGGAACATGTGAATCCTGATTTGGTAGCACAGAAGGTCTGTTCTCAATTGGAAAATAATATGGAAACACGTAAACTAGATGAGTTTGCCGCGGAAACGTGTGCGACTATGCAATCTAGATACCATCCTAATTATGGTCTTCTGGCCGCCCGAATTGTGATCTCTAATCACCAAAAGAATACTCCTGCCTGTCTTCTAGATTGCGTTCGCAAACTGGATGTCAATGTGGATTACACTATGTTGGTTGAAAAGCATGCCATCGAGTATGAACAGATGATTGATTACAAGAGAGATTTTATGTTTGATTATTTCGGATTCAGAACACTACAAAATGGCTATCTTCTTCCCGGAGAAAGACCTCAACATATGTGGATGCGTGTAGCTATTCAGTTGCACGCTGATCAGTTTCATCTGGTTCGCGAAACGTATGATGCTCTGTCTCAAGGATATTTCATTCATGCTACGCCTACTCTGTATAACGCAGGTAGACGCAGACCCCAAATGTCTTCCTGCTTTCTGTTGACCATGAAAGATGATTCAATTGACGGAATTTATGATACACTGAAACAGTGTGCCCAAATTTCTAAATGGGCAGGTGGAATTGGTCTATCTGTACATACAATTCGCGCACGTGGAACTAGAATTAAAGGAACTGATGGAGATTCTACTGGACTAGTTCCTATGCTCAAAGTTTTCAATGATACTGCAAAGTATGTAAATCAAGGTGGGAAACGTAATGGTTCCTTTGCGATTTATCTGGAACCTTGGCATGCGGATACCGAAGAGTTTCTCAAATTGAAATTGAATCAAGGTGCTGAAGAAGATAGGGCTCGTGATTTGTTCTACGCTATGTGGATTCCCGATCTCTTCATGAAACGTGTAGAGGAAGATTCTTACTGGACTCTCATGTGTCCTCACCAATGTCATGGCCTAGCCGATCGTTGGGGACCTGAATTTGAAAAGTTGTATACCCATTATGAAGAACTTGGAAAAGGACGTCGTATCAAAGCAAAAGAGATCTGGAAACTGATTATGGATTCTCAAATCCAGACCGGTATGCCGTACCTCTGCTACAAAGATGCTGCGAACTCTAAAAGTAATCAACAGAATTTGGGTACCATCAGATCATCAAATTTGTGTACAGAGATCCTCGAATATTCATCTCCTCAGGAAACTGCGGTATGTAATTTGGGATCTCTGGCCCTTCCTAAATTCGTGGAAGGAAATACCTTTAACTTTGATAAGTTGAGACAGTATACTGCTATCCTGACTCGCAATTTGGATATTGTGATTGACAAGAATTATTATCCTACAGAGGAAACTCGTAGATCTAATATGCGTCATCGTCCTATCGGAATCGGAGTTCAAGGTCTGGCAGATGTCTTTGCTAAACTACGTCTGCCATGGGGATCTCAGAAAGCAAATGATCTCAATCGCGAAATCTTTGAGAATATTTATTATGCGGCAGTATCAGCATCAGCCCAGCGAGCCTATGATCTGACTGAATTCACTCATATGGGAATGTCAGAACCTGGATTTTATTCATCCTTCTTTGGATCTCCGGCTTCTAAGGGAAAACTTCAACACCATTTGTGGTCAGAAACACCAAGAAGTACCTATCTAGATTGGGAGAGTCTCAAAGTCAATGCTCAATCAGGTCTTCGTAATTCTTTGTTGGTAGCACCAATGCCTACAGCATCTACATCCCAAATCTTGGGAAATAATGAATGTATGGAACCATTTACCTCCAATATGTATACCCGCCGTGTTCTGGCAGGAGACTTTATGGTGGTAAACAAATATCTGGTTGAAGATCTAGTGAAGCAAGGAATGTGGACCTCTGAAATCAGAAATGAGATCATTGCGAATAATGGATCAATTCAAAATATCGCAGGAATTCCTGGAGAACTCAAATCTATTTATAAGACAGTTTGGGAAATACCTCAGAAAGTTCTTATTGATATGGCTAGAGATCGAGCACCGTTTATTTGTCAGTCGCAGTCACTGAACTTGTTTCTCAGTGATCCTTCATATTCTAAACTCACGTCCATGCATTTCTATGCGTGGAAGTCAGGATTGAAAACTGGTTGCTATTATCTGCGTACAAAAGGCGCTGCATCCGCCCAGAAATTTACTGTTGAACCTTGTCTGACTTGCTCAGCATAAATTTTCTTCTTAGAAGAACATAAAACAAATGGTTGCTTCTTCTGGTACTACTGTATCTCCTCTCCCCCTAAGTGGTGGCCGTCGTCGTAGAACTATGAAGAAACTTCGTCTAGTAAAGAAGAAGACTGTGCGTCGTATGCTAGCCAGACAGGGTCTAAAGATGCGTGGTGGTATGAATGATCCCGCGCCTGCTTCTGCAGCCCAAGCCAGTTCTGGTCCTGCTTCTACTGCGTCCACTGGCCCCAGTGGCGGTCGTCGTCACCGTAAGAGCCACCGCCGTGGAAAGTCTCTATTCGGCATGCGCTTTTAAGCCTTCGCCAATTTCACTAACCAAAGTATATAACTTCTCATTAAACCCGTAATGACAACCATTAGGTTCTCCAGGAGGAGTTTTTCTTGATGATGAATTTTTAGAATGAACAAGGGAAACAATAACTTCTTGCGGTGAGATTTCCCGGCACATCTGTTCGCGTCCGCGTATAAATGTATCGGCTTCTCCAATATCTTCAGTAAACGGCGATGCTTCCCAAAACTTTTTGGTAAAACAGAGCGTTGCTTCAGAAACACGTTGAGACATGGGCAAAGTAATAGGTGGAATATTCATGAACGATGTATATTTTTCAATATCGTAGCAAGGAATGGTGGTACAGAATACGCAGTCTTTTTTAGGGAATCGGTTCAGCATGGCTACTCGTTGAAGAATGCTGTTGTTAGGATAGACATCATCATCGTCCATAAAAACTATCGTATCATACATTGCTGCCTTGACTCCTATGTTCCTCTTTTCTGCGATCCCTGTTTTTTGATCAAGACGAACATATTTCACATTAGGAATACCCATCAATTGTTCTTCAATTGAATCACCATCATCTACAATCACCCATTCCAATTTATCTTCAGGATAGGCTTGAATCAAATATGAATATTTGGCTAGAGCCATGAATTCAGGACGATTGTAAGTCAAGGTAACAATAGACACATCGGGTAATTCAGATTCGGGAATAAAACATTTAGATCCGTCAAAACTAGGTATTTCGGGACATCTAAAATGTTCAATGAATCTGCGATGACGTTTTTCATAGATAGTTCGCATATGTTCAGAAATCTTTTTGCGTCGAGAGGTATCTGTATCTACCCATTCTGCAAGACAGGCACGCAGAGAACTTGAATAGGTATCTACAAGTTCACCTAGACAATCTGGGTGTTCGATTCGGTTATCAGCAATTGCCCAGAAAACATCTTGAGATTCTTCCGTCATTTCTAGAAACGGTGCAATTTCACTCAGGATGAGATTACATCCTGTAGACATGGCTTCATTGACTGCATGACCAAACCCTTCACAGTTTGACAAACAAATTGCCAGACCACATTCGTGAAGAAGTTTATCGTATTCAGATTCAGTTAGAGTGCCGTAAAGTGTAACTTTAGATTCGATTTCAGGTGGAACAAAAAAGGGAACTTCTTCCTTATTGTGAGGAATATGAAGTTCGGGTAGATTCTTAAATAGTACGGGATCAGAACCTTGAATATGATAATAGGCTTTCATGAGAGCCTTAGGATTGCGATAAAAATTCTTTCCGATAAGAACAATTGCTTTAGAATAATTTTTAGGTTCAAAAACTTTATCAATTGATGTCCATCCGATATAACGAACATTTGGAGTGTATTCTCTAAAGATCTTCTCTGCTTCACGAGTTTTCACCCAAATAGAATCCATCATGGAAATATACGGTATCCATGTTTTGTAAGTCCATTCAGGATTAGGAATCCATACATTATATCCTGCGTAGATCAGCAAACAAGGATTCACAACTTCCAGAAAAATATTCAAATCTGCTTCCTGACATTCTGGTTGATTTGAACTAACGCGAAGAATTGTACTATCAGGAAACTGATTTGTTAGCAAACCTCGGATTAAAGATGCGTCCTGATTCAATCCTAGAGTTCCAAAATTAGCAATTAAATTAATCCTCATTTTTAATAGGTAGGTGACTATCTATTAAATTAAAAATGACTTATTTAGTCATAATATGGTTGTATCAGTTTTTTCTTCCAATGATATCCCCATCGTCCTAATAGGACTTTAGGTTGATTGAACCGTGAAAATACAAAGAAGAGCTTACGTAACATTTTTCTACTATTGAGTTTAATATATTAATATCCATTTATTAATGCGTCCTGAGAATTAAAACTATTTTTTGGGAGACATGTAATGGAGTTAATCAAATATAAGGATACTCTGTACGGCAAAGCAGGAGACTTATTTATCTGGGATTCCGCATGGGAAACATTTCGTCCGATTAAGAAACTCGGATGGAATGGTTCTGTTATCACCCACGTAGACTTATATAAAGATGATCTTTTGGATCCTTGGTATGGATTTGGATCACATGAAATGCGCGAACGATGTCGCCAATTAACTGAAACTGTAGATTTGGGAACGTATGGAACGGATATCACTAAATTATTTGGAGAGCAAGAATGGTTACGTGATCGTAAAATCCCCTTGTTACCTTGTACACCTCGTGATGGAAAAACATGGGCTCGTTATCTGAATACGATGGGATTACGTAGAAAAACTGTGAGACGTGAATGTCTTCGAAAAACTAAAAAGGCGAGCCACGCTCACCCCACCTAAACGGTGTTATTTCTTTTGCCTCTTCTCCCTCTCTTTGTCCACGTAGTCCTGAACCCTCGGGTCAGCCCACATCTCCTTAAGCTGATCATAGCTGGGCGTAATTTGTCCAAACCCTGGAGGCCTGTACGTCGCAGCCAGTCTCTTCTCTGCTCTTCCCAGAGCTTTAGGATCGACATCAACACAGTAGTGCTCATATGAGGCCTTATTCTCTAGGAAGAGATAGTAGGCGTATATGGAACACAACTCGTGCCACACGCGCGCATCCTTAATCATCGTGCTGTTTGCGCACGCCATGTAGTACTTTCTCAGCAGCAGCGACAGCATCCTGCCGTTAGCATTATCCTCTGTAGGAAACACCGGCACACAGATCTTCATGCAAAATCTCTTAAGACAATTCATGGTAGGCTGTAAAATGATAACCTATTATATACAAAAATAAAATCCGTTTTAACTCGTTAAAAAGGTAGGCCCCTAAGCCTCACCCCACCTAATCGGTGTTTAATTCTCTGGAAACCCAGAATGTCCAGTCAAGACAGGTTCTGCCATCATACGCCTATTTGCGTCTCTGGTTTCCTGCCTGACACGTGCCTCTCTTGCTTCTTGACGCTGCTCCTTGGTAGGTGCAGCAGTCTCAAAGCCTGATGGCTTGTAAATGTGAGGAGGAATTTTCCTCCTCAGATGTACTGCCTTGTTGTTCTCCTCGTCACTCATGACAGCAGACTGCCAAATGGCGTATGCGGCACAGTAACTGAACCACAATGCTGCCCCTGAGGAAACTGTTCGGAGTCTAGAAGCATTGTAATACGCTGCCAGATCCGAATAATACTTGCTGTTCTTCTCCGTGACAGTGTCAGGAAACAGACCCAGAAATCGCTTTAAAACTGAAAGCATGGTACTATAAAGTGATAACCTATTTTCTATGAAAAATAAATCCATTTTAAGCGATTCTAGGAATAGGGTAAGATTCAGGTTTATTGCTTGTGACTTCAGCCAAAGATAGTTTTGAAGGATGGCCAATATTTGGATTACCAGCATGTTTTTCGATATACCGAGGTCTTGCAACCAGACCTCCAACCTTTCCTGGACGACCTAAAGATCCATCTTGAGATATTTGAGGACCCGAAACTGCAGTTCGGAAATCTGGTCGGACTGGACGTGAGTTCAAGTTTCCATGAGGAATTAACTTCACATCATGATTTGCAGTAGTCATCGTAGTTGTACATGTTGTAGAAATAGGATTCTGAGATCCAGGAGCACCATTCCAAGATTCACGAGATTGTACACCTAGACGATCCAAAGCAGGATTACGTACAACTAATTGAGTATTACCCTGAGGTTGAAAGAGAGGACAGGGGGCTTGATAACCTTGATTTAATCCTACTTTTTGTTCATCTGCATTTCCAAATGCGTTGATAATTACGGAAGGAGCAGGGGTTGCGCGATTACAATATTCTTGAACAATCTTTGCTGGTACAAATGTATCAGCAGCAACTGCAGCAGCCCCTCGAGTAAGAGTGAACATTGATGCGTCTTGTACACGTCCACCTGCCCCAGATCCGCTATATTTAGTAGGAATCTTTGAGGTACTAGGGTTAGGAATAAAAGGATTGTTCTGATTATTGATTACGTGATTTGTAGAACCTTGAATCAAGGATGCTCCCAACTTCGTGCGTTCGATAAACGTAGAGGCATCACCAAGAGCCATTCGACGATCAATAATACGTGGTCGATTAATTTGTTGAGTTCGTAAAAAATCGGCGTACGACATCTTTGTGTTCTAGGAGGATTTTATTAGAGGTCAACGTGAGTCAACATGTGTCGTCGACAACACGTTCTCGTAACTCCGATTTCATCTAGTGCTTTTCCGTGAGGAGACTTTACCGTGCTCTGGGTCAAATAGGTCAACTTTTCATCTTTGGTTAGTTCGCGAACTTTTTCTAGATAGGACAACCATTTCCCAGCAAGAACGTTATTGCAAGATACACAACGAACGGGAATAATCATTTTGTAATTCTTTTATTAGAATACCTCTAATCCATTTTCGATGCTCTAAACAAAGGAATGAAAGATATACTTCTTGCTTCGGCCATGGCCTTAATTTTTGGATTGATTCTCTTAACGAAATGGAGATTCCATGCTGGATTACAAGCATTGTCCTCCTTTGGTCGCCCTGCTGCCTCGATCTTTGTTATGGGTTCCGTTTTAGCATTATTTTATAAAGGGTTTCCTCTCAGCGGATTTATAGCCGCATTGTTATCAGTTTACCTACTGAAAACTGTTTGGGTAACCTGGCCTCGTTCAGATGAAAAACGGCTGTTCCAAGAAATGGGGCGTGATCAAGCAAGATGGCATACTATTGATACACAATTTGGTAATAAATCTGCTGTTCACGATGCTCCAATTTTTCTGGCACCTCCAGACGCTTTTCCCGAAATGCTCATTTTTCCTCCAACATCTCAAACCTTAGGTGAAATGTGCGGGTAGTCTCCACACAAGGTAGTCGCCAGATCTCCCAAGGTAGTCGCCAGATCTCCCAAGGTAGTCGCCAGATTACCAGATCACAGCCAATTCAGAACATGACCAATATTCAGATCCGCCGCCAGGAAGACGACGATGAATAATAAAGGGCAATTTGCGTTCCAGTATTTCCCGCTTTGCCAAATTCCAAATAAATTGAGGACTTGCAGTATCCAAACCTTTTAGATCAGCTAGAGGTTTAGATCCTTCAGCCAATTGTTGAGCACGTGTTCCAAGCAGAACAGTGTACTCATACTTAGAATAGAATGGTAAGGTTTTGCGGTCATTAGAAAGAGACTCCGTGATTTCTTTACGATGTACAGGGATTACTTCGGGGTGCAGGAGTCGGGATGATTCGCGTAGGACTTCCATTTTATCCTTATTGAGTAGCGAAGAGTTAGATTCGTTTTTGAAAACGAAAATAAATATTTATGGGCTCGAATCAATAAAAGATGAAACGACGTGATGCGGTAGGAATTAAATTTCTACGCCCTGCACTACCTACCCAGGTAATCAGAGATAGTTCGGGAATAGAATTAACTGTAAAAAAACAAAAGTTAAATCCTCCTGATTATCCAACCCCTCCAAGGAAAACTACGTAGCCGTTTGGCAGGTAGTCTAAGGCTTACTTTAAGTAGCCTGAGCGTTCTGTTTCCACGTCGTATCGCAATTTGCGCATTGGTACATCCAAATGACATTTTGACGATCGATTTTTACTCCTACTACATCTGCTTTCGTTCCAGATCTAGATGGACATTCAGGAGCAGGACACTGAATCTCAGTGAAACGAGGTAGAGTAGGGTCGTGTTTCAGGTAAGGGTTCAACACAAGTTTTGCTGAAGTATCTTCGCGAAGCACATGTTCGTAGACTACAGGATGATCAGGACTAATTTTTTCCTTATATTCACATTTACGGCAATTCTGGACGGCATGGCCAGACTCTTCCTCAATGGAGTACAAAACGTTTTTGCATTCAGGACAGAACTTCATGTTTACTAATTCAGAAGAATAGGTAAATCGATCCATTTTCGAAAAACGGAAAGTTATGGTGACTGCGAATTTAATGCAAATAAAATGGAAGGTGTTACTACAATTACTATTTCAGTGGAAGAACTACTTAACCAACTAGCCCAAGAAAAGATCATTGCGAATCCAGAATGGCAACGCAATGATGTGTGGACGGATGGTATGAGAAAGGAACTTATTGAGAGTATTCGTGAGAAACTCCCAATTCCACAACTAACTTTCTGGAGTCGTCCTGATGGCACAAAAGAAGTTGTTGATGGAAGACAGCGTATTACAGCAATTCAGCGGTATTCCGTTGGAAAGGTTAAAACTGGCAAGGAAGTTCCAAAATTTAAAGATCTGTCGGAAACCGATAAACAGCAGTTTCTGAAAACTAACGTGTATATCATGCTTCTACCGGAAACGGCTGAGAAGAGTGTGATTGCCGATTACTTTCAGCGCATTAATGTTAAGGGTAAGTCCCTTTCAAATGGTGAGATGATTAATAGTCATTCATCATTCTCTGCTGTTGTAAAGGAAGTTAATAAACTATTCTTTACTACCAATGACTTCAACACTAAATGGTGTGAGATTTTCGGTGTAGATGGCCTTGAGGGAACTCAGCGCATGTCTCATCTGGAAAATACTGTACCATATTTGACGTCTTCCCTAAAGGGATCGGGTGAACTAAATCAGTCTTATCCGGTCATTGTAAAGACTCTTAAGGAGACCACTAAGGAAACTGTGGATGAACACATGCCTTGCTTTATGGAGCGCATGAATGTACTTCTGGATGTATTCAGAATGCTCAAGGAGAAGTGCCCTTCATACATTGAAGAGTGTAAAACAGGACTTCCAAAACTACGCCAAGTGGCTGCTGTTTGGTCAAGTATAATTGAGCCAGACGAACGTCTTCCGGTAGAGAATATTCCAGAATTCTGGTCTTCCTTCATTAAGAAGGTAGAAGAGTCCGATGATGAAGATCTACTTTATCTTGGATGGTATGGTCATATGAGACGTAATGGCAAAAAAGATCAGTTGAGAACTGAAATTGCATTTGCCATTGAGAAGTCTTAAAGAAGGAAACTTTTTTTCGAAAACGAATTAAGTCAAAATTAATGTCTCAACAGTAAATTACGCCATGGACGGACCGATGAATCTACAGAGATTTCTCATGGCGAACAGTTCTACTACCGTTTTCACCCATACAGGACTGAAAGGTGGTAAATACTGGATTCCAGATGATAAACTTGACCAATTTTATGATCTGTACTCCGAATGGATTCTGGATGGACATCCGGCATTCCTAGTGGAAAAGAATACCAAGATTGGATCTCTGAGAGTCGATTTTGATTTCGTCTATGAACCTGTAGTAAAAACACATCAACATACTCGTGATCAGGTTATCTCATTTTGCAAGGCATATATGGCTCAGGTTTCTGAGTACCTGGAACTGCCTCCATCTGTAGATATCTATATCATGGAAAAGCGTAAGCCTACTTTTGATGAAAAGCGTAACCGAATGAAATCTGGAATCCACATTGTGGTTCCTTCATTGGCTACAACTACAGCAGTTGAACAAAGTATTCGCAGAACCCTTCTGAAAACCATGGACACTTATTTTACCGGACTTCCTTTGCAGGAGAAATGGGATAAGGTTTATGATGAAGGTGTGGTGAAACGTTCAGCAAATTGGATGGTTTACGGATCCAAAAAAGGCGAAGAGGAATCTCTGCCCTACATGATTTCGTATATTTTGAATTATTCGGACGGAGAAATCACATTGAATACTGAAATTCCACCTGTAACCTCAAAACTAGTCAAACTTCTTTCTGTACGCAAACAAGATTCTGAAGAAACTCCGCTGACTGCGAAAGCACGTGATATTTATACAGCCGGACAAGAACCTGTTATTTCAGGTGGACGTGCCGTAACTCCAGCACGTGGCCGACCGGCTCAACGTGAACCTGGTTCTCGCGCATCTTCTCCACATAGAGGTATTCGTGCTATTGATCCAGATTACAAAGATTATCTGAAAGCCCACGTAATGAATCTGAAGTCCGAACGGTCTTCTGATTACCAATCTTGGTTGAATGTAGGTATTTGTCTCCACAATATCCACCCCGATCTCCAAGACGTATTTCTAGACTTCAGTTCTCAAAATACCGATAAGTACAATGAAGCAGATTGTATCCAGAAATGGAATACCATTAATTTTCGTAATGACGGAGACAGATTAAGTATTGGATCTCTGTATCATTGGTCTCGTACTGATAATCCTGAAGGATATCTGGCTATTGAAAACCAGAATGTCAGTCGTCTTATTGAACAAGCCTGTTCTGGTACAGAACATGATGTAGCCAAGGTCGTGAATGCTAAATTTCGTGATCTCTATAAGTGCTGTGATTTTGGAAAGAATGTGTGGTACAGATGGGCAGGTCATATTTGGACAGAAACTGATTCAGGTGTAGATCTTCAAATCCGACTGTCTTCTGAAATTGCGTCTCTATTCTTCGGAAAGATGAATACGATTGGTCGTGATATGGAAGAACGTAATTTGATGCGTTGTGTATCTATTGAATCTAAAGCTGATTGTGGAATTTGCGAATATTGTAAACTGGAAGCACAACGTATGGGTCTGAATAAGATCTACACCAAACTGAAAACAACTACATTCAAAAACAATGTAATGCGTGAATGCCGTGAACTATTCTTCGATGAACAATTCACGAAAAAAATTGATTCCAATAAAGAGTTGATTGCATTCAATAACGGCGTTCTAGATTTGACTACCTTCGAATTCCGTGATGGTAAACCTGATGATTATATGAGCTTCAGTACCGGAGTAGATTATGATCCTGATAGAGCCTACCAATCTTACCCTGCATGGGCACAGATTGATCTCTTTCTCAAACAAGTTCTTCCTGATTCTGAAGTTCGTTCTTATTTCATGAAACATTTGTCTACCTGTTTGGTAGGCGGAAACAAAGCACAGAAATTCCATATTCTGACCGGTTCCGGTTCAAATGGTAAATCTATGTTGATGAATTTGACGGCAAAGGCTTTGGGTGATTATGCAGCAGTAGTTCCTATTTCATTGTTCACTCAAAAGCGTGGTAAATCTGGTGCAGCTGCTCCAGAAGTTATCCGACTCAAAGGTAGACGATTTGTAACTATGCAAGAACCTGATGAACGTATTGCCCTGAACACTGGCCTAATGAAAGAAATTTGTTCTTGCGAAAAGATGTATGCTCGTGACTTATTCAAGTCGGGCACAGAATTTGAAGTTCAAGCTAAGTTTCACCTGGCTTGTAACGATAAACCTGAAATCAATTCAACGGATGGTGGTACTTGGCGTCGTCTGATGGTGATCAACTTTACTTCAAAGTTTGTTGAGAAACCTAGCGAACCCTTTCACTATCCTATTGATGAAACGATTCAACACGCAGTAAATTCAGTAGATTGGGCAACACCGTTTCTCAGTTATCTAATTTCTACATTCAAGAGCGGACACGGATTTCATAAACTGGTTCCTCCTGGAAAAGTTATGGAGTATACTACAGATTATCGTAATGATAATGACGGCATTGCTAGATTTATCACAGAAAAGATTGGTTCTTCTGAAGAGGAAACATTCGTATCTAAAGAAATGCTGAGATCTACATTCAAGCAATGGAAGATTCAGAACGAGCAGATGTCTCTGACTCCTTCTGATCTGGAAAAAAGAATTGTGGAATTGTATGGAAAATATTCGAAAGGAGGTTGGACAACGTTCAGAATTCTGGATGTTTAACGACGGTGAGTTCGGCGTCTATGCTTTCTACCTAGCATCTTATCACCCTTTGCTGTTCTAAAGAGTTTACGCATACTTTTTGATGATGCCGGATTATAGCCAGTATGTTTCTGTATTCTGCGTCCAGCAGTTTGAGCCATTTGTTGACTTTCAGTAACAGCTGCCGCTAATGGTTCAGGAAGTGGGGCTGGTGGAGGTTGTGGGGGTGGACTTACAGGTTTACTTTTAAAGACAGAGGGGGTGTATTCAGAAATAGTTTCAGACCAGGTTTTTGCGTTAGGGTCAGGGGGAGCATCAGGACCAAAAATTCCACCTCCTTTTTTACCTCTAGTTTTTCTATGACGAGGCATTTACTTTACGCAGAGAAGATATCCGTGCCTATCTGCGACCGGCCACTGGAATGTATTCTTTTAAGTAGGGAAGGGCAAATGATACTACCGCGAATACAATACCTAAATTCACAGTTTGGACAATTACATCTCCAACATTCAATTTAATTCCACCGATGACCACTACCAATTTGGCTACATCTCCTTCAGAGGATGCTAGAGGAGATAATACAGGTAAGACTAGATCACGGATGAGGGCATTAAAAAATTTGGTTAATGACATACCGATAAAAATTGCGACCGCAAATGTAAGTACCTGATTATCTGCCATTTAATATAATGGACACAAAATTCTGGGGTCCGTCAGGATGGAAGATGTTGCACTTAATAACCTTTGAACGAGGATCTCTTGCTAAAAAAAAGAAGTTATTTACAGTCCTAGGCGAAGTTCTTCCCTGCAAATACTGTCGTCAATCCACTCGTGAATACATTCGTGAGGAACCACCTCAAAATAATTTAGCATTATGGCTATACAATCTTCATAAGAAAGTTAATCAAAAATTAGAATCTCAAGGATTGAATCCAGCCCCTTCTCCAGGATTCACACAAGTTATTCGGTACTATCGCGAAGAGTTAAAAAATGCTCATCTACCAGGTGTACCTTTCTTACTTTCCATGGCTTATAATTACGATTCAAAAATGCATTCACGTGAAGCCCATGAAACCTTTTGGAACGCATTAAAAGATTTATATCCTAAAAATGGGTTACCTAGAGTTCCTGAAATCCGCGATTGTTATTTTCGGGATGTGTTTGAAATTCTAGTTGAAATGGGATTCCAAGGATCCTATTCTGAAACCTTACAAGAAATAGCAAAACATAAAAGCCCCTGTTCAAAAAAAACATTTCGTGGTCGAACATGTCGCAAACCTAGGAAACGGTAATAAGTTTTAATTTCTTGATCTTTTTCTTCACGCCCAGAATGTACTGCTTTACATTCTCCAAACGAGCACGTAAAGCCTTACCGGCATTCACACTTTCCTGTAACCTACAACACTTGTCGTAAATACGTTCATTGCATTCCAACGAAAGTATGAGAAGATTTCTTTTATCCAAAACTAGATCCATAAACCAAATTGTTTTTGCATTTGACATTGGTTTATGTCTCCGGTCAATTTCTGCCAACAGCCTGTTTTGAACGGCTGCGTCGTGAAGTTCTATCTGTTCTCGGGTAAACCTGTTTGCTTCCCGAGTTCGAAATGTTCTGTTCATGTTAACTCTCGATTCCAAGTCCAAATACGAAAACAGATGTTTCCATATGTCGACATTTTCTTCAAGAACGTTCATCTTTTTCACTGTATTTTTTTCTTTCTTTTTTTCCGTTTTAACAGGTTCGTTCTACAAAAGAAAATGAGTTGTGCGATTTGCTGGGATACGATGGATATGGAAGAATACCAAGATGAGCGTGAAACTACAGAAACATGTTTTAAACTAGAATGTGGTCATGCGTTTCATACTAAATGTATTATGGAATGTTTGCTCAAATCAAAGTCAGCATGTCCTCTCTGTAATAAAGATAAAGATCCAGTTCAACAACTAGAAACTCTCGGAATTGCTCGTAAATTTTTTATACAGGCTGTTAAAGATCCTGAAATTTCAGAGTTTCGTAAAGAGTTCAATGTAGCAAGACAAGAATATCAAGATAAACTTCTTGAGTTTCGTAAAAAATCTAAAGAAGTTGTACAAAAACTAGCAGAAGAAATGAATATTGCTGAACATCGTTCATATTATTTGAAAGGCATGGATCTCGTGAAAAAATCAATTAAAACTAAAGTGAACGAAATGGGACCCAAATATATTGGAGCCACCTTATTTAAAAAAGAACGATGGGATCTTTCTATGATTGATTCCTTACTAGTTCCTGGATATAGACGATGGAATTTTTTTCGGTTGAAGGATCCTCGTTTTTCTTGTCCGGTTTTAAACATGAAGAAGAACAAATGAATTGGTTATTTCCAATAGTTATAGGAACGACCGCTATGATATACATTCATTCCTTTAATCGAATCATTAAACTCTATGAAAAATCAGAGCGAACTCTGACACTAGGCCATGTACTCAATATTCCAGTCAGGGAATAGATCTGTCAGGACGGTAATTGTCTCAATTGCTTGAGCCTCTGTGTACTCATATTCGAGTATGAACTCATCCTCCGGATTAAACTTATTCGTAAAGCAGATTCGGTAGAGTAGCATGGTATACTGTTAGTCTAACTAATTTTTTTTAATTCGTTTTCTCATATAAAGATGTTTGATGAGGAAACATTGAAGGCTTTTCAGAAAGCATATAATTCTGAACACCCAAATGAACAACCTATTAGTGGAGATATTTGGGAATCCTTGAAAAAACGATTCCAGAAAAAGTGTAAGGCTGGAAAGACATCCTGTATTGTGGCTAATTTATTATCGAGACCAAAGGCTCCTGATTCATGGATCACAAAACCTGAAGATTGGCTATCATCCGTAGATATTGAAAAGGTTGAACGGGGATTTGAAAAGTTATTTCCCAAATATAAATTTTTAGGGTGTATTCCTATCGATTTTGATCTGAAATCAGAATCTGGCGAATGTTTAGTCAATGTCCTGTGTTCACTGAAAATTAGAGATCTACAACACAAATATGATCAGATTGGGATTGTATTCAATACCGATAAACATGATGGACCAGGTAAACATTGGTTTGCCTTGTTTGCAGATATAGACAAATCACTCGAACATCCTCGTGTAACCTATTTCGATTCGTATGGAACCAAACCTGAAAAAGAGGTCAACATTTTGATGACACGATGGAAAGAAGAAATTGATCAATTAGGATTAGGTCAAACAGAATTGACGTACAATACAACTCGTCATCAATATAAAGATTCTGAATGTGGAGTCTATTCAATTTACTTTCATTACTGTTGTCTTCTAGGTATTCCATTAGACGAACGTATTCCCGATGACGTGATAAATAAATTCCGCAAACTTCTTTTTAAGGTAGGATAATAATGGAAGAAACCGGCATCATAAGACAATATGGGTTTCCCCTTTTTATTATTCTCTTGATTGCTATTGGAGGATTATTGATATGGCGTACGCTAGCAGGATCTGATATGGCAACTGTTCAACGGGCTTCCTTGACGATGGGGACTTACGAGAAAGTAACCGATTTAGTACCATTAGGGTGTCCTACCGGAGATGATACACGGTTATGTGATTATTATATTGCTAGTTCATCTTATTCCGTCTTTCCTAGTTCTTATGTGTATGATTATATTTCTGACGGTATTCTGCCTCTTGTTATCAAAGCAGGAGCACGATTAGTTGAATTAGATATTTATTCAGATACAGATGGCAAACCTGTAGTCGGACTCAAGAATGAAACGTATGGATACGATTATGCCAAAAATTCTGTATCGTTTGAATCATGCTGTGTATCTATAGCCAATACAGCCTTTAATAAAGTTGAAACTAAAACTGCTTCTGATCCGTTTGTGCTGAGTTTGATGTTCCATACAACTAAAACAAATACTATTGAAGCCTGTTCAGAAATATTGAAACAAACGTTGGCCGGATACTTTTTGCCTCCTCAGTACGCTTATGAAGGTCAAGGTAAACTCAATTTAGCAGTAGAACCTATCTGTAATCTTGCTGGTAAACTTGTGATTGTGTCAGGTCCTGAAATAAAGAGTATTCCATCTATGCATGAACTAGTAAATTTATCTTGGGGATCTTCTAACTTACGCCGTCTATCCTTTATGAACGCTTCACAACCTTATGATCATGAAGAATTGATCAATTCCAATAGACGAGCGATTACCATGGTAATTCCTGATCCCGACCCCGATTTGAAAAATAGTAACCCAACCGTATTGTTCGGATACGGTTGTCAGTGGATTATGATGAATTATGGTTCATTGGACGCAATGATGGAGATCTATGTAGGTAAGTTTCAGCAAGGAAGTGTACTTGCTAAACCAGCATACTTAAGGTACAAACCGGTCGTCTACAAAAAGCCCGCCCTCCCTCCTCCTGAACATTCCTTTCAACCTATGGCTGCCACATCTCCAATTTACGATTCTAATCCAAAAACTGGCGATAAATCTATTGTGTTCTGAGCGAGTTTTGACGAAATAAGGAGCCTTTGTGGCGACTTTGGACGAAATAAGGAGCCTTTGTGGCGACGAGTATTTTCCTGCGTTTAAATAAAATGGCCAACAAGTGGATTACGCACATCAAGAAAACCATGAAACAGATGAAGAGTCGTGGTACCTACAAGAAAGGTATGGGACTCAAGCAGGTGATCAAGGAAGCCAAGAAGTCCTGGCACAAAGCCAAGCGTGGTGGTGGTGAGTCTTCTGAGGAAGAAGAGGAAAAGACTGCAACAGCTGATGCGGCCGTAGAACCTGGTATGGGTGGACGTCGTCGTCGCAAGCATCGCAAAACTCAAAGACGTCGTAAGCACTAAAAAATTATGCGTATGAACATATAAATGGGAGGTGGTCTTCTACAATTGGTAGCTTACGGAGCTCAAGACGCGTATATTTCCGGGAATCCCCAGATCACGTTTTGGAAGGGTCTATATAAACGACACACCAATTTTGCTATGGAGTCATTTCGTGTCAACTTTAACGGAGAACCCAACTGGGGAACTAAACAGTCTGCAATCATTAACAGATACGCTGATCTCCTGTACTCCACCTATATTCAACTAGAACTTCCTACATATAACTTAGCATCAACTCCAGCACCGGTACAATGGAATTATGGAGGAGGTGTTGCAGGAAATATTCTTAGTGGGTTAACAGGTACTAACCAGATAACAGGGGGAGTTGGAGTAAATCAGGTTATGGCTGAAATCATTAATAAAGCCACGGTTGCAGGTGAAATTGTTCCTCTTGGATTCAATTTTATTGAACGTGTAGAACTAGATATTGGTGGTCAAATTATTGATCGTCTGTACTCTGAATATATGTATTTATGGTCTTCTCTGACTTCCGATTTCTTGAAGGCTCGTAAACTATCTGGAATGTTGACCAATGAAAAGTATAATACAGCAACATTAACCTTTTCTCCTAATGTCGGATGCTTAGGAACAAATGGTCGTCAATCTATGCCTAATATTTTGTACATTCCATTGATGTTCTTTTTTACCCGAAACCCAGGAACTGCTCTGCCTCTAATTGCCCTTCAATATCACGAAGTCAAGATTAATGTAATCTGGAGTTCTCCTCAAGCAATTGTAGGAGATAATACTTCAAATACACAGATAGCAAATCTCCCCCAGGCTTCTTCTGCTGCATTGTACATTGATTACATTTACCTAGATACCGATGAGCGCCGCAGATTTGCTCAACAATCTCACGAATATCTCATTGAACAAGTTCAGTTTAACGAAGATGTAGGAATCAGTTCACCATCTAAACGCATTGACCTAACCTTTAATCACCCTGTAAAAGAACTTATCTGGGTTGTTCAACCTTCTTGCTACACTAATTGTAAGATACCTTCTCTCAAGTATGCAAGAAATAGTAGTGATCCTACAAATTATGTATTCGGAGGCAATACTCGTCTACTTCCCTTTGTGTACGACCAGGCTGCTGTATTTGAACAGCAATTACAGATTAATGGCCAAGATCGTCTAGAGAGACGTTATGGTGATTATTTTAACAAGGTTCAACCCTATCAACACCATACAGGTGTTGCACCTGGAAAGGGTGTATACATGTACTCTTTTGCCGTGAAGCCCGAAGAACACCAACCTTCTGGTACCTGCAACTTTTCTCGTATTGATACTGCTACTCTAGTTCTGACCATGGATGGAGCAGTAACAGTTGACCAAGCCAATGATGATATTTGGGATATGCGCATGTACGCTGTGAACTATAACGTTCTGCGTATTATGTCCGGTATGGGTGGATTAGCGTTCTCCAACTAAAGCGTCTAGGAATCAAAATTTTTTTTTACAGAGCATACTAAAATGCCTTCTAAAACTCTCAAACGAGGATCTAGAAGACAAGTATGGAACGGAAAAGCAGAAATGACAGCAGGAGGTCTAAAGAAGGAAGATTTGATCAAAAATACGAGGGGACGGATTGTTTCCGCAAAGAAATGTCAGACCATGAAAAAAACTTATAAGGGATCAGATTCTGAAGATGAGGAGGAGGAGCCTAAGGGCGGTGAAAAGGAGCCTAAGAAAGGAGGATTCTGGAATACGTTGTTTGAGTGATTTTAACGAACGTAAGTTTGAATAAGGAAATGTATTCCGTAGAAGCAAAAACTGTTCAGACGGGTGCTGTCAGAACTTTAGTTGAGGCCTTGAAATCTATTCTTGTTGAGATGTCTTTGCTATTCGACAAAGATGGTATCAAGATGATTGCTATGGACAATACTCGTACTGTTCTTGTTCATCTCCGTCTGCATGCCGACAAATTTGAGAAGTACGATTATAATCATACCTCTTCTAAATTTATTATTGGTGTAAATACTGATCATCTGTACCGTATTGTGAGAACTGCCACAAATGATGATATTCTTTCTTTTTATGTCGAAAAAGATGATCCTAACTCTTTAGGCATCATCATGGAAAATTCCGAGAAGAAGCAGATTCACAAATATAAACTCAACTTGCTGGACAGAGATGAACCCGATCTTCAACTTCCTGATACTGAGTTTTCCACCCGTATTACGATGCCTTCTACTGACTTCCAAAAGATCTGTCGCGATATGACTCTGTTGTCCGCAAAAACAATTGAGATCACGAATGTAGGTAATTCATTATCCTTCACCTGCAAAGGACATTTTGCTTCTAGATCAACAACTATGGGAGATAATGATTTCAATATTCAGAAGAAATCAGCTGAAATCATCAGTGAACATTTTTCTCTGCCACATTTGGTTCTGTTTACCAAATGTACCAACTTATGTAACAATGTTGAGATCCATGTGAAGAATGGATGGTTTCTGATGATCAGATACGTCGTAGCAAATCTAGGCGAAATCAAACTGTGTCTGATGCCTTGTTCTACCTAATCTTTCCATTGAAAATGTTTCTTTAACCAGATAACGAAAACAGCTGAAACCAGACAATTTATAGCACCAGAACTCATATCTTCATATGTTTCGTCGTAATTCGATTTGAACATATGATCAATAAAATCTGGAGCAAAATTTTTATCGGGATCCTTATGATGTCTCATATGCGTTTCAGATTTGAGGGTAGAATATTGAATCATGTGATACGTTGTATAAGTCAAGGATAACAGAAGAATTACACTAAATGGAATGACCCAGTCACCGGTTATATACTGAATCAATAAAGGAAACAGCATAAAGTATCCCAACTCCAAAATCCCTTCTAACGGTAAAGCAATCCATCTCGGTATCACAGGTTCATGATGTAACCAAAAATGAAAGTTCAAAAAATGATCATTAGGAAGAAGATGTAACAATCTATGCGAAAAATAATAGTTGTACGCCATCAAACAACCGCCAACTAAAGTAGAAGGCCAAGGGCGATCAGGATAGACAACTGCTATGGTACATAAAGCAAACGTTACGACTGCGTAACCATAATGGTTTACGATATCCATCTGTTATTTGTTTCCTTCGAATAAATAATGCTATTAATTCTTCTGGGAACATTATTTATTCTGTTTTGCAATCCCTACCTCTATTCTTGTGTAACTTGGAATTATTCCTTGATGGCCTTTATGGGACTTCTGGGATACACGAATATAATTGCGTTCACAGTTGTCTTTCTCGTGTATATGATTCTACCATCAAGAATTGTCCGAGATATGTTAGTCTATTTTAAGGATCGATTGCGTGAAGTCTTTCGAGACAGAATTTCTGAAACTGAATCCAATATTCGTAAAACGTTTCAGATTCATGTGAGAGAACCTATTCCAGAAAAATCTATTAATATCTGGCATCCACACGGTATTTCAGGAGTAACTCCTGTGATTCATAATGGCTACAAAATCACAAGTCCTGAGTACAAACCAACTAAAGGTGTCGTTCATTACGGATACTTTATGCTTCCGTTTATCAAAGACATTATTCCTCTGTTGAACGCTATTCCATCTGATGAATTCAGTATTCGCGATACTCTGCAAAAAGAATCTATCTCTATTATTTTGGGCGGTGTCGATGAAATGAGTCGTGGTTCTCCTAAAAATCTCCAATTAGTTGTCAGAAAACGTACAGGTATTTTTAAGATTGCGCTGGAACTAGGTATACCTATAGTTCCTGTACTAACGTATGGTGAACAAGAAGTGTTTCCCGAATCTGATTTGGGAATCTTGAAATGTTATAATGATTTGCTGTATACCTACTTCCGATTCAGATTTCCATTCCCAAAAATAAATTCAGTGGTAAATTGGACTAGATTATCTCAAATGCCTTTGGAACCCATTGTGACCTATACAGGTAAACCTGTGCGAACCAAAAAGATCCTGAATCCTTCTCCTTCTCAAATCAAAAAACTTAGAGATCTTTATATTCAAAGACTTCAAGAATTGTTTGATGAAACTAGTCCTCCAGGATATACCATGACGATTTTGTAGACTACTTAGGTCTCGACAAGTGTGGAGTGTATACCACATCATCTGTTACCTTGAAATAGGTCAGATTCTGGTTAAGAAACTTTTTGTCAGAAATTTTGGTTGCTGTATTCCACAGTTTGATAATGTGAAACTGACCCTTTGGTGAAATGGAAATTCCAGCCAATGTCTCTTTATTCTGAACCAGAAGTTCTTCTGTGATGCAATGAACCATCAGATCCACAAACGTGGTATGTGATTGTTCTGCTTCTATCTTCTTTGACCATGCACCACCATGCTTATGTTCATCTGCTTCCCATTGAGGTTTGTATCCTTTACGCATAAAGAAGTACATTCCAGATTCCCATGCTTCCTTTGGAATCGAATCAATGACAGACCAGAACTGTACTGGTGTTGCAAATGGCGCAATTTCAATGTAACTTTTCAGAGAATAGTCACGGTTTTCGGGGTCATGATACCACAAAACCCAAGTCGTCTTGAGTTTGGTGGTTTCTGGAGACTCCATTTGTTATACTTATTAGAGCATACTCTAAAACGAATTCGTTTTGTTGTTGGATAATACAAATAACAAAATGGAACTAACTAGTGCTCTGCTTTACTCGATGAGGTTCATTCAGAAGATTGACCTCCCCGAGATTATCAAGCAGAATATTAGTAAACTGCGACTGGTTCCAGCCGCATATCGCCCCGCACGTTTCGTGAAGAAAGTAGTGGAACAAACAAATTGGCGAGAGAAAGTTCTGATCGATTATGTCAGGAGAATTAGGGAAACCGATGATCCAGATTATGATCAGATGTTTGCTATCTTCAACAAGGTAGCAAAAGCGAACTTGGACGCTCTATCAGAAGATGCTATCGGTATCCTGAAAAAGCGTGATCAAGAGTTTCGACTTCGTGTGACTACACTTCTATTTGACAAGGCAATCAAAGGTTCCTTCTATGCTGGAATCATGACTGAACTTGCTGTCAAACTGAATTCAGTAATTCCTGAAGTATCTGAAGATCTACAAGCCCAATCAGCAATGTTTGGAACTCTGTATGATATGTCCGACACTCTGGTATTCCCTCGCGCAAACGAGGAAAAGTTTGAAGATAAGATTGTGGCCTGGTCCAAGCAAAAAGATGTCCGTCGTGGATATTCTAGGTTTCTCACCTATCTGTACTCTGCTAATCTAGTTCCTGGAAAGATTCTTCATGAATCTATGCAAAAGGTACTGGCTGATCTGGATGATACAGTTGTCCAACCCAAGACTGAAAAGTCTGAAGAGAATGTCACGCAGTATGCCGACTTTCTCTTTGAAATTGCTAAACTTCTGCCAAAAACAGCTGTTGAACTTCGCGGTCTCATTCAGACTCGCGTAGATGCCGTGCTCAAACGTCCTCGTGCTGATCTTCCAAGTCTCAATATGAGATCCAGATTCAAACTAGAGGATACGTACAAGTGCGTACAGGCGTCTTAAGGCAACGCCCACTGGCGACCCAAGAACGCGTTCAGAGAATTCGAACATTTTCAGTTTAGAAGACAAATGGCTCTACCCAGTGCAGCAGTTCTTTTAAAAATGACGGAAGTTGCTATCAAAGAAGACAAGCCTGTCTTTTTTGATTATTATCGTGATTCCGTAGAAAAGAAGTGTTGTATCGGTGTTCAGGATAAGATCAAGTACCTAGTAAAGTCTAACGATGAGTACACATCTACCATTCAACAGGTATTCAAATGCGAGAACTGTTTTATCGTGATGACTGAAAATTCTCTGTATATTGTAGATGCTGGCATCCCTGTCAAGCGAGTAAATCCACCTACAGAGGAAAAGAGTTCTTAAGGGAATGGAGTTCCAGTTCCCTTGTCCACACTACATTTTATACGAACCACTCAATGATTTGGAGACAACTAAATTTGTTAAACAATATCTAGAATTACACGGCGACAAAATTGAACTTGAAGAAATTGATGCTTGTATCCTATTTTCTTCAGATTCATTTTCGCAACGTTTTTCATCATGGATATCGGAAGTTCCTAAAACTGTAGGGAAATTACGTATCATGATTGTTTGGCATGCTGAGTTTTTAACTTCGGCCTGTCAGCAAATGTTGAGACGACAACTGGAACAGAGATCGTTCCGTAATCGAGTATGGTTTCATGTCGAGAATCCTGCTGGAATTCAGGGGGCTCTGATAAGTCGTTGTATTACAAAACGGATGCCAACAACAATAAGAATACCTGAATATATAGTAAAGCCATGATCAGCCTTTTCACTGATGGAGCTTGTAAATCAAATGGCAAGCGTGGGGCACAAGGGTCCTACGCTTACTATTTTCCGGATCATCCTGAATGGTCTGGAGCATTCCGTATCCCAGAAGGAGAACAGCAAACAAATAATCGTGGAGAACTTCGTGCTATCCATGCTGGAGTCAAAAAGGCTTTGGAAATGACCGGTGGATCTGGAGAACTGTGTATCTTTACAGATTCAACCTATTCTAGAGATTGCCTAACAAAATGGATCCCAGGATGGTTGAAAAATCAATGGAAGACAGCAGAAGGCAAAGATGTTTCTCACCGTGATTTGATCGAAGAAACAGTCATGCTTCTAACCAAATTTACTAGACATCAGGTAACTTATGTCAGGGCACATACAGGTGGTAAAGATGAAAATTCTGTAAATAATGATATTGTGGATAAGATGGCAGTACGTGTTCTGGTTCCAGAAGAAGTCAAACCAATCTCAACCACAGAATCAGTGTTTCCAGGATTAGACTTCAAAATGATGGGTCCTCCTGTAGATTATGATCTCATTGTTCAATGGTGTCTCAAAAACCAAGATAAATTGTTGACGTCTGCTTTGCATACTGCTATGTTTACTGCATTTCAGAAAACCATTCATAAAATGGGGTATGATACAGAGGTACAGACTGTCAATAAGAAAAAAATGATGAGACTCGTTTCAAAAACGAATATTATCGAAGGAACTACTATAATTAAAAAAGAATGAAGGTATTTCATTTCTGGTCGCAAACATGTCCACCATGCAAGCGCTTGAAACCTATGTTCGCTGATCTCCAAGAAGATTATCCTGCGGTTACGTGGGTTTCCATAGATATTCATAATGATCCTGAAAAGGTACGTGAGAAATATGGAATTACTCAGGTTCCTTCTCTTGTTGGAGTTTGTTCTGATGGAACAATTCATAAACATACAGGTGCTGATGCTATTGGATACTTCCGAATGATGAAGAAGTTAACCTAGGGGCTCCCCGCAAGGGAGTCGCCAGAGCCCTAGGCATTAATCTTTTCGGTCACTAGCTGACCGTTTTTATACGCTTCACATACAAATTCTTCTCCTTCTTCTGACTCATCCTTTGAACATTGGGCGCCCGTTCTGGGTACCAATTTTTGAAAGACAGGACTTTGAACAGATCCATCCCATCCTTGACCAGATAACATATGTTCTCTTCCTACAAAGTTATCTCTGTTTCCTAATCCCGAATATTTAGAGCCAGATCCACGTACATCCATAAATGGAGTCTGAGAAGCATAAAATGTACTGACAACAGCCCATCCAGATGCGCCAATTCCAATACCTAGAAGTAAGGATAAAATTCTCCATGTTGAACTGTCTTCATAAAACATAGAACAATCTGATCCATAAAATGTAGCCAGTTGAGTAATACTTAAGAGACCAATACTTGATAAAATAGAAATGTTTGCAGATAAATCACGTTTTGTTAAGGCAAAGATCATATAATAGGTCAGAATAGACCAGGAAGAAACAATACTCATTGGCATTCTCTTATTCTCAAACTTTTCCAGACCTGGAATCATACACCATGCTGGACCTGGACGTTCTTGACCTGCTACTTCCATGATTACAGATTTACCCATGATTAATGCAAGAAAAAAGTTGACAACAATAGCAATGAGACCAACAATACTTGCAATAGAATATCTGAAATCTTGACCAATAATATCTGCAATGAATCCAAACGTAATAAATCCAAAGGGAATAAAGTTTACAATCGCAAAGAAAAAGGCTCCTAACGTAGTCGTAATAGCTGCACGAGTTGTTGGATTATATAAAGCATAACCAAGACCTCCTGCGAGAGCTAATCCTAATACAGAGGAAATGACTACACCTACGTAGTCTAATGTATTCCAATTTCTAGGATCGCTATCCGACATTCTTATTTGTAGGTGAGACTTTTCAGAACAAAGTCCTGCTTCTAAACAAATGAGTATCTTCTCTTCACAAACGAGTTGGACCGGAATGTGTGCTGGTGGTAATCAGAGTCCAATTCATCTTTCTCAAAGTTTCGCAAAACCATGTAAAGGAACCTGTGACTTAAAAGTGGATGCCACGAATGTCACTTCTGGTGGGGTTGCTGTATCTGATGAAGGATTGATCTTACTTGCCAGATCACTTGGGTCTTGTACCTATAATAATGTTTCATATAACTGTGTATATCTATTAATCAATCACCCTAGTCATCACACTATTGAAAAAAATTCTCAAGCTGATGGTGAAGTTATAGCCGTATTTGTATCTCCACAAAACGAAGTATTACAAGTTTGTGTACAATTTTATGTGAATCCATCCCCTGGTCCATCCATAGATTTTTTTAAACAGATCATTCCTTATGCTACAGGAGGTGGTAAAGTTAACTTATCTGGATGGTCATTACAGCAAATGATTCCTGACGATGGATCGTATTACATGTACGACGGATCAACAATGGTACCTAATTGTCGTCCTGCTGAAACAATTGTGTTCAAATCATCTATCAATATTGATCAAACAGATTTTGCTTTATTAGTCAATAAAGTTCAAGCAGGTTCTCGTTCTATCCAGGCTCTAGGAAATCGTGAACTATTCTATAATGATGGTGCCGATCTTGGATTTATGCCTCATGATAATAAAACCTATTTGGTCATGAAACCATTAAAACCCCAGAAGAATAAGAAAATTGAAATTTCCAAAGCCGATCTGAAAACAACTTCAGCCAAAGAAGCGGCTAAACAACCAAGCACAGTTGGAAAGGCTGTTAAACATGTGAATGATAATTGGGATGCTTATGTTGAAGGATTTTTCTTTATTTTTTTCACAGGTCTAGTTTTATACGGATGGAGATACATGTACCCTAGAGTGAATTGGTTACCTAAAGTGTACGATTGGGTAAAAAATACAACAGGAAAAAAGACTGCTCCCGTATCTAAACCTTCCAATACTCCTCTTCAGACGTAGCTGTAGATTCAGAATCTCTTTCCTCAACATCTTCTTTATCAAGATACATCTGGAACTCGTCGTTACGAATCATTCGACGAATTCTGGATTGCATACGATCCTTCCATTTCTTTGTTGTATCAGGAGCCATCTGCCATCCATCATTACTGAAGAATGTCCAATGAGATCCGCCATTCTCTACGTGCTTTTCCCATGCTCGTCGAGCAGGTTTGTTGCCATAGAACGTATCCGTAGCAAACTTCCAATCAATTTCGGAATTCCATCGACTTCCAGAAGAGTAACAATTAGTTACCCACTTCTTGTAAGTCTCGTAATCCATAAAGCCTTCATAGTTCTTGAAATCGGGAGTGTACATTTTTGTACTGTTCAGATCCTTATTTTTCAGTCAATCCGTTTTCGTTTTCCATGAAAGACCCAAAATCGAAAACGGAACTTAGATGGTTCAAACAAAACTAAGTAATGGTTTCCGGAATCGCAGTTGAATCTTCCGGTGTGCTCAAAGAACTTTCTGTTCCTATCAAAACTCCTGATGTTCTTTCTTGGTTGAGAAAGAAGTTCAAGAAGCCAGGAATGCAATTTCAAGGAAAAATCCAGGATCCCGGAAATCCTGAACGATGGTTATCTATATTCGGTTGTCCGACAGATGATGATGAAGATGTTAATCCACACATTCTTCCTTCACCATTTGAAGATGAAACGTATACAGGTACCATAGTCATTCTTGCTGTTGGATCAGATCAAGATGATTATGAAAAGGATGCAGCCGAATACATCAATATTAAAACAGAAGAATATGAAACTTTATACGCCATGTGGCAATTTGAAGAACAGGAAGATGCAGAAGAACAAGAAGATGATGAAGAATCTTTGGAAGAAGTTGTTCATCGTACCGTAAATCCTGTGATCGTTCAAACTAAAAATGTATTTGTCGATCATCCATTGCGTGAAAAAGTTGTCTCAAATTTCAAAGAAGTTATTGATATTCCTCTAGAAGAAGAAATCTTGAAAGCAGTAGTTGATTATTCTAAGATGAACGGAATTGATGTAGATTGGAATAATCGTGTGTTCTGGAATACATATCGTAGTAAAGCAGTAACTGTTTACCGAAATATTGATCTGTGGAAAGATCGACTTCTAGAAGGCTTTGATATCCGAACGTTTGTGCGGATGTCAGCCCAAGATGTATGTCCTCAACGTTGGCTTGATACTTACGAAAAGACAGCAGAGAAAGATAAGAAACTGTATTCTAAGTCGATGACAGCGTCTATCTTGATGTTCTGTTCTCGCTGTAAAAAGAAGACGGGTTGCGAGTATTATCAACTACAAACACGTTCTGCTGATGAACCTATGACTACTTTTGTAACCTGTTTGGATTGCGATAAGAAATGGAAGTTTTAAGACTGGACCCTTATCTTGAATCTTGGTTCAGGTTCTTCGGGAACAATGATAACCGGTGTTTCCGTATGGGTTTCTGCGCGATACACTTGAATTTTATGTAAGCCATTCACTTCAACTGGTAATGCAATATCTCCCATATCCTTAAATTTTTCATTAAATGCTGCAATAATTTCTGAGGGACAATTAGGTGTGGTTTCTGCTAAACGTTCCATAGTTTCACGAATATAATTTAATAATACATCAGCAGGTGTACGTTCATCGCGTGGTAAACTTAGTTCAATCGAGATTTTAGTTGACATTTTTCCATAATTTAAGTGAGCAATTCGGTGTGCTTCAGATCGTTTTGCGAATGCAAAGAATCCTCCTAAGGTATTCAGAATTCCAACACCAATAGATACTAGACCTACAGCAATGCCTGATGTCTGGGCATTAGACTCACCAAATAAAGTTGATGAACCAACAGATGCTGTTCCTGCTAAGGTAGACAGAATAATCACAGGAACTTGAATGTAGGTATTGTAGGTCGATGTCATAATTTCTGCTCGCGTGTGTAACCATGCGAGACCTCTACACCGCTCACCTTCTTTAGCAAGAATATCTTCTAATTGGGATGACCATTCTACTTTTGCTTGTTCTTCTTCCTCTTTTTCTGGCATTTATAATTCTGTGATAAAAACAATGATGTGGGTCTATGAAGATCCTCCCGAGGATCCGTATGAACGAAAAATGTATAAGATTTTGCTTAAACTCTTACATAACAAAGATGTGGCCAAAAAAGGTGCTCGTAATCTAGGATTATTCAAGTTTTTGTCTCGAAATAAGTTTGAGTCGCCATCAGAATTGAGACGTAATGTTCTATCTGAAGGTAAACCTTTATTTCGTCCTGGCGACGCTAAAGCCGTTTGGACATTTTTCAGACAGTCTGGCGGTGCTCTGACTCCAGAACAGTTAGCCGAACAAGAACCTATACAAGTTCAAGAATCTTACCAGAACGCAGAACCGGTGGAAGGAACCTCCGCGGAAAAGGAAGATACATCCGGATCTGCTTATGATGCGATTGTTGATCGATGGTTGAAATTCTGGTTTGCATTGACACCTTCATTCCTACAAGACCCCATCAATATGATTAGTCCATTTATGTACCCTCTGAAAACATTAGAATCTATTCCGGTATATGGTGACAGTTTAGCAGTAGCAGTTGATGTTGTGGCTCAGATGAATAAAAATCTTTCCAAAATGGCTCAAATGTATACACCTATGATGATGGGATTACTACCAATTCCTGAAGCATCTACAGTAGGTATTATTGTTGGCTACATGATCTCCACGATGTTCATTTTCTTTAATATGATTATTTTTACTACACGTCATCATTTTGGTGAAGCATTCAAACAATCTTTGGCTTTGATTCCCTTTGCAGGAATGGCTCTTGAAAATGCGGCAGATTCAGGTGATGGACTAGTAGGTAGATATGGAAAAGCACGATTGAAAATCATTGATCAACTTAATGAATCTGGTATTTTTTCATGGTTAGGATGGTTGATTACCTATACCACAGTTGATCCTTTTTATCAAGGCGATCCTGCTGAAGATGCTAATTGGGTGAAGGATATGGCCGGAAAACATTTTGAAAATGCTAAGTCATATACGTCTGAATTATATACGAATGTTAACGAAAACTTGACCAATCCAGAAAAACGTGCTGAAACCTTGGCAACTCTAAAACAAAAAGCACAGGAACTTAAAGAACATGCTCTGCAAAGTGTAGAACAAGTAAAAAATTCTCAGTTAGCACAAACTGTAAAAGATTCAACATCTAAAGGTCTTGCTTCCTTAGGAACAGCAGTAGCACCTCCTCCTCCAACATTATCACAAAAATTTAGTCGTGGTATAGGTCTTTCAAAAGAAGGAACCTTGGAAAAAATGAGACGTCAAGCAAGTGAAACCTTGAAAAAAGGAAGTAAATCCGTTATCGGAAAACAGGCCGGTGGTAAACGACTTTCGAAGAACGGGCGTCATAAAGGTAAATGGCGAACACAGAAATTAAAGAGATAATTCGATCATGGGTACGTCTGGATGATGAAAACAGAACACTGGCTGTGCGTCAAAAAGCTATTCGTGATGAAAAAACAAGACTGTCTCAAGAGATCCTGGAGTTCATGAGATCTAATCAAGTTGATAATTTTAATCTGGAAGGATCTGGAATGGGAACAATTTCTAGATCTACAAGGACATCTAAACCTCCTCTACGTCGTGACCAGATTCGAACTCAACTTCTTCTACAGTTTTCTGATCAACCGCAACGAGTAGCTGAAGCACTAAGAGCAATTGAAGGTGTTTCTGAAGGTGATGATATGTCCATTGTAGGAAAACAGAGAGAACTGTTGTCTCGTAGAATCCCTAAAGTTTCTATGACCGTTTAAGTTTTTTCAAGGCTTCGGATGCTGCCAGTTGTTCGGCTTGTTTTTTTGTTGGTGCAGTCCCAGATCCAAGAGTTTTTCCTCTTTGATCTAGTACAGCCATCGTATACCCATTTTCAGCAGAAATCATTTTATAGGTTGGTGTCCATTTATACGTGGCCTGAAAGACTTTTTGCAGTTGATCTTTAAAATTAGTATCATTCAACAGTATTTTTGGGATATCAATATATCTTTCAATCAGACACACAATAAATGCATAAACGGATTCAAATGAATATCCTGAATCTATCCACAATGCACCTACAAACGCTTCCAATATATCCCCTAGTTTTTTTGTATTTTGACGACCAGCACACGAATCTTCATTGTGACGAGAAATAATATAGAATTTATCTAGACCTATTTTTTGAGTGAGCGAACCTAGCATAGCATTACATACAATTTCTTTACGCAAAGTAGTCAGAAACCCTTCTTGCTGTGTAGGAAAACGTTTAGATAAGTAAGTTGATACAACGACACCCAAAACTGAATCACCAAGATGTTCTAGTCTTTCGTAAGATGAATCGAATAGATCTAGACATCCCGAAGGTTTTTCGCATAAAGAAGCCTTTTCTCCTGTCGGTGTAGTATATTCCGTTCTTCGGACATAAGAAGAATGAACCATTGCAGTTTGAAAGACTCCAAGATCTCTGACCTGATAACGACACTTATGGTTACTCAAGATGGTGTGTACATCTTCTTGAGTAAACAGAACGTTTTTCGTGTTGAACGGATTGTATTCCATGTGTAAAAAAATCCCGAAGGATGTAAATGGATCCGTTTTCTACTCTCCGTTTGGATTAGTCCAGCAGATTCTCCAATCTGTCTGGTTAGCACGCTGATCATGACGATTCACGATATATCCGTAACACGCATCGCCAGTTGGCTGTGCAGTTGTCTGGAAGTAAGAAACAATATCTGAATGCAGATCATTCTTTGATAGATACCAAGATCCCTTCCAAGATCCTGGTGGATCTACTTTAAAGGTACACCCTTGGTGCTGGAAGTTGCGTACTGTAGCGAACTCTGGAGTCTTCATGATATCAATCATCTGAAGCTCTAGAAGCTTTCGGTCCTCTCGGTCCTTGTACACGTCACGGTTCTTCTCTGCGATTCTCTTTGCAAGAGTGGAATACTCATTTGCAAGGCGTCTAAGATCGTCCATTTTTTACTGTAAAAAAGATTACATGATTATAATCCGTTTTCTTAGTTATGAATAGCGTTCCATGTTTCCATCCATCCTAGAACAGCTGAATCCAGTTCCAGTTCTAGTTGGGGTCGTCGTGCTGGATTTGTCTGATATTCAAGAAGCATGGATTGAATAAGTTTAGCTGAAGCCTCCAGATTACTCAAGAGGTATTCATTCAGATCTACTTGTTCACCATACTCAATGACTTCGACTTGGAGTTGACGAGCTACAATGTAGTTCATACATACCGAATACATATCCATCTTTTGAAAAATAGGAAATGATAGTTTTTATTTCCGTTTTGACTTCTGATAAGCAAAAATTTGATTCTTTCGTTTCATCTTTTTGATTGAATGCCCTACCCTGCGCATTTCAACTGTGACTAGGCTAACCCTAATCTCCATAACTTTTTTCACTTCGTATGTCTACTCCGCGTATTTCTCATTATATCCCCCCTACGCCCCCACACCGCGTATAATCCATAGTCAACTTTATGACTCCTGCTTAGTTTCTACCTTTATTATTTTCAGTCTTTTCCGTTGCCTTCTTTTCTTTACTCACTTTTTATCTAACCTTATTCCCTCTTAGAATCCATCAACCCTAAGAATGCTGTGCACCTCCTCGCACAACATTGTCGTTTCACTATAATCTAAATGTTTTCCACGCATCTAGTTTATATGTCCGTCCGTCTGTCGATACTTTGCAAGAGTATCAACGCCTGAATCCTGTCTGAATAGTCCACGTCTGTTTTCAAGCGCCTTATATGTATGTCTGCTATTCTGTATCAGAGTAGTGTTCATGCATTTTATCTCGTTTAAGCATATTCGTGGGCCTTCTTCTTGAGAATCCCGCTAACCATCTTCCTATAAAAAAACAATCCGTTTTACAACTTAAATCTTCGTTTGAAATCTGCTAATGAAGATTTCAGTGTGGGTTTATTCCAGAGTACCCATCTGGATAACGCACCAGGTGTATCAGGTTTATTCCAATGTTCGCCCATTCCAGAATGACGTTTCAGATACCGAGAACGACGTTTTGTATCTTTATGCTTCGTAAAATCAGACATGCCTCGGGCTCCAAAAGGAACAACTTTTTCTTTACCATTATCTTTCACAAAAACAGCATCCCACTTTTTCTCAGGCCTGTGCGATCTGCGCAAAGTTTTCAAACGCATTTATTTATCCTTATATATAAGATTTGAAATCCATGTTGGAAGCAAACCAACTAAAAATTCCCGTGTATAACAACATTTACATACGCCATTTACATAAAAATGTCCCTTATTTGAAAAAGCTTTTGCTAAACCAGCTTTCACAAAATCGGCATCAAGTTCACGAAAATTCTTGAAAAAAGCTCCAACAATAAAGAATTCAGAAACGATAATAAAGAGAAGAACAATCGTATTTGTCAATAGAAGATCGACAATGTTCAATCCATAATAATATGCTAATCCGATCCCAGCAGATAAGAATCCAAATCCTACTAATTCACATGTTAGATATGTATTAAGTTTAATTCTTGAATTGGCCTCTACAGTATCGTCAAAAAAAGTAGTAACATCGGAATTTGATTTCAAAATATCAAAAGCGGTATTTACAGACTGTGTTAAATTTTGTGTAGAGTTTATAGAGTTTAATAATGCCACATCTAGAAATTCAGGTTGTACAATATCAAATAAATCAGAGATTACTGAATAAGATTGTAATGGAGCTACATATTCAAAGTAAAATATAGGTAGAAAAAATAGAAAGAAAGCGGTATGTACTAAAACTTCTACCCAAAACATCCTTATAACTATAATGGAAGATATACCTGTTATAGTTCCACAGGTTCCACCGGAGCCTGTTTATGCAAAAGCATTAATTAACGGATTTGGAGCAACAATAATTCTTTGGACATTTTGGATGCCGTTTATTATTGGATTTGCTAGACCGTTAGTAAATGCTCAAATTAAAGGATTTGTATGTGAAATTGAACATCTTGCAGTTCGGTCTTCTGATAATTCAAATTGGTTATTTAATTATTTAATGGCACTTGTAGCATCAAATGTTATAACATATCAACAAATGGAGGAGATTTTAGCAAATCAAAATGGACCACCAATTGATAATACTGTGGCATTGAACGTCATACAACAAAATCCTCAAAAAAATATTGATGAAAACACATTAATTATTATTTTGTTTGTGGTGACTTATTTTTTAGTTATGATCTGTTGTGCTATAGGAATTTATAGTCTTTCTAGCTGGTTTTCAATTGATTTAGGTCCCTTGTACAAATTTAATGCTGTTATGGCTCTCATTATTATCGCAATTGAAGCTATATTTTTTGGTGTAGTTGCTATGTCGTATATTCCATTCGATATTAATTTGATCATTGAACAATTACAATTCAAACTAGATTCGTATTTATCTAATATTGGAAGTCAACAACTCATAGATCCAAACCTACCACCTATACCAAAACCAGCTTGTCAATTTCAACCACCTCTACAAGATTACTTTATTGGAGGATGGATTCAACCGACTACAAGTTTTGGAACTTTAGATGAAGCTAAGCAAAGATGTATTTTAAATTCACAATGTGTTGGTGTAACAACTTCAGGTGATGGAAATTATATTTTAACAACAACTCGTAATAAATATCAAGAAATTCCTGGTTCTCCATATCACAATAAAGGTTCAACGTCTTGGCTCTTAAATGAGTGTAGATAATAAATGCACGAGTGGTGTGATACTGTTGTAGAGATGTCAGATTGTGAACCTCATCATGGCAAACAAGTAAAAAAGATTTGTCAACATGTGTTTCGATACGTGTGTACTCATAAACTAAAAGATGAAAAGAAGTTTCGTGATCGTCGTGGTGTAGAGTACGATGCGTTCGTGGAATCTATGTCTTCGTACCCCCAAGAGTTAGTTCAAGCAGTTCTGGATTACCCTGACTTTCTAGATAAGACCCATTCTGCGGCTCGCAAACATAAGTCGAAAACGAATCGATCTAAAGATTAGGCTTCATATAATAAGAATGGGCGATACAATTATTGGTGTCCAATTTGGCGTTGCCAACCCTGAAGATATCCTTTCCAGGAGTGTAGTCGAAGTCAAAACTGACAAAACGTATCAAGGAGACGTACCCGCTGTTGGTGGTGTCTTTGATCCGAGATTCGGTGTCACCGAACAAGGTAAATCATGTCCTACCTGTAAGCAAACCCATTTGCTTTGCCCAGGTCATTTTGGACATATTCGCCTAGCCCGCCCTGTTTATCTCTATCAATTCATTGAAGTCATTCAGAAACTGCTGGCCGTAGTCTGTATTTCTTGCAGCAATCCTTATCTCCCTGATGACTATCTGGAAGAACTAGAAAAGACCTACAAGGGAACCCAGAGATTCAACGCTGTTCGTGAAGCAACAACTACCTACAAGGAACGTGACCTAAAAGAATCATCTTCTTGCGGTCATTGTGGATCTCAACTAATTAAAAAGGTGGCACGCGCAGACGGAAACGTTACTGCCCTGCAAGCCGTGACTTATAAAGATGATTCTGAACCTTTTCGTCTACAACCTGAACTTGTGTTGCGTTGTTTTCAACGCATTACCGACAGACACATTGATTTGGTAGGATTTAACCCTAAATTCTCACGACCGGATTGGATGATGTGTACAGTTCTGGCCGTCCCTCCGCTGACTGTACGCCCTTCAGTGGTCATGGAAGATAATCAGAGATCTGAAGATGATTTGACCCATAAATTGATTGACATTATTCGCCAAAACAATGCTCTGCGTGACAAGATTGATAAAGGTGAATCTGGTGATATTATTAATAAGTTTACCGATCTGCTACAAATCCATGTAGCTACCTATGTGGATAACGATATCAAAGGTATGCCTCCTGCTGCCCAACGATCTGGTCGTCCCCTGAAAACGCTCAAAGCCCGATTCGGAGCAAAAGATGGACGTGTTCGTGGAAATTTGATGGGTAAACGTGTAGACTTCTCTGCCCGTTCAGTGATTACTCCAGATCCCAACATTGATGTCGATCAGTTAGGTGTTCCTGAAGGAATCGCAAGTAATCTAACTTTTCCTGAAATTGTAACCAAATATAATCGTGACAGACTCATGACTTACATTCGTAACGGTCCTACCAAATATCCCGGTGCTAAAACTGTTGAATTCAAAGCGGATGGACGCCGTATGCATCTAGGGTTTCTCAACCGCGAAACTGTAGATCTCAAAGAAGGAGATATTGTTCATCGTCACCTTATTGATGAAGATGTGGTTCTGTTCAATCGTCAACCTTCTTTGCACAAGATGTCTATGATGTGTCACCGTATTCGTGTTCTTCCTTATTCCACTTTTCGTCTGAACGTTTCTGCAACGAAACCGTATAATGCTGATTTTGATGGTGACGAAATGAATATGCACGTTCCTCAAAGTGTTACTGCTGCCACTGAATTGAAAATGATCGCTTCTTTGCTTCGTCAAATCATTTCTCCTCGTACATCTGAACCTATTATCCAACTTTTCCAGGATACGCTGACCGGTGTATTCCGTATTTCTGATGATTCTGTTGCAGTACCTGAACATCTGGCCATGAACATGATGGCACGCATGAAACGTCCTCTTGGATCTTTTAAGAGAATGGATAAACCTGTTACGGGAAAGGATATCATTTCTACCGCATTTCCTCTGATGAATTTCAAAGCAGGATCTGTAGAAGTTAAAGATGGTAGACTTGTAGCCGGTCGTCTCAACAAAGGTGCATTCAGTAAAGCCTCTAAAGGAATTATTCATAATATCTTTAACGATTTTGGTCATGAACGTGCTGGAGAATTCATTAATGCGGTTCAGAATGTAGTCACCAAATTTAATCTGTTCTCCGGATTTTCAACTGGTCCTTCTGATCTGATTGCAGATATGGAGACCTATAAAATGATTGAATCTGTATTGAAAAAAGGAAAAGAAGAAGTGGGCCAAATTCTTTCTGATATGCATGCCGGACGATTTGTGAATACAGAAGGCAGATCTAATGGTGAAGAATTGGAACTGAAAATAACAAAGGCGTTGAATGGAATTAATACTAAAATTGGTGAAGATGCTGTGAAAAGTCTGGATTCTCAGAATCGTATGCTTCAAATGACATCTAAGGGTGCTGGATCAAAAGGTTCTGAACTCAATATCACCCAGATGATGGCTTTGCTTGGGCAACAGATTGTAGATGGTAAACGTATTCAGTACACTATGGATAATCGTACCCTGCCACACTTTTCTAAATTTGATGATGGACCTGAATCTCGTGGATTCGTTGAAAATTCCTTCATTTCAGGAATCCGTCCAACTGAGTTATTCTTTCACGCTATGGGTGGTCGTGAAGGTCTGATTGATACTGCAGTGAAAACTTCTGATACTGGCTATATCCAACGTAAACTAGTGAAACTGATGGAAGATATTCACGTGGATCAAGATCATACTGTTCGTGATATTAATGGATGTATTGTTCAGTTCACCTATTCTGAAGATGGTATTGATTCAACCTGTGTAGAAAATCACGATTGTGATCTGGGTGTTCTCACTATGGAACAAGTATACGCTTCCTTTGCCTGTACTCGTGATGAATACAAGGCTGTGTGTACTGACGTTTCTGAAGAGCCTCCCGATCTAGTAGAACAGATTTTGGAAGATCGTCGTATTATAGTTCAACATGTACTCAGATTCCAAAACAAAACAGAAGTTCGTGCTCCAGTTCATTTGGGGAGATTGATTTCTAAATACCGTAATCCTTATTCAGTCAAGACCGATCTGACTCCTGATTATGTTGTTGCTGAACTTGAGAAACTGTGTAAGACTGCGTTTATTCAATCTAATAAACTCTTCCATATTCTCCTACGATTCTATCTGGCTCCACGCAAATCTATTCTGGTCTATAGATTTTCTCAAGAATTGTTTGATGAATTGATCTCTGAAATCAAGTTCCGATACACAAAATCATTGGTTCATCCTGGTGAAATGGTAGGTCCTTTGGCTGCCCAATCTATTGGTGAACCTACTACCCAACTTACCTTGAACACTTTCCACACTGCAGGAACTACTAAGGCTAACGCTACTCAAGGTGTTCCTCGTATTCAAGAACTTCTCCACGTTTCTGAAAACCCTAAGAATCCTTCCAATGTAATTTATCTTAAACCTGAACTATCTTTGTCTCAAGCAAATGCTCTGAGCGCCATGAAACTGATCCAGAAAACTACTCTGCGTGACGTAACAAAATCCGTTCGTATTTATTATGATCCTAATCCCCTTTCAGCAGATACTGCAGTAACAGAAGACCGTGAAATCCTAAAAGATTTTGAAAAGTTTTCATTGACGCAAGGATGTGCGTCTCCATGGATTATGCGCTTGGAGTTGGATGAACAGAAAATCGCAGAACGTCGTGTGATTGATATGACTTTGATCCAATCTAAAATTGAAAATAATAAAGTTCTTAAAGTATTTGATTGTGTTCATTCTGATGTGAATGCTGAGAAACTTATCTTGCGTGTAACGTTTGGTCCCGACGTTGCTCGTAATGCTTTGTCTCTCCGTTTCATTGAAGATAAACTTCTCGACACTATTCTGACCGGAGTTGATGGAATTGGACGTGTATTTCCTCGTGAAGTTAATGATGAACTAGTGTACGATGAAAAGGTTGGTGGATACCGTCCTATGAAACAGCACGTTCTGGACTCTGAAGGATCTAATTTGCTAGAACTCTTCACCAAAGAAAACGTAGATGCTACACGTACCTTTTCTGATGATATTCATGAAGTGCTTGACGTTTTCGGTATCGAAACGGCTCGCATGACATTGTACGAAGAATTGATGAAAGTTTTCGTTACAGAATATATTAATTACCATCACGTATGTCTCCTTGTAGATGCAATGACTTACCATGGCCATTTTGTAGAAATTAATCGTTTCGGTATGTCCAAACTGGACAACGGAGTTCTTGCTAAATCTTCATTTGAACAGACCTCAAAAATCCTATTTGAGGCTGCGGTTTCTGGAGAATTTGATACGATGCGTGGCGTGTCTGCCAACATCATGTTTGGTCAAGTTCCTCCTTGCGGTACAGGATTTGTGGATATTCTAGTTGATGAATCTAGATTGCCTGAAGGTGATGATGAAGTTGACGTTTCTGAAGCGGATTTGAAACATGCTAATGAAGTTGTTCAATCTCAAGAAGAAAAAGATAAGGCACAAGGTGAATGTCGACTAGATGATATTGTGATGGCTTGGTAGGTTATTTACCAACTAATGCAATAATAAGCATTGCAATAAATGAAAACATAGATCTAAATAGAGGGCCAAACCACAAAATTGATAATAAAACATTTCCATCCGCATAACGATCATATAAGGCTAAAGAAATACCCCATAATAGTCCTGCAACTGCTAAATAAATTCCTGTAATTTCACTGGATAATGAAAAATTATTTTTATCATATTTATCTGCGGTAACAAAAACTAGAACGCCACCAACTATAATCAAAAAAATAACAAACCCTAGAAATGTTTTACTTATCATTTACCATTTCTTAGAGTAAATTTTTACGCTAAGAAGTGGGTTTCCCCTTTATTTACGAAGATATGGAAATTGTACATAAAACTCTTCACGTTTCTGAATAGCCTCATCAAGTTTTTGCTGAATTGTCAACTTTTTTGATGACGTACCTTTCCATTTAATTTTTTCGGTTTTCAAATCGATACCGAATCTATCACCATGAGCGCCATTTGCTTTAATATACCAAATATGTGTTGGTATCTCTGTAATTCCTTCAGGAAGTGCAGCAGTTCTTTTTTTCTTTTTTTGATTGAGATTCTGTTGAGTCTGGGTAACTAGGCGAAGATTCTCTTTGCGATTATCTAGACCATCGCGATTGATATGGTCAATGCTTGACTTAGCACCTCTTCCTGGAAACACAATATTATTCATAATAAAATTATGGAGATATAGAATTTTACGAACACCGCCAATCGTAATATTAGATCCAATATAATCACTTGCTGCAAACCAATTGCGTGATTTAACCTTTTCTAGGTCATCCTTGTCTATTTTAAAGAGAAGAGGATGACCTTTTGAAATTATAACTCCTTGTACATATGTATCAAATTCTTCAAATGTATTTCCTAATGAAGGTCTACCAGTCTTATTACGTATTTCGCCTTGAATTGTATACGCCATTTTGTTTTATTCTTATATATACCACAATATGTAAATGGGTGGTTGGAATACAACATACCACCAAGTTGATTAATTTGAGTACGCTAAACCACCCATGCCAGACATCACACGCAGCACATTGTAGTTCAGAGCGTATACGCGGACCTGGGCAGTGTTGCCGCCAACCACGGTGTTCACGGACACAGTGAGTTGTAGGGTGGCCTTGTCGATACGAGAAAAGTTACAGGTGCCGGAAGGCTGGTGCTCCTCAGGGCGTAGAGCGAAGGAGTACACGTTGATACCCTGAGAAGGGGTACGGGTGTGGTGCTGGTAGGGCTGCACGCGATCGAAGTAAGAACCTTCGCGATCCGTGAAACGATCCTGGCCGTTGAGCTGTAGTTTGCCGACTTCCACAGGGTTCTTGCCCTCGCAACGCACACCGGATGCCAGAATCACCTTGGCTAGCAGGTAATTCACGCTGGAATCGAATGCATCTGCCGCACCCACAGCACCAGTGGCAGATACTTGACCAGGATTTGTTCCAGTACCACTTAAGTTTCCACCCAGAGCACGTACAGAAGGACCGCCAGTAGGAGTAGTAACAGATGCGATACCAACAGTGGACACGGGGCCAGCAGCTGCACGACCTAGCAGAGACATGATAGTACCTTCCGTGGAGAAGTCATCGGAGTAGTTGAAAGGCTGTTGGCCACCCACAGCGGATAGCCAAGGAGGGTTAGAGCAATCCACGAAAGAATCGCGCTGTACCACCCATAGGAGTTCCTTTACAGGGTGGTTAAAGTTCAGCTGGATCTTGTTGGAAGAAGAGGTGATGGACTCAGCACCAGTGTACTGTACCTGCTCAATCAGGTACTCGTGGCTCTGCTGAGCGAAACGACGACGCTCCTCAGTATCCAGGTATACGTAGTCAACGTATAGAGAGCAGGCAGCCAGAGACTGGGCAGTGGGACGCTTGGGCACGAATGCAGCCTCAGCGTACACGCAGTTCTCCCAGGTCTCGAAGGTCACGTTGATACGCACTTCGTGGTACTGAAGAGCGATCAGAGGAATGGCCAGACCAGGGTTGCGGCAGAACCAGAACTGTAGAGGAATGTACAGGGTCTTGGCAGGGGTACCAGAACGAGATAAACAAGACTGAGTGACTTCAGTAGAAGAGCAAGTAGAGTCTAGAGACTCACCACCTCTGGTCTTCAGTAGTACTAGGTCGTGGGTGTTACCTACTAGAGAGTCTAGAGCAGTGATGTGGCCAGCATCGGTGGATAGCTGGGTCCAGATCTGCATCCAGTCACCATACTGACGATCAATACGCTGACCACCAATCTCAAGTTCAACCTGGTTGATCAGACGGTGACCAATGTAGCTCACCCAGCGGAAAGCATCGATGTCACCAAGAGCAGCAGAGTTTCTGCCGATATCAATCTGGGGGAGCACCACCTGTACGTAGGTGCGGAACATCAGATCAGCGTTACGGTTAATCACGGCAGTCACACGCTTGTTGAAATCTGCCTGACCGTTGAAGGTCACTTCAATGGACTCCATGGCAAAGTTGGTGTGACGCTTGTAAAGAATCTTCCAGAAAGTAATCTGGGGGTTACCGGAAATGTAGATATCCTGAGCACCATACGCTACCAGCTGTAAGAGACCACCTGCCATTGTTTATGTCCTACTGCGAGAAAAAAATATGGACAAGAATTAATGTTCTGGTACTACCCGACGTCGAACCTTCTTGTGAATACTTTTCTGCGTTCTCTAGTAGTCTTCGGAACTCTAGTACTGAGTGGAGTTTCTTACTATAATGCGTACTGGGGTACCATTGTGCACGATGTTATTTCTTTATCCTTAATGCCCCGTTGATCCAAATCCTCCAGATCCACGAGAATCAGGAGGGGCAGGTAGTTCATCAACCAGTGTGATAGATCCCCAAGGCATCCAATTCTGTCGGCACAATTGGAAATATCGCGTACCATCTGTGATACACATGAAATCAGATTGATCAATTACATCTACCTTTGCCTTTAGAGGCCCACGATATCCCATATCAATCAATCCAATCGAATTTGCCATTCGGAAGGGGGAATTAGATAGAGAAGAACGGGGGACCAGAAGTAGCGGTTCAGGATTTCCTTGTTCATCTGTTGCCGCAACTGTGATTCCAAAATCAAATGTTACCTGCTTTGCCCATGCTCTAGATTGATTAATCATAGGAATATCAAATCCCGAATCAGTCAGACGACGTTCTCTAATCTGGGTAGCCAGAAGTTCGCGAAGTACGGGGTCTGCAGTATACACATAAAGGTGCATTTCTATTTTAGAGTTGCCTACCTATAAACCATAATGGTGCTTGAATTGAGTGTAGGCGTTCTCTGTTTTGTACCGCTTCTATTTACTTGCTTGATAAGCAATGATAAATGCTAAGACCGCAGTTGTCTGAATAACCAGAAGTTTCAGGGATTCGTATACTGACAAACGTCCCAGTGAAAAGTTTAAGAGAACAAATAGAGGATTGAAATGAACAATAGATTGATGTGCGATCAACATAGCAGAGGTATACGCTAATCCAATAAAATATGGATTATTGTGTGTCAACATAGCTGTAGCACAGATAAGAAGAACTCCCATAAATTCTAAAACATCAGGAATCATTTCCTTTACTTTTTACAAAGAGAATGAAACGTAATCTTTTACTTATTGGTATTGCTGTAGTTGTCTGTTCAGCATTGGCAGGATACTTTTTTGCCCAAATTCAACCTGTTCAACAACAAGGACCTGGTGCCGCATCAGCTCTTGTTTTAGCCTGTATTGATCCCAGATTTACAGCTTCTTTAGCATGGTATTTAACCCATAACAAACAAGTGATTAATGATTATGATTTAATAGCTTTGGCAGGTGCTTCTCTGGGTGTTCTGCAGACAACCTACGGTTCTTGGCAGACTACTTTTGTAGACCATGTGAAATTAGCCTTGCAGTTACACAACATCAAAGAGATCTGGGCTTTTGATCATTTAGATTGTGGAATGTACAAAGCTACCTTGAACTTGAAAGATGATATGGATAATGAAATACATATTGAAAAGTTACAAGAACTCAAAGTGTTTCTTGCTAGAGAGTTTCCTGAATTAGGATTCAAAGGATTTATTATTGATGTGCGTGGCAATATTCAAAAAGTTCTAGAATAAGTTCGTAATTCGGAGGTAGATGTCTATTTTCAAGAATTGGTACCTGACTAAATTGGCGACCACTATTAAGATCTTTGTAAGACACAATTGAATCTTCAATGTGTTTTGGATCTGTGTACTGATCGCCTGAATATTCAGTATGAGAAAAAGATACTAGTTTAGTTTTGATAAATTCGGTATCTCCAAAATAGCTAAGATGCCAACCTCCATTTTCCAAGATGAAATAACTTGGACTTATTCTACACGATTGCGGACTACCAATCTTTAGATACGTTCCCCAGTTCATAATTCGAGGAAATAGCCAACACCTTTTGACTATACAGGTTAAATTATAATAATAAGCATCTTGATAAAGTGCATGTAATTCAGAATACTGATGAGATATAATAGCAGGATTGGGAATTTCATCTACATCAGAAATTAGTATCGTATCTGAATCATTTAACTGTAACTGTTTTAATCCACGATCAATTGCATTTCTCTGAAATCGTTCACGTGCCCATGCATCTCCTGTTTCAGGAAAATCAACAACTACATGAACTATTTTATCTGCCCACTTTTGATATCTTGCTTTATTTTTCTCATAAAACAGTTCTTTATCTTTTCCAGAAAATGTCTTTGTAGCTTCAACTAATACAAACTTATCTGCTGGTGTGACCGATAACCTATATTCTAGCATATCTAATTCATTAAAAAAGGTAAAGCAATCTACAATCATTTAGTAGTAACATTCTGTCCTTCTATAAATGAAAGCATGTTTGGTTACTGCAAATATAGGAGGTATTGATTCACCAAGATCTCCTATACATAATATGTTTCAGTATTCTGATTTTCCATCTAAGTTGCCATCTCGACTTCAATCTAAATATTATAAGATGTGTACACATTGGCTACATCCAGAATATGAAGCATACGTGTGGATTGATAGTTCGTTTGAAGTTCGCGAAGGATTGATTGAATGGATGATTGAGCAAATGGGAGATACTGATTGTGCTTTTTTCAATCACCTTCATCGTAATTCAATTGTTGATGAATGTAATTTTGTTGAACATCAACTAGAATCTGGAAATCCTTATTTGGTAGCCCGGTATGCAGGTCAACCAATGGCAGCTCAAGTAAAATCATATTTGGACTCAGGATTTAATCCTGGATTTGGACTATTTGGTGGAGGTCTTTTTATCCGAAAAAATACTCCTAAGGTGAACCATGCATTCGATCATTGGTACATCGAAAACACCAAATGGACTATCCAAGATCAATTGAGTTTGCCATACATTCTGTGGAAACACGATTTGAAATTCAAAGTTATTGATAAGAATCTTTTGTATTCAGGTCCATTTCATCGATTTATTAATCATTCTTTAGTTAAGTAATCCTTGTCACCAAATGCCATTGACATTCATTTTGAGAAATTCCGTAAAATGATTCAAGGATATTAAAATGTTGAGATAAATATTGCTTGAACTCTTCCATGGTCCATTCTCGAACATGAGCAGAATTGATAGGTGGATCCAAATATTTTCGTCCATGATGTTCAACAAGTTTCAATCTACATGGGGTAGAAATAACATAATATTTTGTTTTTATAGATAGTAGAAATTTAACAAGTTCATTTGGATCAATAATATGTTCAATTACATCCGAACAGATAACTAGATCCGAACTTAGTTCTACAAAATTAAATGATTTTTCTGGATCGCCAGAATCTATCCAAGTTCTATCAGGATACTTTTTTCTCAAAAAAGAAATGCATGGTTCAGTTTCAATTCCAGTTGTTTTATGATGTCCAAGATAGTTTACTAGTTTATATGCACTTCCACAACCAACATCTATGACAGAAGTCAAATTTTTCTCTTCCATTAACTTTTTTGAATAAAGATACACTTCTCTTTGATGACGATCAGTTTCATACATATCTACATAGTGCGTTGGGTGTTCATTAATTCGGTAATTATCTGGCAGAAAATATTTGTCTGGCATTTTATTCTATATTGAATCGATCCGTGTAATCCTCTTCATATTCTGTAATATCGGAAAATGAAGGTGGTGAATACATCATTTGTACAAGAAACCAATTATCTTTTTGCTGCAGTCTGTTCCAATATTGATCTATTGTATATGCTGGCACATAATTTGGCATTGGTCTACTCCAGAAAAATTCTTTTTTAGGGTAATATTTTGAGTGTAAATTATTGAGACCTTCTTCGAAATTAGATAATAACGTTGTGTAATAGGATGAATTTACAATATAAGCACCTGTTCCATGGCATTTGGTCAATTTTAATGTATTCTTATCATACACAGAGGACATCCCACCAATGACTATAACATCATAAGATGCCATCTTTTCAAATAACAAGTCCCATTTTTCTTCTCTGAATACCATGTCATCTTCTAAGATCAGAACATTTTTCCATCCGGATTGAATAGCGAGTTTTAATACTTCAACATGGGATTTTGAACAACCTACATCACCATGTAGATCGCGGATTGCAGAAAATCTCTGGACATTTTGACAAGGAATTTTATCTAATTCCTTCTCAATTTGTTGACGTCGATCCGTACGATGATCTAAATTAATATATACCACTTGTTCAATCATTAATTTCTTCTCAGAAAATTTAGAGACGGAGTTTCTTTACGAAAATCAGAAGGAATTGTGGGTTTGGGGCGTGGTACATCTGGAATTTTAGGAGGAAGTTGTAATTTAGGTATGGAATAAGTCTTATTTTCACATGTCATTGAAGTTGGAAAATACAATCCAGATGAATCCATGGAAGAATCATTAAACCATTTCGATGGAAAATAGATTGGACGATCTAGGTTTAAAAAAGAACCCCACCATGAGAAAGTGGAATTGGCACAAATACATCCTTTTGCTCGAGACATCAAAAAAAGTGTATCGACTTCAGATTCTTGAATGATAGGGATTTCCGGGAATAAACTTTTGGCGTACGGAATATCATTTGTAAAAATAACGAATTCTTCTCCAGGATGATTGGCCATACATTTTTTATAATACTCGCTTAGATCAACAAAATGAAAGGAGTTTCCAATATAATCTCCTCCTCTTACATGAATAAAAAATTTAGATGAAATATTATATTTTTGCAAGATAGATTCATCAAATGTTAATGATTCGATCATGTTATAATAACATTTATGATAATAAAATTCGAAACGTTGAAAATAACCATACATCTTTAGATTTCCTTCTGTATGTTTAACTCTGTCAACCCAGTTTTCATATGATAATTTCGGATTCTCATGAACTGCAGTAGTTGGTTTATTATTATAATATGGCTTCCATTTTGAAAAAATAGTATCAAAATAGTTTTCCTTTGAATGATAAGACCCAGGACTTTGTAGAGAATCAAGAAAAATATGATTTCCAGTTACTTGTCTCAAGTACAATAGAAATCCTAATTGAAATAATTGATTTCCAAGTCCACCTTGTAAGTAAACAGTTATCCATCTAGGATTCGTATTTAACACAGTGAGGTTACTCAGAATAATTTTATCAGAGAATTGACCATCTATATCAGAAAAATCTGATCGTTGAGAAACTAGAGTGGGATAGACTACATACCAATTATCTCTGCGATGTAAACTATCCCAATATTGATCAATAGCATAACGATGACTTTTATAATAATTTCTCTCTAACTTTTGTGCACCTTCTTCAAAATTAGCTAATAGTGTTTGGTAATAGGATTCGTGAACTAGATAACCAGTTGTACAGCAAGAATTATAACAACGATACGTTTTATCAAATGATAACATTGTTCCTCCCAAAAGAATCACATCATAAGGTCTGGAAACTAGATCTTCGAGTATCGGATAACTTGCTAAATCAAAAACAGCATCATCTTCAACGATTAAACAATTTTTCCAACCAGATTGGATAGCAAGTTTCAAAACTTCAATATGTGATTTCGAACAACCAAGATGTCCTCTCTCAGGTTCATATATCGCATCAAATCTCTGGATCTTGTCTCCGAATATAGTAAGTTCCTTCTCAATTTGTTCTCTGCGATCTTTACGATGCTCTAAATTGATGTAGACTACATGTTCAACAAATTCAAACATTTTATTATCTTAGGGTTCATTCTAAAAATCCTTTCACACGCAACTAAAGAATTGCATGTGTTTTTGCCGTAACTTGGTACTCGGTATCCGAATAACCGGTTAATTGTGTCATCAAACAGGGGATAACAATATACCAATTATCATTACGCTGATTGTAATTCCAAACACTATCTAGCGCACCTCCTATACGTGGAGTATATGATGTTTCTAGCATAGAGATACTTTTGTTAAATACAGATAACAGTGTCGGATAATAATGTTGGTTTACCAAATAAGCAGTAGAACAAGCACAGCGGATTAACTTATAGGTATCTGGATAGTATTCCACAGCTGTTCCGCCTAACATAATAACATCAAACTCTTGAGAAGCAAGTTTTTCTAGAAGAAGCGTACCAGTTTCAAATTTATTCCATACAGCATCATCTTCAACAATGAGGACATTTTTCCATCCAAATTGGATCGCTAATTCCATTGCAGCGGCATGACTTTTTGAACATCCAAGATGTCCTCTCTGAGGTTCGTACACTGCATTCAATCTGTGTACTTTTTCACCGAATGGAGCCAGAAGTTTCTCAATATGTTCCCTACGATCCTTGCGATGCTCCAAGTTAATGTAGATCACTTTCTCAATATAGTCAAACATTATTACTTATTGTCATTTGTTAGTATGTAAGTTAAGTAAAACCATGGATCCCCGTATTTCTTAGTTGATTGTAGTATTAAGGCATTTGTATCGTTTAACACTCTTCGATAAATAACTTGATCTTTTCCGTGGATATTTTGCTCTAGTTCCTTCAAATAGTTTTGTGAAAAAGAATACCATGCTTCTTGATCTCCGGCTAGAACACCTCCGCCAATCATTGGTTTTCTATCATGAACTAGATTTGTAGCATCTAAACATGTAATTTTTCCAGGAGAAATGTAGTTTGCAGTATATTCAAAACTACCCGAACGTCTTGTTCGAAAACAACCCACGTCACACCATACGTAATAGGGAGACTCTTTTAACTTAATTGCTTCTCGAACAAATTCTTGTTTTGCCGCCCAGATTGCGTACAATTCTGGTGAATGCAAATTCCTTTCTGGGTCTACAGTATGCCATCTTTCCCATCTTGATTTCCACGGTTCAGACATCATTTCAAATGAATTAAATTCTCGCTGAACAAACTGAACATTGTTTCTTGCTTTTAATTTCAACTGTTCATACATCTCAGAAGAACAAAAAAACATAACAGGACATGTTACACACTCAAAAAACAATGATATCCATTGGTCATAAACATCCAACGAATATTTTGATTTATTTAAGGGATAATATGCTGTTACAAGAAGCATTTTTTAATATCATACATCGATCTTTAAAACCTAAACTTCGTAAAATTTTCAGTATGTTGGTCATTTCCCCATTTCACAGACTGGTAAAATAAGGGGTAATGATACCCATAAATTTTATATTCCGGATGTAATCTTGCAATAACAACGTCGTTATAGTATGACGGAGTTTGTATAACCTTTTCCAATTCTTCGATAACTCTTTTCTTATACGCTTTAGATTTATAAAGAATAGCATGGGTTGTCAACATATTGAGAATTCGAATATGTTTATCCGAAACTTTTTCAACTTCAGACCATCCATCGTGGGAATTCAAAGTTTTATGACCACCTGATTTAGAAAATCCTAAATAAAAGGCATCCGTATCTTCTGGCATTTCAAAATCAGTTTCAGAATTTATGTCTGTAAAACATTCAACATCATCTTCGATAACAATAATTGGAGTATCATCCAAGTGTTCTGTTAAAAGATCAATATTTGCTTTAACAAGACATGTCGGATAAGATTCATTTCCAGATTTATGGTGTGTAATTGATTTAAATCCTATTTTAGTTAGAAGTTCTATCATATGTTCCTTTCTTGCATGGTATTTTTCATTATGATCTGGAGATATAAAGATTACAGGAATATCTACTAGTTTCATTTATTTACTGAAGTTAATATTCTCTAAAAGGATATCCCCACCATGTGTTGGATGAGGTGGTGGACATACATTTGGAACAATTCTCCATCCATCAAAAAACTTTAATAATTTTTCCAAATTTAGTTGTCCTTCATATAATTGGTAATTTGAATATTCTGTATAAACATATCGAGTATTTTTCAACGTTTCTTGAGCACATGAAAATACAAGATCTTCCGCACCTTGAACATCCACCCACATGAAATCAATTTTGGTATTTTTTAATGATTCAAAATCATCTAGTTTTGTACATTGAACTTTAACAGAATTGGGAAATGTAATCCATTTATGTTCTACAAGATGCCCAGTAGGTTTTTTCAAAGAGGATGAACAGGACCAATCATAGGAATTTACAACTTGGTTTTCAGTTTTACCTCTAGAATCTCCTGAAGATAAATAAAAATCCATAGGTTCATTTGTATTTGATAAAGCCAATTCATTCAATTCACATATTGTATCATTACCCAATTTCTTAATTATTTCAATATTTCTAGGATCAGGTTCAAAAGTTACTATTCTAGAGTTAGGATGCATACGTCTAAAATCACGAGTATCAGTACCAAAATGCATACCAATTTCAACAAAAACTTCAATATCCAGATCACGAATAAAATCTTTAATATTCATTTATACAACAAATTCCATTAACAGTTAAATGAAATTGATTTTTTTAGATCCATGTCACCACAAGAATTTAGATGCGATTCAAAGAATGTGTAGAAAAACAAATATTGAATTGGAGATAAGTACAGACATTAATAGATGCCGTAGATCAGATTATGATATTTTAATATCCAATAAACATTTTTTCAATCCAGATCAAATTCCTGAGAATATAAAAATTATATTTGGACCCCAGTTATTTGTATTTCCAGAAGGATTAATTGTAGGATCTTTAAACAAAAAATGGTCGGAGAGATGTGTAGATAATACACTTTCAAAGTGGGTAGAAAAATGTTACTTAGATGTAGCAAAAAATATGGTTATTCCAACAGGGCAATTTCCATTTGCAGTAGATACTGAAAAGTTTCACCCTACCCATAATGAAAAGACACTAGATTGTTTAGTTTATTTTAAACACAGAGATCCACAAGTTTTACAAGATATTAGACAAACTCTAGATAAAAAGAAGATATCTTACCAAGTATTTTCATATGGGTCATATAGTGAAGAAGTTTACTTAAATACATTGCAAAAATCAAAATTCATGTTATCAATTGATGCACATGAATCGCAAGGGTTTGCATTGCAGGAAGCAATGTCTTGTAATGTTCCTTTATTAGTGTTTGATATCAATACAGTTTATGATGAAGTGGGAACAACATTTTTTAATAATTATATGCCTTTAGAATTAAAGGCTACATCAGTTCCCTATTGGTCTGATACATGTGGACTGAAAACTACAGAAATAGCAGATATTCCTTCATTGGTTGATCAAATGTTAAATACATATCAAACATTTGAACCTAGAAAATTTATTATTGAAACTTTATCAGAAGAACCGTGTATGCAAAGAATTTTAGATTATTTTGATCTAAAACCATAAATGATTTACTTCATTATAACGTGTTCTTTAGTAGAAAAAGATTATGAAATCAGAAAACAACAATACATAAATGGAATAAGCGCACTTTTAAAAATAGTAAAAATTCCCTGTAAAATTATTATTGTTGAAAATAACGGAAAAAGAGAAACCTTTTTAGATAAGTTTGGGTTAGATATACTGTATACCAACAATAACGCTATCCCAACAAATAACAAGGGCATCAAAGAATTAAAAGATGTCTGGGATTGTGTACAAAATTTTAATATTCAAGATGAAGATTTAATTGTAAAAATAACAGGTCGTTATATTTTACAAGAAAACAGTAACTTTATATCTACATTAAATGAAGATATGGATTGTATAATGAAATATGGAAATTGCGATTATACTGCAAAACATAAAGTTTCAGAATGCTTAACTGTTCTTGTGGCAATGAAAACTAAGTATGTAAAAAAAATTAAGATTCCATCTGAAAATGAATGTGTTGAATGGTGTTGGGCTAAAGCATCGTTTGAAATACCGGATGATAAGATTAGATTTATGGAAAAACTAGGAATACTCATTTGCCCCGGTAATAATACCTATTTTTTAGTTTAAAGAACTTTTACAACATCTTTGTCGGAGTATTCTGCCTTAGACTCTACTTGATTAGTTTTTTTTCCATAGAAATACAGGTCTTGAATTGGGCTTGCTCGGTAATACCCAGCACAAGTTTGATATTCTGATAAATCTAATGTAGTTTTAACATCACTAATAACTAGATTTCTATAATGATCTTGAAACTGAACATTCCCTGCAATTGTTGCAAAGCAATTCTCAGGTGTTGTTCTACGTGTTCCATGTTCGCCACGCCCTTCTCCACCACACGTAAAAAAGAAGAGACCATTTGGTTTTAACATTTTAGAAATCTTTTTTAGAGATAAATCCCATTCTGGATCATGTTCAAAACACTCTGTTGATACAATTACATCAAATGATTCATCTTCAAATGGAAGTTCAGACGTTTTAGATACAATAGTAACATTTTTGGCTTGAAACATATCATTACCATGGTATTCTGAATCTGGATGGAATAAAAATCTATTATTTCCATTAATATCTCCTGATCCAACATCTAATACTTTTACAGGCTTGTCAAAATATTCGGGGAATTGAGACTTAACAAATAATGTAAAATTCTTGGCTTCGTCATGCATTTATAAATAAACTAGAATATATGTTTAAATGATAAGCAGTCTTTATTAAAATAAATAATATTACGTAAAAAATCCATAAAAGAATCAGGATCTTCATGACATGTTACAGAATATACAATGTCCATTTATAGTTTAGTTTCTTTTTCTACTCAAACACCAATCTAGGAACAATATGCATAGCCTCTAGTTCCTGTGTCCAGAGTTTCATAGCATACGGAATTGTTTTGATTTCAAATTCTGTTCGAACTCCACACGTTCCACATTCGTACAAACCAGCATCTCGGTTCACTACAGCCATAACTCCACAATTTTTACAGAATCCAGTACTAAAAGGATCTGAAACATCCATCAGTCTTTCTTTCGTAAACATAGCTGTACCGTGAGACAACATACAATCACGTTCCATTTCTCCTACACGCAGTCCTCCGTCTCTCGCCCTACCTTCACAAGGTTGGCGAGTCAAAGATACGATAGGACCTTTAGCGCGTGAATGCTTTTTGTCAGCAACCATATGTTTCAATCTTTGATAAAATGTAGGTCCCATAAAGATTTCTGCTGGCATCATTTCTCCGGTCTGACCGTTGTACAACAGTTCATTGCCGTAAGAATGCATACCTAGTTTCAACATATGTTCACGAAGATCTTCAATTTTCAGATGGGAGTAAGGAGTTCCATCACCCAAGTTCCCTGTCTCTGTACAAACCTTGCCAAACATTGTTTCCATAAGTTGAGCAATTGTCATACGAGAAGGTACAGCGTGAGGATTCATGATAATGTCTGGACGCAATCCAGATGCAGTAAACGGCATATCTTCTTCATTCAGAATGATTCCGCATGTACCCTTTTGTCCATGTCTGGAAGAAACCTTGTCCCCAATTTCAGGAACACGTTCAGATACACAACGGACTTTAATGAATGGATATCCTTCAGAATTTTTATCCTGCCAAACTCCATCTACACGAGCCGTTTCCGAACCTTTGTAGACAGTTGAAGAATCACGGTACTTGTATCCATGTGGATCATGTTTCAAGTTAGTAACTTTTCCGATCAGAATATCGTTCTCATTAATGTAGGCATTCTGTTTAGGCATACCAGTTTCCTGAACGGCTTCATATGAAGAACTTTTGAATCCTTTAGTGGTTTCACGTTGAGGTCTAGAAAATTTCTCTTCTTTTCCGGAAGCCAGATTACGATGTTCTTCATCTTTATAAATCGTGTAGTACAGAGATCTGAATAGCCCTCTGTCCAACGCACCTTTGTTCAAGATCACTGAATCTTCTTGATTGTACCCTGAATAGATTCCGATAGCAACAATAGCATTGTACCCAAACGGCATCTGCTCAGTTCCCAAGATACTCATCATTCTGGTCTCTACAAATGGACGCATGGGATTACATAGAATGTAACCATTCTTATCTAGTCTCTTTGCGTAATTTCTGGCATATAATCCCATAGCCTGTTTACCCATAGCAGATTGATATGTGTTACGAGGTGACTGATTGTGATCAGACATCGGAATCGTAGACGCCATATGACCCAAGATCAAAGTCGGATGAATTTCGCAATGTGTGTGTTCAGGAAGGATTTCATGAGGAAACATAGATACTCTGATCGTATCAGATTCTGCTGCATCTACATATTCAATATTAGATTGAATCCAGGCATTCCATTCTGTGGATTTAGGAGGAGGAAGGATCTTTCCTTGCTGCACTCGGAACAAAGGACGAACAATACGACCACCATCAGTTTCAATCGCAAATTCAGAATCCAGAATGTTCCACACAATACTTGAATGAGGATGCAATACAAACGTTCTCTTTGCTTCCTTGAGATAGTCATACAGACTTTTAGGATCTTTTGTATACCCTAGAATGACCCCGTTCAAAGAAACAGGGATACCTTCGTAAGGTTTTGAGCAAGTAATCCATTGAAGTCGTTCTTTGAGTCGATCCATGATGACCAAAGAAGGTGTATGTTGAGATACAGAAGTCAGCATGGACAAAGATTTCACAATACCTACAGAATGACCTTCTGGAGTTTCTACAGGACATACAAATCCAAATGAAGTTCCATGGAGTTTACGTGGAGCCAGAAGTTTCCCAGATTTCTCAACAGGAGTTTGAATTCTGCGAAGATGGCTTAGTGTAGCCAAATAAGAGATTCTGTTCAGCACTTGAGATACACCCATTTTTGTAGCAGTAGATCCAGTTCCTACACCTTGAACGGTAAAGTTACCGGTAGCCAGAGCCTGTTTCAGCTTTCCTTCAATAGTAGAAACTTTCAGAATCTTGTACAGATTATTCAGGTTCAGTACCTCAATTGGTCTAGGTGTTCCCTTTTTCCATGAATCATTATTGATTTCGTGAACGAATTTGCCACGAATATCTTTACATACTTTTTGGAAGAGTTGACGAAATAGATGGGTCAACAGAGCACCCGTAGAAACTACACGTTTATTGGGATAAGAATCACGATCATCCAAAGTAATCTTTCCTTGATTGGTTAGCATGAGACGTCTGATCATTGCTGAAATCAGAATTGTCTTGCGTCCTTCTAGAACTTGTTGAGAAGATTGATCTCCTGCTAGGCGAACATGAGGAAGAAGTTCAGTCTCCAATAGTTGACGAACGTATTCTTTCTTATCTTCTTGAGGTGTACTGTATTGCAGATGATGACTCAGGTATTCTAGAGCATCATCACGAGTATAGACTTTGATGTCAGCACATTCAGAGAAAGAAGCCATCAGAGTATCATACTGATCTTCAGATCCCCAAACCAGTTTAGCAATTGACTCGTCATTTTCCATACCCAGGGCACGGAACAAAACAATCAATGGAAGTTCTTCACGAAATCGGGGAAGACAGGCGTGAAGTGGATATCCGTATCCATTAAATTTTGTGGAAAGACGGATCTCTAGTTTTTTAGGAGGCATCGTAAAGGATTCGTGTAGGGATTTGAACTCTACAGAATAATTGTATTTTGTTGCAGTTTTCTTTCCTGTGAAGACCATGATACGATTATCAGCTACCTTTTCTTGCGATAGGATAGTACGTTCAGAACCATGAATCACAAAGTATCCAAACGGATCTTGTGAGCATTCACCTAGTTCTTCTGGAGACAGAGGATAATCTTTCATGATACATAGCGAAGATCCTAGCATAACTGGAATCTTGCCTAGCGAAATGCCTTCAAACACACGCACGGATTCATCGAATTGACTCAGAGTTGGACCGTGGTAAGCACGTGTCACAAATCTGACATCAACAAACATCTGGGCCGCATACGTAAAATTACGCAGACGGGCTTCTTGGGGAAACATAGGTTTCACACGTCCAGTTGCTTCCTGAATACGAGGTTTCATATAGGTTACGTTCTCAAACGAGAGACGGAACTCATATTTATATTTCTTTGTGTCAGGATCTTGTTCATGCCAAACCACAATGGGATTGGTAGAACATACAATCAATGGAATCTTATTGCGAATAAAATCTTCAAAGGATTCAATTTGATGTTCAACCAGTTTACGAGGTCCCTCTTTATGGAAGAAACTTGAAACGGCTTCCCACTCCATGATATTGTACTGGATGTATCCGTAAATTGTTTCCCATCCGTTTTTAATAAAGAGATGGACAAGAAGATTGTAATCACTAAAAAAGATGGACCCCTACATCGTGAAAAAACTCCTAAAAAAAGCATTCTCCGAAAAACGTCTAAGATTAAAGGTGTCCAAGATCCTGCTAAATCACCGGCACCCAAACCTAATATGCGTAAACATACCATTCGTATGTTCACCTCTAAAGGTCTGCGTCGTCATCGCAAAACGTTGAAACACCGAATCTCTAAAATGAACTCTGCTGAAATTGCAAAAGTATTTGATCAACAAACAGATATCAAATTGAAACCTGAAACACCAAGTCATATAACGAAAAAATTATTAGATAACGCTGTTTCGGCAGGATTTGTTTCTTTACCCTAAACAATGACTGCCATTTGGGGCCCACTTGGTTGGATGACCTTACATTCCATTAGCATAAATTATCCAGATACTCCATCTGAGATTGAAAAGCAAATCTGTTCACGTTTTATAGACATGTTTTCAGAAACTATCACTTGCCACATTTGTAAAACTCATTTTGTGCGTATGTTACAGACCTATAAAAGTACACATCCTGAATATTTGAACTCAAAGCAAGACTTCTTTGTGTTTATTGTTCGTGCCCATAATACTGTTAATCAGAGATTGGATAAACCTACCGTAAAATCAGTAGCAGAAGCACTGACAACCTTACAACAAGCAACTTCCCAAACCAGTCCTGCAGAGTATCGTGAAAAGTACATCGAGTATTTGAAACATACCTGGGGTTCTGACAGAAGTGCTGCAGGGTTATTTGCACTTCAAAAAATCCGCGAACTTGAAAAAATTAATAGAGAATATTGGTCTCTACGTGAAACTTCTTATGTTCAATTTTTTTATGAAGTTGATGTCCTAGAATATATTAATGAGGCGGGTGTACAAAAAACTCCGCGAGGGTTTGCGCCTCTCATAGGTGGACACCCTAAAGTAGGATTTGGTGGCGGATTATTAAAATTGCGGCGTTAGAATAAATGCACTTGATCACTCCGTTTCTTCTTGTGGGAGCCGGAGTATGTATATATTTAGTTGTGATATACGCTAAATATATCACGAGCGAAGAAGATGTTTTAGGCGATAAGAATCAAATTCTATCTAAATATTTTAGTGGCAAGCGTTACCAGAAAGCTAATGATCCTCGAGCCCCAATTACTTCCTGGGGCCCAATTCATCAAGGTATTGCTGCTTTAACATTTATTTATCTTGCAGTTGCTCTTGAATACAATATGTTACCATCCGTCATGAAATGGATTAAGATTGTTGTACTTCTCTATTTGGCCGGTGCCCTCTTCTTTGAATACAATGCCATGTCCTACATTTGGACACCTGAATTACGTGCCTCCGTTGTTGGAAATAAATCTGAAATTGATAGTATAGCAGCAAAAACTAAAATCAATGTAGGTCCTATCGATAACTATATGACATCTGTGCTAGCATGGTTAGATTATGATGGTCCTTCTTCTCTGGCTGTTGGCTTATTATGCTTAGTAACTGCAGGTTACCTAGGAGGGTATGAAAAACTTAAAGGGCTTCTAGTGAAGTCAAAGCGTCGCTAGGATGCCAAGGAAGTGAAATAAACGGTTTTGATTCCCATTCATGTTTTTTGATCCACAAAGGTCTAGTTTCAGTATACCATTCATCCTCAAACTTCTTATGACGTTTGAGTAGGGATTTGGAAGGCAAAATAAAGGCCAAATGTTTTGCTAGAGTCAGTGTATGTTTTTCCGGTTTGGATGCTGTTTCATAGAAATCCAGGATATCTTGGATCAGAGGAGCATCGGGATAAGGATAGACCCAATTCCAATTACTGGATTTATTGTCTTTAAAGTATTCAATAGTCCAGTGAAATGTTTTCCAAAATGATGCGACCACAGGTTCCATATTTTCTACACCATCCAGTACATGCAATCCGTATTTACGCGATACTTTTGTTGGATCTGTTCCAATAATATATTTTTCAGGTTTCCTCTTAGACAAAAACTCCCATTCATATTTTTTTGCTTGAGAAAGAAATACGTATCTACCCTTTTCTGTCGTCAAATCAGGTTTTACTTGAGCGTACACATCTAGAGCACGTTGATACCCTCCTTCACGCAATGAGAACAGACCAAGATTAGGCATGAAATCGTTACCAAAACAGAGCACGCATAAGTAAAGATACTGTTCACGATCTATAGGCAAAACACGAGCCAATTCAGTACACAACAAAACAGAAAATTCACCTTGAGCATTCATCTCCTGAGATTCACGAAGAAGCAGAAGTTCGGATGCAACAGAAGAATGATAAACAGAAAGCAAGATCAAATCAGCATCCAGTCCATAAACAACAACCTTTTTACCAGGAGTCTTTTTTAAGTCACGAAACAGTTTTTGTTCACCTTCACCTGCTTTTGTGGTCCCAGAAATTTCAACAGGATATTTTGAAAGTGCTTCTTCCAATTCACGCATATACGGTGTATCTGGAGAAATTTGGTTACGATCAAATTCAGAATGATCTTTTGATCGGAATCGACGATATCTTTGCTGAACCATTTTGGCGTAGGGAACTAGACCGTCAAGGTAGAGGACAGTTCGTGATGCTTGACATATCGACATAACCAGTTCTAATCCTTTGAGGACACTCTGAATCGGATCAGAATCTTGGAGATATTTATGAATCAGACAATTAAAGTCCAGAGCCAAAATATCTGCTTGAATATTGGTAACAGGTCTGACTATTCCTGAATGTTGACGAATGAGGCTAACATAATAAAAGGGGATTCCCATTAGTATATTTTTTCGCCGAATATGAAAACGCTATATAAAACAAATGTGGGAGTGGTGTTTGCCAATTTTGTTTGTTGTGCTTGTTTTGTACGTGTATTCTCAAATTAGAAAAGAGCCGATGTGTTCTCAATGTACAGGAAAAGGAAAAGAGCATTAATAATAAATGAAACTATCACAACTTCTTCTTTTGTTCTCAATTGCGTTATCTTTATTAGGAGGGTATGCGGATATGACCGGTCATCGTGTATTCGGTCTTTCACGCCAGCATTATTGGAGTGATGCTACATACATTTGTGTTCTCGCTATTGGAATTCATCTTCTCTGGCATAAATAAATGCCAGCTAAATGCGGAGCCGGTAGAACTAGACGCACAGCCTGGCAGCGAAAACACGGTCCAGGAATTGGAAAGTTACATCATGGTGATCTGACCTCTCGTGGTTATTCTGTAACTAAATCAAAGACTGCAAGAAGATCTGCGTTGCGCCGAGTAGTCAAAGCAGAAGGTCCTCTGAAAGCATTCCGACAATTGAATGCAGTAGCCGTATATTCTAAGAATTCTGCACCCACAAAATCAAGAACGTTTAAAGCAGACAGAAACTGGGTGAGAAAAACTTATATGAAAGGTGGAGGATTAAAAGAAGATGCTTTACAAGTATTATTGAAAAACAACTTAATCAAAGAAATTACGGATGAAGAACTAGATGATTTTGCATTCAAAAGCGGAAAACTAACTGAAACAATACCTGGATATGTATATGCGTATACAGTAGATGGCTATACATTTTCTAGAGGACGTGATGGAAGTAGAGGGTTCTACTTAAAAGCTCAGAAAGAAGGGGAAGAAGATACAGTGACGTTAGCAACTTTTGCTGAGTATTAAAATATCAAGTCTAGATAAATGTGGAAACGTCTTCTTCTTGCCGCCGTTTTGTTCTACGCGTTTATTCCTGGGGTTCTGGTAACTTTACCTCCTAAAGGGTCTAAGACAACTGTGCAACTAGTCCATGCTGGTCTGTTTGCTGTAGTCCTCTATTATGCAATGAAGTATCTGCGTTTTGAACATTATGGTAATCATGGACCTGCCGGATGCCCTCCAACTCATTATGAAGGACATGTCAACGGCGTTGAACAATGTCTGCCAAAACCAGGTACCCGCCAACACCCTCCTGGATTTGAAGAAAAAAAGGCTTAAACGCCTAATCAGAACTCTCTTCGATGTGTTTGATACAGAGAAACAGCTCTCGCCGTCCCTCTGCTTCACGACTCCATACTCTGAATATCAACTCTGGATAGGATGTTCCTACCAGAAATTGCGTAAATTCTGGAGACCAAACATAATCTTTCATCATCCTTCCAGAAGGCAAAAGCTCTTCTTGAAGAATTGTACCAACTGTTCTTGATGTGTACTCAAACAACTTAAAGTTTGTAAATGCTTGTCCGCCCTCGACTCTGGCAACTGCACGGTTAAGTGCAGCCACATTGATTCTGTTCAACACGAACAACTCATCTCGCGTTAGAGTCTGGATAAAGGCGAGCATTTTTTGCTTTCTAAATTAATACGTTTGACAATTCGTTTTTGCGTTAAATTTTCTCTGCTACCAATAAAATGTACGCCTACCTCTTCTTAACCGCCCTCACCTTTTATCTGCTGTCTCCCGGTGTGCTGGTAAGCTTACCTAGCGTTGGCCCTCTTCCTCCTCTAGCCATGCACGCCATCTTATTTACGGCCGTACACTGTTTGATGCACAAAGCCATGCGCAAATAATTCTATATAATAAATGAAACAGTTGACCTTAATTGCTTTAGTCCTGGCTGCCGTGGCGTTCTATGTATACTATAAACGTGAAGGATTCATGCCTGATTCACGGGGACACCATCCTTGTCCCGGCGACCACATTGCTACATCTGGTCCCAAGTTTGTGCGCACATCTTCAGGAGATTGCAAATTATCTACCGATGTTCATGATCCTCGCTAAAACGGATTTCCCGGATAATTATACTACAACAGAAAAAATGAAGTTAAATCCAAAGTTGAGATCATTTCCGCTAAAGACTCGCATGGCTATTCTAAAAAGCCAAGGGAACAGATGTAAGAACAAACAATGTCATTGGAAATCCGAGTATCCTCGGCTTCCAATTTGGGCATTTGAAACAGATCATATTGTGGAATATTCTAAAGGTGGGTTGACCACTTTGGAGAACGGACAAGTTTTGTGTCGTGGTTGTCATCAAAAGAAGTCGCGAGCGTATGCTAGTGAACGATGGACATCCAGACTCTATAAACAGGATGAACGAGCGATAAATACGATACTTTCATTTAAGTATATCTAAATAAATGTTAGATTTTTACCTTGTGAATATCAATCGTCGTGAATTCGCAAAAATTTGGGCTTACGATTGTAGTCCTATCCTCAACTATTTGTTAGGACACGGATGGAGTTTTCAACATGTTATCAATATCGAATATGAAGGAACTGGATTCTCAACAAGAATGCTTCTTGAAAAAGGGTTCACCGAAAAACGGATTTCTTAACATATTTTAAGAGTATAGCAAAAAATGGACGAGCCTACACGAGCCGATTTGATTGACAATTTGGTCGGTTCAGTGGTTTCTGGATTTCAGAACTGGAAGTCGGATTTTACCGATGATCTAGTTCTGACATTCAAACACGGTCCTCCGGCAATTACATTTGACGAGGCCCGTAAGGAGTGGCACAGATATGTGGATTACAGACGCGCAATTGATTTGCGTAAAGCCCGCAATGAGTACCATATTCATCGGAATGAAGAGAGATTGGCAGAAGACTTTATGGTCGCCTATTACGAATCAGACGAATTGAAAAAGAAGTTTGACAGGCGATAAAAGGAACTACCTTTTTTTTCGAAAACGAATAAAGGTAAGGAATCTGCTAATAACATAACGATGGAAAAAACTCGGAAAGAATTGATTGCAATCTGTAAGGAGAAGAATATTAGTTATAGTGGAAAAAATAAGAAGGATATCTTGCAGTTAATAAGTAGTTCTGTACTGAATACTAAGATTTCAAAATTTAAATTTATTGATCTCTTCTGTGGGATTGGTGGGTTTCATCAAGCAATGTTATCATTTGGCGGAGAATGTGTTCTTGCATGTGATATTGATAAGAACTGTCGTGAAGTATACGAAAAAAATTATGGCATTACTCCATTCCCTGATGTTACGCAATTAAACACAGAAACTATGCCAGATTTTGATATTCTATGTGGAGGATTTCCTTGCCAGGCATTTTCACATAGTGGTAAACAACTTGGATTTGAGGATACCAGAGGTACTCTATTTCGTGATGTAGCACGTATTCTAAAAGATAAACAACCGAAATATTTCCTTCTTGAGAATGTAAAAAATCTAAAAGGACATGGAGGTGGTAAGACGTGGAGTGTTATTTATAATGCACTTACGGAGGTTGGTTATGTAACTTACGATACGCCAATTGTTGTGAGTCCTCATATGCTTGGCATCCCCCAACATCGTGAACGAGTATTGATTCTTGGAATTCGAAAAGATCTGGCACCGACCGAGTTGCCAAAAGTACCAACTCTTAAAGCAAATAAAAATCTTACTCTTTCATCTATATTGGAAACGAGTGATGTAGGAGATAAATACAATCTAACAGATTCAGATAGAGAAGTGGTAAATAAATGGGAAGAAGTTGTACAACATTTCAAGTCAAACAATGTAAAACTTCCAACATTCCCATTATGGTCTAATTATTGGGATTCGGATATTCCGTATGATGATGAACCTGGATGGAAACAAAAATTTATTAAACAAAATCAAGAGTTTTACACAGCGTATAAAGAGTTTCTAGAACCATGGTTGAATTCCGCAAGAATGTTAGACGGGTTTACTGGTGCGAAACGAAAGTTTGAATGGCAACGTGGTGCATTTCAAGCAAATGATAGCATCTTCAATTCTTTATTTCAGTTTCGCCCGTCTGGTATTCGTGTAAAAAAAGCAAATTATTCGCCTGCATTAGTTGCTATGGCACAAATCGTATACGTCGGTGAAAAAAAAAGAAAACTGACGCCACGCGAAGTGGCACGTCTACAAAGTTTTCCCGATACATTCCAAATTCCATCATCAAATTCAATTGCCTATAAGCAATTTGGAAATGCTGTAAATGTAGATGTGATAAAGTGGGCTGCTACGCTATTGTTTAGCATCTGACAAAGGCATTCAGAATATTGAATTCATGTTTTGGAACTTCCGATGGAAATTCTATGACCATGTTATTTTTCATGCTTTCCTTTAGCATCCGATACAATGCCTTTTCATCAATCAGACTGTTAGTCTTATTGTTTGAAGAAAGAGTTACGTTTGCTTTGCAGTATGTTTTTGAAATGATATAGATTCCTGCTTTTACAGGTGTTAAATAGAACGCAGAGTCCTTTTCTTCTTGTGCGCAATCAGACGGGTTTCTTTTCCACCACTGCTCTGTTTTTATATTTATGATCATGATATCTGCATTAAACCGTTCACGCTGTTTAGAGTTCTCGCTGTTCTTGCTCCAATCAAGAGCAATCATAGATTTACCACTAATTTTTTTTATTGAAAGTGGAACATCTAACACGTTACAATCTCCTTCTCCAGCATGACATTTTTTAAACGTCTTGATAATGTGTGGAAGATATGCTGTTAGAAACATATCAATTAAAGTTCCACCAGTTAATCCTGCACCATCACCTCTGGACATTTCAGTTATTGCATTCATCTTTGAAAGCATATCTGCTAAAACGTCTGGGGTCAAATAGTGTTTTAGTTCATCAAAGATCAACTGCAATTTACTGTCCATGATAGAGTTTGTGATGAATAACTATACCATTATAAATCTGTTTTCGCGAGTAAACTATCTTTTTTATGTTTTTTGGTATTCATATGTTGTTCGTATACCGATTTATAACAGGTACGAATATTGCATTCGAGACATTCATAAACTGGTTTTGTTACACCAGCCACAGCATTCATATGTTTTTTAGATGACTCATGTTGTTCAATCAATTGTTTACTTCCACATTTGTAATTGCATAATGTACATTCGTAAGTCTGGGCTTCAGGTGGTGGAAGCGTTTTACCTTGATGACTTTTACTTGCTAGGTGTCCTTCATATTGATTTCTTGTTTTAAATTTAAAGTTACAAGTCTCACATTCATACGTTTGTTTTTCTATAAATGTTCCATTTATTTTAGCTTGATGACGTTTACTTGCTAGGTGAGAATCGTAATGTCCCTTTCGATTAAACTTAAAATTACATATTGTACACTCGTAGACTTGTTTAGCGGGTTGTTCAGTAGTATGTCTTTTATTATTCATGTGCTGTTCATATACAGACTTATATTTTGTACGAAGGTTACATTCAAGACATTCGTACATCGGAGGTTTTACACCATTTACGGCGTTCAAATGTTTTTTTGTTCCATTATGTTGATCCATCTGATTTTGTTTGGTCGTCATGTAACCACATAGTTCGCAGTTCATAATTATATTAGAAAGGCGTTTATGTTTAGACGTTTCTAAATGCGCTTGGAATTTAACCTTCGCAAAAAACTGGATCTCGCAAGTGTCGCATCGTAAATGTTCATAATGTTTTAAGTGTTCTGGTGTCCTCCAATGATCATCCATCTCTTTTGTTATTTTAGTTTTGTAATCACATTTACCACACACATAAAAGTCTGCTAATGACATTCTTAATTTTTATTTAGAAAAAAATTATCGACCACAATCGATGGCGACCAACTTTGAAATAATACCTGAATTTCACACTTCACTAAAATGGATAGATGTCCAAGAACTTTTACCAAAAGTTTTTTAAGAACAAGCTACTTTTCTCATTCACAGAAAACGGACTTTAGATGAAGTTTCCTTTTTTCAGCAAAAGATGTATACACATTGGTTTGTGCGTTGTGGAGTTGGAGCAAACTTGATCAATTCAAGAAGTTGGTCTGTAAACTCTAAAAATACTAATGGAAAGATGTTTCTTGCCAACTACAAAAAAGGTGATTTACTCTGGTTTCTAACGAACACAAAAGGTGGACGTAAACTTATAGGAGTAGCAACAATATTTTCAGTTGTTGATAGAATTATTGGACCACTTATCACTCAAACAAATGCAGAAATTGGCTGGACTGAAGGAGATTGGGGAGATAAACAACTTCATTATGAGAACTGTTTTCTCATCGAATCTTTGGAGTTAAAACCAGACGTCAGGTGTATGTCTAGTTTTATAAAATACAATCAAGAGAAGTGTAAAATAGATCTTGATCAAGAATATACAAATATCATAAAGTACTCTGAAGTACGCAAAAAGTTGTAAAATGGACATTTTCGCAAGAAGGTTTTTTTCAGGAAAAGATGTTCACATTTAATGATGGATCTGTGCTTAAAAAGTACCAAGCAAGCATGGTTTGCTTACTTGAAATCTGGAATGGAAACAGGGTGCGTGATGATAATCATGTATCCAGAATCAATAATAGTCTAGATACTGTTATGTCTCTAGATAGACAGCCTTATACAGTTGCTCTGATAACTGTTGACGGTCAAGAGCGAAAATTCGTGATTGACGGTCAGCATAGAATTGCTGTTCTGAAACGGTACTTTGAAGCTTTGGATGTTTCTGATTTCGAAGTTCTTGTCATTGAAAAAGTCTTTGCTGATGAAACTGAAATTATTCAATATTTTAAGATTCTGAATCAGACAAAGTCTATTCAGTGGCGCGAAGATCCTGTAATGGTAGCCAACACGTTTGTGAGTCTACTTTGCAAGGAGTTCAACAAAGATCCTAAGAAGCCCCTGATTAAACCAGGAAAAACAAACAAGCCTTACCTATCATCAGATCGTGTACGCGAAGCTTTGATTCAAAGACATGTGGTAGATTGGAAAACAACTCCATCTGAATTTGTTTTGCGGTGTCGCGAAATTAATGATTCACATGTTGAAGAGATGGACACAAGTGTTCTGACAAATAAACGAGCAAAGGAATTAAAATTTGCTTTGGGTGTCATGGACTTTACGTGGATGTAAGAAAATGGAATATTTAAGAGTATTCTTTTTTTTCAGGAAAAGAATGCAAGATCCAAGACCGCCTGTGGCACCTGATCAACAGATAGGTATCCAAGATGATACACAAGCACAGATTCTAAGAGAACTTAAGCGTCAAAATGCTCTTCTTGAGGAACAGCTTCGCCCACAGAGGGAAGCAGATGCTCGTAAAAAGGCAGAAAAGATAATTCTCCGCAGAGAACGTATGTCGAGGCTGAATCATTACAATATGATTGAACAGCTTGCTCCTATCGTGAGCAACTACAAGCAAAAATGTGAGAGTATTAATCGTATTACAAGTCAACCTGCACCATACCCCCCTCTGACTTATGGAGGAAGTATGGACTGGTCTGTTTCTGACAAACAGGCAATTTCTGATCATCATAAAAAACAACAAGAGGTCCCAAAACTACTTGCAGAAGAGAAAATCAGCTTTGATACAAAAATCGAAGAAATATTCTCTAAATGTCCAAGCAGTACGGCCGATTATTATCGCAAATATGTTGCTCGAGGTGGAAATATGGTTATTGGAAAAGGTGATAAAGAAATGTTAATTCGTCTTCTTGACACAGATGCTCCAAGGAGTTTCCGCGAAATGTTGAGAGGTTAAGATGTGATATTTAAAACGGAAATGTTTTTTTACATTGTTGAATACTAGTAAACAATGTCTGGACGCAATCGTATCTCAGGCAAGACGTCTTCGGATGCCTTTAAGGCTGGAAATAATGCAGGAATGCTATTTCTCAAAGAAGCAAAGAGAATCGAACCTACGTTTCAACAAGACCGGAAACAGGCTACTCGGGAATATACTGAAGCTCTTTGGAAACTAAGAATAGCAGAGAAGTCTTCAAATGGAGACGTTCTTCGCGGATTTTATGGAGAGAAGTAGGAAGAAAACGAAAAGATTTCATATCTTTTTTTTATTCAGAAAAGAATGGAACGTAAAGTTACTCAAGCAAAAAAGAAGCAGATTGCCGGAAGACAACGCTTTTGCTGTTCAGCAAATGTGGATGGATATATCTGTCCACTGGATAAGAAGCCATTTGATGAGTCTGGTTATGAAATTGACCACATTGTGGAACTCTGTAATGGAGGCTCCAATGAAGACACTAATCTTCAGGCACTTTGTATAATGTGTCATCGCGTCAAGACCTCTCGGTTAATGATGAAACCCAAGCAAGCAAAAAAAAATAAAGTGGTAAAGCCAGATGTAGAGCTAAACACTAAGCCAAAGAAGAGCTTAGTTGATAAGTATTTTGACAGCGATTCTGACTTTGACAGCGATTAAAACGGACTTTTAACTAAGAAAGTTTTTTTCAGGAAAAGATGGGTTGGTATACGAATTATGAGGTAGAGTTTTCTGCCCAGATTGATTGGAATGAAGATATGCAGTCTTGTTTAAAAAAGTTTGAGGTTGAACATCTCTATCTGAGAGATCTGGAATTGCCTCGTGTGATTATGTGTGTCTATTCCAACAGTCCGGTAGAATCAATTTTGGAATCCCTAAAAAATATTTATAAAACCGATATACGCTATCGTATTTATGGTACAGATGAATGGGTTTCATTGTAAAACGGAAACTTTAGCAAGAAGGTTTTTTTCAGTAAAGAATGGAATCACTTTACGTTCTCAAACTCGATAAAGGTAAGTGGTACGTTGGAAAGAGTGCTGATGTAATGAAACGTTATCAACAGCATTTGTCAGGATCGGGATCTGCGTGGACATCTAAATATCCACCCACATCTTTGGTCGAATCAAGACCGATAACTTCAACTCATGATGAAAACAACGTGACAAAGGACTACATGAAAAAGTATGGAGTCCAAAATGTTCGTGGTGGTTCATACACTCAAGTTGTTCTCGATGACAGTACAATTTCAGTATTGAATAACGAGTTTCTAGGCAATGATAACAAATGTTTTAAGTGCCAAAAATCTGGCCATTTTGCCAGATATTGTACAGAACAACAGAAACAAGTGGTTTATGAATGTGATTATTGCGATCGCGTATTCACTACACGTTTCGGTTGTATGGTTCACGAGAAAAAGTGTCCAGAAAAGGATTCTGATGAAGAGGATTCCGATGAAGAGGATTCTGATGAGTGTCATAGATGTGGACGAGATTCACATTGGGCAAACGAATGTTATGCCAAGACACATGTTGATGGATACGCTCTTTAAAACGGAAACTTTCGCAAGAAACTTTTTTTCAGGAAAAGAATGGAGTTTAATTTGCGTCAATCGTATAACCATCCTGTGTGGCCATCTCCTCGTGCCCGAATTGTTGCAAAACGACTCGGGTACGAACAAAAGAGAATGACACATGAACAGGCACTGAACTGGCTTGCTGCCAGAATGTTTAAGACGGTTCCTGAATTTCTTCAATTAAAGGAAGAAACTGCTTGGATTAATTTGGGCTTTTACCGGTATTCATACGGTCAACTTGTGGCCTATGATCCACTATATCCTTCAAACCGAAATCGTTGGTAATTATCTACGGAACTTAGATCTTTTTTTTGTCTTTCTTTTTCCACCTGTAACCACAAATCCAGCAATATTTGTCTGAATCTGTTTTAAAATAGGTGTTAAAAATCTATTATCGGCTTCTGATACTGCCATTTTCATTGCCTGCTGAATCAATATAATCGTTTCATTGAATTTAGGTTTCATTCTATCTTCTACTAACCTAATTAACGCATCTGACGGAAACATAGGGTTGGGATTTCGTCCTCGCTGTATAGGAGGAGGACCTCTTGGCGCATTTGCTTGGGGTGTTGCGTATGGTGTAGCAGGACTTCCTTCTACCAATCCCTGTGAAAATATCTGCGTCTGAGACAACGGAATATCATCCATTTATAACTACTAAATATATTCTACTATTTCTATAAATGCCAGGAAAGACACTTAAATTTGAAGATCGAGTTTTGGCAGCAATGAAAAAGAAGAATAAGAAAGCAACTATGAAAACTGTTAAACGTCGTTTAGAACAATTGTTAAAATCTATTGAAGATCCTAAATCTACAATTAATTAAGACATAACTAATTCTACTGAATCATCATTGCGGGATACAAAGTAATCTAGGAATACAGCATTCCATTTAGGATCTTTCCATTCAAATAAGCCTCGAGTTTCCATAAGGTCTCGAATATCTTCGTCTACATCCAACATTTTGTGTCGTTCAATATACTGACGATTTTCACGAGTTCCGTGAAACAGATGTTTTACGCGTCCAGATAAACATGAGATTTTAGGAGGATTGGGACAGAATTCAGAATACAATTTGACTAAAGGTTTTGGTAATGATTTGAATCCTTTAGGCATATCCTTTCTCAACCATTTCATTGCGGATAAGGTATCTCCAGATCCTGAAACTGCATAATCAAAGAAGCCTATCTTATTATACCATTCTCTACGGAATCCCCATGCGAATCCAGGATGATATTTACCGTTCCATGTTTTATCCCGCATTTTGAGAACGCCTTCACGTTCCAACATGGGTTCACCATCTGGATCTAGCCATACACATGTATCAAATAATTGGACCACATCGCAATAGTCTAGAAGTTTAGAGGCTTTTTGGTACCAACGTGGATCTTCAAATAGGATATCTGCATCTAAAAATGCCAGTTTGGTATACTTTGCTGGAATATACGTTTCTAGTAACCGACATAAATTTTCTTTTTGAAACATGACTGAATCTCCATGAACATGAAATGCATCAGAAATTTCTTCCTCTCTTTTTGGGTAAACAAGTTCAAGTGTGAATAAAGGTAGATCACCTAACTGTTTACGCATTGTAACATAATTTTCGATCAGTTTTTTAGATTTGGCAGGATTGAAAATAACAATACAAATAGCTAAATCTTTTGATGGACAAGTACCCATTTATAATTTACCAGTGTAATTAACGTAAATGGATCCAAAATCTAAAGCCGCAAAAGATATGGCGCTCAATAATTTGTCTGCGATCGAACAGATTGCGAAACTTCAGCCTGAGGAACCTACGGAACCTGAAGAATTCTTTGCTGTAAAAGAAGTTGATTAAAATGGATTATACTCCTATAAAAATATTGATACTACATTTTACAGAATGGTTCATACAAACAGTTTGTCTAAAAAAACAAGGATAAAGTTATATCCTAAATTGAGGGCAAAAAATCGCAATGAGGCAGAAGACAGGCCGATTGTTGGCAGGGACAGATGTCCTATTTGCCTTGAGGTGTTTACATATACACCACAGCTAGATCATTGTCATTATACGGGCAGGACTCGCAGGTACTTGTGTATCAGTTGTAATACCGGTCTTGGCAAGTTTTATGACGATTCTTCTTTATTGAGAAGATGTGCTGACTACATTGATAGGTATGACCCACAGAAAATTGCTGATAGGAGAGAGGCACGGCTAAAAGCAGAGGCTAATGAGAAAAAAGCACTTGAAGAAGTGGCCCAGAATTTGAAGAAGTATGGCTGGCCAACAGAGTTTAAGGACTGGATTTCAGATGATGTCTTTTGGACTAAACTGATCTGATGAATTCCCAATGCAAATACTCGCAAATTTTTTCCCAAATTTGATCATGTGAAATTAAACGATCACGAGATTTTAGAAGAGGAAAATAGACCTTATATTCATCTAATTCGAGTAACTCAAAAAATTTATACAGAATGTATGAGTAAGATAGAAAATTAGTACGGTCATTAGGGCAATAGAGCAAAAAAGGAGCCGTGTTTTTGATTGTTCGGGGATATTATATACCTTTATTAAGTCGTCAAACGTTTGTGGCATTTATTTACTTTTTACACGGAACGTATAAACTCCCAGTGTAAATATTCGCAAATCTTCTCCCAGATTTGATCGTGAGAAATTAATCGGTCACGGGATTTTAGAAGAGGAAAATATACCTTATACTCATCTAATTCTAAAAGTTCAAAAAATTTATACAGAATGTATGAGTAAGATAGAAAATTAGTACGGTCATTAGGACAGTAGAGTAAAAAAGGAGCCTGGATTTCGTTAAACATTGTTCGGATTTTTTCTTCGATTTCAGGTGTTATTGTTGGTGGAGGGTTCCCATTCAATCGAGATAATATGTGCGCTGCGTGCTCATAGTACTTACTGCGATTCAGCTTCTTTAAAATCTCTCGTATATCCTTTTCACATAAATCAGCAACATTCTTTATTCTGCGTTTGCGAATTTCCAAGACAACTTCATTCATCAAATCTTCAGGAATAATGGTAGATTCTTTTGCTTGGAATTGGTTGAGAATTTCGTTTAGATGATTGATCTTTTTATACGCATAATTATTACGTTCTTTTGGTGGATCTTTGAATCCCGCAAAATCTGAAACGACCATCATATATTCTTCAGATCCACATCCTGGACAAACTAGGATTCCTTCAGATAAATTCTCTTCACGAGCCACATTACACGTCATACAATGTTCAGATTCCATACAGACCTTTTCAGATCCCGTAAACAATTTCATTCGAGATAAATACTCGTCAAAGATCTGTTTACGTGTAGGACCGCCTGAAGATTGTTGAACTACATATTTCATAAATGTATTTGAATCGTTGACTGATGTTGATGTTGAATGCGTTTCCGTTTGATCATAATATTTTAAGAATATATCCGTATTTTTAAGAAAGTATGTAGACACAGAATCGCGTTCCAACAATTTTTGTTTCAGTTTTTGAATATCCGTATAATTTTTAACGCAATCCAGAGTATCTGTAGAATCAGATAATTGCAAGGCCCTCAATTGCTGTTCTAATGATTCTTTATCTGTTTCTGAATCTTTTAAGGAAGACAAGACCGTTTGATGAACTGAATCCAGCGTTCCTCCTAACCCTTCTTGCTTGACTTCACGAGAACGTTTCACACGAAATGTATCGCTCATTTATAGTATTTCCGAAACATTCATTAAATAGCTTGAAGCAACAACAGAAATCCTAACGCAATAAAAACTGGTACGGCTGATTCTTGATTGGAAAATGATTCAACATTCTTACATGCAGAAGGATCAACTTTCTGACATAAATCAGGATCGTAATCCGGACTCAGGGTAGTATTCAAGAATCCGTTAGAGACTCCTGAAGAAACGGGACACGAGTAACATTCACATGTAGGAACAGAATCGGCGGACAGCGAATTAAATAGAGAAACCGGATTCAATCCTTCTACATCCTGAATCATTCCGGGAATCAGACCATTGAAATCTGAAGCCAAACTACCTAGATCACGACGCATAGATTCAGGAAGAGCCTCTGCTGCGTCTGTGACGTTATTTACATAATTAGAACGGGATTGAGAAGATCCGTCAGGAGCCGTACACGTTCCACCAGTTTTCACAAAGAATCGGTTTCCCATTGCAGGACCACTGATCAAATACGTAACGTATGTTGCAATACCTTCAATGTTACGACCAATTTGAGCAAAGGATCCATCTGATCCAACTCCTAAGGCTGAAGGACTTTGAATGTTATCTACGTAACTGTAGGATGGACCCATCACAGATGAAGATCCGGTTCCTCCAGCTACTGAAGACCATAGAGAGTTATCCATTATTTAAATGATCAGAAACATCTTTTAGGAATTTGGGGTTCTGGTATAAACAGGGTCTCTGCTTTATCGTACCCAAGATAACATCTTTGAGGGTGTATCCAAAAGTTTCACATACGTAGAGCAAGGCTAAAAATCCGCTACGATTCATTCCCATCTGACAATGAACATAAACACGTCGTGAAGATGGATCACGAAGAAATTTATCCATAGTTTCTTTGAATTTGGGGTACCATTCCACGATACTGACGTCTGGAGAATCTACCGCTTCAATACATTCATACTTATCTGGATTTCTACTTCTGAACCAGTCTGGTGAATGTTCAGGAAAGGCACAATTGATCACATGAGTAATGTTATATTTACCTGCAAAGGTTGAAGTCAGCATTGAACCTGAACCTACTACAATGTTAGGATGAAACAACGCAGGCGGGTCTAAAAGAGCCCCACGTGAGTTGAAATGAAAAAGACTGAGGTCCATTTAGAATAAGGTATGAAAAACGGCTGTAAATACATACGAGAGCACGACTGCTGCCAGTCCTAGAACTGCTGCACCAGAATAGGATACTGTTCCTCCTGATGTATACGAGTTAGGAATGTACTGCAAGATGAGAGTTCGTGGAGTTGCCAGAGAAATAGTGAACGCAGCCAAAAAGTAAGCCATGTAACCTAGAAGACTGCGGACAGAATATCTCAAAATATTGAATTGAGGAGCATAATCGGGAGCCGGTTTAGTTTGCTGAGGTATAGGAGAACTAAATGGATCACCGCCGCCTGTAGTCAATGGAGAAAACTGTTGTTGAACAGGGGCATTTCCCAGGAGATCGGATAAATCAGTAGCGTCCATTTATTTAACAGATGTTATTTCACACGACGTATCCTCCACGCGATATGTGACGCATCGTCCGTCGGCCTTGACAACCTTTCCTTCAATTTCTGATGGATTCATAGCCAAAATTTTCTGCCAACGGATAGGACGATGAAACAGCATCACAGACAGACCGATGCCGACCAAGAAGGAAAAAAAGAATTCAGATTTTGGATTATGTAAAACGTTTCGAATCATTTATTACACCTAAAGAAATAGCATCAGAGGTACACGAAGTCTCTTCGGATACGACTCTAACACAACCACCTTTTTGCGTTCTGAATGTAGAGACTCCGGGACTTGGTAATGACGGTACAGCACGAAAGGGTGGATCAAAAATAGACACAATAAACAGACCTACAATAAATCCCCCAAATACCCACATAAGGGATAACATTTATTAGATAACCCCACAATCTATTAGGCGCCCTGAAGTTTCAGGGAAACCACAGTCCAAAAAGGGATAGTTATCCTCGGGAAATCCACCATCAATCAATGTTATTATTACAATACTATCTTCGCACTGGCAAGGTGGGTTGGGGATGTAGACAATTGGATTCAAATCTGGGATACATGGAATAACGCCATTTGAAATATTATTAAAAACAACATGATTATCAAATTGAACCTTAGAGGCTTGTGCGAGAGTACGAACTCTGACTCTGTTGATGTAACCCGATGCAGACATCTTACTTCTTTAGTTTTCGTTTAGGTTTAATTATAGGTTGTGGTCCGGCTTTTAATTCATTAAAACGCTGACGTGCTTGTTCGATACTCAAACCCCTGTACACTACTTCCAGTTTCAGTTTGAGGAAGTTGTCCATATTGTACTCCAGAAGGTACATTTTTTACGGCGTTCATCCACGGTGTAGCCTTATAATCAATAAACTCTGGTGCGGCAGGTGGATTTGGATTGTATGAATAATACAGAAAGAAAAAGAAACTACCCAGAACTAGAACTAGAGAAATCAAATTGAATCCAAGAGAAAACCATGAGTCTCTGATCTGTCCAGATTTGATCAAATTATTTTCTAATCGTAATCTAGACGTTTCCTCAACTAAATTAAACATCTTGCTAACTAGTAAGTGAATAAAATGATCCCAGCAACCGTATTGCTTGGGAGTATGGCCGCTGGGGGCTTAGGGTTATATCTCAGCGGATCTACTGGTCCTAGTACTGAAATAGCAACCCCAGTCGAACAACCTATCGCTGATGAAGTTTCTAGACCAATACAGTATGTTTCCCCTCAACAAGAACCTGAAGCATTGCCGGAGATTCCCGAGAAAACTCCTGAACCTGTAGTTGAAGTTCCCCAGAAAGTTCCTGAACCTGAACCTGAACCTGAATCTCCCGTATCTGAAGCAGTTCCTGAACCAGAAGTTGCCAAACCAGTACCTGAGGTTCCCGAATCTCCTGAAGAAGAGCCTACGGCAGTACAAGGTGTACAACATGGTGGATTTGGTCGGCCTACCTGGGCACCTGTTCGTACACAACAACCTCTGATTCAAGTATTAGGATTAACAAACACTCCTGTGGCTAACATTGTATCTACTGTAACAGGCTCCAAAACACCTCAACAGATACAACAGGAATTGGTAGAAGTTGACAGACAATTGAGAACCTTGAGAGTTAAAGAATTTAACCTAAGTGCCGAAAAAACAACGTCTGGAAATGCATTAAATAATCGTATTCAAGACCCGAGTGCACCACCTGGTACAATGAAACCTGCAAAGATAGTTCTGAACGCACAAAAACAAATTTATTTACGTAATAAAACACTATACGATTTCAATACTGCTCAGATCGCAAAATTAATTAATAAAAAAGATGATTCTGATGAAGTGGATAACAGGACATACAAGGAACAATACAAAGAATTTTATGCGGCTCAAGGAGAAGAACCGAATGAATTTGATGATAGATCAAAGAAAGAAAAACTGTTCAAGTACATGATTGATAACGATTCTAAATTACCAACTGAATTAAAAGTAAGAGGAAAGAAGACCAACAAAGGTCAACCAATTGCTGTAGATAATTGGTGGGGTAGTCTTTCTCAAAAACCAGGAGGTTCTTCAGGAGATGCTGGTAAATTAGGTTCTCTTGTCACTGAACAAGGTAAAGCCTATGAAGCCTATTCTAATGCAGAGTATGAAATTGATACAATTAATAGAACTCTAGCAGGTGCTCACGATACATTCGAAGAATCATCAAAAGAGTTGAAAGAAATATCTACAAAAATTAAAGAGTTTGAAGCCAAACGTAGTCTTCTTCTTGAAGAACTTTCAAAATATCAACCTCCAACTTCCTTTTGGGACTCTAAACAATCCAAACTTGAAGTTAAACGTCCTCTTCCTTCAGGTGAAGAATTATCACGATTAATGGCTAAGTATAAAGATATTGAAGAACAAATTAAAGAAAAACAGGAGGAAATTGATGAGTATATTTCAAACCATTTATCTGATCAAACTGGATATCCTTTAGATAGTCAAGACTACGTAAACTTAACGGGTAAAGCACAAGGGGGTTTTGGAGCACAGGCTGGTAAGATTACGATGGTTGTATTGAAGGCTGAGCGCGAGAAAATCATTGCTGAAATTGAAGGACGATCTGTATCACAGAAAGAAGCCATACAAAAAGAGATTGCGAACGTAAGATCTTGGAAAGATATGATTCGTTCTTTAGAACTAGATCCTAAAAAGGAGAAGAAATATTTAGATCCTAAAACGATTGCCTTATTCTCTGCGTTTGAACTGATGATTAGTGCAGAAGAATCTGTAATTCAAAAGAATATTCAATCATATTATGATACATTTTCTAAAGGATCCAATTCTCTGGTCACAACATCTGGTTTGACAACATTATTGAGAGTATTTAATTCTATTACTGAAGATGCTACAGGATCTGAATGTAAATGGAAAGTGGGAGATGAAATTATATACGATACCGACAGTATAACCCAAGCTACTGCAAAAACTTCACCGGATCAAGCCTTAGTAAATATTGACGGAGATCTGAATAAGGCTATTTTTGGAACAGTAGTCAGAGTGAGAAATATGGGAGATAAGGTAAATGTATGTACTGAATTACGAATCAAAGTTTCCAGTGTTAATAATGTCAATGTAATTCCTGGAGTTGGAACTGGACCTGCAAGGCGAACTATTAGTGGATCTGTAGACGGAAATGCTAACAAGGAAATTGTCATTGATTTGATGAAAGGAACAACTAAATATGATTTGGAAAAACTTGGTGACAAAAAACCTTTTGAAACCTATAAAGCGAAACAAGAAGAACGATTAACTGCATTTATCGATAAATTGAAACGAATTAATGAAGATTTAAATCCAAAATCAGACTTGAAAAAGAAGATTGAACTACTAGAAAAACAATTAACTGATTCCGCTCTCCCATATTTTAGTGTAGGAACCGTCTCATTCCTAAATATTTTTGGGAAAGGGCAGAAATATATTCAAGGTGTAATTCGTTACTTGAAAGAACAAGATATTCGATTGATGTTGGAAACAGTAGGAAGTCTATTATTTTCGAGCCTTCCCTCCTTTTTTGCTCAAATTATTCAAGGTATTAAAGATTATTCTGAAATTAGAACAGCAATTTCTCAATTGAAAAATTTGATTTCAGAAACAGCATTAACTATGGGACGTAATTACCAAATTCCTCCAAGAGAAATAGAAAGAGTTAAAGAAATTATTCGAAGTTTAGAGTCATCTGCCGATACGTTAGCCGATCGTAAAACTCTAGTTGCTCAAGTAAAGAGACAGCAAATAGATTTTAATACTTTAGATGAGGCTGGCCAACCCACTGGAGATATGATACGAGTAACTGTTGGTGAAGAAATGCTAAAATATAATAAAACAATCTGGGCTCGTTTAAAAGAATCATTTGGAGCAGGAATTGGATTAGGTTCTTTACCTACTGCCAAATGGGAATTGTGTGACAGAAATACTCCTGGCGCTACTCCATTTTTGGCTACACTGGTTACAGGAGGAGCGGTTCAATTATTTTGGAAAAGAACTGATATTAGCGCAGCAACTGATGATGTAAAACGAGAAGCAAAGGGATCCATGATTAGCACAGTATTGAAACTAGTTTTTGTTGATGGATTGGTAACACTTCCTTTAGCTGTATTAGTCATGCTTCCAGGGGCATTATTGTACAGTCTCTATTCTATGCTCAGCAGTTCAGTTCAATATGTAGGAAATAGTTTAGAAGAACGTACAAGAAGAATTAATACTGCTAAACTTGAAGAATTACGAGAATTTCGTATCTTTCTTGCCGGATATTTGGTTAATCGCGATTTTAGTCAAACTTCAGGAACAGAACAAGAAATTAGAGAAGCACATGGCCGACTTGTAGCCGATATTAGTGGATTTTTGGAACGAGTTGATGGCGATCAAATCCCTCTTGCTGAAGAAGATAATTTTAGAACTATTGTGGTCGAACGTGCTAATCTAGATTCTTTACTAGGTCCTAAATCTATACTCGCCAATTTTTTTAGACCTGGAGCACCTCAACCAGTACCAGCGGCGGCTCAACAACCAGTACCTCAACAACCAGTAGTACCAGGACCTCAACCACAACCAGCAGCTCAACAACCAGTAGTAGTACCTCAACAACCAGTAGTACCAGGACCTCAACCACAACCAGGACCAGCACCTCAACAACCAGTAGTACCACCTCAACCACAACCAGGACCAGCACCTCAACAACCAGGACCTCAACCACCACCAGTAGTACCAGGACCTCAACAACCAGTAGTACCAGCAGCAGCATTACCAGCAGCACTACCAGCGGCAGTACCGGCAGCACCAAGACAGACATTGGTAGAATATCTTATGATAATGTTAGCCCAATTAGGACAAGCAATTAGAAATACAGGGGCACCAGTAGACAGATTTCGTGTGGGCGTTCGAGTTTTTCTTGATGGTAATAATGCTGTAACATATACCATTAGACAAGTTGGGACAACAGTAGAAGGTGATAAGGTGTATACAATTGAAGATGGAGCTGGACTATCACAAAATGGTATTGCTGAAGATAGACTTACACTATACACTGCACCACCTCAGCAGGCTCCAGATCCAGCTGAAGCAGAGCGTTTAAGACGAGAAAGAGAAGAAGCAGAGCGTTTAAGACAACAGGCGGAAGAAGCAGAAAGGGTAGCAAGAGAAGCAGCGGCAGCAGCAGCGGCAGCAGCAGAGGAGGAAAGAGAAGAAGCAGAAAGGGCAGCAAGAGAAGCAGCGGCAGCAGCAGCGGCGGCACAAGCGGCGGCAGCAGGACCTGGAGCAGCAGCACCTGTAGCAGCACCTGTAGTGGATCCGGCAGCAGCAGCGCCAGCACCAGTTAGACGATGGGATCTAGGTCTTCCTGTAATCAGTTTCTATGCTTTATTTGATGAAAATTCTGGGGTATACAACTCTCTAAAATATATTTTTCAGGCATTTACAGTATTTAAAACTTGGGAATTTAATTTTAATACTTGGAAAGGTGGAGATAAAGCATCTGCTGAAGAATGGGAAAAATTTTTCAAGGAGGCTCGTACGTTTGTAGGTGAGCGACCTGAAATTAGAAAGAATGATCAGTATCTAGATGTTCTGGGTATTGATATTTACAATGATCCTGGTAAAGGTGATGAATCTGGACTCGCCAGTATTAACATTACCGAAGATGAAAAACAATTTTTAGCAACAAATGGAATTAAGTCCCTTCAAGATTTCAATTTATCCATTCTACAAACTACAGGTAGTGTTTGGAAAACAGGTAATAACATTATCAGTAAAATTTCAGAATCTACAAAAGATATCGATGCAATTTATGATAAGATTGATGAATTTGTAGATTTTGTTAATATGAAATTTGGTGAACTGTCGATGTTTACAGGTGGAATTGTTTTAGCTGTATTAGGAAATATAGGAAGAAAAGGAGATTGGTCTGCATTAATTGGTCCAGGTTGGGAAAATGTCTTTAATATTGTAGGTTTTTTTGCATATTGTGGTAATGGACTCCTGATAGGAGCACAGTGGATTGGACGTGGATTAGAAACGGCTAGATTAGCCATAGCACAGGGATTAAAATTTGCCTATGAGGCTATAGGAAAGACATTAACGGAGGCCGGTAAGGTTTTAGCAGCTGGAGCATTTATCGCACTTCAATCTATAGGACAAGGACTGGCATTTGTGAAAAATGGAGGATATGTAATCGCTAAATGGTTATACGATTCATTGCCTAGTTTACAAAGAGTTATAGGAGGATTAGGAGCTGCATTATTATTTGTGGCAACTCCATTTGGTTATGTATATCAATTTACCATAAAAGCTGTAACTGCATCTGGAATTACAGTTGGACGATTTATTCTGAATATTGGTGTTGCTGTGAGAACAGTATTTGAATTAACAAAATTAATGTTTACAACAGTAGTCTATGGAATTACTATACCTATTTGGACATTACTTGTTTGGGGTGGTTACGGTATTGTGTATAAAGGAGTTGTTTGGAATCTGGTTATTCGACCATTAATTGGAACAATTAAACTTATTTGGATGGCAGGTAAGAATTCAGCAGGTAGATTAATTTGGAACAGTGCAGATATTACTGAAACTGGAAACTGGTATAGATATTTAAATGGTAATCAAAAGAAAGTTGTACCTCCAGTAGCACCTGTAGTAAATCCAGCAGCAGCAGGAGTGGGGCTAGTAAATCCAGCGGAAGAAGAAGAGCAAGTTAGATTGGGACCCTTTGTCAGGCTGAAGGCAGCATCTTTAGCAAAATATCCAAATACTTCAGGATTAAAATACGGAATGAATAATCCAGGATCTAATCGAGTTCGTGTTGGAAAAATTATTAACTCATTTAATCAGGGAGGAATTCAAATGATAAAAGTTAGATGCTATAATAAAGTTGCAGGAGTGTACAAACAGATCACCACAGCAACATATGCAGAAGAAGATTTAGAAACTGCTGAAAAACCAGATGGATTTCCTGATAATTTATTAGGTGGCTACACTCGCAGACAGCGTGTTCGTGGGATGCCCAGTAGACTCAAGACCCGCAGAACATATTGATTAGGTTGACAATCGCATAATGAAACACCCGTTGTTCGGGTAGCGAGTAACAGACGTACGAACTCGTACTGCTCTTGACGTGTTAATTCGGATAAACACACGTGAAGAGTATTTGTTTTATAAATCAATGATTCACGAAGAATATCCATTATACGCTTGAGTAGATGAATCTCTAAACGGAAAAAAGTCACCCGAGATAACTAGTTTCTCAGCAACAAATCCATGGCTGTGACACTATGAGAACCTCCCAGTAGTGCACACCATTCTTTGGATCTTGTTTGGGAATAATCTTGTACTTCCTCAAAGCCTTGAACTCGCTGTATTGAACAGCAAAGTTCTGAAGTTTGCTATTGATGTCGACATGTGTAACAACCAGCCTCAACTGCTCTGCTATCACACTGTCAATCTGCTCTCTAGACACGCCTGTTATACTGTCTTTCAGTTCTTCAATGCTTGGACCGGTCAACTCGTGAAGTCTCATGCAGAACTTGCCTGCTCTCAACTCGTCGTAGTCCAACATCTTTGCCATCTTAAGTACCTTAGCAATCAATACCTGGTAAATCTTTCCAATCATACCTGTCATGGCCTCAGCAATCTTTGACTCGTAATCCATGGCTGAAAGGTTTACCTGCTCTTTTTTCATCAGAAATTAATCCATTTTAAATAGAATTCAAGGGTTTGGAATAGGGATTGTTCTGATGGGCTTCAACTACATATGGACTAGTACGTTCTAGGTGAACATCTTGCTGTAAAGGTTCATTGTAGCGATAAGAACCTAGATGTTCAGAACCAGATGTTACATAACTGGTAGGAACGTTGAATCGGGTAGCATCAGATAAGACAGATTCATCTTTACGTGTGTGAACAGAAATCTGGTGAGCACCAATAGAATTACCAGATCCTTGAGGACCTGCAGGACCTGGACGACCATCTGCAGTTAATTTCATGAATTCTTGGAATGGTTCCGTAAATGCACGTAAATAAGTAGACCATACACCTCCTGCACCATTTCCTGATCCGTAATATTGTACAGTTGTAGAATCGCGTGCCTGGTCTTTTAGAGGAACTTCGGGGTACATTGCATTCGCTACTTGTTGACCAACGGTAGTATTCGCACGTTCCATACCTAGAATAGCAAACTTATCAGGTCTGTTTTTATTCACAGGTGCCTGAATACCTGGCTTAGTTACTGCTGCAGCACCAGGAACAGGTTCAGTGGAAAAAGTTACTTTAGGTTTAGTAGCAATACGTAATTCATCAGTAGTTGGAGGCAAAGCGTATTCACGTCCCGCATCCTGTTGGTATCCACCAGATCCTAAATTCGTGTATCCGGCATTCAAACCTGGTGCTACCTGAGTCTGATCAATAGGGAACGTGTTACGCATTTGAGTACCTGCATCCATACGTGACTGAATAAAATCAGATTCTACTTGCTGACCAAAAGGATTACCAGTTCCAGTTTTCACATCAAAAAATGATTGAGTTTCGCGTTTCTGGAAATACTCTTTACCAGCACCCGTATGATTATCCAGAAGTTGATCCGTGGCACCTGAATACATAGATTGGGTTACACGGGCACCAAAAAAAGGAACTTGATTGGAATGTCCTTTACCTTGCTTATGCACAACAACGTCCGTATGTTGAGGAGTAGGACGTGGTTGTAAACTGAATTCTTCTCTAGGTTCTTGAGTTGCCAGCATATAGCCTACAGCCCCTAATCCCATAAGAAGAGCAAGTTCTATCATTTGTATTGGGTATAGAATACTTTTCCTTCAGGTCTACCCGATTGTGCCTGTATAGGAAAAATACCATGACTAGGATTTTTGGAGATCAGCCAATTCATCACACGATGATTCTGTGATTGTTCGGATGCTGGAGGTGGAACAGGGATTTTTTCTTCAGGTGGTGGAGTCCAGACCCCTTTTTTGATTGGTGTACTCAATGCGTAACTCCACATTTATATATCATTATACAATCTTTTCCCTAGAGATCCGACATCATCGTATGCTGCTGAAACATCACTCTGTATAGCCTTTCCGGTAGCAGCAGGAACCAGTGCTCCTGACCATTCTGTGCGATTAAAAGGGGATAGCAGTGTAGAGTGCAAAGACTTCTTGAATCTGTCCACCATGGCATCAAAAGATTTGGAATCTGTGCCAGGTAAAGGTGCAGGAAACGTAGTTCCGCGATTAGGAGGTTTAGGACCAAAACAGTTGACACCGAATTTCAGTTTGGCATCAAAATATCCACCATTGACACCTGGGTGACCGCAAGCCGTTCGTTTCGTTTCAGAAGGTTCTTGTTGCAGAGCATTCCAGGTTGATTGTTGAGTGGGGTAGAGCGCCATTCCACCTTGAGACCAACCGTAGCCACACCATTCGGCTCCTTTCATGAAGGCATCCTGAATTTGATCATAAGAAGCCAATTCAGATTTCATAGCAGCACAGACTGCAGGTGCTTCTTCGTATGTCCAGTTATTTCCGGAAACGTAGAACACTTCTTTAGTTTCCAGAGGAGTATGTGTCTTTGCAGGAGTAGGAGATGGACCATTTTCATGGAATTGTACATCTATTCCTGTATTTGTAGATTTAACATCAAAGACTCCAAATACGTTGAGCAGATAAGAAACTAGCGCAGCAACCAGAAGAACAACGACTACACTCATAATAGATCCTGACATAAACCAGGATAAAATTGCTATAACCACTAGAGAAACTACCGATACAGAAATTACGACGGGTAAATCCATCTTTATTCATGAATCTGATAATAAATCAACATCCTCATCGTGTGAGATAAAGGAAACTCGTTAGGTTTATGTTCTGTTATACGGGAATCATCAAGAGTCCACCAGGGTTTACCTTGTCCATCACGACCGTACGCCCACCAATGGGATCCATTGTACGACAATACACTGAGAAGCATATATTTGCGTCCGTTGATGTTCAAATTACTACAGTATTCCGTTCTCTTTTGCTGTTCTGTATACACATGTAAAAGTAGAATTTTAGGGAAGGAGGACAAAAGTAGTTGTTTATTGTAAGGTTCGGAACATCGTTCACAACGAGAACCTTCAGGACTTGTTTCTTTCACCTCGTGAGCAATACAATCAGAAATTGTCTTTCCAATAGAATCTGGATATAATGAAAGTTCAATTTTAGTATCCTTTTTCTCTGACATGTATTCGCATTTTGTACATTTAATTTTATCCACAATGGAGAACTTACACAGATCTTCTAGCCAAGAAACTTTATCTAGAATGTAGAGAAGCAATTCGTGAGAATCAGCAGTTCCGCGTCCGGTAGGCAGAGAGACATTTTTCACAGACTCAAAAAATTCTTTGAGTCCTTCAGTTCCTTTTGATGTCCAGATTTTCTGTAATGCCATTTCTAGAGGATTTTCAGGATCAGCCTTTCCTTCATTAAATTTTTGCTGAACATCCGGAATTCTGAATAATCCTTGTAAACAAGCATTTACCCAACAACTTCCACGATGATTTCGCAGCGGAAACATATTACTTGTTGCTAAGACTTGTTTCTTTAAGTCAAAACGAATAAATTTTTTATGATTAAGATCTCAGTACATTTATCATGCTACTACGTATTTTAGCGCTCTACGTTATCGAGGCACTTGCTATCACTCCGCCAAGAGTGGAAGATGCAATGCTGAGACTTGAGCGCAAGTCGTACGAGATGGAGGAAAATTCTGGCATGTGTATGGTTACATACGCCAGTGATCCAAGGACAGGAGACTCTGTGACATGTTATACACAACTACAGGTCATCAACTTTATCTTGTGGTCTGTTATCTTAATTGGGATGGCAGCAAGATGTGGTAAGTAGTTTACTGAATCAGGCGTATACAAAGAAATGCTCTTTGTATATTTTTTTCTTGAATCATTCTCTGAAATCCGGAAGCAAATTGATATTGATTTATCCATGCTAAGTTCTGAACTTCTTGCAGATGAATGTGATCGGATTCTGGATCACCATTCTGATAAAAAGATCTTTTTAGGATATCTGGAACCGGGATGGATGTTGGATCCCAAACATGATGCGCGTATACGCCGTTTGATTCGAAAGTTTGATGTTTACATGGTTTGTGTATTTCCTGAAAGTCTGTCTTTCTCGTGGAAAAACGAAATCAGTCTAGTGTATCTAGATTCTAAGAAAGATGGATCTTCCCAAATTGTCCACCATGGTCATTCTGTACAATCTGAATGTAAAGTTGAACACGAGCATCCTGCTTGAACAACTTGCTTTGGATGATAAGATCATTAAAGTGGAAAAGAAAGGATTCCTAACACGTGGAACTTCTCTACGTGATAAAGTCAAGAAACGATCTAAGAAGACCAAAGAGAATGCTACCGGTTTCGGTCGCAATTCAATTACTGTAGTCTCATTGAACGATGGGGAGGGAACTCTTCCGCTCAAAGAAATTACAACTAAGATCTTCCAGAATGGGGTATTCCATATGACAGGAGTTCTTGATCCGGGGTACGATTCTAGTACTCTAAATTATCTCATGTCAAAAATCTGGGCAATTCCCGAATCTCTAACAAATTCTCCTCCCGAATGGAAGGTAGAAAAACGACGTGTGGTCCTGATGAATTATGTTACAGAACTTTCTCCAAAGGCTACTGTAGCACGCGAAACGCTCACCAATAATATTAAGGCTCTCAAAGATTCACAAATCGTGGCATCATATGATCCTGATGTCTATCCTGGTGTGAAAATTCAGTTTGTTGATCGTAAATGGACCGCAAAAATATTCCGTACAGGAAAAATGATTCTCACCGGAGTGGTATCCCCTGAAGACTGTTTGCAGTTTACTATGGAACTGAATTCCCTGCTTAAGAAAACTCTGATTAAATAATTGTCAGAGACAAGAATAATGTACGGGTTTCTTGTGTGTGGACCTCCGGGTGTTGGAAAATCTAGTCATATTTCAGATATGCTGAAAAATTCTGGACTTAAGGGGAATAATATTATTGATCCCGATCAACTTGAAGCACCTACGCATTTAGAAAAATCCGAAAAAGCATTGGAACTTGTGAAAGAATCCATCAATAAAAAGAAGTCATTCGTCTACGTGGCAACATGTGGAGGACTGAAAGTTGTGATGTCTTTATTAGCAGCAATGAAGTCAGGAGGATTCAGAACTATAGTAGCCATTCCGTATACGAAACTGTCTACTGCTCTGGAACGAATCAAAAAACGTGAACAGGTAACTCCCGAAGAAGTAACCCGTGATTTACACGCCTTTTTTGCTACAAAGGCAGAAGCGTATATGAAATTGAGAAACCTAGATGAAGTCTATCTGTATAACAACGAAACAGAATTCAACTTGTTGTTTTCAAGAAAAAAGAAAAAGATTGTTTGTACAGGTGGTGATTTCTATTTTGATGTAGCCAAGTATTGCTAGTATGTGAATACGCTTTTATATCGCATATCTTCATCTAACTTTGTTCTCTGTTTTAAAAACTCAAAATACTTTTTAGATAGATTATATTCATTAGGTTTCTTAGTCTTTAAAGCTTCTAAACGAATCTTCATAATCATACCAACTTGCCAAATACGTTTATGAGGATATTTTTTTGCTTTATAGAGACGTTCTAATCTATCAATTGTTTGTTTTACATCATTAAGTGTTGTGTATTTTATAGGTATAGTATCGCTTGGATCTTTATCGATATACACATCAAACGACTCCTTAGGATTTTGAGGATTATAAAGAAAACGTTTTTTAGAACGTCGTAATGTTTTCATTGTTCTATTTGTATAAAATTAAGTAACCCGGGCACCATCTGTTTGCTGAGGCATTTCTGACCATTTAATCAGAATGTAATAACAGCAAATGAATTGACCTACGGTTAGACAGGAGAGTAGTCCTAGCCAGTAAATTGTATACTTAAATCCTGAAGTCTGTAAGAATTCAATGCGATCTCCGCTTAGTCCTACGACGAGAACTAGTGCGAGAACGAGACTTCCTATGGCGCCGCTTATGATTCCTATGGTGGCGTCCATTTGTTCTAGATCTACGTTTTCTTCCACCAGTGGAAACACGATGAGGAGTCATTTTTCCCAGACCGTCGTACACCGCACCTGTACGTAACCCTGCATTTGTTTGCAAAATATTTTTCATATTTGTGGTCTGATCCACTCCTGGAATTGTTCCGCCTTGAATAGTGGAGGAATGAGGAACTTCAGCGTATCCACCGCCACGCATAGTTACTCCAGCTGCTTTAGCATGTCCGGCTTGAGCCTTGATTGCTGCTGCTGTTTTTGCTGCCCCGTGTTCAAGTAATCCACCTTGAACATTAGACGTATACCCAGGATGTAATTGTGGTAAGCCGGAAGCAATCATGCGACCATTTGCGTCCGCGTGCATTGGAGCGGGAGATAAGGCCATCTTAATGTATATCTTAGAATTAAATGAACGCAACTCAGATTCAAGCATTGGTACGTAATATGGATGAATCTTTTCGTCGTCATAAACGTATCAAAGGCCAACCTGAATACCAGCAAAAGATCGCAGAAGAGAATCAGGTTTTATACAACGAGTATCCCTCCATTTTCAAACTTCATATGGAAGGTAAGTTGGATGATACCTTTTTCTACATGCTAGGTATGCGACGCAAGATTGAAAAGGGTGAACTGACAGAAGAAGAAGCATCAGTCGAAGTAGGTAAGAAATTGTTCAGAAGATTCGTAGATCCTGTAGTGAATAATCTTCCTGCAGTCACGCCCGTGTCCTACGAAGAATATTATAAAGAAAGTACTAAATGAGCCAATATGTGACGTTGGAGTTCAAACGTGGTACAGCCTCAAAGTGGACAACTGTAAATCCTACATTGGCACCAGGTGAACCCGGATTTGAACTAGATACTGGAAAGTTAAAAATTGGAACAGGTGCTACTGGATGGAATGGTCTTCCGTATTTGACGGTTGCTGGTGGTACAGGAGTAACAGGAAAGGATGGAGTTACAGGAAAGGACGGAGTTACGGGAAAAGATGGTGTTACGGGAATGAATGGTATAACAGGAGTAACCGGAAAAGATGGAGTTACTGGTCCTACAGGAACTGTAGCTCCATTTATAGCCCCCCTAGTTTATGCAGGGGGAATTTTCGGAAATGGATTTAATTATTCGCCAGATGGAATTACATGGTTACCCTCACAAAATGGATCATCTATATTTTTATCTGGAACTTGTAATTCAATAGCAACAAATGGATTTATGTGGATCGCAGGTGGAATTAGTACCAACAATACTTTAGCATATTCTTATGATGGAATTAGATGGGTAGGATTAGGAAAAAGTATTTTTTCTTCTCGGTGTTCTTATGTTATATGGGGAGGGAGTAGATGGATTGCCGGTTGTTCCGGAACAAATTTGATAGCAACTTCTACAGATGGAATAAGTTGGGTAGTGGTGTATGTTAGTGCTACAGGAATGAATACAACGTGTGATTTTATAGCTGGACCTCATACTTCTGGGGTTATTGTTGCGGCAGGAGGAGGTGCGGTATTAGGTTCAGGTTTACTTATTTATTCATCTGATCAAGGCCTTAGTTGGTCTGCATCAAATGGAACATCTATCAATCAATTTACAATTGTTGGATCAAATAGACAAGTTTTTATTGCTGCAGATAGTGGCTCTCCAATTTTACTTCGCTCAACTAATGGAATTACTTGGAGTCTAGGACCTACAAGTACACTTTTTCAACTAAATCGTTCTTTTGGATATTCGGGTACTACGTTATTACTTGGTGGTTTCGGAATAGTAGCGGGACAAAATTTATCTAGGTCAACAGATAATGGATTAACTTGGAATATTGTAGATACAAGTTCAGTTACAAGACTAAAGGACGTCACAGTTGATGCTATTACCTGGACCGGAACAAATTGGATAGTTGCTACACAAGATCCAAGTAATGGGGTTACAGCTTGGTATTCACCCGATTTAGTTACATGGACACCTTCTTCGTTAGTAAATGAACGGACGCTTGCTCTGACAACAGGAATAGTGCCGTGGAATACTCCCTTCCCTGTAACAGTAACTGAAGCAATTATACGATTGGCATCTAGATTAAGTACTAACTTAAGCATTAAATTCTGAGCGTAAGTTCATTAAGATTTTTCCGAGTTGGTTTTGACCTTTCCATTTCGTAGGATCTTTAGATAGTTCTGTTGCTGCAGAAGTTCCGATTCCCCAGAATGAATCACGAGCATCAGCCTCACCTATTTTTTTCTCACCTGTTTCCAGTAATTGTTTCTGCAGTTCTGGATGCTGCACAAATTTAGCACGAACTCCACGTGCCATGATTTCTATTCTACGCGCATCCCATTGTTCTTTGATAAAATTCTTAACCTTTTTCCCTAGAGCCTTGACTGCTTTTCCTGAAGGAGTTTTTGCAATCTTGTCAAGAATTTCCTGATCACCAAACTCAGCAGCTTTCATGGATTGAAAGTAATGTTCAACGGTAGGATACTGTTTGGATTCAATTTGAATAGGATACTCTGCTTGATTATCTAGAAATTTGTAAGGTCCTTTATCTTCCCCTGGTCCATGAAACAAGATGGGCAGATCTTTCTCATCAACTATTTTTAGTTTACGTTTCTTTTTCTCCTTAGGCTCCTCCTTCTTCTCAGTCGCCTCCTTAGGCTCCTCAACCTTTTCTTCCTTCTTAGGCTCCTCTTGAGTCTCCCCAGTCGCCTCCTTAGGCTCCTCTTGAGTCTCCTTCTTCTCAGTTTCATCAGTCGCCTCCTTCTCTTCCTCCTTAGGTTTCTTCTCAAAGACAAAGGTACGATTGAGAAAGGAGAATTCTTGCTGTTGAATGTTCAGACCATCTTTATACAAATCACGAAACAGTTTAGATTCTTTTAGTTGCCATCCTTCTTCATCAAAGATCGAAACAACTTTGTCAAATGGAACCAGATACTCTTTCTTTGTTTCAAATGATTCCATAGATACAGTAATACCTAATCCAAAGCGATCAGACCACATTTCTTCATCCTCATACTCTTTTTGATATTCGCCTCCAATATCTTTACCATTCGTGAATCGGTGTGACTTCTTTCCTGCAAGAAGACCATACACCATTTTTCCATCCAAACAGGTTCCAAATAATTGTTTCGAATGACCAGTCACATTTTTGACAAAGACACGAAACACTTCTTCAGATTCACAAGCATAATGCATAACAAAATGACATGAAGAAGAATCAAACATCTTTAATCCAGAAAACTGTTCGAGATATTTCGTCGATCCTTTGCCACCTTCAAGAATACGGAATCGATCAGATTCTTGTTCGTATAAAGGCAAATTCATATCGCCTTTCACGTATAACACAAGAGGACGATACTGGGTAGGATTCATTTTCTTATCTTCAATGTATCTGCGACAAGCCTCTTTGATATTTGATTCAGAAGGTTCAATTCCCACTACTTTAGATAGACGAGCACGTTTCCATCTGTGCATATCACCACCTTGTCCTGATCCAAAATCAAGTAGGGTACTATTCTCAGATAACATTTCATACATATCATTCTTTATACGATTGTGAAAATCGTAACATTTGGCAAGAGCACGAGTATTACGTTTGATATCCATGATGTAATAGGTATCATCAAACTCATCAGGACTCAATGGAGCACTCACAAAGTTTTTGAGCATATCTTCAGTTACAGCAACATGAATAGAGTTCCAAATATCATCTGCTGTCAGTGAATCTTGGCCGTAATTGGATCCTGCTTTGAATTGTAATGTTTTCTCATAACGAGTTCGCATAATGATCCAACGTTCTTTGGTAGAATCGTAAGCACACTCAATGATCGTGTTGGTTTCTACACGATGACCTTCAGAATCTTTTCCCAAACCTTTTTCATCAACTGGAATCAGAATATTGTATGCATCTTCTTTTTTAGGATTAGTAGGTTGGAAATAGCCAGGTACACGTGGTCCAGAGACTTGAAGATCAGGAGGCAATTCACGAGGAATGTATTCACCGGTCATGGATTCGCAAGGATAGACAGATAGATCTCCTGCATTCTGACTCACAAACAGGTGACCTTCTTGAACTTCCGTTTCCAGAACAGGATCAAACGTTTTGCGATCCGTGAACTTCACTAGAAAATCAATACTGTTTTGATGAGGAGGTTTCCATTTGTAGACACGTTTCCATGTCGCACCTTTACGATCGGCTTCAGGAGCCACAGGAGATAGTTTAGGAGTAAAGATCAGACCATCTGTAGCATATTCATATTCCATCTCCAAAAGTTCTCTGATAGCCTTTTCCATAGTTGGTCCATCTCCTGCTTTAAAGAGTTTCTTTTCAATTTTTAGGGGTTTCAATGTAGGCTCAGAAACAAAGTCTTTCACATCTTCAACAAACTTATCTGCGTACTCCAATCTGGAATTAGGTCCCATTAAGGGAAGACTCATGGTATTTTTGCCCTTGTAATGGTAACAATCAAAGATACAGTACAGATTACGTTCAGGAATGTATTCGCCATCCATAAAGGTTCCATGATAGGCTTCAGGGGCTTTTAAGCCTGTCCATCGTACTTCTAGAGGTCTAGATGTAATGCGAAGAATCTTGCGATCACGGGCTACATACAAACCACAACGTTCACCATCTGCCTTGACAGTGACAGTATAACCTTCCCAGATAGAATGAGCACCTTCACGCATATGTTCACGTTTGAATGTGACCGGATTGAAGAACTTCATTTTGGACAAATTAAATTCACGCAAATAGGCTTCTTGATCGGTAGGACTCAGGATAAATTCGGATTTTTGGTAGGCTTGTACAATAGCTGTAATCAAACGATTCAGTTCAGATGCTAGAGCCGCAGATGTAACATTGGTATCCCGTTTCACAAACTCAATTTCCAGTTCGTATCTTGGATCTTCTTTGAGAACTTCACGTAAAGTTTGAGATTTGAGACGTCTAGATTTAATTAAGGAAAAGTCAATGCGAAAACATTCATCTTTAGTCAAGAATGAACGTCTGTTTAATATGCGGATACTCATAGTTTTAGGATCTGTTGGTGAAGCGTCCCAATCTTTACGTACCACCACTTCAGATCTCAGTTTCAAACGAGAGTATAAGTCCGGTAGTTCCAAATTATCTTTTGCTTGGTCACGATGATATAAAGACTTCTTTTGTACTTCTAGAGGAACACCTTTAAAGGAGTTTGTGGAACATACTTTCTGGATCAAATGCGGAGTTTCAATTTCTACACGAATGTCATCGGGGTAAGAAACGCGTAGCAAAGATGCTTCTGTAAAGGTTCCTGTAGATAGAGAACGCACTGCTTCCAGAATACGATCTGCTACATTTTTTGTCTGAATTTGTCCTGGAAGTATAGTACATTCCAGTTCAGCCTTCTTATCCGACTTAGCCACGTCGAATAATACTTCCATCTCTCTACTTATTTAGTAAGATGACAATCTAAGTTCGTTTTCTACCTTTCATATAAATGGCGAAGCAAAGAGGTGGTTCGCCGTTCACAGATAGTTGGTTTGAAATGCCCTTTTGGTTTTTATTCTTTTTGCTTATCATCACAGTAATCCTTCTGTGGCAATTTGGAATTTTTAATAAACCTGTAGCTATCGCACAACCTGTTAAGAGTATTCTGCCTGGTGTACAACAACAAGGAGTTCTGACTATTGTTGAAGCAATTCAATCTCAAGATGGTCTTTCTGCCGAAGTTACTTATTTTACAAAAAACACTCCCCAAGGTGCTAAGGTAATGTTGAGATTAATTCATACTGGAAATGATGGTGCTTTTGCTGAATTTCCTACCTCAGAAAAGCATACAACAGTCACTGTAAAAACACGTATAGGAAAATTACAGTTAAGACACTCGCTGGAAGGATATTTATCTTTAAATGATACACCGTTGAGTCCAGTACAAACTGTTCCTACTCAACCAGGCGCTCAAAACTCTTCCGGGTCTTCTGATCCTCTTCCATCCGCTTCTTCTGGTCCAGGCAAAAAAGCGTATACTTCTCCATCTCTTGTAGGCACTCACTAGACAAGTGCTCAGATGAAATCAAGACACCTCCTGGCGTTTTTGTAAGTTCGGTCGTATAACGTTGAACAATGCTATACAACTGTTGATGTTCATTTGCGTCTAGTTTATCAATCTGTTCCTTTAGGGATTCCTTCTGCTGCCGGTTCATTTATGTCTACAGGTTCCTTTCGCTTTAACTTCCTCTTCTTTGGTTCTGCAGTTGGTGTAATCACCACTCTCTTTTCATCTCCATCATCTCCTGAAGATACCTTGACTTCCTCTTCTCTAGGTTCCACAGAAAGCAGAGGCATCAATGGACCAGGCTGGATAGCAGATTTGAGACGACCAACCACATAGATATTCCGATCTTCTTGCTTGAACTCAGCACCCACAACTTCAAACTCGATTTCCTGTTTGAGTTCGACTCCTTCAAATTCAGCATTACCAATATGAAGATCACGAGGAATCAGGACTTTTAGAGGTTCACAATCTGCGTGAATTCCAATCTTAGATCTGAGGGATACCATTGCTTTAAAGGTTTGACCAGCATGGGGCAGACAAATATCGGCTTGAAAGTTGACATCATAATCAATTCCTCCTGTACGATAATTTGATCGACCTAGAGAATTACCTAGAATCACCAAACTTCCTGCTTGAATGAATCCTTCAGATGAACACCGTCCTTCAAAATGTTGTTTCAGTTGAGCAAGCAGAGCACCTTGAATATTCTTTTGAACATTTTTAGAGTTCAGGTGAACTTTGCGGACAAGATCTCTGCGCTCAAACAAAGGATCCATTCTTATTCTCTAGTGTAGAACTCCTTTAGATTCGTTTTTGATATTGGAAACGGAATCTTTTTTTATAGAATATCGGTTATCACTTATTTGACCATCTGTATTCTGTTTTACGCGCTTAACATGTCCGTAGAACTTATGCCGTGGAAGAAATCTGTGGGTATGCCCGCAGGGCCCACACTTGATGTGGAGAAGCAGGAGGTTCCGGCCACACTGCTAGGTGGGGGGAGTTCGGCAGAGCCGGCCGTACCCAGGACGGAAGAGCAGAAAATGATGACAGCTGGGTTTACCAGCCAAGTGATTAAGCTGACAAGAGGCGAGTGGGCGATCCTGGAAGAGGAGGACTTTACTAAGGAGGAGTGGAAAGCTTACTTTGCCCTACGGGGTATGGAGCAGAAGCAGGCCTTCGGGAGGAAGCGCTTTCCAAGGGTGGTAGTTCCATCAGAGAAATTCCCCCACGAGCTGGCCACTGAAGGCCGGATTAGGTGGGGGGAAAACCAGGTGCGCGAGTACGCGTTCACTGGAACATCATTAAAGAACGGGGGGAATGGAGACAAGGTCTTCTGTGATCCCGTATGTGCTGGGGGGGAGAATCTGGGGGTCTTTGGAACGGCCCTCAGACTGATGCCAGCAGATCAGGTAGAGGTGCTGAGGCACCTTCCACTAGTAGTCACAGGGGACTACTGCGACGAAACTTTCCAGAGGGCATTGAGGCTCAAGGAGGAGGAGAACAGAATTATCGCAGACGCAAAGGAGATTGCTCTGCAGACGGTGAAGGAGTCTCAAAGTAGTAGCGATAGTGTGGCTTATGTTAAGAGCGTGAAGAGGACTGCAGAGGCAGACCTGCTGAGCTTGAGGGAGAAGTTGCTTGATGGTGCGGATGTTCATGATGAGATCCTGTTTGTGGAGGCTCTATTGGACGCCCTTAGAATGTTTTAAAGAAAAAATGCGACCGGGGCTGTAGAACGCCGGACTGTTAAACCAAAAAAAAGGAATAAAAACCAAAAAAAGGAAACAGAAATTTTTACTTGTACAAAAAAATGGAAACTTTTTATCCTTGCAAATCAAGAGTAAAGATGCTAGATCCAATTGGAGGAACACCGTATGGCGAACGCCATTCAGAAGAATACAATAAATACTGGACCCTAAATTACGCTCAAGCACAAGTCTACCTTGCTAGAAAGATTCTAGAGGCAGAAATGTTTAACTTGAAAAAAATGGAGATAGGTGAAAAGATGAACTTTATGTCGCGATACAGAAAGGACTTGAGAAAGGCCCTTGCTGAACATTATAAGTCGTAAAATGGATTCTTTTTTTATGTTTTAAATCATCCTCAATTGAAAATGCTAGGCCTTCCTTTAGATCAGGCGATTTTGGACAGATTGAACACATCCATTGCATCGCGGGTCTATACGACCGGGTGCTTTGAGACGATGTTGGAGATCTTCCAGAAGGCTCAGCGTGAAGGCAATGTGCCAAAAATGCTTCTGGCGTACAGGTACATGTGTGTGATCGCATGTACTACAATGAGTTACGATGTTAGTGTTTGAGGGGACTAACCCCTTTTTAATCTGTATCGACGTGTCTTTCTTGCAATAGACTTAGGTTGAGGAACGAATTGATGCCCCTGACGCATTCCCAATCTCTTTTTACGTGTAGTTCTAGCATACTCAGATGAAGATAATTTCTTGATTGCTTTTTCTGGAAGATAACGTTCACCAGTCAGTAAAGAAGGTAGACCCGATTTAGTCATCCAATTTTGTACAGTCCATCGATGCAAAGAATTTTTAGAACTGCGTGGTCCTTTGAATCTACCTCCACGATCTTTATAGAGTTTCACAGCCAATTGGGCTTTGCGTGCACTCCATTGCCCAGGATGTCCTCCCTTTGATCCACGCTGAACTTCATTTTTCACGCGTGACCATAATGCTTCATTCGTTCTCATTACTTTAATCTTGCCAATAAATCTTTGCTATTCACATCTTCATTAAAAATTGACATTTCTTCAGGAGTCCACCAAGATAAGCCTTGTTTCCCTTTTAAGATCGCATCACGAATCAATAAAGAAATGTATTGACACTGTTCAGGTTTTGTCAGTTCGCGTGGAAATCCTCGTCCATCTAACCACTCTGCAAACTTAGAAATCAATCCTTTTTGAAATGTATTACAATTACGTCCTCCAAATGATTTTGTACGTTCAGCCAATTTTAGTTCAGTATCTTGTTCATTTAGATTGAATAGGATCCCATTTTTTACAGTAGCAGAAAAGGTATTCTTTGCAGCCACGTAGGCATTCTTGCGAGAAATGATCCATTTGGTGTACACATCAAAGTCTTCTCCTAATAATGAAACCTTCTTCTTTCCTTTATAGAACAGGCCACTACCTAGAACACGAATATCATTATCTAGTTTCAGGACTCCTGCGTAGACAGGTGGATTCTCCCAATCCAAATTAATCATATGATTCAGACGTTCATCTTTACTGAGAACTTGATCAACTACATACCAAGTCTTAACTTCATCAGAAAAATCACCTTTAACTTTTGAAATATCAATTTGAGTATCTGTAACCACCTTTTCACGAACATTTTTCGGGAAAGGCAGAACAGTTTCTTCATGTGTATCCGTATACAGATCCTGAACTACATCAGTATCTGTAATGTTGAATGTATAATAGTTCTTGCGTGAAGCAAGGAATCCTTTCTGTCCATATTTGTTTTTAAGGATCAATCCAGTCTCAATAGCATTGTGAAGCAAATAGATTACAACATTAGGATCGTATCCAACTAACTCTTCAGATGCCATCAAATCTTTCTTGAGCCATACAGGTTTGCGATAAAACATCCCAATCAATTTATCAAAAATTTCATCGCGCACATCAAGATAGGAAGATAGAGGACGTTCATGTTGAGGATCTACTGGTTTTTCTACAACTTTACAATCTCCTGCTTCTTGTCCGAATATAGGTGAAGCAAGCAAGGCTAGATTCAATGTAACTTCTTTAGAATCCTGAGATCTTACTTGAGTTATTTGAAGATCTCTCCACGATTGAGGAAGTCTGTTGATCTCTTGCTGTAACGGACAATCCATAGATGATTCCATGATGACATTTTTGATTCTGGCAATATCTTGAGCCTTTCCTTCAACCATGATACGATAATAGAATTCATCTAGAGTTTCACGATCTTCATCAGGGTACATACAGCAATGTAGGTAGACTGTACAGTTCTGTTGTTCAAAGGGAAGAAGTTGATGAGAACAAGTACGAATACCACGCCCAACCACTTGTTCAATACGACTCATGTTCCACCAATAATCAAGAACATGAACTTGACGAATAAAAGAAAAATCTAGACCTTCAGCAACTCTCTTAGTTCCAATAATAATTTTGATATCTGATCCATTCATATTCTCACGTCTCTTGCAACGAGAAATCATTTTTTCAATTTCAGGATCACCTACTTCTCCTGAGAACACAACAAACTTTCCTTTCTTTTGAGAAGTAGTCTTTGCTAAAAATTTACGATCAGCAGCGTTTTCGTATCCATGTTCTTCTAAACACATCGCAAACAAATTTGATCCTAATCCAATTAAGTTGGTATAAACAAAAATCATCCCCACAGATTGTTCGATAGTTTTCATGACCAAAGCAAACTTAGAACTGTATTTAGAAACTTCAGATGGTGACAAGAATGGTGGTATACCTGGAGCATATTCCATTCCATCCTCTCTGTTCACGAAGACGGCTGATAAAGGTTTGCCTTCAGGAAGAACACACACAAGTTCAGGTGGAGGATTACCTCCTACTGGTTTTAACTTTTTGACAATTTCTAGTTGATACCCTTCAAGAACAGACTTTGTTAAGGTAAGATACTTACGTCTCTTTGCTGCTGGAATGGGATTGCCTAGAAAGTCTTTAGTGGATACCTGTGCGATCATAGAATCAGGTGGAGGTAAACGGAAAGGAAAGGTCAGAGGGTTATCACCTTTGATAAATGAAATGTATTCTTGACACCATGTTCGAAATTGTGTTTCCATATTTGGTTGAAATTCACCAGTTTGAGTAAAGACCTTTGAAGGAGCGATCTGTTTCTTTGGAGATTGTTTACGATCATTCCATAAACATAAATTAAAATAATAAATAATTTCAGAATACGAATCAAACATAGGTGTTGCAGTCAACATGATTAGGGTAACGTTATGCGCTGTCTGAACAATTCGTTCTAATGCCATACTCACCAGTTTAGAAGTTGTAGAGTCAGTGGATACTTTTAAGTTATGTGCTTCATCAATAATAATCATTCTGTTATCGTACGTCTTGTGGATCCAATTTGTAACATGTTCCTCATTTCCTAATTTTTGCTGTTCTTCCATACGATTGAATAATTCAATGTATCCTTTGAATTCATAAAACTCATCAACTATCTTTTTTACAATATCTACCATCTTCTCACGAACTTGACGACTTGACCATTTCAACGGTTCTCTTTGCGTTCTCTGAAGCATATCAAGGTATCTGCGACCTGTACATTGCTTTGATAAGACTAGACCATCAGGATCAACGTTTACTTTAGAATCGTCAAAGATCTGTTTACGAAAGTTACGTTGTACAGCAGGTTGACATACGACTAGAACTTTTGATTCTTGAAATTCAGGACGAATAATATACTCTTCTGCAATCTGAATAGCAGAACATGTCTTACCTGTTCCTGTTCCGTGTACCATAAGCAAAGAACGTGTTGGAGCATCAGGGGATAAGATACGACGTAAAAAACGTTGATGACTTTGTAATTTGAAATCACGTGAAGCGGATTGTGAACACATCTCTTCACGTAATGCTTTCAGCGTATCCAGTGATGCTGCTGGTAATGGTTCCACTTTAGTTTCCTGTAGTTCTGGAACATACATCCTTATTAAAAAGAGTTGAAACTTAATTCAACCTCTTATACCGGAACCAAATGTGGTGCCTCGGCTTCCTCAACAAGAATCGTTGCCGATTTTGCGATCTTGGATACCTTCTCATTCAGAGATTCAAGTTCAGCCTGTCGATCTGTAATGATTGCTTCCAGATTGCGGATAATGTCTCCACGCTCAACAAGTTGTTCAAGCAGTTGCTTCTTCTCTCTCATCAATTGAATGATATCTTGCTCGGATTTAATCTCCTGCTTTTCAGCAGACTCAAGAAGAATCTTGTGTCCCTGAATCTGATCATCTCTCTTTGCAATCTCATCCTCCAGTTCCTTGATGATATCTCTTGCCTCACGCAGTTCATCATTCATCTCATTGTAAGTCTGTGTGTACCTTGTGTCCATATAAAACACACAAGCAAAGTACATAACAGCCGTAACGATTTGAATCATAATGTTGTGGTCCATGATAATAATTACTGTAATTACATTTTAGAGTTAAGAATCCATTTTTAAGCAAAAATGCTAGTAACGAATGTCAAAATATTCGTTATCCATTTACTCTTGTCTCATCTCCGTCACATTGATACGGCTAAACCGTACTGCTGCCATGAGTTCTAGTCTCTGTAGGGGCTAGACATCTTCCCCGCTGATCACCATTCCTATAAAAAAAGAATCCGTTTTCTGAGAAAGACCTAGTTTTCACGAAATAGGTGTCCCATAGTGTGTCCATAGTGTGTCTTTATCCCGCAAAGAGTGTCTGTTAGGTGTGGTGTTGGGCGTATTTGGGTTGTTTTAGGTGTGGTGTTGGGCGTATTTGGACCGTTTCTAGAGACCCCTTGGACGATTCCCTTCGTATATAGGTGTCTTTAGGTGT